>Ga0208079_1000442_pt1 | contig 23004 bp, 18 predicted proteins | sample NGESurdeep092012_5_FD_184474 | JGI IMG/M metagenome (GOLD analysis project Ga0208079, IMG submission 184474) | Arctic peat soil microbial communities from Barrow, Alaska - NGEE Surface sample 210-2 deep-092012 (SPAdes) | ecosystem: Environmental > Terrestrial > Soil > Wetlands > Peat ... | reverse complement strand
CGATGACAGCCGCACACACGCTCGGCCAGGACAAGACCAGAATTATCGACGCCCTACTCGACACGCTCGCCTACGCCGCCTGAGAGTGCGAAAGTCCACTGTAAGTAGCTTGCCGCTTTCTCCGTACAGCCCGATTAGCCGGCCGAACAACAGCCTACTTGGCTGGCAGTGCCGTCGTCTCGCGTACGCGCAGAGTCGAGGTGGGCACCTGAACCAGACCGCGGTCCTGACCTTCGACCAGGTCCAGCAGCACCGAGGCGGCCAGAGCCCCGTACGCCGGAGTATTCCGCCAGAGCGCGGTCACGGCCGGGTGCACGAGCGTGGTCAGGTAGGAGTCATCCCAGCTCACCACCGACAGCGCAGCAGGGACCGACACCCCCTTGGCGGCCGCCACACCCAGCCCCGCCAGAGCCATGACGTCGCTGGCGTAGACGATCGCCGTGGGTGGATCAGGCTGGTCAAGCAGCCGCTGGGTTACCTCCGCCGCCTGAGGACCGGTGTACTCGGCTTCCAGAGTCTGTACGTCGGCCCCGAGCGCTATGCCCGCCCGGCGGACCCCTCGCCGCCGTGCCCGCTCGTGCACGAAGCGCGCCGGACCGCTGATGTGCGCGATCCGCGTGTGCCCCAGGCCGACCAGATGGTCCAGGACCGTGCGTGCGTCGACCCCGTGGTCGGTCCACAGGCAAGGCAGCGCACTGCCCTTGATAGGACCTCCACACAGCACGGCGGGCAGGCCGAGCGCTTCGACCACAGGCACCCTCATGTCGTGGTAGCGCTCGTCGACGAGGATGACGCCGTCCACGCGGCGCTCACCCCACCAACGCTCATAGGTCTTGGTCTCAGCCTCGGGGTGCTCCCCGATGACCCGCAGCAGCAGGCTCGAGCCACGCTCGGTCAGGACCTGCTCGACCCCCGCGAGGAAGTGCATGAAGAACGTCTCGATAGTAAGCAGGTCGGAGGGCCGTGCAAGCACCAGCCCGATCACGCCAGTCTCTGCTCCGGACAGGGCACGGGCACTGCTGCTGGCATACCAGCCGAGATCTTTCGCCAGATCGAGCACCCGTTGGCGTGTCTGCGCACTGACTCCCGGCTGACCGTTGAGCGCGTAGGAGACAGCCGCCTTGGAGATGCCCAGACTCCGGGCAATGTCGCCCATGGTGGCGCGGGCCGTCGGCCCCACACTCACAGAGCCAGTCGCCATCACGGCCCTCCCGCTCACTCGTAGCCGGCACCCTTACGACACCGCGCGTCCATACAGCCGCCTTCAGTCTACTGAACCGGGCAAGTACTCCCTGTTGGGATCCTGCGCTGCCATCTTCGAGGACCCACGACCGGAGGCCGCAGCCGGGAGAAGATGACCGGTCCCCTGTGCCGAGTGCGTTCGCCTGGCCGCGCCGCCAGCGGTCGCGAGCCTCGTCGGCGCCCACTCGACCCACCTGAGCCAGGCTGCGACATGTGTAGACCGTTTCACACCCAACTTTGGCGGGCATAGCATCCTCGGCGTGGGCACAGAGCACAGCGGGTGGTTCCGAGCGGGTGCTGGTGGCTTGGCTGCCGATAGCCGTGGCGGCAACGGTGCTGGCGGGCACGTCGTACGCGATGACGCAGGAAATGACCCGCAGCAGCGCAGATGATGTTCCTCGGGCGCAGGCTCAGCGGGCTGCGGACACCCTTTCGCGCGGTGGTGCGCCTGCACAAGTCGCGCCAGCAGCGGCCACCGACCTTGCGACAGATGTCGGTCCCTTCGTGACCCTGTACGGCGCCAACGGCGCCGTACAGGCAACCACAGCCCAGCTCGACGCCGTCTGCCGGAAGTACCGCGCGCAGTCCTGGCCCAGGCCAAGGCGCACGGCATCGACCGAGTCACCTGGCAGTCGCGCGCGGGTGTGCGTGAAGCGGTCATCGCGCTGCCATGGCGCTGGACCACCGCACAGGCAGTGGTGGTCGCGGGGCCCAGCCTTCGGCCATCTGAAGATCGACAGGCCCAACTGTTGCTGCTTCTGCTGGCTGGCTGGCCGCGATGATCGGCTCCCTGGCGATGACCGGGGTCGCAGTCCGATGGCTGGGTTCGGGCAGACCTGGCCGCCGGAGCAGCTGACCTTCGGGTTCACCGGCGACTGGAACAACACGAGAGCGGAACGTGGAGCCGCCTCACCCTGCCCGACCGCCGGTGCTCAGCCTTGCACCCGGCTGCCGTGCCCGGCCCACTCGGCCTCGCGCAACTCGACCTTGCGGATCTTGCCGGTCGCGGTCTTGGGTAGTGACTCGACCATCTCGACCTGGTCGGGAGCCTTGTAGTGGGCGATCTGCGTGCGGACGTGCGCGATGATCTGCTCTGCCGTCGGGGTCGCGCCAGCCTTGGGCACCACGAAGGCCTTCGGCCGCTCGCCCCACTTCTCGTCCGGAATGCTGACCACGGCGACCTCAAGAACACCGGGATACGAGTCGATAGCTGCTTCGACCTCGATCGTCGAGATGTTCTCTCCACCCGAGATAATGATGTCCTTGGCGCGGTCCCGCAGTTCCAGGTAGCCATCGCAGTGCCAGACCCCGAGATCGCCCGAGTGAAACCAGCCACCACGGAAGGCCTCCGCGGTGGCCTGAGGGTCAGCAAAGTAACCCGTCATGACGTTGTTGCCGCGCATGACGACCTCGCCGAGGGTTATCCCGTCGCGGGGAACGTCGCGCATCTGTTCGTCGACCACGCGGACGCCATCGGTGACGACCATGCCGACACCCTGGCGGGCCAGGAGCTTGCTGCGTTCACTGATCTCGAGGGCGTCCCAGCCGTCCTGTGGCTCACAGACGGTATAGGGCCCATAAGTTTCGGTGAGGCCGTAGACATGCACGACCGTGGCGCCGATCCCGTCCATCGTCGAGATCACAGTCGGGCTGGGAGGAGCTCCGGCCGTGGTGACCACAACCTCATGGTCCAGGACGTGCACCCGCGGCGAGTTGGCGATGGACACCAACACCGTCGGAGAGCCATTCAGGTGCGTGATGGCCTCCTTATCCAGGAGGTCCCAGATCAGGTCGGGGTCGACAGCCCTGAGGCAGACATGGGTTCCACCGATGGCGGTGATCGCCCAGACAGTGCACCATCCATTGCAGTGGAACATCGGCAGCGTCCACAGGTAGCGGGTTCGCGACACGTGCCGAGAGTGGATCACCTCCGAGAGGGAGTTCAGGTAGGCGCCACGGTGGTGGTACATGACACCCTTGGGACGGCCGGTGGTGCCCGAGGTGTAGTTGATCGAGATCGTCGACCGCTCGTCCTGCACCGTCCAGGGCAACGGGTCGTCGCCGCCAAGGGCACACAGCTCGGCGTAGCCGATGCCCGGGACCTCGGGTGAGGGCTGAACACCACCGGCGGGGTCCACGACGGTCACCACCTGCCGCAGGTCGGGTAGATCCGCCAGGACCGTCGCGACGCTGCCGTGCAGTGCGGCGTCGACGACCAGCACGGTGGCGCCCGAGTGCGCAAGGATGTACCCGACCTCGGCTGGCGCTAGCCGCGTATTGATCGCCACCAGGACTCCCCCCGCCAGGGGCACCGCAAAGTGAGCGACGAGCATCTCGGGGATGTTGGGCAGCAGGTACGCCACCCGGTCACCGGCTTTGACACCGCAGGCCCGCAGCGCGTGAGCGACCCGGGTGACCTCATCGGACAGCTGCGCGTAGGACATCCGACGCTCGCCATAGACGACGGCCTCCCGATCTGCGAACACCTCTGCGGCGCGGCCCAGGAAGGCCAGCGGAGTCAGGGGCGTGGACCAGACATCTTGGCTCGCCGTCGTCGTGGTCATGCAGTCCTCCAGGTCAAGGCGCGGATGGCGCATAGGTCATGAGTCTTGCCCCATGTGACAGTGCCTGCCACTCGGAATTCCGCGAGCCATCTGATGGGCGGTCGTTTCTGGGTGACACCCGGAGCGCCAACGAAACGAGCGTGCTCACCTGGCCTCGTCGAACAGATGAGCAGTCCGATCCGCCGTGCCGACCGCCCAAGGCCCCGTCGTGAGCGCACCGATGCCGAGTACGGCCAGCCCGCAGCCAGAGACGATCCACCACGCCGGACGACTGGCCACGGCGAAGCCAGTGCTCAGCGGACCGGCCAGGCCAGAGCTCAGCACCGAGCCGACCACCGCGACGCCCAGTGCCGCACCGACCTGGCGGCTCGTGGATGCTACCGCCGCCGCGACCCCTGCCTGGCTGCGTGGCATCCCGGACAGGGCAGTGTTCGTGATCGGCGCGTTGACCAGCCCGAACCCTAAGCCGAAGACCACATAGCTGGCGAGAAGCCACACCAGGGATGTGTCCCTGGTGAGGCCCGTGAGCATCAGACCTCCGGCGCACATCGCGGCGCCGGCAGCCAGGACCGGGATGCGAGGGCCGCGGGCCCCCACCAGACGTCCGGACAGGGGTGCGAAGATCAGCGCCATTACCGCCAGGGGCAACGTACACAACCCAGCTTGCAGAGCGGACAACCCCCGCACTTCCTGCAGGTAGAGCGTATTCAGGAACAGGAAGCCAGAGAACGCGCCGAACGCACAGATGGCGATCGCCGTCGCACCGGAGAACGGGGCGCTGCGGAAGAAGCGCAAGTCAAGCAGCGGATCGATCCGGCGAGGTTCATAGACCAAGAGCGTGACGGTCGCAACAAGGGCCAAACCCAGCAGGCCCACGATCGTCGGCGACGCCCAGCCCGCGCGCGGCGCATCGATGATCGCGTACGTCAGGCTCGCCAGAGCCACGATCACCAGAATTTGGCCGACGGCGTCCACCCCCCTAGCCCGGGGGGCCTTCGACTCGGGGACGAAGCGGGCAGTGAGACCGATCGCGGCGATCCCGATCGGGATGTTGATCCAGAAGATAGAACGCCAACCGACCGTCTCGACGAGCACGCCGCCGATCACGGGACCTAGTCCCAGACTGATACCAACGACCCCGCCCCACACCCCGATGGCGCGGGCACGCTGGCGCGGTTCGGTGAAGACGTTGGTGATGATGGACATCGCGACGGGGTTGAGCATCGAGGCGCCGACGGCCTGCACCATCCTGAAGGCGATCAGCCAGCCAAGCCCGGGTGCCAGGCTGCACAGCAGTGAGCCGATGGTGAAGAGCACCAGTCCGGTCTGGAAGATCCGCCGGCGCCCAAGCCGGTCGGCCGTCGAGCCGGAAAGCATCAGCAGGCTCGCGAGAACCAGGATGTAGGCGTCGATCGTCCACTGGAGACCCGACAGGGATACGTTCAGGTCCCGGCGGATCGATGGCAGCGCGACGTTGACGATCGTGGAGTCCATGCCGACCAGCAGCAGGCTCATGCAGCAGATCGCCAGGACGAGCAGGCGCCGGCGCGGACTTAACTCTGGCACAAGAGAGTCCGGACTCGCCGTGCCCGTTGCCGGGCCATAGCAGCCCGGCACGGCCCATTAAGTACGACGAAGTCATCGAATGCATGCGCACCCGGCAAGTCAGCAACCCAGACCGCGGCGTCGTACACGGCTCTCAACTGGGCGACGGTCAGCTGAAGAGGTGGCTCGTCGGGCTGGTAGGACGTACCGATGGGGTAATCCCTTCCCGGCGTGCGGCTCATCTCGATATGGCAGCCCATCACCTGATGGACCCCACGAGTCTCGGCGAGCCACAGCAGCCGGCCGATGCTGTCGATGAACGCTGACATGTCCTGGACATACAGCCGGCCCGGATAGACCGTGTCACCGGTCAGCAGGAAACCGGTCCACGGATCAAAGATCGAGATCGAGGAGTCGTGATGACCTGGCGTCCCGGTGATCTCGAGAACCGGGCCACCGAGATCCAGGTGCACCACCTGATCAGGCCAGGCAGCGAAGCCGAAGAAGTCCACGACAGAACGGCGGTCCTTGGCGACCACTTTCGTGTCCGGACGGCCTTCGAGCTGGCGGTCACCGCCGACATGGTCGAGGTGCCCGTGAGTGTGTGCAACCAGCAGTGGGTATGACGTGCGCGCGTGGGTGGCCAGCCACGTGGTGATCAGGCGATCGACCGTTTGGCGCACCGGGCATCGGGCCGGGTCGCCGGTCGCGCCGGTATCGAGCAGCAAAGCGCGAGAGCTGCCCAAGAGCAGATAGAGAAACGGAGCCTCGTAGCTGACCGACTTGGCCTGACGCAGCATGAAGGTGTGCTCGTCATAGCGATGGACCTGAATCGTGGGCTCCGTATCGCCACTACGCGGTCGGACCCCGTGGCGCCAGTGAACATCGAGGGATCCCGAAGATGTTGGCGCGCCCGTGACGAAGTCGACAGGCTCAGACCAGGGCTCAGACAAGGACGCGGCGCACACCCAGACAGTCTCTCTAATCAAGGAGTTGGTCGGCACCGCGCCCTGTCACAGGCGCGTGGGACAGGCGCACCGGCCGTTTGTGGTCGGCACCGGGTCCACGCCCACAAGGCGGTGCGGGATAAGACAGACGGTTTGGTCCCCGTCCCGCCAGGTGCTGTCGGGCGCGACCCCGTTGGCTGTCGTGCGAAAGGTGCCTCACAGAAGAATCGCGAGAAAGGGCGCAATGACAGACCAGCATGAATAAGCCGAGGAAGGCACTCGCGCACCGCTCAGCCCAGGAACTTGTCACTGTCGATGAGGAAGCCCCCACCTTGGGTGACGAACGTGAACTGGTGGGTCTCGGTGGATGTGGTGCCGTCCTTGCGCGTGTACGTGAGGTTGACGGTTGCCTCCGTGGCGGAGGCGTTCGCCTGGAACTGGTTGACGGTGACTGCGCCGATTGTCCCCCAGAAGCCGTCGTAGCCGCCGCGGCCGCCTGCGGCCCGCTGCATCGTCCCGGTCAGCTGGCCCCAGGTACCGCTGGTGCCCATAGTGACGTCGGAGTAGTACGACCTCACAAACGTCTGAAGCTTCGTATCGGCGTTCGCGGCGGGCACGGCCGTGACACGGGCCGGCGCCGAACTTGTGGCAGTTGGCGTCTGGGAAGGCTTCGATGCGGCAGTCGCCTTGGGCTTGCCTGACGTGGTCCTGGGGGGCGTGCCCGCGGTGGTGGCGCCCTGATGTCCGAGCTGGCTCAGGAAAGCCACGCCGAGCACGACCACCAGCAAAGCAGCCAGCACGGGCGGCAGCCAACGCCGGGCGCTCCTGCGATCGTGCGAGGGCAGCCCGGGAGCGCCATCGTGAACCTCGCTCAGGCCCTGGGGCGTCAGGCTAGCCACGACGCGCGCGGCAACCAATGGCACACGAGCCACCCGCGGCTGCGCCACCGGAGCTGCCACAACCGGCGCGGCAGGAGCAGGCGCGAGAGCCACCAGGGGTTTTGCCAGCGGCGCAGCAACAACCGGCCCGGCAGCAAGCGGCGCGGCAGCAACAGGGGTCGTGTCGACCGGAGCACGAGCCACCTGGGGTTTTGTCCCCGGCCCGGCAGCAACCGGCGCGGCAGGAACAGGGGTCGTGACGACCGGAGCACGAGCCACCCGAGGTTTTGTCCCCGGCCCGGCAGCAACCGGCGCGGCAGGAACAGGGGTCGTGACCACTGGAGCACGAGCCACCCGAGGTTTTGTCCCCGGCCCGGCAACAACCGGCTCTGAGGCTTCAAGGCGCTGGGTCGCTTCAAGGCGCTGGGTCGCTTCAAGGCGCTGGGCCGCTTCAAGGCGCTGGGCCGGTTCAAGGCGCTGGGTCGACTCGGGCGGAGCCACAGCCATGATCGCGGTCTCGGCGAGATCGACCCGGGCAATGACTGCCGTGCTGCGGGCGATCCTGCCCAACCGCTTGGCACTGGTCGCCATATCCCAACGGCGGGCCGGATCTTCATGCATCATCGCGTCGATGGCAGGCGCGAGGACGCCAGCATGCGTCATCGGCCGCGGCCGCTCGGTGGCGATGGCCCGGAGCAGGGCAATCGGGTTACTCCTGGGCTCATAGGGCGGCTGGCCCTCGACAGCCGTGTAGAGCGTGGCACCAAGGGCCCAGACATCGGAGGCCGGGTGAGGGTCGCCGCCACGGGCCAGCTCGGGCGAAAGGTATCCAGGCGTGCCGGTGATGAATCCGACCTGCGTGAGCTGCTCGTCACCATGGCCCCGGGCGATGCCGAAGTCGCTGATCTTTGGCCGACCGGCCTTGTCGATGAGCACGTTGCCGGGCTTGATGTCGCGGTGGACGATGCGGCGCTCGTGCGCGCGGGCGAGGGCCCCGGCAAGCTGGGCGCCTATGTCGGCGACCCGCTGTGGCGACAGGTGCCCGTCGCGCAAGATCTCGTCGGCGAGTGTTTGGCCCTGGACGTACTCCATGACAAGCCAGGGCCGGCTGTCATGGTCGACCACGTCGTAGACGGCGACGGCGTTGGGGTGGTTCAGCGCTGCGGCCGATCGAGCCTCTCGCATCGCGCGTTTGGTCTCGGTCGCCGACTCACCTGGCAGCGCGCCTATCTGCTTGACCGCGACCTCGCGACCGAGGACCTGGTCACGGCACAGCCATACCGTGCCCATGCCCCCACGCCCGATGGCGCGCAACACGCGGTAGCGGCCGGCAATGAGCTGGGGTTGCATGAAGTCCTCTCGTTCAGCGTCGCTCACCCTACGGTGGAGCAAGATACCTCAACCACCTGCGCCGCACTCTTGGAGCCAGCCCCCGGGCAGGCTTACACCTGTCGGTCTGGCTCAGCGCAGCTCGTAAACAGTGACCGCACCGCTGCTGAACCTCGGGACGGCGAACCGTGTCAGCCTCGAGGAAACCGGTCCGGCTGACCTGTCAGCAACTAGCCAGCTCGCGCCGTAGAACTGTCGAAGTCGCTCGATGGTCTGTGCGCTGGGATCGGTGAAGACGGCGTCGTTGACAGCACGGCGCTCGGGGAAGGGCGTCGGGGCGCTGACCGACTTGGCTTCACTGGTGTATCCCCAGCCCTCCAGCACCGTGCGCCTGCCCCCCAGTCCGCTCACCCAGAATGCTATCGACGGACAGCCTGGTCTCTCTCGCCCAGTGACGCAGTGCCGGTTGGTGGCAACCACGGCGTTGTTGGGTGTGTGCTGGTTGACCCATGCCATGGCTGCGGCCGCTGCGGGGCTGATTCGCAGGCCGTCAATCTGAGGAGGCGTCGGAACCCCCGCGGCCAGTGGCTTGGCGGCGAGGGATATGCGGTCACGGTCGAAACCATGAAGTGCACCCTCAGCCGGTCCTCCCAGGACCAACGCTGCCAGCACCAGAACGGAGCCCCATCCACGCAGACCCGGGACTCTGCTGCGCGTTAACGCCCACGCCAGAAGGCCAACAGCGACAGCGACGCAGACAAGAGCCAGTGGCACAAGGAAAGAAACCACCACCGCCGCGAGGCTCGGTGCGTTTCCGAGCACTGTTGGCGTGACGGCGCGAGCAACGACAACAACCCCGGCACCGACGAGTGTGCCACCCGCTATGACGGCGGCGAGTCGGCGGCCGGACTGCACCGTCGCAGGGACCGCGGCAACCAGGGCCCAGACACCGAACACCGACGCAACCGGGTTGGCCAGACGAAGGAAGTAAGCCTGGCTGTAGGACGGGTGCGACAGGACAAAGTAGACGACCCATCCCGCGAAGACGAAGCCCGCCATGAACCAGGCGGCAGGGTCTTTGCGTAGCCGGTCTGAGCCGAGCCAGGCGAAGGGCACCAAGCGACCGACGTTCTGAACCAAGGGCACCAGCAGCAGGATTGCCAGCAACACCAACGACCTCGCCGTGAGGTGGTACAAACCAACTGGCAGAAGAGGTCCGCCCCCAGGATGGAAGCCCGCACCGGTCATGCTGTGATAGAGCGGAATCCACTCGACATAGTCGAACAGGCGGATCGTGGATCCGCTGTCGCCGCCCCCTACGGCGAGCAAGGACACCGGCAGGAGAACGGCCACCATCGCCACGACCGCAAGGGCCGCCAGCCACTGGCGTCGCCGCTGCACCATGAGGCTGAGACCGGCAAGACCGGCGCCCGCCAAGACGAGCGGCATGGCATTGGGTTTGGCTCCCGCCGCCGCAACCAGCAGCAGCGCAAGCACCGCCCACCCCGCCCGCAGCCTCACGCCGCGCAGAGCACGGACGGTCAAGGTGGCCGCGCCCAAGACGATGGGCAGGACATAGACCTCAGAGGGACTCGTCGGAAAGATGACTCCCGCCTCGCCCACGACCGGCAACAGGCTTGTGCCCGTGAAGACGATGACGCACCAAGCGGCGATCGGTCCAGACCACCACCTGCCCGAAAGCTCCATTGCCAAACATGCACCGGTCAAGGCCGTGACCGCCAGCAACGGAAGGATCCCCAGCCTCAGAACCACCGTGGCTTCAGGTGCTCCCGACACCAGGTGCGCCGCTGCCATGTGAACGTGCGAGAACCAGTGGTAGCGCAGGAGTTCACCGGCCACCTGGGGGACCTGTGGAGGGAACGACCTGGTGAGCTCATGCACGATGGACAGGTGCCAGACGACGTCCTGGTCGTACAACCCGCCCGCCGGCGGCAGCGGCGGAGCAAAAGCACGCTGGCGCACCAAGAGTGTGCAGGCAGCAATCGCCGAAGCCACCCCCCACGACCAGAGAACTGGCAAGGGCTTTGGCGAGCTGATTCGCCAGTGTCGGCGTAGGCGCGGGACCGAAACAAAGACAAGTGCCACGATGACGGGCCAGAGCCAGAGCTGCTGTTGTAGCCCAAGAACCGACCACAGCGCGAAGCACCCAAGCTCAAGTGTGAGACCTGTCACGGCGCCGATGGCAATGTCTTCAGGCCAGTTGCCCCGCGTCCCGACCGTAGCCCGCGCCAGCAAAAGCCCGGGCAGGCTCACTCCGAAGCACCAGTAGGCGGTGTAGCGGGCAATGTCCATGGCTGGTGTGCCCGCCTGCAGCAGCGCCACGGTCGCCACGCCCAGGGCCAGCAGCCACGGCAGCCCACAGAGCACCACCCGCAGCACACTGACCCGGAACGGACGCTGGCTCGGAGCCGGGACGGCGTCCAGGCCGTCAACCCTGCCGCGGCTGCCCACCGTTAACCCGCCGTCTGAGGCAGGATCGACCGGGTAGCTCGGCAAGACTTACCTCTCGCTTTAGTCCTCCCCGACGACCACGTTGAGCCGCTGGCCGGGTTCTTATCGTAGCCGCGATATCCGTGCGGGCAGGCTTCAACCCGATGGGCGATCGCTGCGCGCGTGGGCCGACAACCGTGATGGCAGATGCGGTCGGTGACCGCCAAGAACTCCCGCTGCGCAGACCGCATCCCCCACTCTCACGGGCGATTCCCAGGGGGCGTACAGGTTTCTCCGACGGTTTGTCCATGTTCGAGGGTGAAAGTACATGGATAAGTCATCGTCTGCGAGGAGTAGCCCATGTCTCATCACCGCTACCCGATCTGCCCAGCCAGCGGCAAGGTCCGCTATGGGGAGCGTAAGGACATCAAACTCGCGATGCGACAGGCCGACTGGGATCGTTCCCGGGCCGCGTTGAACGAGGTGGCGTGTAGTCGTCGCGAGATCCGATCCTACGAATGCCCGGACTGCAGCGGCTGGCACCTCACCTCCAAGCCGTCCCGGCCTATCCGGCTCGTCCCGGCGTTGAAGTTCGCCGTTCGCATGCCTGGGCCCGCGGCACAGTCGATCCGGCGCATGGCCGCCGGCAGCGCGCTCAGAACCGGCACCGCAGCCTGAAAAACTCCAGGGTCCGATTTCAGCTGGCCGCAGAGCCTGCCGCGCCGGCCCAGGGTCCTCGGGTTCCTCGGGTCCTTATCGCTATTGATCTTTCCCGCTCGGATCCGAACGGTGATGCCGGGTCTGCCCAGTCCGACCAGTAATCGAGTCTGATGTGCGATTGTGGTGTGGCCACCAGCTATCAACCCTCTGGGGGCGCTGGATTGCTCTCCCCGAGACTCGAGCCAACAACCTGCCGAGGACGTGCAGAGGGAACTTGAGAATGAGAGTTCCTGGCCGAAAGATACTGTGACGCAGGGCGATTCAGGCAGTGGTTTCCAGGCGTGTGCCCTCAACCGCCGGGCATCTGAACTCAGCTCTTGAAGACTGACTGGCCGTAGGCACTCACTGCCCCAGCCACCGCGTCAAACTCGACGGCGGTGAGCAAACGAGGTTCGCCGAGAGTCTTGGCCTCACAGTAGATCCGGCACAACCACTCCAAGTACAGGCTCCGGGAGTATGCCTTGGCGAGGGTCTCGCCATAGGTGGTCGCACCATGGTTCTGAAGCAGGACGCCGTAGCGGTCCCTCATTGCCACGAGGCAGTTCCTCGCCAGCTCGTCAGTGCCGAATGCGGCATATGGTGCGACCCTGACAGGTCCTCCCAGGAGAGCCAGCATGTAGTGGATCCGCGGAAGTTCGTCAATGAGAGTCCCCAGAACCGTCGCGTAGACGGGATGCGTGTGCACGACGGCAAGCGCACTGGTGTTCCGGTAGACGACGGTGTGCATCGGCACCTCCGTGGTTGGGTTGTCAGGCCCGTCCACATGGTTACCGTCAAGGGTGATGACACAGATGTTCTCCGGTGCCAGTGCCTCATAGTCCACGCCGCTCGGGGTGATGGCGATGTTCTCACCAGCGCGAATGCTGACGTTGCCCGACGTTCCTACTGTTAACCCGTCCTGGAGCATTCGCAGGCAGTACTCGATGATCAGCTCGCGTTCCTTCTGCATGAGCATTGGTATCTCCGTTCCTGGTCTAACGAGAGCATGCCCTATCCCGACTCTGACACCGGTGCACGAGCGTGCGCGTCATGGGACACACTGCTTCCAGGCTGAAGGGCGAATCTTGCGGGAGCTGGGATCCTGCTCATGCAGGGAAGGAAAGGGACGTGATGGTGCGCTCGATTGAGTGGGTGGGTGGTCCGAGACCGATGATCAGGCTCATCGACCAGACCCTGCTGCCGGGCACTGAGCAATACATCGACGTATCGACAGTCGACGTCCTGGTCGAGTCGATCCAGCACCTTGTGATCCGTGGCGCACCTGCTTTGGGAGCGGCCGGGGCGCTGGGGGTCGCCCTGGCAATGGTCCAAGGCGGTCACGACGACTGGGATGCAGCAAGGCTTGAGACGGAGATCGACAGGATCCGTGATGCCCGGCCCACAGCGGTCAACCTTGCCTGGGGTGTGAACCAGGTCAGAGATTCGGTCCCTTCCGGGACCGTAAAGGTCCTCAAGCTTGCACGGCAGGTCGTGACCGACGATGAGGCCGCGAACCGTCAGCTCTCCAAGCATGGCGCCGACTGGATCCTTGCGCACGTAGCGAAGGAAAAGGTGCGGGTCCTCACGCACTGCAATACCGGGGCGCTGGCCACCAGCGGCTGGGGCACCGCATACGGAATCATCCACGAGCTGCACCAGCGGGGGCGCCTTGGCCTGGTGTATGCCGACGAGACGCGGCCGCTGTTACAAGGTGCGCGCCTGACCAGCTGGGAGCTGTTGCACGACGGGATCGAGCACGTCGTGCAGGCTGACAGCGCGGCTGCAAGCACCATCTTGCGAGGGCTGGTCGACGTCGCGGTCATCGGGGCCGACCGCATCGCCGCGAACGGTGACACAGCGAACAAGGTCGGTTCGGTGGGTCTGGCACTTGCCTGTCAGCGAGCGGGGATCCCCTTCGTCGTTGCCGCGCCGTCCTCGACTGTCGACCTGACTATCACGCGGGGCGAAGACATCGTCATCGAGGAACGGCACGAGGACGAAGTGCTCTGCTGGGCCGGAGTGCGGACTACCCCGACAGGAGTACGAGGCTACAACCCGGCCTTCGATGTCACACCACATGACCTCATCAGCATCGTCGTCACCGAGCGAGGTGTCGCCGAGACGGCGACCCACGCCCATCCTGATCTGCTAGCCACCATCGCGGGCTCAGACACCATGGTGTAGACGGTGACTGAGCCGCCTGCCCGACCGAGCGACGCCGCCTTCAGCGCGAGACGGCAGCTCATGAGCCTGTGGCGCTCGGCCAGCTCCCGAAGCGAGCCTGGCGTCGATGCAAGATTTGGGTGCCAGATCAGGTGATCACCCGCAGGTGTCTGCGATCAGGTGCCGCGACCATAGCTGGTATCTCGCGCTTGCAACTGATGGTGCCCCTGATTCTTGGCAGACACCTGCCGGCAGGTTCGCACCTGGCGGCTCGGCACGATCCGAGCCTCGACCAGGCTCAGATTCGCCGCCTCTTGGCTTCTCGAGAAACCCGAATGACAGACCGCCGCCAGAAGCAAGAGGGCGCCGGCCGGGAAGCGATTGGGGCAGACCTGCTCGGGATCGACGAGGCAACGAGAGCCAACGTAACCGGTGGTGTCGCCTAGGTCGGCGTCCAACAAGGAACGTACCGGTCCCAGTGTGGGAGTAATGGAGCAAGGACCGACTTCGGCGCTGGGCCCAGCACGACGGCGAGCGCAAGCCACTTTCGACGCGGCTTCAGGTAGCCTCCAGCACGAGGATGCGTGCAGGCGACGGGAAATGGTGGTGGCTGAGATGGGTGGGCTTGAGGCGGCACTTGCAGCGACGGAGGAGCGGGTTGACGCCGCTCTCAAGGCGACTGCGGCTGCGACACGTGAGCTGAAGAGGGCTAAGACCGGCGCCGAACGCGGACAGCTGCGTGACCTGCGACGCGCTCTGAGCGCGGCAACCACTCTGTCTGGGGAGGCCGCCCGAGCCGCAGAGGACGCCGGGGAGTCCTTCGGCTTTGACGAGCAGGAGCACCTGGAGTCCGGCTCGTATGCCCAGGAGCTGCTCGACGTGGCAGCAGCACAGGACGTGGCGATGTTCGAGGCAGACGAGCGGCTGCTGTGCTACCCATCGCTGATCAAGGTGCTTCCCGGGGACGCCGCCGTCGAGATTGACAGACGCCGCGAGAAACGGCTGCGCCCTTCGGTTTTGGTGGGGCTGCTCGCGACCAGCCAGGCGCGGCCACCGCGGTTCCGGCCCAAGCCGTTCCTGGAGAGCCTTGAGTCGGCGTACGACCTGGTGAGGTCTGCGGGGAGGCAACGCGACGCCGCGGTGATGCGCCTGGTCGACGTGTGGGGTGTGTTGACGCTACTGCCTGGCCAGCAGCGCGACTACACCCGTGCAGAGTTCGCCCGAGACCTGTATTTGCTGGACTCCAGCGGAGTCGCGACAGCGAGGTCCGGTCGGGTCTTGCGTTGGCATGCCAGTTCGGGCACCCGCGGCTCAGGCACGCTGGCGACTGTGGCGCAGACGGGGCAGCGGCAGCTGTACTGGGGAATCTCCTTCACGGACCGCTCATGACCGCCCGGGTCGGGCCAGCGGCCGCTGTGCTCGGGGGTGGGTCCATGAGCGCAGGCTCCTACGCAGACTTCCTCGGGCAGGAGTACCTGGCCTCTTACCTGCCGGCCGGCGGAGGGTCGGTGAAGCTCGCGGTGGCAGGAGATGCCGATGTCGCCGACCGGTTTGAACAGTCCTTACGCGCCGTCGCGGACCGTGAGCACGTCCTGATGGTTTCTCTGTCCGCCGAGACGACCAAAGCACACATGGTCGACCAGGTGTTCTTCGCCGTGGCTCGGCAGATCGACTGGGACCAGGTCGCGGTCGCGATCTTGGGCGCCGCCTACGACAACATCGCAGTCCCGGCCACCCCGGGCCGCCTCACCGTGGCCGAGGTGGCTGCCGACTACGACCTCGACCCGCGCGAGCTCTACCGTAGCGTGCGACGCCAGCTCGAACACACCCTGCTCACTGACACCAGCCTGCCCCGCGAGCTGCGCCGAGCGCTGCTGCGGCTGGCTCAAGCGCATCTAGGCAGCGGCGACGTCTACCCCGCCGAGGCCCACGTCATGCAAGGCTGGCTCACAGGCGAACCCGTCGGGCTGCGTGATCTGCGCGACGCGATGATCTACGCGCGGATCGGTCGCCACAACGCCAGAACAATGCTCACATCGATCGGACGGCTCCTGCTTCGCGCCGGCCACCGCGGACTGGTCCTGCACTTCGACCTGACGCGGCTGGCCGAGGCGCGCCGCCCGCCGGTTCCCGAGCGCACCGGGATCTACTACAGCAAAGCCGCGGTGCTCGACGCCTACGAACTGCTGCGCCAGCTGATCGACGCAACAGACGACCTGGTCGCACTGCTTGTCGTTGCTGTGGTGCCGCCCGAGCTGGTCAGCGACGAGAAGCGTGGACTGCCGTCCTACGCTGCCCTACAGCTCAGGGTCGCCGATGAGGTGCGAGATCGGCGACGCACCAACCCGTTCGCATCCCTGGTCCGGCTCGATGTCCGGCTTGAGGCCGTGCGATGAGCCTGGAACACCAGTGGGACCACGACCGCCTAGCCGGTCGGCGCGCGGTCGAGGCGCTGCGCAGCGGAGTGCCGAACGCCGACGCCGTGATCGCCCTCGGCTCAGGCCAAGGCGACATTGAGGACCGGTTTACCGGGCTGCTCGAAGACATCACGAGACCGCAGAACAGCCGGCGCGGTCGCGCCTCGATGCTGCTCGGCGCCGGGTTCGGGGAGGGCAAGAGCCACTTGCTCACCCATCTCGGCCAGCTCGCGACATCCGCCGGCTTCGTGGTCAGCACCGTGGTGATCAGCAAGGAGACCCCCCTGCATGACCCCGCGAAGGTGCTGCGGGCTGCCGTGGAGTCCGCGGTCGCTCCCGACGGAGCCCGCGACGTCGTGGCTGAGGCAGCGGCGGCGTTGGACACAGATGGCCCCGGCTATGGCGAGCTGCTGCGGTGGCTGCGGGGACCAGGCCGGGACATGAACGAACGATTCGACGCGACCCTCCTGCTTCACCAGAGGCTGAGCAGCGACGCGCCCGGCGCCGACGAGGAGTTTCTCGACTCCATCGTCCGATTCTGGTCCGGTGACCCGCTGCGAATGCCTGATCTGCGCCGCCAGCTCAAGGCCGTCGGCGAGGCCAAATCGTTCACATTCGCTCCGGTCAAGGTCCGGGACCTGGCCCGGCAGCGGCTACGGTTCCTTCCTCGGCTCCTGCGCGCCGGGGGGAGCGCCGGCTGGGTGGTGCTCTTCGACGAGGTCGAGCTGATCGGCCGCTACTCGCTGCTGCAACGGGGCCGGTCCTACGCCGAGCTGGCGCGCTGGCTTGACGGGGATCCCAGTGACGAAGGAGAACCTCTGGTCACGGTCGCGGCGATAACCGACGACTTCGAGGCGGCGGTCCTGTTGGGCAAGAACGACCTCAACGCCCTGCCCCCACGGCTGCGGGACAGACAGACTGAGGAGTACGCCAAGATGGCCGCCCTCGCAGAAGTGGGGATGCGGCACATCGAGCGCGACCTCCTACCCCTGGTGCCACCCGACCAGGCAGAGCTGGACCGTGCGTACCGCACCCTGCGCCAGCTGCACGCGGGCGCCTACGGTTGGGAGCCGCCGGACGTCCCGGGTCTCGAGCAGCTCGGTGCGACCAGAATGCGCCAGTACGTGCGCGCGTGGATCAATGAATGGGATCTCGTCCGTCTTGACCCCGGCTACCGGCCCATCACGGACGTGGTCGACATACCCGGCAATTACCGAGAAGTCGCCGAACTCGACGACGACACATCCTGATCACGACCCCTACATCCGCTGCGCCAAGTTCTGTCCCGAATGCGAGTACGACCTGGACCGGCGTTGGCCTCAACCTGCCAGCCGTCTCGCTGGAGGCCAGGCTTTGCGAGACCAGTCGGTTGCGGCTTGCGTGGCGATCTAGTCCCCAGTGCGTAAAGGACCAGCCAGAACGGTTTGCAGAACCGGTCGACGGTCGGTACCTCTGAAGCCGAGGTCAGCCCTCGGCCAAGACGCCGAGACGGATGCCCATGACCGCGAGCAGCCACTCCATCCTCTGTACCGATGGCGTCGATGCTCCGGACTCATACCGGGACCTCTCTGACTGGGACGTGCCCGACCACGGTGTGCGGACGTTCTCCCGTCCGTGGAGATCCTTAAGTCCGGCTGCCGCTGCCGACGCGCAGACACTGATCAAGTACGCGGATACGGCCATGTACCAGGCCAAACGGGCGGGGCGCGACACGTTCCAGTTCTTCACGTCTGCCATGAACACCGAGGTGTTGCGCCGCCGGGCGCTCGAGACCGCACTTCGACAGGCTGTCAGGAACGAGGAGTTCGTCCTGTACTACCAGCCCAAGGTGCAGCTTAGTAGCGGGCAGGTGGTCGGCATACAGGCCTTGCCGCGCTGGGAGCGGCCCGGTCACGGCTTGGTCCAGCCCAGTGAGTTCATCTGCGCACTGGAAGACTGCGGCCTCATCGTTGACGTCGGTCGTTGGGTCACCACGGCAGCATGCAGGCAGATCAGGGATTGGCTTCGGCGCGGGATGGACCCGGTCCAGGTGTCGGTAAACGTCTCGGAGCGGCAGTTCGTCAAGGGTGATCTCCACGGCGATGTCTTGAATGCGCTTGATGCTTACGGGGTTCCAGCTGAGCTGCTCGAGCTGGAGCTGACCGAGCCCTTGCTGATGAACAATACCGACCGCACAATCACCCTCTTGCAGAACCTCAAGGCCGCAGGTGTGCAGATCTCCATCGACGACTTCGGGACGGGCTTCTCCAGCCTCGCCTACCTGCGCGGATTCCCGAGCGACAAGCTCAAGATCGACCGCAGCTTCATCCGCGACGTCACCCACAACCCGGCCGACGCCGCAATCACCCTGGCGACCATCCACATGGGCCACAGCCTCGATCTGGTGGCAATCGCCGAAGGGGTGGAAACGGCAGCCCGGCTGGCGTACCTGAAACATCAACAATGTGACCAGATGCAGGGCTACTACTTCAGCCGGCCGCTGCCAGTGCCCGATCTCGAACGGCTACTGCTGGCGCAGACCAGCCCCCTGGCACATGGCAGTGAGACCGTATACCGCCACAACATTGCTACTACTGGCTAACCACACCTGTGTATTGGTGACCCGGTCGCTGAAAAGCAGCCGGAAGACGTGGACAAGGTCGGTGGCGCGCACTCCGAGACTCGTCCTCCGCCGGGCCGAAGTAGCCGAACAGGGCGCGGTCCACTCGGCTGATAATCGGCATGCGGTCCGCGCCGACGACCGAGATGAATACCAGATGCGCCTCCCCCGCACGTGATGCTGCCCGTACCAGGTTCCGGGCCTTGTCCTCATCGCCCTTGGGACTGCCTGCGCAGTGCACGATGGTCCCAGCCGCGTCTACCGCGACTTCGATCCCCTCGCCGGCGGCCCGGTCACCGCCTCACCCAGCGCAGCCATCAGCAGATCAGTCTTGACGAGAGCTTCTTCACCATCAGACAACGACCATCTGCAGACGTCATGCGTCCCAGGAGGGCGGCTCGACCTTGGGGCCAACGTTCGACCACGTCGTCAAAAACACTCGCCAGCCACCGTCACCCCTTGGTCAGGCGAGGCCAGAGCAGGAAGGTTGATCTCAGTCCCAAACACGACACCCGGATTGGGCTACTTGCAGTCCGGGAACCTGCCTGGGTCCCCGCACGGGCTCCGCGCCTCACTGCCAGGTCTGGGAGTTGCAGTAGGGCGCGGACTGCGCGTCTACTCGCTTGTAGATGTAGCCGGGAGCGTATTTCGTTGAGGTGACAAGGCAAAGGGCGATACTCTCCAGCCATCAGGAGTGATCTGGACGACGTGGATCAGCCTGTTTCGGGTAGCCGGCCGATGGGGAATGTTTGAACAGTCAACTATGTTGGCAAGTGCGACATCGATTGTCTAACTCTCTCTAAGGGATCCCCCGTGAATACAGGTTTGCTCGTGCTGCGGCTCATCTTCGGTCTCCTGTTGGTAGGCCATGGCAGCCAGAAGCTCTTCGGTCTGTTCGGGGGTCCCGGCCTCGACGGCGCTGGAGGGTTCTTCCAGACCCTCGGGTTCCGACCCAGCAAGCCGATGGCGATCGTCGCCGGTACCTCCGAGGCAGGAGCCGGGTTGCTGCTCGTACTCGGCCTGCTGACCCCGCTGGCCTCGGCTGCAGTGATCGGTACCCTCGTGGTGGCCGGGTCCGTCCACTGGGCGGCCGGGTTGTGGGCCCAGAACGGCGGCTTCGAGATGCCGCTGCTCTATGTCACGGCTGCCGCGGCGCTGGCCTTCACCGGTCCGGGCGTCTACTCGCTGGATAACGCGCTCGGTCTCCATGCTCTGGCCGGATTTGGCTGGGGCGTCGCAGCGGTCGTGGTCGGGGCCTTGTCGGGACTTGCGGTCGTCTCGCGGGCGCGGCGTGCCCTGGCCGCCGAGGCCGTCGGGCGGGTCGTGACGGAGAAGCACGTCTGAAGCTGAATGTCCCAGCCAGATGAACGGAGCCCGTCCCTGCAGGGTGGGGACGGGCTCTGGCGGGCATTCGAGGTAGAGCCCGTCCGGTTGCCGTCGAGTCATCCTAAGACCCGCACATGAATCCCCGAACGGAGATCAACGACTCCGTTCGTGACTCCTGAGGGACTTCTCACCGGATCGGTGTCGGGCCAGATGCCGTCTAAAGGCGGGGTCTGTGATCCTCGCCATCCGCATCTTGCGTGCCTCAACATGTCGCGTTGTACCGTGCAGCGGGGAGAGTGAGGTTCGTTGAACTCCGGTTGTGGGACACCCAGGCAAGCCTTCGCGATTACCGGACAGCCCTGAGCCGGAACGCGACCGTCGACATGTTCCTGCTCGCGCCATCCCAGTGACCTCGAACCAGTGACGCTCGTAGAACGAGATGTTGCTGGACTGGGGATTTCGGGGATGCGGGCAGGACATAAGACGGGCAAGCGGTGGTGCGGGAGGCCGCGACGGACCAGACCTCAACTCACCCTCGACCCTGATCACCCCTGACAAACCGGTCTGAGGCGCGCATGCGGAACTCCCCCGATCTCACACAAGAAGAAGTACTACGCCCGCCTCACCTCGTCCGCGTGGTCACCCAGTTGGGCGATAAGCTCTGGGGTCCGGCAGGTTCGTGACAAAAGGGTGACCACATACGGTCCAAACCTTCCCCTTCCCGAGGAGGCGTTGGTTGGCGCCTATGTGCGCCTGGACCGTTCCTGAAACTGATGTTCCGTCGGGGCATCAAGCCAAGGCCCGTCACCGCCCGGTTGGGCTCTTGCTTACGGGAACACCTGCCCGGAACCGTTCCTCAAGACTAAGCAGGAGTGAGTCCTGCTTAGTTTGCCCCGCGAACGGTTCTAGGGGCTGGCGTGGGGTGGTTCCGGTCGGACCGGGCAGACTCGAGCGGGTTGACGCGAGGAGGTGACACCACAAACGACTCCGCCAGCACCCGCAGCATGAGCCAGATCATGCCACCGTGCACCGACAGCCCCCGGCAACAACATCCCGGACAACTCGGACGGGGATGACGGCGCCGCTGGGCGCGGTGGGTCGCAGCTCGACGTTGGCCATGGCCGTACCAAGGTGCTGGGGCCGACACGGCGAAAGCATCACGAGGGCCACCCAACGGGCAGGTCCATGAGTCTTGTCACGTTGCAAGGTGCGGTCATGGGTGCCCACGCGTGGTTATGGTAATACCAAAGACGACGCAGCAGGGTGTTACCAACATTTCCGAAAGGCCCGTCATGTCAATCTCTGACCTTGCGACCCTCCGAACGGCCTACGTTGCCAACGAAATGGCAAGCGAGGCTCTTGCGGTTTGCCGAGAAGCCCAGGTGGCCCCCAGCCGCGTATGCATGAGGAAGGGTACGAGACTTGCCGGCAAGCACTGAAGGCATACAGAGTTGAGGCTGCCCGCGTGCCCATGGCGAACTACGCACGCCCTGATATGAACCCGCTCCCGCGCTTTGCCCAGATGCCAACGCAAGCTGGCAAGAGCGCCGCCCGTTAGTAGTTCCTGGCTGGCTCAGCGGGCTTCGATCGGTGCGTGTCAAAGCTGAGAACTGCGGTAGGCAGTTCGGCTATCGACGACCGGCACGTGGCTTCCCGTCACGGGTACGCCGACCGGTGACCAGCCGTATCGACTACGTACCCTTCTGTGCCGGGCGCTCGTGGCAGCCTGCTGAACCTGCGGACTGCCACGAGACGGCCTACCGCTCCTGAGACCACAACGACACGTAGATCCCTGGCTGCGTCGGTAATCGAGGGTCCCCTGCGCCCCGCGTTATGGCACCGCAGACGAATGGCCCATCTGCGATAGTCAAGGCTCGTGGTCAACGTCCGCCTCGGTGTCAGTGCCCAGACGGCGCGGCGGGAGGTCCTGCAATCTGGACTCGTGGTCCTTCACGAGCTACGACAGATGGCGGTCAGTGTGCGGACGTTCTGTGTCCGACCTTCAAGCCGCAGCCCCACACACCATGGCTGGACGTTTGCTGTCCAGGAAGTTCTTCGGCAGGTGGTCGGAGCGCCAGACTGTGTGCTGTCTCGGAAGCCCCTGAAGTGACTCAGGTCGCGTTTGTTCATTGCCCCAGCCCCTGCGCCGGTTGGGTTCACTGCCCCTGGTCGCTGGTCCGGACCGGCCACCAGACCACACGGGCAGTACACGAGGAAGACGTCAGGGGGCCACCTCACGCGTCACCACCCGGCGGCCCACGCGCTCAATCCCTGACCAGAGGTCCACCCAGCGTCCCTGCCGGCGGTAGGTTTCCTACCTGTCGGCCCCGGGTGGGTCACCCGGTTTTGCGAAGGAGGTCATTCTCGAGCTTGAAACGCGATAGGTGGTCCCACGCAGCCAGATCACCGTCATGACTAAAGAACAATGGGCGCATCAGTGGCCGGTGGGTCCACACGTACGGGGATCGGTAACCAGGGACAACAGACCGACCATCGAGTGCGTGACCCTTTGTCTGTCTCGGGCGGGTACACGGGTTCGAGATGGTGGTGCTTCCTGACCTGCAGCAGAAGCTGGGACCGATCCGCGCCAAACGAGAAGTGAAGTTCGCTATGACAGGACCTGAGTAGTCCAACAAGGTCATGTCAAGATGGCGGTGTGAGTGATCCGGTCACCCGGGCTCCAGGCTCGGGCGCGAATGTACCAGCGAGGACTCCGAGGGTCGAAGATGAGAGGTGGGGTCAATATGAGCAACAACAACGCCGGTGCGGCCGCGGGTGGTGGCGCCCTCTACGGACTAGGCATGTTCGGCGCGTGGGTGTTCTTCTGGCAACAGGCCGACACCT
>Ga0208079_1000441_pt1 | contig 23039 bp, 22 predicted proteins | sample NGESurdeep092012_5_FD_184474 | JGI IMG/M metagenome (GOLD analysis project Ga0208079, IMG submission 184474) | Arctic peat soil microbial communities from Barrow, Alaska - NGEE Surface sample 210-2 deep-092012 (SPAdes) | ecosystem: Environmental > Terrestrial > Soil > Wetlands > Peat ... | reverse complement strand
CACCCACATCACGCGCCCCAAGGTCCAGATCGGCGATGTCGTGGCTCGCGGCGAGACGGTGCTGGGCGCCGTGCGCGGGTTCCCGACGACGCTCGACCAGGCGCTCAGCCGCTACACCTCGGACACCGGCGACCACGTGCAGATGATGGTGCTGCGCGTCACGTCCGAGCTGGCGGGGCCCTGAGCGTGGCGGCCGGCGCGGTCCCCGCCGCCACGCGCGCCGTCATCGGCGGCTCCGGTTCTCTGGCCGCCGACTTCCCCGGCGACCTGCACCCCGAGGCGCGCGTCGTCGAGCGCGATCTCGCGTTCGAGACGCCGTGGGGCGACAGCCCGCCGTTCACGCTCTTCGAGCTCGGCGGGCACACGGCCTTGCACGTGCGCCTGCACGGGTGGCGCAAGGGCGTCTCGCGCGGGCGCGCCTCGCGGCAGGTGTTCAGCGTGCTGCATCGCGCCGGCGTCAAGAGGATCCTCTCGGACGCCGGCGTCGGCAGCCTCAACCACCTCCTCGACCCCGGCGACCTTGTGGTCGTCGACGACTTCGTCGACCAGACCACCGACCGCGACCGCTACGGCGTCGTGGTGGGCGACCATCTGCTCATCATGCGCGACCCGGTGTGCGCGGCCGGGCGCGAGGCGCTGGTGGGCTCCGCCCGGCGCCTCGCCCCCGCCCGCCGCGTGTTCACGCGCGGCACGTACGTGGTCACCGAGGGGCCGCGCTTCGAATCGCCCGCCGAGGTCCGGCACCTGCTGAGCATGGGCGACGTGGTCGGGCAGAGCTTCTGCCCCGAAGTCTGGCTGGCCCGCGACATCGGCGCCTGCTACGCGGGCATCTACCTCATCGTCAACTACGGCGAGGGCGTCGTGCAGGAGTGGGAGCACGACGTGCTGGCGCAGATCTTGCACGACGACGCCGACCTCATGGGCCGCATTCTTCTCGACGCCCTGGCGGCCCTGCCCGACGACGACGACTGCCACTGCCGGGAATTGCGCAAGCCGACGCTGCTCGGCTAGCTACCCTCAGCTACCGGGTCAGCCGCTCGAGGGCGGCCGCGTCCAACCCGTACAGCACGCCCAAAACAAACTGTCCCGCGGTGCGCACCTTCGCCGCGACCAGGCGGCCGCTCGTTTCGGCGGAGGTGTGGTAGACGGGGTCCTCCCGCCACTCGATCCAGGCGGCGGGGATGCCGGCCAGCTCGAACGCCTCATGGTCCCTCCAGCCGGACTCGCCCGGGTCGCGCAGGTACGACAGATGGATGCCGCGCTCCCGGGCCCGTTGCTCCGGGCTCTGGCCCGGCTGCGGCCCTCGCTCCGTCATGTGCCTCCTCCCGCGCTCCCAGCCTAGCGTGTCAGCGCCCAGGCGAGCACCGAGAGCCCGTTGAACAGGGCGTGGAAGGCGATGCTCGTCCACAGCGAGCCGGTGCGCTTGTAGACCCAGGCCAGCGCGAGCCCCAGGGCGAACAGCGGCACGAAGACGTCGAGCTGCAGGTGCGCGATGCCGAAGACGGCCGCCGACACGCAGGCGCCCGCGACCCACCCCCACGAGGACGAGAAACCGCGGAACAAAAAGCCGCGGAAGAAGATCTCCTCGAAGAAGGGCGCCAGCACCACCGCGAGGATCACGAAGAGGACGATGCCGGCGGTGGTGCGCGGGAACTCGCCGATGATGGCCTGCTGCCTGGGGTGCACGACCAGGTCGTGCAGAAAGCTCACCAGGTAGACGGCGGCGAGCGCCACGGGGATGGTCCAGAAGAAGGCCTTGCTCGGGGTGGTGAAGCCCCAGAGAGCGAGCTTGCGGCCCGCGATGCGCAGCGAGAAGAACCACGCCGCGAGCGTCTGCCAGCCGTAGACGATGAGGGAGCCCACGACGAGGGCGACGGCGGAGCCGAGGGTCACCTTGTCGACGTTCGTGGAGGCGCCCATCCCGAGCGCGGCCGCGTAGAGCAGGACCTCTGGGCCGAAGCCCACCACGAGGCCTGCCAAGCTGAGACCCCAGCCCCAGCCGGCGCGCCCGTCCGCCGCCGCGGGCGGCGGCGCGAGTGGCGCGCCGGCCTGCGCCAGGGGCGGCGGCGGGAGCGGGCCGGCCTGCGGCCGGCCCGGCTGCGCCGGCCCGGTCCCTCCGCCGTGCGGCGGCGCGTACGGCGGAGGCACGGGCGCGCGCCCGGGCGCCGCCGCCCGTTCCGCCCTCTGACCCTCGTCGTGGTGCTGCTCCTCGATGGGTCGCTCCTCTCCGCGCCGCCAAACGTACCAGGACACCGTATCTCATCGAGGTTCCGCACGACCCCGACGAGTGCCTGTGGGCCATGGACGAGATCATCGGCCGCGGCCCCCAGGGCGCGGTCGGCTCGCCGCGTTTTGCCCGCCCTTCGATGTCTGTTATACTGCGCCGCCGTGACAGGCGCGGCGTGACGTTCGCGCCCCGGGGGCCGGCGGGGTCACGTTGACCCTAACGGCAGACCCTTGGTATCCTTACATGCTTCTTTCTGAAAGGATGACGACGTGCGTCAACTCGTCACGCTCGCTTGCCAGGAGTGCAAGCGTCGCAACTATCATACGAACAAGAACAAGAAGAACGACCCGGACCGCATCGAGCTCAAGAAGTACTGTCGCTGGTGCGGGACGCACACTGTGCACAAGGAGACGCGCTGAGCGTTCCCCCCTTGTGTCTGTAGGGCTGTAGCTCAATTGGTAGAGCACCGGTCTCCAAAACCGGGGGTCGGGGGTTCGAGCCCCTCCAGCCCTGCCAATGACCATCGGAGCGGTTGAGTGGCGAAGACTGCGAACAACGACAAAGGCAAGTCGGGCAAGGGCAAGCCCACGCCCAGGCAGGCGCAGGGCGGCAAGGCCGTGGCCAAGCGGGCCGCCGCCAAGCCGGTGCGCGGCAGGGGGCAGCAGAAGTCCCGCCAGCAGGCGCGCGCCGCCAAGCCCGGCGAGAAGCGCGGCCTCATGAAGTTCATGCACGACGTGCGCATCGAGATGGGCAAGGTCACCTGGCCCACGCGCAAGGACCTCATGCAGTCCACGCTCGTCGTGCTCGTCGCCGTCGCCATCGCGACCGTTTACTGTTTCGGCCTCGACACAGTCTTCGCCAAGACCGTCGACGTGATCCTCTCGGTCATCAAGTGATCGGCGCGGCGCGTGTATAGCTGGTACGTCGTCAACACGTATTCCGGGCACGAGAACAAGGTGAGGGCCAACCTCGAGCATCGCCGTCAGTCGATGCACCAGGAAGAGCGCATCCACCAGATCGTCGTGCCCACCGAGCAGGTCGTCGAGACCAAGGACGGCGAGAAGGTCACGAGCGAGCGCCGCGTGTTCCCGGGCTACGTGCTGGTCCAGATGGAGCTCACCGACGACACGTGGTCGCTGGTCAAGAACACACCGGGCGTCACCGGCTTCGTCGGCGCCCAGAACAAGCCCGTGGCGCTCTCGCGCGCCGAGGTCGATCGCATCATGCACACGGCCTCGGTCGAGCGCCCCAAGCAGAAGGCCCAATTCACGGTGGGCGAGGACGTGCGCGTCACGTCCGGCCCGCTGAGCGATTTCTCCGGCGAGGTCGTCGAGGTCAACCTCGACCATAGCCGGCTCAAGGTCATGGTGTCGATCTTCGGCCGCGAGACGCCGGTCGAGCTCGCCTTCGACCAGGTCAAGAAGACATCCTAACCAGGCAGTAAGCGAGGCAGCAGTGGCCAAGAAGGTCCTCACCAAGATCAAGTTGCAGATCTCCGCCGGCGCGGCAAGCCCGGCTCCGCCGGTCGGCCCCGCGCTGGGTCAGCACGGCGTCAACATCATGGAGTTCTGCAAGGCGTTCAACGCCCAGACGCAGGCTTCAGGCAGCACCATCGTGCCGGTCGAGATCACCGTGTACGAGGATCGCTCCTTCACCTTCATCACCAAGACGCCGCCGGCCGCCGTGCTGCTGCGCGAGGCCCTCGGCATCGACAAGGGCTCCGGCGAGCCCAACCGCGACAAGGTCGGCACGGTGACCCGCGAGCAGGTCCGCGCCATCGCCGAGACCAAGGCGCCAGATCTCAACGCCAACGACGTCGACGCCGCGATGAAGATCATCGAGGGCACCGCCCGCAGCATGGGCGTCGAGGTACAAGAGTAGACAATCTGATGGCCGGGCTCGCCGCCCGGCCGCCGACGTGGGAGGCGACCAGGTCGCCGCTTGCACCACAGGAGGTCCGCGAATGGCCAAGCAAGGCCGCACCTACACCGCCGCCAAGCTCTCCATCGAGCCCGGCCGGCTCTACGCCCCCCTCGAAGGCATGCGCCTTCTCAAGTCGCTTCCGGGCGCCAAGTTCGACGAGACCGTCGAAGTCCACTTCCGCCTCGGCGTTGACGTGCGCCACGCCGACCAGATCGTGCGCGGCACCACCGTGCTGCCGCACGGCACCGGCAAGGAGATGCGCGTCGCCGTGTTCGCCGAGGGCGACAAAGCGCGTGAGGCGCAGGAGGCCGGCGCCGACATCGTCGGCACCGACGACCTCGCCAAGCAGATCCAGGAAGGCGTCTTCGACTTCGACATCGCCATCGCCACGCCCGACATGATGGGCACCGTCGGCAAGCTCGGCCGTATCCTCGGCCCGCGCGGCCTCATGCCGAACCCCAAGTCGGGCACCGTCACCTTCGACGTCGGCAAGGCCATCGCCGACGCCAAGGGCGGCAAGGTCGAGTACCGCACCGACCGTTCGGGCATCGTGCACCTCAGCATCGGCAAGAAGTCCTTCACCGAGGTACAGCTGGTGGAGAACTACGGCGCCGTGCTCGACGAGATCGTGCGCGCCAAGCCCGCCGCCGCCAAGGGCAAGTACATCAAGAGCGTCAACGTCGCCGCCACCATGAGCCCCAGCGTCGAGCTCGACCCCGCGCGCACGCGCGACCTGCTCGAGGGCTGAGCCAGAAAGGGCCGGGCGCGGCCGCCCGCAGTTGCGGCCGCGCCCGTATCCGACATATACTGCCGCTTCGCGGCGTCACCACGCCGCGGCCGATGAAGGTCGGTGCTCCTCCGGGAGCCGAAGGGATCCACACGGGTCCGCCACCCGAGGCGAGACGAGCCGGCGCCGCCTGTGCCCGCTTCCGCTTCGGGAGCGGGTTTTTGTTTGCGACTGAGAGGTCGAGATGCTGAGAAACGAGAAAGAAGCTGTGATCGCCGAGGTGGCGCAGCTGCTGACCGACACGGAGAACCTGTTCGTCAGCGACTACCGCGGCCTCACGGTGGCCGAGCTCAAGGAGCTCCGCGGCAAGCTGCGCGAGAGCGGCGCGAGCTTCAAGGTGGTCAAGAACACGCTGGGCGCCATCGCCGCCGACCGTGCCGGCCGCGAGGCCGTCAAGGACATGCTCAGCGGCCCCACCGCGGTCACGTTCTGCGGCGACGACCTCGTCGGCGCCGCCAAGGCCCTGGCCGACTTCGCCAAGACGCACCCGCAGCTCGAGGTGCGTGGCGGCCTGCTCGAGTCGAGCTTCATCGACCCGGCCGGCATCAAGGTGCTGGCCAGCCTGCCGCGGCGCGATGTCCTCATCGCTCAGCTGGTCGGCGCCATGGCCGCGCCCATGACGGGCCTGGTCACCGTGCTCCAGGGTACGGTGAGCGGCTTCGTGCGTGCGCTCAATCAGGTGGCCCAGCAGCGGGCCGCGGCCGACGAGGCGTAAGGCGCCCGGCGGCGCCGACACTGTCCACCAAGGCTTTCAAGCCCTACGCGAGGTGAATTGACAATGGCAGACAAGACCCTTACGAAGGATCAGCTCATCGAGGCCATCAAGTCCATGACCGTGCTCGAGCTCAGCGAGATGGTCAAGGCGCTCGAGGAAGAGTTCGGCGTCAGCGCAGCGGCCCCCGTGGCCGCCGCCGCTCCGGCCGCCGGCGCCGCCCCGGCCGAGGCCCCCGAGGAGCAGACCCAGTTCGACGTGATGCTCAGCGCGTTCGGCGACCAGAAGATCCAGGTCATCAAGGTCGTGCGCGCCCTCACCGGTCTCGGTCTCAAGGAGGCCAAGGACGTGGTCGAGGGCGTGCCCAGCGCCATCAAGGAAGGCGTCACCAAGGACGAGGCCGAAGAGGCCAAGAAGAAGCTCGAAGAAGCCGGCGCGAGCGTCGAGATCAAGTAGAGCGCTTCACACCTGCACCAGGTCCCGACGGGCCCCGGCCGGCGATTGCCGGCCGGGGCCCGTCGCGGCGCAGCCGCGCCGAGCCGGCTGCGTCAACATTCCTCTTGCGTCGGATGCTCCGTTGTGGTATATTTTTTGGCCGTGCGTTACCCGCGACCATACCACTCGACCTCCGGTATGGTGTGCTCTTTTTCCCTGGTCCACGCTAGAAAGAGGAGACTCGCTTGAACGAGCCCAAGGCGCCTCGCGTGCGTACGTCGTTCGCCAAGCTCGACCAGCCCCTGCCGCTCCCCAACCTCATCGACATCCAGAAGAAATCGTGGGAGTGGTTCCTCAGCGACGGTCTCAGCGAGACCATCGCCGACATCAACCCCATCAAGGACTACTCCGAGAAGCTGCTCGTGCAGTTCGGCGAGCACCAGTTCGGCGAGCCCTCCAAGCCCATCGCCGAGTGCCGCAACAAGGACATGACCTTCTCGGCGCCGCTCACGATGAAGGTCTCCTTCATCAACGAGGAGACCGGCGAGATCCGCGAGCAGTCGGTGTTCATGGGCGACTTCCCCATGATGACCGAGCGCGGCACCTTCATCATCCACGGCACCGAACGCGTGGTCGTCACGCAGCTGGTGCGCTCGCCCGGGGCCTACATCATGGAGCCCAAGCAGGCCGAGCGCGAGAAGCAGGTGCTGGTCGCCAACCTCATGCCGCAGCGCGGCTCCTGGCTCGAGCTCGAGATCGACAAGAAGGGCACCGTGAACGTGCGCATCGACCGCAAGCGCAAGTTCCCGGTCACGGTGCTGCTGCGCGCCATGGGCTACGGCAGCGACGACGAGCTGGTCCAGCTGTTCGACGAGTCCGTGTACATCAGGAACACCATCGAGAAGGACGCCACCAGCTCGCAGGAAGAGGCGCTGGTCGAGCTCTTCCGCAAGCAGCGCCCCGGCGAGCCGCCGACGCTCGACGGCGCCACGGCGATGCTCCGCGGCCTGTTCTTCGACCCCAAGCGCTACGACCTCTCGCGCGTCGGCCGCCACAAGCTCAACGTGCGGCTGCACAACCACATCAAGCCCGAGCAGCGCCCCGACGCGGACGTGCGCGTGCTCGTGAACGAAGACATCATCGAGCTCATCAAGCGACTCATCTCGCTGCCCGGCAAGCTCGGCGTGCCCGAGGACTCCAAGGACTTCGCCGCCGAGGCCGTCTCGCTGCTGCCGACGCGCCGCGAGGAGATCGCCCACGAGATCGACGAATACGAGCACTTCGGCAACCGCCGGCTGCGCACGGTCGGTGAGCTCGTCCAGGACGCGTTCCGCATCGGGCTGGCCCGCATGGAACGCGTCATCCGCGAGCGCCTCACTACCGAAGACCCCGACACGATCGTCCCGGCGACGCTGGTCAACATCCGCCCGGTCGTGGCCGCCCTCAAGGAGTTCTTCGGCTCCTCGCAGCTGTCGCAGTTCATGGACCAGACCAACTCGCTGTCCGGTCTCACGCATCGCCGTCGCCTGAGCGCGCTGGGCGCGGGCGGCCTCACGCGCGAGCGCGCGCCCATCGAGGTCCGCGACGTGCACCCGACGCACTACGGCCGCATGTGCCCCATCGAGACCCCCGAAGGCCCGAACATCGGCCTCATCGGCTCGCTGGCCTCCATGGCGACCGTCGACGAGTTCGGCTTCATCCGCGCCCCGTACCGCAAGGTCGTGCGCGGCAAGGTCACCGGCGAGATCGTCTACCTCGACGCCTCCGAGGAAGAGCAGGAGCTCGTCGACAAAAAGACCGGCGAGGTGCGCTACGTCACCATCGCCCAGGCCAACGCGCCGTTCGACCCGGATACGGGCGAGTTCAAAGAAGACGTGGTGCTCGCGCGCACGCGCGCCGGCGGCGACATCGTCAAGGCGCCGCCCACCGAGATCGACTACATGGACGTGAGCCCGACCATGCTCGTCTCGGTCGCCACGGCTCTCATCCCGTTCCTCGAGCACGACGACGCCAACCGCGCCCTCATGGGCTCGAACATGCAGCGCCAGGCCGTGCCGCTCCTCACTCCCGAGGCGCCCTACGTGGGCACCGGCATGGAGTTCCGCGCCGCCGTCGACACGGGCGACGTGATCATCGCCGGGCGCGGCGGCAAGGTCAGCTATGTGGACGCCGACAGCATCGAGGTCGACCACGGCAAGGGCGCGGTCGACACCTACAGCCTGACCAAGTTCATGCGCTCCAACCAGGGCACGCTCATCCACCAGAAGCCGCTCGTGTTCCCCGGCGACAAGGTGCAGGCCGGCGACGTGCTTGCCGACGGCTCGTCCACCGACCACGGCGAGATCGCCTTGGGGCGCAATCTCCTCGTCGCCTTCATGAGCTGGGAGGGCTACAACTTCGAAGACGCCATCATCCTCAGCGAGAAGGTCGTGAAGGACGACCTCCTCTCCTCCATCCACATCGAGGAGTACGAGGTCGACGCCCGCACCACCAAGCTCGGCGACGAAGAGATCACCCGCGATATCCCCAACCGCTCCGAAGAGTCGCTCAGCGACCTCGACGAGCGCGGCATCGTGCGCATCGGCGCCGAGGTCAACTCCGGCGACCTGCTGGTCGGCAAGGTCACGCCCAAGGGCGAGACCGAGCTCACCGCCGAGGAGAAGCTCATCCGCGCCATCTTCAAGGAGAAGGCCCGCGAGGTGCGCGACACCAGCCTCAAGGTGCCGCACGGCGAGGGCGGCAAGGTCATCGACGTCAAGATCTTCAGCCGCGAGAACAACGACGAGCTGCCGCCCAGCGTCAACGAGCTGGTGCGCGTCTACGTCGCCAAGAAGCGCAAGATCGCCGAGGGCGACAAGCTCGCCGGCCGCCACGGCAACAAGGGCGTCATCTCCAAGATCGTCCCCGAAGAAGACATGCCTCATCTCGAGGACGGCACCCCGGTCGAGATCATCCTCAACCCGCTGGGCGTCCCGTCCCGCATGAACATCGGCCAGGTGCTCGAGACGCATCTCGGGTGGGCGGCCCACATGGGCTTCCAGGCCGACGGCGGGCGCAGTAACACGCCGGCCCGCCTGGCTTCCCCGGTGTTCGACGGCGCCACCATCGAGGAGATCGACGAGCTGCTCATCCGCAGCAGCCGGGAGAACCCCGACAGCCCGGTGCAGTTCAAGATCAACGAGAAGGAACCGCCGGGTCGGCGCTGCAGCGGCAAGGTGTGGCTGTACGACGGCCGCACCGGCGAGCGCTTCGACAACAAGGTCACCATCGGCTACATGTACATCCTCAAACTCCTGCACCTGGTGGACGACAAGATCCACGCGCGGAGCACCGGCCCCTACTCGCTGGTCACTCAGCAGCCGTTGGGCGGTAAGGCCCAGTTCGGCGGGCAGCGTTTCGGCGAGATGGAGGTCTGGGCGCTCGAGGCCTACGGCGCCGCCTACATCCTGCAGGAGATGCTCACCATCAAGTCGGACGACACGGTGGGCCGCGTGAAGGCCTACGAGGCCATCGTCAAGGGTGAGAACATCGCCAAGCCCAACATCCCCGAGTCGTTCAAGGTGCTCATGAAGGAGATCCAGAGCCTGGGTCTCGACATGAGCGTCCAGAGCGAGGAAGGTGCGGTGCTCGAGGTGCGCGAGGAGGACGACGACCTTCTGCGCGCCGCGGAAGAGCTGGGCATCGACCTCACGGCCGGCCTGCGCCGCCAGCAGAGCGACGCCGGCGAGCTCGAGCAGGCCGGCGTCCACAGCTCGGCCCTGCAGGACGTCATCGGGGCGGGCAACGAGCCGGCCGGCGACGATGAAGATGTGCCGGCCGCGGCCGGAGATCTTCTGGCCGCCGCGGCCGCCCTGCCCGCCGGAGCCGACGTGGACGAGGCGCTCGTCGTCGCGGACGTCGACGACCTGCCCGCCATCGACGGCCTCGGCGACCCCCTCGACCTCGACGCCCCGGGCCTCAAGTCCGACGACGCCGAGACTGACGAAGACTGACCCCGCCTAGGCAGAGGGAGCGACTGTGATCGATATCAACAACTTCGACTCGATCCGCATCGGGCTCGCATCGCCCAAGCAGATCGAGGCGTGGTCGAAGGGCGAGGTCACCAAGCCCGAGACGATCAACTACCGCACGCTCAAGCCCGAGCGTGACGGTCTGTTCTGCGAGCGCATCTTCGGTCCCACCAAGGACTGGGAGTGCTACTGCGGCAAGTACAAGCGCGTGCGCTACAAGGGCATCATCTGCGAGCGCTGCGGCGTCGAGGTCACCCGCGCCAAGGTGCGCCGCGAGCGCATGGGCCACATCAAGCTCGCGGCCCCCGTGAGCCACATCTGGTTCTTCAAGGGCGTGCCGTCGCGCATGGGCTACCTGCTCGACATCGCTCCCAAGGAGCTCGAGAAGGTGCTCTACTTCGGCGGCAGCTACGTCATCATCTCGGTCGACGCCGAGCGCCGCGACAACGATCTCATGATGCTGCAAGACAAGATCGACGAGATCAAGGCGCGGTACGACGACTACGCCGAGAAGCGCTCGCAGGCCATCCGCGACATGCACGACGAGCTCATCTCGATCGTCGACGGGGAGCGCGAGGCCGACGACTTCCACGTCGACAGCGACCCCGAGGACGAGTTCGGGTACTTCAACTACTTCGACATCTTCGAGTCCTACCGGCGCATCGCCGTCAACGCCTCGGCCCTTGGTCCGGATGAGCTCAAACTCCAGCGCACCAAGGCCGACAAGCTGCGCGACGACTACATCGACCGCGGCTTCAAGAACGTGGGCCACGCCAAGGACCAGATCGATCGCGCCTGGGAACAGTTCAAGACCATCGCCCCGCGCAACGTCGTCAACGACGAGGCTCTGTACCAGCAGATGGAGCGCATGTTCGGGCGCGAGCCCGGCTACGAGCCGGAGAGCTTCGGCGTGTACTTCACCGGCGGCACCGGCGCCGAGTCCGTGCGCGAGCTGCTCAAGCGCGTCGACCTCGAGTCCGAGGCGGCCGAGCTGCGCGAGACCATCCAGACCGCCAAGGGCCAGCGCCAGGCGCGCGCCGTCAAGCGCCTCAAGGTCGTCTCCGCCTTCCTGCGCAGCGGCAATCATCCCGAGTGGATGATCCTCGACGTCATCCCCGTCATCCCACCCGAGCTTCGCCCGATGGTGCAGCTCGACGGCGGCCGTTTCGCCACCAGCGACCTCAACGACCTCTACCGGCGCGTCATCAACAGAAACAATCGCCTCAAGCGGCTGCTCGACCTGCAGGCGCCGGACATCATCGTCAACAACGAGAAGCGCATGCTGCAGGAGGCCGTCGACGCGCTCTTCGACAACGGCCGCCGCGGGCGCGCCGTCACGGGCCCCGGCAACCGCCCGCTCAAGTCGCTCAGCGACATGCTCAAGGGCAAGCAGGGCCGCTTTCGCCAGAACCTGCTCGGCAAGCGCGTCGACTACTCGGGCCGCTCCGTCATCGTCGCCGGGCCGCACCTCAAGATGCACCAGTGCGGTCTGCCCAAGATGATGGCCCTCGAGCTCTTCAAGCCGTTCATCATGAGCCGCCTCGTCAACCGCAAGATGGTCCAGAACATCAAGGCGGCCAAGAAGATGGTCGAGTCGATGGTGCCCGAGGTCTGGGACATCCTCGAAGAGGTCATCACCGAGCATCCCGTGTTGCTCAACCGGGCGCCCACCCTGCACCGCCTCGGCATCCAGGCCTTCGAGCCGCTGCTCGTCGAGGGTAAGGCCATCCAGATCCACCCGCTCGTCTGCGCGGCGTTCAACGCCGACTTCGACGGCGACCAGATGGCCGTGCACCTGCCGCTCAGCTGGGAGGCGCAGGCCGAGGCCCGCGTGCTCATGCTGAGCACCAACAACATCCTGTCGCCGGCGCACGGCAAGCCCATCTCCGTGCCGAGCCAGGACATGGTCATCGGCATGTACTACCTCACGTATCACGCCGAGGACGACCTCAGCGAGGCCCAGCCCGACCACTTCGGCGAGACGCTCGTCGCCTACAGCAGCTACGACGAGGTGCAGCGCGCCTGGGAGCAGCGCATCCTCGACCAGCGCGAGGTGCCCACCAAGCGTGAGGCCGGCATCGCCGAGTTCACGCGCCGGCCCATCATCCTTCGCCTGCCCCTGGGCCAGCGCGTCGTGACCACCGTCGGCCGCGCGCTGTTCAATATGCGCGTCGAGGAAGGCCTGCACGCCATCCTCGGTCCCGAGTATCAGGACGACTACACCTACATCAACTACACGATGACGAAGAAGGGCCTCGCGAGCTTCATCAACAAGCTCGTGGCGCTCTACGGTGCCAACAAGGTGGCGCGTATCCTCGACGTCTTCAAGGAGGTCGGCTTCCACTTCGCCACGCGCGCCGCGGTCACCGTCTCCAAAAACGACATCGTCGTCCCCAAGAAGGAGAAGGCCGAGATCCTGACCTCGCACGAGGCGATGGTCGAGCAGCTCCGGGATGAGTACAACAACGGCTTCCTGTCCGAGGAGGAGCGCCGCGGCAAGGTCCAGGAGATCTGGCGCGAGGCCGACGTGCAGATCACGGCGGCCACCAAGGCCAACTTCAAGGACCTCAACCCGATCTACATGATGGCCACCTCCGGCGCCCGCGGCGACATCAAGCAGATCCGTCAGCTCGCCGGCTGGCGCGGCCAGATGTCCAACCCGAAGGGCGAGATCGTCGAGCAGCCCGTGAAGTCGAGCTTCATTGAGGGTCTCTCGGTGCTCGAGTTCTTCATCTCCACCCACGGCGCCCGCAAGGGTCTCGCCGACACCGCCCTGCGCACCGCCGACTCGGGCTACCTCACGCGGCGTCTCGTGGACGTGTGCCAGGACGTGACCGTGAGCGAGGCAGACTGCGGCACCAAAGAATGGGTGCCGATGTCCCCGTGGTCGCGGCGGCGCGAGGAGAACCCCGAGCTCGAGGGCTCCCAGCTGGCCGAGGACGTCAGGCGGCCGCGCAGCGACCGCGTGGTGCTCAAGAAGGGCGAGAAGATCGGCCCGGCCCAGATCGGCCTCCTGCGCGAGGTCTACTCCAGCCTGCCGAACGCCAAGGTCAAGGTGAAGAAGGGCCGCGCCGCGGCCGAGCTCGTGGCCATGTGGACGCACGAGCCCAACGAGAACCTGCTCGGCCGTCATCTCGGCGCGCCGCTCATCGAAGAGGCGACCGGCGAGGTCGTGTTCGACCGCGACGCCCACATCGGGCTCGAGACCCGCGACCAGGTCCTCGACGTGCTCGCGCGCAGCTCGCAGACCGACCCGATGGTGCCGGTGCGCAGCGTGCTCAAGTGCGACGCCGAGGTCGGCGTGTGCCAGAAGTGCTACGGCTACGCCCTCGCCAACAACGTGCCGGCCGAGATCGGCGACGCCGTCGGGCACGTGGCGGCGCAGTCCATCGGCGAGCCCGGCACGCAGCTCACCATGCGCACCTTCCACACCGGCGGCGTCGCCGGCGCCGACATCACGCACGGCCTGCCGCGCGTGGTCGAGCTCTTTGAGGCGCGCAAGCCGAAGGGCGTCGCGCGCATCGCCGAGGTCTCGGGCCGCGTCGCCATCGAAGACACCGAACGCGGCTGCAAGGTCACCATCACCCCCGAGGAGGGCGCGGCCAAGGAGTACATCATCTCCGCGCGCCGCACCAACGTCCTCGTGGAGGACGGCGACTGGGTCGGCGAGGGCACGCAGCTCACGCGCGGCTCGCTTTACCCGGCCGACCTGCTCAAGCACGCCGGCGACACGGCCACCGAGCGCTACCTCGTCAACGAGGTGCAGGAGGTCTACCGTTCGCAGGGCGTCGAGATCAACGACAAGCACATCGAGCTCATCGCCCGCCAGATGATGAAGAAGGTGCGCGTCGTCATCGCCGGCGACACGCAGTTCCTGCCCGACCAGCTCGTCGACCGCGCGGTCTTCCGCAAGGAGAACGTGCGCGTCAGCGACGAGGGCGGCCAGCCGGCCGAGGCCGACCAGGCCATCCTCGGCATCACCAAGGCGTCCCTGGCCACCGAGAGCTTCCTGTCGGCGGCCTCATTCCAGGAGACCACCAAGGTGCTCACCGACGCGGCCATCGAGGGCAAGACCGACACCCTCCAGGGCCTCAAGGAGAACGTGATCATCGGCAAGCTCATCCCGGCCGGCACGGGTCTGCGCCAGTACCGCGGCGTCGACATCTACCCCGCCGGCAGGGCCGAGGCGTTGGCCGAGGCCGATCGCCTCATGAGCAGCAGCGACACGGCGACCTCGTGGCTCACCGGTGAGGACGAGGAGTAGGACGAAGAAGACGGAGTACCCGCAAACCAGGCTGCGGGGCTGCGGCCGCGCGAGCTGCGTGCTTGCGGCCGCAGCCCCGTTTCGCTAAACTACACGATTGCTGTCTGAAGCGGCCGACCAGAGAGGTCAGATGACAACCATAAGCCAGCTGGTACGCAAGGGGCGCGAGAGTAAAGAGAAGCGCGCCAAGACGCCGGCGCTCAAGGGTTCGCCCCAGAAGCGCGGGGTCTGCACGCGCGTCTACACCACCACCCCCAAGAAGCCGAACTCCGCCCTGCGCAAGGTCGCTCGCGTCAGGCTCGTCAACGGGATGGAAGTCACGACGTATATCCCCGGCATCGGCCACAACCTGCAGGAGCACTCCGTGGTGCTCGTGCGTGGCGGCCGCGTCAAGGATCTTCCGGGGGTGCGCTATAAGGTGATCCGCGGCACGCTCGACGCCTCCGGCGTAAGCGATCGCAAGCAGGCTCGCTCATTGTACGGCGCCAAGGGAAAGGCAACGAGGTAAGTCATGCCGCGGAGAGGAACAATCACCCGCCGGGAAGTCCTTCCCGACCCCGTCTACAACAGCAAGCTGGTCACGCAGGTGATCAACAAGGTGCTGCTGGACGGCAAGAAGTCCACCGCCGAGCAGATCGTCTACGGCGCCCTCGAGATCGTCCGCGAGAAGACCGGCCGCGACCCGGTCGAGGTCATGCAGGACGCCGTCCAGGCGCTCACGCCGCACCTCGAGGTCCGCAGCCGGCGCGTCGGCGGCGCCACCTATCAGGTGCCGGTCGAGGTGCCCGGCCGCCGCGCCCGCACGCTCGCCATCCGCTGGCTGGTCAGCTTCTCCCGCGAGCGCCGCGAAAAGGTCATGACCGAGCGCCTCGCCGCCGAGATGACGGACGCTCTGGCCGCTCAGGGTGGCGCCTTCAAGAAGAAGGACGACATCTTCCGCATGGCGCAGGCCAACAAGGCGTTCGCCCACTACCGCTGGTAATCCGCCGAGGGCCCCTCACTGACCTTCGTCGGTGAGGGGCTTTCGCATGGAAGGAACAAGATAAGGGACATGCGACAGTACTCGCCGCAGCACACGCGCAACATCGGCATCATGGCTCACATCGACGCCGGCAAGACGACCACCACCGAGCGCATCCTGTACTACACGGGCAAGACGCACAAGATCGGTGAGGTCCACGAGGGCGCGGCCGTGATGGACTGGATGGCGCAGGAGCAGGAGCGCGGCATCACCATCACCTCCGCCGCGACCACCGTCGCCTGGCGCGACACGCAGATCAACATCATAGACACGCCCGGGCACGTGGACTTCACCATGGAGGTGGAGCGCAGCCTGCGTGTGCTCGATGGGGCCATCGCGCTCTTCTGCTCCGTCGGCGGCGTGGAGCCCCAGTCGGAGACGGTGTGGCGCCAGGCCGACAAGTACGGCATCCCGCGCATCGCCTTCGTCAACAAGATGGACCGCATCGGCGCCGACTTCTTCCGCGGCCTCGAGATGATGGTCGACCGCCTGGGGGCCAACCCCGTGGCGCTGCAGATCCCCATCGGCCGCGAGGCCGAGTTCCGCGGCATCGTCGACCTCATCGAGATGAACGCCCTCGTCTACCAGGACGAGCTGGGCACAGACTTCGAGATCGTCGACATCCCTGAGGAGCTCCGGCCGCAGGCCGACGAGTACCGCCTCAAGCTCGTCGAGTCCATCGCCGACCACGACGACCATTTGCTCGAGACCTATCTCGAAGGCCGCGAGATCACCCCCGCGCGCCTGCGCGAGGTGATCCGCCAGGCGACCCTCGACATCAGCATCACGCCGGTGCTGTGCGGCTCTGCCTTCAAGAACAAGGGCGTGCAGCCGCTCATGGACGCCATCATCGACTTCCTGCCGTCGCCGCTCGATATACCTCCAGTTGTGGGCATCAAGCCCAACGGCGACGAGGCGTCGCGTCCGGCGGACGACGACGCGCCCTTCTCGGCGCTGGCTTTCAAGGTCGCCGTCGACTCGCACGTCGGCAAGCTCACCTACTTCCGCGTCTACTCCGGCACGCTCAAGGCCGGCTCGTACGTGCTCAACGCCACCAAAGACAAGCGCGAGCGCATCAGCCGCATCCTCCAGATGCATGCCAACCACCGCGAGGACCGCGACGAGATCTATGCGGGCGAGCTGGCGGCGGCCGTCGGGCTCAAGTACACGACGACCGGCGAGACGCTCTGCGAGATCGGCAAGCCGATCATCCTCGAGTCCATGGACTTCCCCGAGCCGGTGATCTTCGTGGCCATCGAGCCCAAGACCAAGGCCGACGAGGAGAAGCTCGGCACTTCCCTGCAGCGCCTCTCCGAAGAGGATCCCACCTTCCGCGTGCACACCGACGAGGAGACGGGGCAGACGATCATTGCGGGCATGGGCGAGCTCCACCTCGAGATCATCGTCGACCGGCTGGTGCGGGAGTTCAACGTCGACGCCAACGTGGGCAAGCCTCAGGTGGCTTACCGCGAGACGGTCCGCAACAAGGTCGACAAGGTCGAGGGCCGCTTCGTCCGCCAGAGCGGCGGGCACGGCCAGTACGGCCACGTCGTCATCGAGATGCAGCCCAACGAACCGGGTGGCGGCTACGAGTTCGAGAGCCGCATCCAGGGCGGCGCGATCCCGCGCGACTACATCCCCTCGGTGGACGACGGCATCCAGGAGGCCATGAGCAGCGGCGTGCTCGCCGGCTATCCGGTGGTCGACATCAAGGTGGCGCTCATCGACGGGAGCTACCACGAGGTCGACTCCTCAGACATGGCGTTCAAGATCGCCGGCTCGCTGGCCTTCAAGAACGCCGCCCAGAAGGCCAAGCCCGTGCTCCTCGAGCCCATGATGGCCGTCGAGGTCGTCACGCCGGCTGAGTTCATGGGCGACGTCATGGGCGATCTCAACTCGCGGCGCGGCCACATCGACGGCATGGAGCCGCGCGGCAACGCCCAGGTGATCACCGCCACGGTGCCGCTGTCGACGATGTTCGGGTACGCCACCGACGTGCGCTCGACGACCCAAGGCAGGGCCACCTACACCATGCAGTTCAAGCACTACGCCGAGGTGCCCGCCTCCATCGCCAGCGAGATCGTCGCCAAGGTGCGCGGTGGGTGACCTTCGTCAACAGCGGTTCGTTTGCCCAAGCCGGTCGGCTTCGTGTATACTGCCGACCTTTGGTACGGGAGGCAGCCGTGCCGCTTTCTGTGTGACCTCAACCTCCGGGTTTCGGGAAAAGGAGTAGCAGACATGGCCAAGCAGAAGTTTGACCGCAGCAAGCCACACATGAACGTCGGCACCATCGGTCACGTCGACCATGGCAAGACGACCCTCACCGCTGCGATCACGCTCGTGCTGCATAGCCGCGGTGTGGGCGCCACCGAGTTCACCGCGTTCGACATGATCGACAAGGCGCCGGAAGAGCGCGAGCGCGGCATCACCATCGCCACCGCGCACGTCGAGTACGAGACCGAGAAGCGCCACTACGCGCACGTCGACTGCCCGGGCCACGCCGACTACATCAAGAACATGATCACGGGCGCCGCCCAGATGGACGCCGCCATCCTCGTGGTCGGCGCCGACGACGGCCCCATGCCGCAGACGCGCGAGCACATCCTCCTGGCGCACCAGGTCAACGTGCCGCACATCATCGTCTACATGAACAAGGTCGACCTCGTCGACGACCCCGAGCTCATCGAGCTGGTCGAGATGGAGGTCCGCGAGCTCCTCAGCGAGTACGAGTTCCCGGGCGACGACCTCCCCGTCATCAAGGGTTCGGCCCTCAAGGCCCTCGAGTGCGGCTGCGGCAAGGACGACTGCGAGTGGTGCAAGAGCATCATCGAGCTCACGGACGCCCTCGACTCGTATCTGCCCGAGCCCGAGCGCGACATCGACAAGCCGTTCCTCATGCCCGTCGAGGACGTCTTCACCATCACCGGGCGCGGCACCGTTGCCACCGGCCGTGTGGAGCGCGGCATCGTCAAGGTCGGTGGGGAGATCGAGATCGTCGGCATGCGCGACAAGCCGATGAAGACCACCGTCACCGGCGTCGAGATGTTCCGCAAGCTGCTCGACGAGGGGCGCGCCGGCGACAACATCGGCATCCTGCTGCGCGGCACCAAGCGCGAGGAGATCGCGCGCGGCATGGTCTGCTGCAAGCCTGGCAGCATCACCGGCCACACGCACTTCCTGACTCAGGTCTACGTCCTCTCCAAGGACGAAGGCGGCCGCCATACGCCGTTCTTCAACGGCTATCGCCCGCAGTTCTACTTCCGCACCACCGACGTGACCGGCGTCATCACCCTCGAAGAGGGCGTCGAGATGGTCATGCCGGGCGACAACACCGTCATGGAAGTCAAGCTCATCACCCCGATCGCCATGGAAGAGGGTCTGCGCTTCGCCATCCGCGAGGGCGGCCGCACCGTGGGCGCCGGGGCGATCACCAAGATCATCGAATAGGTCGCAGCACACGGATCGGGCCGGGCGCGTTTCGTCGCGCTCGCGCGACGGACACACCCGGCCACGTGAACAGGACAGAGAAGGCGAGAGTGGCTCAGCAGAAGATCCGCATAAGGTTGAAGTCTTACGATCACGAGCTGATCGAGCGCAGCGCGCAGTCCATCGTGGAGACAGCGCAGCGCAGCGGCGCGACCATCTCTGGCCCCGTGCCGCTCCCCACAGAGAAAAACGTCTACTGCGTCATCAAGAGCCCGTTCAAGGATAAGGACTCCCGCGAGCACTTCGAGATCCGCACGCACAAGCGGCTCATCGACATCCATCAGCCGACGTCCAAGACCGTCGACCAGCTGATGAGGCTCGATCTGCCGGCCGGCGTCCACATCGAGATCAAGCTGTAGAGAGAATGACTGGCATCATCGGCAAAAAGGTGGGCATGACCCAGCTCTTCGACGACGACGGCAACGTCGTGGCCGTCACCGTCGTCCAGGCTGGCCCCTGCCCGGTCACACAGGTCCGCACCCTCGACACCGACGGCTACGAGGCCGTGCAGCTGGCGTTCGAGGAGTGCAAAGACAAGCACATCAGCAAGCCCGAGCTGGGCCACCTCAAGAAGGCCGGTCTCAAGCACGGCATGCGCCATCTGGTCGAGTTCGACGGTCCCGGCGATCTCAAGATCGGGGATACCGTCACCGTCGAGGCGTTCGAGGACGGTCAGGCCGTCACCGCCATCGGCGTCAGCAAGGGCAAGGGGTTCCAGGGCACCATCAAGCGGCACAACTTCAGTCGTGGCCCTGAGACCCACGGTTCGCACAACGTCCGGCAGCCGGGTTCTATCGGCGCCAGCGCCTACCCGGCGCGAGTGTTCAAGGGCATGCGCATGAGCGGGCACATGGGGGCGCAGCGCGTCACCCAGCAGGGTCTCAAGATTGTCCGTCGCGACGTCGAGAACAACCTGCTGCTCATCAAGGGCTCCGTGCCCGGCGCCAAGAACTCCGTCGTCGTCATCAAGGGTAGGTAGCAGTGAGCGCCGACGAGACCAAGAAAACTCCGGAGGCCAAGGCCGCGGGCGAGGTCAAGAAGGCGGCCGCCAAGAAGCCGGCCGCCAAGAAGGCCGCCGCGCCGAAGCCGGCCGCCAAGAAGGTTGCCGCTAAGGCGCCCGCCGCCAAGCCGGCCGCCAAGCAGGCCGCCGCGCCAAAGCCGGTCGAGAAGGCGCCCTTCGAGCGTCCTGCCAGGGTCAAGGCCGAGAAGAAGGCGCCGCCCGAGCCGCGCCGCGGCAAGCTCGGCGTGGCCACGGTCGTCGACGCCGCCGGCAAGGATCTCGAGACGCGCGACCTTAGCAAGGACCTGTTCGCTGTCCCGGCCGACGTCAACACGCTGCATCTGGTCGTGCGCGCCGAGCAGGCCGCGCGGCGTCGCGGCACGGCGTCGTCCAAGACGCGCGGCGAGGTCTCCGGCTCCACCGCCAAGCTGTATCGTCAGAAGGGCACCGGCCGCGCCCGCGCCGGCAGCGTCAAGTCGCCGCTGCGCACGGGCGGCGGCGTGACCTTCGGCCCCCGGCCGCGCAGCTTCGCCATCAAGGTCAACCGCAAGGTCGTGCGCAAGGCTCTGGCCATGGCGCTGAGCAATCGCGCCGAGAACGGCAACGTGTTCGTGGTCGCCGGCCTCAAGATCGACGCGCCGAGCACGGCCACCATGGACGAGTTCCTCGTGAACCTCGACATCGCGGCGCCGGTGCTCGTCGTCACCCACGACGAGCCGACCGTCACCAAGTCCGTGCGCAATCTCACGTACGCGGAAGCGTCTGAGGTTGGCGCGCTCTCGACCGAGCAGGTGCTCCGCGCCCGCTCGCTGGTCCTCACCGAGAAGGCGTTCGCCGCCCTGAATGAGGCGTAGTCATGGTTGAAGCAGAAAAGATCATCATCAAGCCGATCATCTCCGAGAAGAGCTACGCGCAGATCGACCACGACCGGTACACCTTCCAGGTGCACCTCGACGCGCACAAGACCATGATCGCCCAGGCGGTCGCCCAGCTCTTCAACGTCACGGTGGTCGGCGTCTCGACGGCCAACATGCGCCCCAAGCCGAAGCGCCGCGGCGTTTCGCGCGGGCGTACCTCGGCCTGGAAGAAGGCCGTCGTGCAGCTTGCGCCCGGCGACAAGATCGAATTCTTCGAGGGCAGGTAATGGGCATCAAGAGATTCAAGCCGACCTCGCCCGGCCGCCGCTCCATGACGGTCGATACGTTCGAGGACATCACGCGCAGCGAGCCTGAGCGTTCGCTGCTGGCGCCGCTCAAGAAGAACGGCGGCCGCAACAGCTACGGGCGCATCACGACGCGCCACAAGGGCGGCGGCCACAAGCGGCGCTACCGCGTCATCGATTTCAAGCGCGACAAGGACGGCGTGCCGGCCAAGGTCGCGCACATCGAGTACGACCCGAACCGCTCGGCGCGCATCGCTCTCCTGCACTACGCCGACGGCGAGAAGCGCTACATCCTCGCGCCGCAGGGCCTCAAGGTGGGCGACACCGTCGAGTCCGGCGCCGCTGCCGACATCAAGCCCGGCAACGCGCTGCCGCTCGAGAACATCCCGTCGGGCACCACGGTCCACAACATCGAGCTGCAGCCGGGTCGCGGCGGGCAGCTGGTGCGCAGCGCCGGCACGAGCGCCCAGCTGCAGGCCAAGGAAAAGGGCTACGGCGTCGTGCGCCTGCCTTCCGGTGAGCTGCGCCGTATCCGCCTCACCTGTCGCGCGACGGTGGGCGAGCTGAGCAACTCCGATCATTCCAACATTTCCGGTGGCAAGGCCGGTCGCACCCGCTGGCGCGGCGTGCGCCCGACCGTGCGCGGTACGGCCATGAACCCGGTCGACCACCCGCACGGCGGCGGCGAGGGCAAGACCACGGCCGGCCGTCACCCGGTCACGCCGTGGGGCGTGCCCACGCTGGGCTACCGCACGCGCACCAAGCACAAGCCGTCAGACAAGTTCATCATCCGCGGCCGCAAACGCGGCAAGCGTGGGTAAGGCAGGAGGCACCTTTTGAGCAGGTCAGCAAAGAAAGGTCCGTTCGTCGACGAGCGCCTTCTCAAGCGCATCGAAGACATGAACGCCGCCGGCCAGAAGAAGATGATCAAGACCTGGTCGCGGGCCTCGACAGTGTTCCCCGACATGGTCGGTCACACCATCGCCGTGCACGACGGGCGCAAGCACGTGCCCATCTTCATCAGCGAGTCGATGGTCGGTCACAAGCTGGGCGAGTTCGCGCTCACCCGCACGTTCCGCGGTCACATCAAGGGCGACCGCTCGGCCAGAAGGTAACGGGTCATGGCAGTAAGGGCACAAGCGAAGTACATCCGTGTCGCGCCACGCAAGGCGCGCGAGGTCGTCGACCTCATCCGCGGCAAGTCCGTGGCCGAGGCGCGCAGCACGCTGTTCTTCGCCAATCGCAACGCCGCGCGCGTGGTGGCCAGGGTCTTGAACTCGGCCGTCGCCAACGCCGAGAACAACAACGCGCTTTCGGCCGACGATCTATACGTCAAAGAGGCTCGCGTCGACGAGGGTCCGACCCTCAAGCGGTGGCAGTTCCGGGCCATGGGCCGCGTGAACCGCATCCGCAAGCGCAGCAGCCACATCACGATCGCCGTGGAGCAGAGGGAGGTCCGTTCCTAGTGGGCCAGAAGGTACATCCGGGCGGCTTCCGCGTCGGCGTCATCCACGACTGGAAGTCTCACTGGTATACGGAGAAAGAGTTCAAGCAGTTCCTGTCAGAGGACGAGCGCATCCGCACGCACATCCTGCGCAAGCTCGCCCACGCCGGACTGTCGCGCATCATCATCCGCAAAGATCAGAACAACGTGACCATCGACATCCACACCGCGCGGCCGGGCATCGTGATCGGCAAGAGCGGCTCGGAGGTCGACGCGCTGCGCAAAGAGATCCATGCGATGACCAAGAAGAACGTGCAGGTCAACATCATCGAGGTCAAGCGCCCCGAGCTCGACGCCGTGCTGGTCGCCCAGTCCATCGCCGAGCAGCTCGAGAACCGCGTCAGCTTCCGCCGCGCCATGAAGCGCGCCCTGACGAGCGCCATGCGCTCGGGCGCCGCCGGCATGCGCGTGCGTTGCGGTGGCCGTCTGGGCGGCGCCGAGATGGCGCGCAACGAGCACTACAGCGAGGGCCGCGTGCCGCTGCACACGTTGCGCGCGGATATCGACT
>Ga0208079_1000440_pt1 | contig 23063 bp, 23 predicted proteins | sample NGESurdeep092012_5_FD_184474 | JGI IMG/M metagenome (GOLD analysis project Ga0208079, IMG submission 184474) | Arctic peat soil microbial communities from Barrow, Alaska - NGEE Surface sample 210-2 deep-092012 (SPAdes) | ecosystem: Environmental > Terrestrial > Soil > Wetlands > Peat ... | reverse complement strand
CTGGGGATGGAGCGGACGAATTTGCACAAGCGGATTCGCGCGCTGGGGCTGACGCGGGGGAAGTAGCGCATATGGACACCATCGGCATTATCGGTGTTGGCCTGCTCGGGTCGGCGATTGCCGCCCGGCTGACCGCGGCGGGCTATAGGGTTCTGGGCTACGACCTGCTGCCCGAACGCCGTCTGGGCGCCGGCTCCGCGCAGGAGGTTGCCGGCAAGTGCCGCACCATCATTCTGTGTCTGCCGACGTCCGATGTGGTCGCCGAGGTGCTGGCCGCGATCAAGCTCACGCCGGGGACCACCATCATCGATTGCACCACAGGGGAGCCGGAAGCCATGGCGGCGATGGGAGTGAACCTGGCGAAGGTCTCCATCGATTATCTAGATGCCACCGTGCTCGGCTCTAGCACAGTGGTGCGCAACGGCGCCGCGGTGGTGATGGCCGGCGGCCGGAAGCCGGTGTTCGACGCCGCCGCCCCGCTGTTCAAGACCTTCGCGGGGCGCGCGTTCTACCTGGGAAGCTACGGCGCGGGCGCGCGCATGAAGCTGGTGGCCAACCTCGCGCTCGGATTGCATCGCGCCGTGCTGGCCGAGACACTGGCATTTGCCCATGCGTGCGAGGTCTCGCCGGTAGACGCGCTCGAAGTGCTCAAGGCCGGCGCCGCCTATTCGCGGGTGATGGACGACAAAGGCCAGAAGATGCTCGACCACGATTTCACCGTGGAGGCCAAGCTCTCGCAGCACCTCAAAGACGTCCGCCTGATTCTGGCCGCGGCTAATGCGAAGCACGCCAAGGCTCCGCTCTCCCAGGTCCACCGGCAGTTGCTGGAACGCCTGGAGGCCGCCGGTTATGGCGAGATGGATAACAGCGCGATCATCATGGCGTACGAGTAGGAACCGCGGGGACAGCGATTATCGCCAATCCTGCGCACCGTGATAGATGTGCAGGATTTCGACGGCTTCAGCTTTCAGCGCGTAGACCACGACATAGGGGAGCGGCGTAAGCGTCAGTTCTCTTGTGCCGTTCCGATGGCCGGGTCGGCCTCGGTTGGGTGCGGTCTTAAGAGAGCGGATTCGCTGGTAAATCGTCCTCACGGTCGGTTCCGCAAGGTGCGGATAGTGCGTGTCGAGATAATTCTTGATGCCTTCCAAGTTTTCGGCGGCGGGAACAGTCCAACGAATGCGCATCAGGGCTTCTTGAACATGCGTTCAATGCGGGCGTCCATCTCCTCCTCCTCGATGAAGTCGCCGCGCTCTGCTGCCGCGATTCCTCTTTCGACGGCGGCAAGGAACCGGGCTTCGTCGTCCAGATAGCGGACAAGGACGTCCTTCGCCAATCGCTCGGGTTTAGTCCCGGCTTTGGTGGCCATCTGCGCTAGCTGCGCTTCCTGCTCCCGTGTGAAATGAACTTCCATCGCCTTAAGGATACGGGAAAGCCTCGCTTGCTGCAACCGCGCCGCAACGGAAAGAGGGTACCGTCTGGGTCGGGAGTGAGCATCTGCACATCAGGAGCGCGTCACCAGTTAATATGGGCGCATGGCACCAGCCCGCTGGCGAAAACTTGCCTTCGCCCTTCTAACGCTGACCTATTTTCTCTACTTCAACTGGAGCGGCTTGTGGGCGCAATTCGCGGCCGACGACATGATGAACATGGCGGCCTATTGGAGGCTGAAGCCGATCCGGTTGTTGCTCGATCTGTTCATGCCCTGGCGCGGACCATACCGTCCGATGGCGGGTCTCTTCTACCTGCCGCTGCTTAAGGGCTTCGGACTGAATCCGATTCCCTACCATGCGGTTATGCTGGCCATCCTGCTGGGCAACCTGTACCTCGTGTACCGGTTTGCGCGGCGCATCGGATGCGGTGAGTTGCAGGCCGCGCTCGCCACCCTGATTGTGGCCTATCACGCCGGGTTGAGCATGCTCTTCTACAGCACCGCCTTCATCTACGACGTGCTCTGCTTCTCGTTCTACATGGGTGCGTTCCTCTGCTACGCGCGGGTTCGCGCCGGGGGGCGCCTGTTGCGCGGCCGCGAAACCGCGTTAGTGATGGGTTTGTACCTCTGTGCCCTCGATTCGAAGGAGATGGCGCTTACGCTGCCCATCGTGCTGCTGGCGTACGAGTGGTTCTATCACACTGGAAACGGCCGGCCCGCGGCGTGGACACCGAGGGAAATCGCGGGGTGGCTGCGCGGCCCGGGACGCGTGATGCTGTATTGTGGGGCGCTGAACCTGGTGTACCTGTACGGCAAGGAGTTCGCGCCGAACGCCTTGATGCGATCGCCCGCCTACCGTCCGGTGCTGTCGCTGCAGCGGGTGTTTGCGTTTGAGACGACGGCGATGAACGATCTACTCCTGGCGTGGGGAAGCTTCGTCAGTTGGCGCGGCGTGGTGGCGATGTGGGTGGTGCTCGCGTACCTGGCGTGGCGGCGGCAGCGTCCCGTACTGCGCTTCTGCTGGTTCTTTCTGATGCTCACGCCGCTGCCCCTCGCGGTCCTGGAGGGTCGCGGCGCGGCTTGCCTGTATATCCCGCTGGCAGGGTGGGCGGTCTTCGCCGCGGTGGTCCTGACGGACATTGCCGGTGCGGCAGCGCGTTTCCTGGCGGAGGAGCCGATTGTCCGCCGCGCCGGATATGCGGGGCTGTACGCCGCCATCCTCTGCACGAGCTTCTTTTTCTGGGCGAAGCAGAATAATTACCTGAAACACGACTTCGTCCGGGGCGCCATGGCGGATCTGGGCAGACAGACCGGGTACACGATCCAGCAACTGCGGACGCTGAACCCACACATCAAATCGGGCACCCACGTGGCATTTCTAAACGACCCCTTCGACGATTGGGACATGTCCTTCATCGCCGAACTGTGGTTCCGCGACAAGAGCCTGCAGTTTCATCTGCAACGCAAGACACCGCTGCCGCCGGAGGAACTGGCGAAGATGACGGTATTCGACTTTCAGAATGGGCGGCTGGTGCAGGTAACCGTAAAGCCGCCCTAAGAAGATGTGAACGAATCGTTGAGATCGCCGGGGTGACAGACGAAAGCGTCTGTCCCACCATCACAGATGGCGGATCACCGCTTCGGTGAATTCGGATGTCGAAGAGTGGCCGCCCACATCGCCGGTGAGGCGATCGCGTTCGGCGTACGTCCGATAAATCGCGTTGTGCAGGCGAATCGACGCCTCGCGCTCGCCGATGTGTGCCAGCATCAGGACCGCGGACTGCATCAGCGCGGTCGGGTTGGCGAGCCCCTTGCCCGCGATATCGGGCGCGGTGCCGTGGACGGCTTCGAAGATGGCGTGGTGATCGCCGATATTGGCGCCCGGCACGATGCCAAGTCCGCCGACCAGGCCGGCGGCGAGATCGCTGACGATATCGCCGTAGAGATTCGGCAGCAGCAGCACGTCGAACGTCTCGGGGCGCATGACCAGTTGCATGCAGGCGTTGTCCACGATGAGTTCGCTGTACTGGATCTCCGGGAAGTGCGAGGCCACTTCGCGGCAGCACTTGAGGAACAGGCCGTCGCTCAACTTCATGATGTTGGCCTTGTGGATGGCCACCACCTTCTTGCGGCCCTCGCGGCGCGACCATTCAAAGGCCGAGCGCGCGATCTTGGTGGAGGCCTTCTGCGTGATGATCTTCAAACTCTCCACCACGCCGGGAACCACTTCGTGCTCCAGGCCGGAATAGAGGTCCTCGGTGTTCTCGCGGAAGATCGCCAGATCGAGCGCCAGATCCTGGTAGCGCGTCTTGAGCCCGGGCAGCATGCGCACCGGGCGAAAGTTCGTGTAGAGACCGAGTTTCTTGCGCAGCACCACGTTGATGCTCTGGTGTCCGCCGCCGATGGGTGTGGTGGTGGGGCCCTTGAGGCCGACGCGCGTCATTTCGAGAGAAGCGAAGACGTCGTCGGGAATCAATTGGCCCTGTTCGGCGAGAGCGCGGACGCCGGCATCGACGCGCTCCCAATCGACAGCGACGCCGGTGGCGTCGACGGCGCGGACGGAAGCGTCGGCCACTTCGGGTCCGATTCCGTCGCCGGGGATGAGTGTAATCAAGTGGGCCATCTATAGCTATTATAAAGTGGGGGTGGATTTGGTCCCCGATTGGTTTTCGGAACGCCGCCGCATGGTGGATACGCAGCTTCGCCGGCGGGGTATTGGCGACGAGCGGGTGCTGGCCGCCATGCTGGAAATTCCGCGCGAGGAATTCGTTCCGCTGGAGTCGCGCCTGGTGGCGTATCAGGATGCGCCGATACCCATCGGCGAGGGGCAGACCATTTCGCAGCCTTACATGACCGCACTGATGGCCGAGTCGCTGGAACTGCGGGGAACCGAGTCCGTGCTCGAAGTGGGCGCCGGGTGCGGTTACGCGGCGGCTGTGCTGGGCGCGCTGGCGGCGCGCGTGACCACATTGGAGATCCTTCCCAGGCTGGCGCAACAGGCCAGGGACAACCTGCGCCGCACAGTGCGCGATGGCAACGTGCAAGTGGTGGCGGGCGACGGCTCGGGCGGCTATGCGGAGGCGGCGCCTTACGACGCGATCTCGGTGGCGGCGGGCGCGCCGGAGATCCCCGCGGCGCTGCTGGAGCAGTTGAACGATCCCGGAATCCTGGTGATCCCGGTGGGCGCACTGGACGATCAGGAACTGCGCGTGCTGACCATGCGCGGCGGGCACGTCGAATCTCGCGTGCCCACCTTGTGCCGTTTCGTACCGTTACGCGGCGGCGAGGGCTGGCAGTAGATGCGATTGCGCACCGCCAAGGACCGGCTGAAGATCGAGCACAGCATCATCGATGGCGTGCGCGGCATTTTGGAAGAACTGCTGAAGGCGACTCCGGCGATCCGCTCCGTGATTCCGGGTGTGATTCGTCCGGTGCGCGACGCACGCGGCAAAGTGAAGGTGCGGGTGACCGTGCCGACGCAGAACGGATGGAGGGCGATCGCGCTGAGCGCCGGCGCGCGGCAGGAGCTGTTCATCAGCACGGCCCTCAAGAAGGAAGAAGTGGAAGCGGCGCTGGCCAAAGCGGGGGCGGTGGTGAGTTAGCAGTGGGGATAGGCTAATACAGTGAAGGTTCTCTCCACCAAAAGAATCGCTCCCTCACGGTCGCGGCTCGGATTGGATTCGCGATGCGCCAATCCGAGCCGCGACCGTGAGAAGCTGTGAAAGAATCGTCCGCACTCGGAATTGGCAGGCGGAAGCGCCTGCCCCACCTTTGCAGGCAAACGACTTGCAGTTGGTGGCGCAGGCGCTTCCGCCTGCGAACCACATTTTTTCTCACGTTCTGAGGGAGCGCTCTTGTGACTGCTACAGCCCGCGGCCGGCGTTCAGACTTGCCAGCAATTGATCTCGATCGCTCATGGTATGCGTCCTAAATGTAATGCTACAATTCCGCCGGTGAGGTACTCAAAACTCACGTCCGCGAAGCCTGCGCTGTGCATCATGGCAGCCAGTTCCGGGGCGGTCGGAAACTTGCGGACCGACTCCGGCAGGTAGGTGTACGCATCGCGCGAACCGGAGACCAGGCCGCCGATCCACGGGAGGATGCGGCGAAAGTACACGCGATAACAGGCACCGAACAGCGCATTCGGCGGCTGGGAGAATTCCAGGATCGCCGCCATGCCGCCGGGACGCAGCACGCGCCCGATTTCGGCCAGCCCGGACTCGTAGTTCGCCAGATTGCGGAAGCCGAAGGCGACGGTGAGCAGGTCGAGCGACGCATCGCGCAGCGGGAGAGCTAAAGCGTCGGATTCGAAGAGCACGGCCGGGGCGCGCCGCCGCGCGATCTTACCGGCTGCCGCGACCAGCATGGGGTGGCAGAAATCGCTGCCCAGCACGCGCCGGCCCTGCTTGGCGAGGGCCAGCACCAGGTCGCCGGTGCCGCAGCAGATATCGAGCACGCGCGCCTCGGGACGGAGGAGAATTTCCCGCGTGCGGCGCACCGTGTGGGCGCGCCAGTAGCGGTCGATATTGAAGGAGAGCAGGTGGTTGGCGAGGTCGTAGCGGTGCGCCACGCGGCCGAACATGCCGCGGACCCAGCGCGCCGCCTCCTTTTCGCTGCGCGCAGCGTCCTGATCGCTACGCACCCCCAGGGGCGTGCTGCCGCTCATACGAGCGCGAGCCGTATGGCGTCCAGAACCAGTTTGTCCGCCACGCCCGTGACCACCCTAACCTCTCCGATGCGCACCGGCAGCACGAAATGAACCTTTCCCTGCACGGTCTTCTTATCGTGAACCAGGCGCGCGAACAGGTTCTGCGCGGGAATGCCTGTCAGCGGCGGAATCGGCCCGTAGGCGGCGATCGTCTCCAGGATTTCCACGCTGTCCTCCGCCGAGAGATAGCCCGTGGATTCCGCCAGGTACACGGCGGCGCGCATGCCCCAGGCCACCGCCTCCCCGTGCAGGAATCTGGTGTACCCGGTTTCGGCCTCCAGCGCGTGCCCGAAGGTGTGTCCGAAATTCAGGATGCGGCGCATGTCGCCTTCGCGTTCGTCGGTGGAAACCACCTCCGCCTTCATGCGCACGCTCTCGGCGACGATGTGGTCCACCGCGGCCGGTTTGCGGGCCAGCACATGGGCGCTGGATTCCGTCAGGTAGGTGAAGAGTGCGGGTTCGCGGATAATGCCCGCCTTGATGATTTCGTAGAGCCCCGCGCGGTATTCGCGCTCGGGCAGCGTATCGAGAATGGCGGGGTCGGTGAGCACCGCGAGCGGCTGGTGGAAGCTGCCGATCAGGTTCTTGCCGCCGACCAGATTGACCGCGGTCTTGCCGCCGATGGCGGCATCCACCTGCGCCAGCAACGTGGTAGGGATCTGCAAGACCGGGATGCCGCGCATGAAGATCGCGGCCAGAAATCCGCCCATGTCGTTGACGATGCCGCCGCCGTAAGCGATCACCATGCTGGAGCGGTCGGCGCCGAGCTGCAACATCTCCTCGGCCAGTTGTTCCACGTGTACGAGGCGCTTTTGATCTTCGCCGCCCGGCAGGTGGAGCACGTGGTACGAAACCCCCGCCAGTCCGGCCGCAAGTTGCGCGCCGGCGTGAAACCAGACGTCCTCGGTGGTGACCACGAATACCTTCCCGGTCTTGGGCGGAATGTAGTGCGCGGCCTGCCCGATCACGCCGCGCTCCACGATGGCGGCATAGCATCGCTGCGGCGTTTCGACCTGGTAAGTGGGCATACCCCTTTTTACCATGCAGCGCTCAAACGTCGAGTTCGGTGGCCCCCCTGCTATGCTGGCAGTAACGGATGAATCCGGATTTTCTGGTCATTGGAGCCGGAGTGGCCGGGTTGCGCGCGGCAATCGAACTCGCTGAGGCGGGTACGGTGCTGGTGGTCGCAAAAGACAGCCTCCGGGAATCCTCCTCGGAATACGCGCCAGGTGGCATCGCCGTCGCGCTCAGCGACGACGACGAGGTCGAGCTGCATGAACAGGACACCCTGTATGCCGGCGACGGTCTGTGCGACCCGATCGCCGTGCGCACACTGGTGGAAGAGGGTCCGGCGGCGATTCAGGAATTGCCGGTGGCGCTGTTGATCGCGCGCTGTGCCCTGGCGCGCAAAGAGAGCCGCGGGGCGCATTTCCGTACCGACTATCCAGAAACCCGCGAAGCCTTCGCCAGGCACTCGGTAGTCGGCAAACAGGCGGACATCACGTTCCGATAGGCATGTAGCGCCGGTGCGTTAAAATAGGTCACACATACAATGCGAGAGAAAATTCGATCGACGACGGTGATTTGTGTCCGCCGCGACAATAAGGTAGTGATGGCCGGCGATGGGCAGGTGACCCTCGGAGGCGAGATTTTGAAGAGCTCCGCCCGCAAGTTGCGCCGCTTGTACAACGACAAGATTCTGGCGGGATTCGCCGGCTCCACGGCCGACGCCTTCGCGCTGTTTTCGCGCTTCGAAACCAAGCTGGAGCAGTTCAACGGCAATCTTCCGCGTTCCGTGGTGGAGCTCGCCAAGGAATGGCGCACGGACCGCGCGCTGCGCCACCTCGAAGCCCTCCTGCTGGTGGCGGACACTAAAAGCACCTACCTGGTCAGCGGTACCGGCGACGTGATAGAGCCCGACGAAGGCGTGATGGCCATCGGCTCCGGCGGTCCCTTCGCCACGGCGGCGGCCACCGCGCTATTGCGCTGCACCAAACTGCCGGCGCGCCGGATCGTCGAAGAATCGATTAAGATCGCCGGCGAAATCTGCATCTATACCAACCAGAACGTGACCTACGAGGAGCTCGAATAGCATGGTGATCTATCTTCCCGGGCAGAATGTGGACGAAGAGCCGTTGCTGGACGAGTTGACTCCGCGCGAGATCGTTCGCGAATTGGACAAGCACGTGGTCGGTCAGGCCGCCGCCAAGCGCGCGGTGGCCATCGCCTTGCGCAATCGCATCCGCCGCCAGAAACTGCCGCCCGAAATGGCCGAAGAGGTGATGCCCAAGAACATCCTCATGATCGGCCCCACGGGAGTCGGCAAAACCGAATTGGCGCGCCGCCTCGCCCGCCTGGCCAACTCGCCGTTCCTCAAGGTGGAAGCCAGCAAGTTCACCGAGGTGGGATACGTGGGCCGCGACGTCGAGTCGATGATTCGCGACCTGGTGGATATTTCGATCGACATGGTGCGCGAAGAGCGGCTGGACGAAGTGGCGGACCGCGCCGAAGTCAACGCCGAGGAACGCCTGCTCGACCTGTTGATGCCGCCCACCACGGAACCCAGCGAAAGCGTGGAGCGCACGCGCGACAAACTGCGCGAGCGCCTGCGCGAGGGTAAGCTCGACGAGCGCATGGTGGAGATCGAAGTCAAGGATCGCGCGCCTTCGTTCGAAATCTCCACCAACACGGGCATTGAGGAAATGGGCATCAACCTCAAGGACATGCTGCCCAGCCTGTTCGGCCAGAAGACGCGCCGCCGTAAGATGCGCGTGGCCGAGGCGCTGGACTACCTGGTGCAGGAAGAGGAGTCCAAGCTGATCGACATGGACCAGGTGACGCGCGCCGCGCTGGAGCGCGTGGAATCGAGCGGCATCATTTTTCTGGACGAGATCGACAAGATCGCCGGCCGCGAAAGCGGGCATGGCCCCGACGTCAGCCGCGAAGGCGTGCAGCGCGACATCCTGCCGATCGTCGAGGGCACCACGGTCAACACGCGCTACGGGTTCGTGCGCACGGACCATATTCTGTTCATCGCCGCGGGCGCGTTCCATGTCTCCAAGCCGAGCGACATGATTCCCGAATTGCAGGGGCGGTTTCCCATCCGGGTGGAGTTGAAATCGCTCACGGTGGAAGATTTCATCCGCATCTTGAAGGAGCCCAAGAACGCCCTGGCCAAGCAGTACACGGCGCTATTGGAGACCGAGGGCATTAAACTGATTCTGGCCGACGACGCGCTGGAAGAGGTAGCGAAGTTCGCCGCGCAGGTCAACGAATCCAGCGAGAATATCGGCGCGCGGCGCCTGCACACCATCATGGAGAAGCTGTTGGAAGAGGTGTCGTTCGCCGGTCCGGATCTCAAGAAAAAGACGGTCAGGGTGGATGCGGCCTACGTGCGCAAGCAACTCGCCGACATCGTCAAGGATCAGGATTTGAGCCGGTATATTTTGTAAAGCCATGGGGGCAACCCGGGGACAGACACGACTGACATGAATTTCCGGCAAACGGCGCCGGAAATTCATGTCAGTCGTGTCTGTCCCCAGCCCGGCTATGGCTGCGGTTCGATGTGGACCACTTCCGAACTGTACGGCTTGGGCAGCATCACGCGGAAGCCGTTGGTCATGAGTTGCGCGCCGGTCTGCGAGTAGACCGCCGGGTCGATTTCGAACCGGACGGTGTAACGCTGCTGCGCTTGCAGGCCTCTGGGCCGGAATAGGTAGGTGGGGCCGTTCGACGCCGCGCGGGTGACCACGGCGATGGCTGTATCGGTCGCCTCGTTATAGCTCTGAATCGCATCGGTGGCATTGGCTGCGGGCGCCAGGATGTGGAACACCTTGCCCGCCGAGATATCCAGGCGTTGGTTCTTGTAGTTCTGGATCTGATCCTTGAGGAACGCCACCTGGTCCGCCTGGAGATCCGCCAGTTTGGTCATCAAAACCCAGGGACCGCCGAAACGGTAGCTGTGCGTGGCATACGGCGTGAAACCGTCGGATTCCGGCATGTAGCGTTCCGCATACCGCGGCGGGAAGGGGTACGTGGCGCCATAGACTGCTTGGCGCGAAGGCAGCGAGCCCGATGCGTCGTTGGTGATCGAGGTGACGTAGCTCTTCACCATGTTGAACGTCATCATATTGCCGCCGTTTTCGCAGTTCTCCCAGAAGACGTTGGGCCGCGCCTGCTGGATTGCCGACACCACCGCGTTGATGCCCTGCACGGCATTTGCGTAGTTGCTGTCCGCCGGGTCGTGGGTGTGCGTCGTCTTGGTGCACTGCTTGACCATGTTCTGGCCGTCCTGCAGGATCCAATCGACATGGTATTCGTCGATCATGCGGATGGCTTCCTGAATCAGCCAGTCCTGAGCCGGCTGGTTGGAAAGGCACAGCGATTTGGCCCCGAAGTAGTTGCTGTCATCGGTGGCGCTCCAATCCGGGTTGTCGCGCAGCACCGGGCTGGACGCGTCGGCTTCGGCCAGCGCGAAGTGCAAGCCGAATTTCATCCCCAGCGAATGGACGTAATCGGACACTGCGCCCAGGCCATTGGGGAACTTGGCGGGATCCGCGTACCAATCGCCGATACCGCGCGCCCATCCCAGATCCACAGTGAATAACTGTACTCCCAGGTTGGCGGCGATGTCGGCGTTGCGCCGCAAGGTCTGCTCGTCAATCTTGTCCTGATAACCCCAGGAGTCCCAGGAGACGTAGGGAAAGGTTTTGGCGCCGGGCGCGGGTTTGGCCAGCACGGATTCCACGAAACGCTGCGTGCGGTAACCCGCCTCGTCCCAATCCCCGTGAAACAGGCCGATAAACGTGTTGGGTACCTGGAATTCGCCGTTGGATTCCACCGGGTGGTTCAGCTCGAGTACGGTGGAACTGAACTGCACATACCCCTTCGAGGCGTTCTGCCGCACCGTGGTCTTGGTCCGGCCGTCGAACTCCCATCCGGTGAACAGGCCCCGCTGGTCGGAATCGCGCAATGCCAGCCAGCCGCATTGCTGGCCGTCGGCGCCGGAGTAGACTTCGACCCCGGATCCGCTCGTGTCGAGTACAGTCTGTAGCGGCTGAAAGTCTTCCGGCTTGGCAACCACGCTCCACTGGTTGACCCGGAAAGCCGTGTAGCGCTTGCCCAAATCGTCGAATGTCCACGGCACCATGTTGATCCAGGCGATGTGCGTGGTGGCCGCGGTCAAATTCTTGTACTTGAGGCTGTAGCGCAGCACCGGATGGTTGTCAAACAGGTCGAAAACCACCGTGATCTGGGCCCGGCCCTGGACGTCCTGGAGCAAAATGAACTGGCGGATGCCGCCCGGATTGACGCTCTCGGCGTATTGGGCAACCAGGAAGAATCGCGTCTGCGCATCGAACAGGTCGCTATCGGCCTGTAACCGGACCGGCGAGGTCGGCCGGTTCCCAGACGCGGCCCATTGGTCGCCGGATTGGAGATCGGAAATCTGTTGGGTGAGAAAGAAGCCTTCCGGAGTCAGTTGAAAAGCCGCGCGGATCCAACCGTTGGAGAGGGTCCAGATGTTCTGGTCCGGGTCGAAATTCGATTGCGCTCCGCCGAATGCCAAGCCCGCCAGCAGCGCGGTACTGAGTGCAATCCCGAATAGTCGCATGACCTTCCGTAACATAGTGTCTTCGCTAACAGAGACGTTACACTATTCGATGCTGTGTACAGGAAATAGTCGCGACAATTCGATAAATTCCCGAGTAAAGATCTGTAAGACGGATCACGTAAGTACCCTGTTGGGTATTGTCTAAGGGATCGTCTAAGGGGCTTTAACGATATCGCGATGGTTCACTTTTGCCTTAAACCCGGCGTCCGACAGGGCTCGGCGGACTTCATCGGCAATCATGACCGAGCGATGCTGTCCCCCGGTACAGCCGAAGGAGATCGTCAGGTAACTCTTTCCCTCGCGAATATAATGGGGCAGCAGGTAGATCAGCAGGTCTGAGATCCGGCTCATAAACTCCGCCGTTTGTGGAAAAGAACGGATGTATTTTGCCACACCAGGGTTTTTCCCGGTCAGGTTCTTGAACCGCGGAATGTAGTTGGGATTGGGCAGAAACCGGACGTCAAAAACCAGGTCGCTATCGGGCGGCACACCATCGCGAAACCCGAAGCTGGTGACATAGATCTGAATGGTAGATTGATCGCGTTGCCCGCGAAACCGCTCACCGATAAAATCGCGCAACTGGTGGACGGTGAACCTGGACGTGTTGATGATCAGGTCCGCCATGGCGCGAATCGACGCCAATTGCGCGCGTTCGCTCTCGATGCTGCGGGCGATCGATTTATCCGTGCCCAACGGGTGCGGCCGCCGCGTCTCACTGAAGCGGCGGACGATGGTGTCCTCGTCCGCCTCCAGAAAGATGAGCCGCGCGGTCACCGATTTGCGGATGCCGGTGAAGACTTTGGGGAACATCTTCAGCCCGGCGCCCTCGCGAATATCCACCACCAGGGCTGCCGCATGAATGCTGGGATTGTCGCACGTCAACTCGGCGAACTTGGGGATCAATTCCACCGGCAGGTTGTCCACGGAGTAGAAGCCCAGATCTTCCAGGGCCTTCAGTACGGAACCCTTGCCCGATCCGCTCAACCCGGTGATCACCACCAACTCGGGCTTGTGTGGGGACGCCTCTTTTGGTGCGGCAGCCTTCTTGCGCGGCATGGGGCGGGTGCTATCCCTCGACCAGATCGAAATGCCCGTCGCGGCGCCGCAGAAGGACGCTCACCCGGTCGGTTTGGGCATCGCGATAGACCAGGTAATCCTCCGTCTTGTCGATTTCGAGTACGGCTTCTTCCACCGTCATCGGCTTGTGTTTCTGCGCCGGCTTTACCTTGTAGACCTGGCGCCCCGGTCCACTGTCGGCTTCGGGTTCGACCGGCGCCGCCTTCTCGGTTTCCACTTCGGGAGCGGATTTGTGCGGTATACGCTTGGCATCGCGCCACTTGGTGCGCGCCTTGACGCACTGCTTTTCGAGCTTTTCGGTGGCGAGGTTGATTGCCGTGAACAGATCGGCGCTCGACCCCAGGCCGACCAACTCGTGGTTGTAATAGTGGATGGTGGCTTCCGCCTTGTGCGTCTTGCGCTCTAGCGAAAGCACGACATGGGCGTCGCGCTCCTCCTTCTTACCATCCACCAGCTTGCCGATTTTGGCAAACCGGGCCTCAAGCTTTTTCAACTGCGCTGGAGCGAGTTCTACTTGCCTACCGGTGTACGTGATCTTCATGAAACACCTCGTTGGGGCCGGCAACATCCCCTTCCTACTTTATAGCTCGAATCAGGAAAACCGGGGACAGACAGCGAATTTCCGGCAAACTGCGCCGGAAATTCATGTCAGTCCCTGGTTTTCCTAGTTGCGCACGCGCCGTTGATGGGTGGACGGAATCTTCATATCCTCCCGGTACTTGGCTACGGTGCGGCGCGTAACGTTGATGCCCTCGTTTTGCAGCATGGCGGTGATCTGCTCGTCGGTGAGGGGCTTGGAGCGATCCTCCTCTTCGATCATTTTCTTCACTTTGCGTTTCAATAGGAGGAGAGGTGTACCCCCGCCCAACGGCCCCTGAACCGCTTCCGAGAAGAAATAGCGGAGTTCGAAGACGCCCTGCGGCGTATGCACATATTTGCTGGCCACGGCGCGGCTAACCGTGGAAGGATGCACGCCCACCTCCTCGGCTACTTCCTTGATCATCATGGGCTTCAGATAATCCAGCCCGTGGCTGAGGAATTCGGTCTGCCGCCGCACGATGGCCTGGCAAACCTTGAGGATGGTCTGCTTGCGCTGCTCGATATTCTTCATCAACTGGATAGCCGACGTGTAGCGCTCGCGCACGTAATCCCGGACTTCCTTGGTGGCGCCGTTCTCGCGATCCAGCATCTTGCGGTACTGCGCGTTCAAGCGAAGCTGCGGGACGTCCTCATCGTTCATCTGAATGATGTAATCTTCGCCATCCTTGGTGAAGAAGACGTCCGGCTCCACCACCCGCGCGCCCGCGCCGGAATAACGCAGGCCGGGCCGCGGATTGAGGTGCTGGATCATGTGGACGGCGATCTCGATGTGCTCCATGGGCCGCCCCAGCACCTTGGCGATTTCCTTGTACTGGCGGGTCTCCATCAGGCGCAGGCAACCAGAGACGATCTGCCAGGCCACGCCGCCACGCCCGTTGATGCCCTCGATTTGCAGCAGCAGGCACTCGCGCAGGTTGCGTGCGCCCACGCCAGCCGGATCGAGCGATTGCACCGCCCCGAGGCCCTGCTCCACCTGCTCCGCCGTGTGCTCGCCGATGGACGCGATCTCTTCCAGCGATGCCGAAAGGTACCCGTCTTCGTCCAGGTTGCCGATGATCGATTCGGCTGCGTCGCGCGCCTCATCGCTGATGATGCTGACGCTCAACTGCGAGCGCAAATAATCGCCCAGTGTGACCGGCGACGAAAGAAAAGTTTCGAAGGAGGGCTTTTCGACCGACTCCGCCGCCGGACTCTTGTAGCCCGGGTCCAGATAATCGTCAAAAAAGCTGCCAAAATCGATCTCGTCGAAGGGATCAGTGGCCGCCGGCGGCTCCGCCAGCGGATCGTTGACCGCGATCGAGTCATTCTCGGCCACCACCTGAGCGGCCGCCGATTCCTCGGCATCGGGGAACAGGTTGCCGTTAATCGCGCTGCCGCTCGACCCGTCATCCACCGAGTTGGCGTCGCTCAATACAGCGGCATCGAGGAGTTGCCTATCGGCCGGATCGTGGATCTGCTCGGCCTCCAGCAGCGGCAGAAGTTCCTCCGGTGTGATCTCTTCCCCAGGCTCGTTGGCAGATTCTTCGAGCACCGGGTTCTGGACGATCTCCTGGGTAACCATCTCCTTTAGTTCCAGCCGGTTAAGCTGGAGGATGGTCACCATCTGGACAAGCCCGGGAGTCAGAATCTGCTTCTGCGCGACCTTCAGTTGTAGTCTGGGCGACAGTAAGCTCATCTGCCTTCTATTCTATCACCGGATTCACGCATTGCCGGGTCCAAACACGGGGCTTCCACAGCAATTCGGTGGCCGTTTCGGCCGCATCGCCGGGGACTGACAAGACTGCCATGGATTTCTGGCTGACTTTGCCGGAAATTCGCTGGCAGTCCTGTCTGTCACCAGGTTAGACATACACCCGCCGTACGCGCGCGCTGATACTGCAAAGAATGTTGTACGAGATGGTCCCCGCCACTTTGGCGAGTTGCTGCGCGTCCAGAGAGCATTCGCCCTCCGTGCCCAGCAGCGTGACTTCATCGCCAGCAGCCAGCGCCGTGGTGTGGCTGAGATCGATGGTGGTGAGGTCCATCGAAACCGTGCCCAGGATGGGAGTGAGTTTGCCGTCGGCGATCACCTTCCCGCGATTCGACAGCCGGTGAAATATGCCATCCGCGTACCCCGCCCCCAGGATGCCGATGCGCATGGCGCGCGCCGCGCGGAAGCTTCCGCCATAGCCCACCAGCGCGCCTTCGGGAAGTTCCTTCACGGCGAGCAGCTTGGCTTTCCAGGTGAGCGCCGGTTTGACGTCGAGCAGTCGCGGCGGGGCGTCGCCGCGCGCCGGAGACACGTAGCCGTAGAGCGCGTGCCCGGCCCGCACCAGGGTGTGCCAGCCCTCGGTGCGGCCGTACCCGATGGCGTTGGTGCTGGAGGTGTGCAGATGCGGCGCACTGATGCCGGCGAGGCGCAGCGCTTGGCAAATCTCGTGGAAGTAAGCCAACTGCGCCGCGGTTTGGGGGGAAGTGTAATCCGCCGCGGAGGCGAAGTGGGTCATCAGCCCTTCCATGCGGGCGTGATGCGTATCGGCAAGTGTGGCCAGGATCTCCGCGGCGCTGGCGCGCGTGCCCAGCCGGCCCATGCCGGAATCGATCTTGAGATGGTAGCGGATGGGCTTCCCCGACGCGGCGGCGAGGCGGTCCACGTCGCGGATCTGCGCCAGCGAGTGGATGGCCGGCGTGAGATCGAATTCCACCACCGCATCGCCTTCGTAGGCCAGAAAGCCGCCCATCACGAGAATGCGCGCGCCGTGGATACCGCCGCCGCGCAGTTGAACGCCCTCGTCCACCGAGCTCACTGCCAACCACTTGGCGCCCTCGGCCGAGAGCACGCGCGCGACTTCGAGCGCGCCATGCCCGTAAGCGTCCGCCTTGACGACGCAGGCGACCTCCACATGCGGGCCGACCACGGAGCGCACATTGCGGAAGTTGCGCGCGATCTGCTCGCGCGAAACCAGGACGTAGGATCGAAAAGGAGCGGCCACTCCCTTTATTGTAAAGGGTGGCATGAGGCTCCTGCCTGGTCAGCGTAGAGATCGTAATCGACTTGCGGCGCGGCAGGGGAGCCAGCCTCCGCGGCCCAAGCGGCGAGCCAGCGGTCGAGCCCAGTGCCATCGCGCGCGCTGACGCGCGTTCCAGTTGGGAGACGCGTTCGCCATCCAGCAGGTCGCACTTGTTGATGACGATCAGGTCCGCCTCTTCCAGTTGCTTGCCGTATATGCAGAGCACCTTGGTCGAAAACGGCCGGCCCGATTCCTCGCCCAGCATGCGCAGCGCGCGCAGCGGGTCCACCAGCACAGACAGCGGGCCCACCCGATAGCGATCGCCGTAGAGCCGGCACAGGGGGTACTGGACGGTGGCCCGCGGGTCGGTGCAACTGCCCACCGGCTCGCCCAGGATCACGTCCGGGGCGGCGCGCTGTGTCAGGCGTTCCACGGCTTGGGTGAGCGAATCGAAGCGGCGGCAGAATCATCCGCCAGCGATCCCTTCCACGGGGAAACCGTGCGCCGCCAGCAGCGCGGTGTCGGCGAGACCGTGGCTCTGGTCGTTGGCGATCAGTCCCACGCGCCGGCCTTGCGCGGAGAGACGGCGGGCCAGTTGCAGCAGGGCGGTGGTCTTGCCGGCGCCCAGGAAGCCGCCGATCATGAGGTATTCAGCCTTCACAGGCACCGCCGCATTCCTCCTCGCGGCCGCGGATTACGGCGTCGACGGCGTCATCCAGAAGCGCCATGTAGCGGTGGACATCGACCGCGCCCGGCGCGGGGTTGCCGCGCACACGGTAGAGCCAGCCGCGCTCGTAGGCGTCGGTATCGATCAGCGTGATGTCGCTCGCGATCTCGGTGCCCGCTTCGACGAACTCCCCTTCCGCCACGGAGTAGATGGTATGGAGCGCCTTGAGCCCCTCCACCCAACCGATTTCCTGGGCGGCGGCGATCCGCGCACCTGGCCGAACCGAAAATTCGAATTCCACGGGGTCGCCGAGCAGCCAGGTGGCCAGTTTGGTAAAGCCGACGCGCCAGATTCCGCCCGCCTCTTCGGCCAGCCAGAAGTGCGACGATGTATAGCGCCGGTCGGCCGGAAGCTGAGTCGTGAATCGCGACCTCTGGTACGGAATGTGCTCACCCACGCTGTGCTATTATCCCATCGATGTGGGACAGGCCTCCCGGTCTGTCTTTGTGTTACAAATGCTTGCCGCAAACTGACTCACTGCCGGACCTGGCGCTGCACACGGCGCTCTACGACGCTCTCGAATCCGGCGCGGGCACGGAAGCGCTGCGCGTGTGGGAGAGCGCGGCGCGAGTCGTGGTGCTGGGGCGCTCGGGAGTGATCTCGCGGGACGTGGAGGCGGACGCCTGCGCGGCGGACGGCGTGGCCATTGTGCGGCGCGATTCGGGAGGCGGCGCGGTGGTGTTGGGCCCCGGGTGTCTCAACTATGCCCTGGTGCTGTCGCTGGAGCGGCGGCCCCAGTTGCGGGACGTTCGTGCCAGCTACCGGCAGATCCTGGGATGGCTGGTCCGGCGGCTGGCGGTTCCGGGCCTCGAGATCAGCGCAGGGTCGGACCTGGCGATTGCAGGGCGCAAAGTCTCGGGCAACGCGCAGCGGCGGGGCGCGCGGGCGCTGCTGCATCACGGCACGCTGCTGTATGCCTTCGACGCGCGCGCCGCGGAGCGCTACCTGAAGGAGCCGGCTCGCCGGCCGGACTATCGCGGTGACCGCAGGCACGCGGAGTTTCTGGGCAACTTGCCTCTATCGGTCCGGCAGATCCGGGACGCGCTGCACTGTAAACCAGGGACAGCTCAAACCGGGAGGCTCAAAGCCGGGGGTCAGAACTTCATGCCGAGCAGTTTTCTTCCGGCCAGTTTCGCCATCCCCAAGGGACCATAGCGTTCCTGGAGGAGCTGCATGTAGAGCGCCCGCGTGTCGTCCGGCGGCACTTTCCGCCGCGGGTTCTCCAACAGGCGGAGAGCGCCTGACGGGCACGTGGAGACGCACAGGCCGCATCCGATGCACCGCGCGCGGTCCACCCGCATCTTCGCGTCGCCGTTCCCATCCCCATCCGCGTCCACCAGCGCGTCCATCTGGCAGCGCGACTGGCACACGCCGCACGCATCGCAGAGGTCGGCGTCCACCTCCGCGTGGAAATTCGCGCTGAAGTACTCCGCCGGCGCCGGGAAACGCTTGGCGGACGTGAGCACGCCGCAACAGCAGCCGCAACAACAGCAGACGAACAGCGGGTTTTTGGTATTCTCCGGTTGCAGGACGAGTCCTTCTTTATCGGCAGCGTCCAGAAGGTCCAGCATTTCCTCCCGAGTGATGGATCTGGCCTGGCCGACGCGCACCATCTCGCGAGCCGCCATTCCCAGCGTGAGGCAGTTCTCCAGCAGGCTGGTCTGCCGGCACTTCTCCCCCAGCAGTTCCCTCCCGTGGCGGCAGATGCAAGTCATGGTGGCGAAGGGCCCGCCGCAGGATTCGACATAGGTCCGGAGTCCCGCGTAAGTCGCCACGTTGCGCTCGATGGCGATGGTCTTGTTGACGGGCACGATCCGCATTTGCGTCGTCTTCTTGCTGTGGAATGCCTGTCGGAACGCTCCCAACAGGTACTCGCGGCAATCCCGTTCGAGCTCCGGCGTCAGCCGCTTCAACTGGCGCTCGTAAAACCCGATGGCGAAAATCAGCTTGCCGTAGAGCGGTTCTCCCTTCTCCTGGATGCGCATGATGAGCCCTTTGGCGGCCATCTGCTCCAGCCGGTTTGTGACCTCGGCGAGCGTCATCGCCGGTTTGACCCGCCGGTGAATGGTGGCGGCGGGCTCGGGAATGGCGCTGGCTTGGAGCGCGAGTTCGGCCTCCTCGGGAGTGAAGATTTGCCGCAGAATCCGAATCTCCACACCGGATTCGGTGGCCGGAAACCCGACGGGCATCCGGTCGAGGTGCCGCTGGAGCTGGCGATAGAGAGCGTCAGGTTCCATAGGCTGCCTCTTACGGCCGGACGCCGATGGCGAACAGGTGTTTGCCTCCCCGCATGTAGAGCACACTATCGGAAATCGCCGGGGTGGCCATCACGGTCTCGCCGATGTCGTTTTCGGCGAGCAGCTTGTACGCACGGCCAGGCGCCAGCACGAAGCTGTGGCCGTCCTCGTTGGTAATGTAGATCTGGTTGCCGGCGGCCACGGGAGAACTGCTGAAGCCGGACGACCCTGCGCCGAGACGCTGTTGGTACAGCCTCTCTCCGCTGGCCAGTTGGTAGACCGTGAGCACGCCATTGTCGAAGCAGAAGTAACCCAGGCCGCCAGCCAGCAGCGGGGTCTGCATGTAGTTGCCGGCGCGTTCCTGGGTCCATGCGATGGCGGAGCGGTTATCGGTAAGGTCGCCGGCGGCGTCGGTGCGGATGGCGAAGATCGGCCGCGCCTGTCCGTGCGCGCCCGTGATCACCACCAGGCCGTCCAAGAAAACCGGTGTGGGGACGGGGATGTCGCCGCCGCCTGCGAGCTTCCACAGTTCCTTACCCGTTTGCAGATCGTAGCCGCCGATGTGCTTCCACCCGTTGACCACTACCTGCCAGCCTCTTACGCCGCCAGCACCGCCCCCGGCGGTGTAAGGCGCGATCGCCGGCGTACCGAACGTGGGCACGTCGCCGCGCGGCGTGCGCCACAGTTCCTTCCCGGTGCGGACGTCCAGGGCGGCGAGGAAGGAGTTCTTTTGCACGTCCGCCTGGATGATGAGGGTGTCCTCAAAAATTACCGGTGAGCTGGCAAAGCCCCACTGGGCGCCCGGCACCAGGTAGTAGCCGGAATCGAGCGTTCCGAAATCCTTCTTCCACAGCAATTCGCCGTTCAGGTCGTAGGCGAAGAGGCCTTCCGACCCGAAGAAAGCCACCAGGCGCTTGCCGTCGGTAGCGGGAGTCGGGTTGGCGTGAGTGGACTTCGGGTGGCGCATGATCTTGGGCACGCCGCTGGCTGCCGTCCGTTCCCAGAGGATCTTGCCCGACTTGCGGTCCAGGCAGTAGACCCGGAAGCTCTGCGCCGGTTCACCCTTGACCGGGGCGATATCGCCATAGAGGCCGACTTTGAGTTGCGCCTCGCCGGAGGCCGGGACGGCCGTGGTGAGGAAAATGCGGTCGCCCCAAATCACGGGGCTGGAATGGCCCAGGCCCGGGATGGCGGTCTTCCAGAGGATGTTCTTCCCCGATTCCACATTCCATTCGGCCGGCGGAGAACCGGTCCCCACTCCACCGCCCGACGGACCGCGAAACTGCGGCCAGTTGGCGTCGGCCGCTGCCGCCGCCATTGCCACCAGCGCCAACATACTGGTCTTCATACGGTTCCAGTTTACTGCGTATGGCCGATTTGACGGAACCGCGACTTCACGTCCACCCGGCCAAATCCCGTCAAAACATGTATCGCCGTGGCTCTCTTCGTCGCGGCTACAGCAGCTTCAACTGGTTAAACTCAGGGACCGCGCCCCTCTCTACCGCCTGATCGAGTGCCCCTAACGAGCTGGCGGTAACCTCCGACGTTCGCCAGTAGCCGGGATCGTCGCCTTCGGCTTTCGCCGTGCCATCCAGGTGCGGGGCTTCGCTGGCGGCGGTGATTGCCGAGAGGTGGGAGCTCAGCGCGTCATCGGCGGTCTCCGCCAACGAACTGAGTGGCTCGCCTTTCAGCCAGCGAAACACATCGCCATAGACCGCCGGAATGTTGGTCAGGCCGGCGTGCACGCCTTTCACATACCGTAACGCGATCCGGCCAAGCGTTGCGGACGCGACCGGTACCCGTCCGTCGCCGTCCCGATGAGGGTCGCCAGTGATCCGGCCGGTTACTTTGTCGACCGATTCCCACAGGCCGCCCGCCTTCGACTGATATTCCAGCCGGAACAGGCACTTGTATCCGACGCCCGCGATCGTCAGCATGCGATCGCAGTACTCCTGTGGCAATTCCCTAGGGTCGGCATGCCAGGCGTGCAATTCACGATGAAACGCGGCGACCGCGTCGAGAATGCTTTGCAGGCGCGCCATGTCGCCGGACGCGAGCCCCAGATCCCAGTCCGAGGCGTCATACAGATCGAAGTTCGCGCAGGGATGCGCGTAGAAGAAGTCCCGGCTTGCTGGCGGCTGCCACTTGGGATTGTCGTTGGAGCGCGTGCCGGGATAGACGCCCGCGGGCGCGGGCAGTAGGCTGAGTACTCCCCAAAACGAGCGGAACGTGGCTCGAGAAAGATACAAGCCTAACACAGCCATCAAATCCCAGCCCCATAAGTGGTTCTTCAGGTAGCCGGCGATTGCGGGCGAGCCGTAGTGGGGTGTGCCGATGAAGACGATGCGGCCGACAATCGGCCACAACTCGTCGCCGAATTCCTTCAAGGCCGCTCTCGCCATCAAGCCGCCCATGCTGTGCGCGACAATGTGCACGGGTTGCCCTCCGTTGGTGGCGTGCATATGGACAATCAGGTTGCGCAGCGCTACCGTATTCCGACTGAAGGATTTCCGCCAGTCATAGGCGAAATGGCGATGACCGAAGTCATCGCGCGCAAGAACGGCGGTGGCGAATGGTTCGTAGCAGGTGTCCACCGCAAAAGCGTCGATCTGGTTGTTCGCGTCCAGATCCTCTGCGCCGTCCGGCTTCAGTTGCAGGTCGTCCAGATGGCCGCGCGTGCGGGCGTCGATCCACCATACCCCTCCCTTTGTTTCGCTCCGCAAGAGGCTGCCCATGACACCGGGCACAAAGACCAGGTTCGGCGGCGATTTGACCGCCAGGTGATCCTGGACGTCCGTCCGCCCGGCCATGTTTTCGAGTTCAGCGAAAGCGCTGCCGCCCAGATAGTGGCGGACAGCGCTGGCCGTTTCTTTATCGCCCAGGAGGTTCACCCGGCCGTGCGTGTCGGCCTTCAGGAAAGTGATTACGGGGTCATCTTTTTCTGGCATGGCTCATCTCTTCTGGAGCTGGCTGATTTCGGCGTCGCTCGCCATGTATAAATCGTACTGATTCACATACGAGTAGAGGAGCGCCCCGATGTTCTTGTAATGGCACCACATGAATAGCCGCGCCTGCACCATGGATTCCCCCGCCGCCATGGGCTGCGGGTCGACTATCCGAAACAGAAAACGGAAGAAGATGGCGGCAAAGCGACTTGCCATTTGCACCGGAACCTTCGACTCGGTACCGATGTATGCGCGGCAGTGGCGGTCGAAAAACGACTTCTCCAGGTCGTTCACCGCGTAGACGCTTGCCGTTCCCGTTGAACACGCATTGGCGAACACCAGGGGACAAGAGGGGAATTCGGCTGTGCCGAACTCGGTCTCGGTGAGGACATCGTTGGGGTCGGAGGAATCGAGGCCGAACCGCAGAACCGGCAGGTTAGTCGCATTCAGTCCGTAGTGGCAGAACAGGTAGAGTACGCCAACCGGCGTCTGGCTCGGATTGGTCAATTCCCTTACGATCTCCGACTTCGGAGTGGGGCCCGCGCCGTTGGGGACGACCCACTGTTTGCCCAACGATGTCCAGATCTGCTTCTGCCATTTGGCTTCGGCGGTGGCCGGTTCTTTTGAAGAATCCCCGTGTCGCGAAATCCCACTAGCCAACGCTCCGCAAGTCCCCATCCGGAAAACTCGGTCCACTGTCGCACCTGCCTATTCAGCAAGGCACGGGCGGGGCAGG
>Ga0208079_1000438_pt1 | contig 23122 bp, 38 predicted proteins | sample NGESurdeep092012_5_FD_184474 | JGI IMG/M metagenome (GOLD analysis project Ga0208079, IMG submission 184474) | Arctic peat soil microbial communities from Barrow, Alaska - NGEE Surface sample 210-2 deep-092012 (SPAdes) | ecosystem: Environmental > Terrestrial > Soil > Wetlands > Peat ... | reverse complement strand
TGATCACCCCGGTGGCCATGGATAAGGGTTTGCGCTTCGCGATTCGCGAAGGCGGCCGCACCGTGGGCGCCGGCACCGTGACCGAGATCATTAAGTAGGCATGGCGTAAGCAGGTAAATCGATGGCTCTGAGAGAACGTATTCGAATCCGTCTGAAGGCGTACGATCATCGTATCCTCGATCAGTCGACGACGGAGATTGTGGATACCGCGAAGCGGACCGGCGCAACTGTCGCCGGTCCGATTCCGCTGCCCACCTCGCGCACGATCACGACCGTATTGCGGTCCCCGCACGTGGACAAGAAATCGCGGGAACAGTTTGAAATCCGCACGCACAAACGGTTGCTCGACATCCTGGAACCGACCCAGCAGACGGTAGACGCGCTGATGAAGCTCGATCTGCCGGCCGGTGTGGATGTCGAAATCAAAGCGTTCGGAAAGTAGTTGAGAAATTTCGGGGCCGCCAGCCGCGCGAGCGAGCTGGGCCCTCAAGGAAGTTGAGATGAGTCCAGGAATCCTTGGCAAGAAGATTGGAATGACGCAGTTGTTCCGGCCGGACGGGCAGGTGGTGCCGGTCACGCTGCTGAAAGCCGGCCCGTGTATGGTGGTGCAGCGCAAGACGCCGACCACCGACGGGTACGACGCGGTGCAACTCGGCCTGCTCGAGTTCATCAAGCCGCAACGCATCAATAAACCCACCGCCGGCCGTTTGAAGAAAGCCGGTATCGATGGCGCGAAGTTCATGCGCGAGTTCCCGCTCGGTCCCGGGTCTGACGATTTGAAAGCCGGCGATCAGGTGCTGGTCAGTCAGTTCAAACCCACGGATAAAGTGGATGTCATCGGCATCAGCAAGGGCAAAGGGTTTGCGGGCGTGGTCAAACGCCACCACTTTCGTGGCGGTGAAGGCTCGCACGGATCGATGTTCCACCGGGCACCCGGATCGATCGGCGCGTCCAGTTACCCTTCGCGGGTTGTGCCCGGCATGCGCATGGGCGGACATATGGGCAATGCCCAGACCACGGTGCGCAATCTCGAGGTGATCGAAGTCGACACCGAGGACAACGTGCTGATAGTGAAGGGCGCGGTTCCGGGTCCGAATGGCGGATACGTGCTGGTGCGGAGGTCGAAGAGGTAACTGCCATGCCGACAGTCGATGTAGTGGATTTGAATAATCAGAAGGTCAGCGAAGTCGAACTGGCCGACGACGTTTTCGCGTGCGCCATCAACCAATCGCTGTTGTACGAAGCGGTGCGGCAGTTCCAGGCGAGCAATCGCGCCGGTACCCACGCGACGAAGGTACGCCGGGAAGTCGCAGGCTCGGGCAAGAAGCTGTGGAAACAGAAGGGCACTGGCCGGGCGCGTATCGGTTCGGTGCGGTCGCCGATCTGGCGCCATGGCGGCATTGTCCACGGACCGCAGCCGCGCGACTACAGCTACAAGCTACCCAGAAAGATGTTGTTGGGCGCGCTGCGGAGTGCGCTCTCGGCCAAGGTCCGGGACGGTGAGTTGAAGGTCGTGCAGGCTTTCAATTTCAGCGACAACAAGACCAAGAACGCGATGAACGTGCTGGCCAAGTTGGAAGCCGGGCGCACGGTTCTGGTGGTGGATAACGAGGATAACCGCAACCTGGAACTGGGTCTGCGCAACCTCAAGGGCGTGACGCTGCTGGCCACGCGCGAAGTGAACCCGTATCACCTGCTGGGTCACAAGAGCGTACTGATCAGCGAAGCCGCCGCGCGCAAGTTCTCGGAGGCACTCGCCAAATGAACCTCTATGAAGTGATTCAGCGCCCGCTCGTGACCGAGAAGGGCGTCCTCAAAAAAGATAACGAGCGTACGTTGTGCTTCCAGGTACACCTGGAAGCCAACAAGACGCAGGTCAAGGCCGCGGTGGAGAAGCTGTTCAAGGTCAAGGTGGACGAAGTGCGTACCGCGACGTTCGACGGCAAGCTGCGGCGGCGCGGGCGTTTCTCCGGGTACCGCTCGGACTGGAAAAAGGCCTACGTGAAGCTGAAGGCGGGGGAGAAAGTCCCCGACTTTGCGGAGATTTAAGGGGAACCGACCATGCCTATCAAGACTTATAGACCCACGACCCCGACCCGGCGCTTCCAGACGGTAGTTTCCCGCGAGGACATCACCAAGGACCGTCCCGAGAAGTCGCTGGTGGAATCCAAGAAGCGCACCGGCGGCCGCAACAGCACGGGCCGCGTGACTTCGCGCTTCATCGGCGGCGGCGCCAAGCAGGCGTACCGGGTGATCGATTTCAAGCGCGACAAGGCCGGCATTCCGGCCGTGGTCGCCGCCATCGAATACGATCCCAACCGCTCGGCGCGCATCGCGCTGCTGAATTACGCGGACGGGGAGAAGCGCTACATCCTGCAGCCCGACGGACTGAAGGTGGGCATGAAGATCATGAGCGGCCCGACGGCCGACATCCTGATCGGCAACGCGCTTCCGCTGAAGAACATCCCGGCCGGCACGGTGGTTCACAATATCGAACTGCGGCCCGGCAAGGGCGGGCAGATGGCGCGCTCGGCGGGTTCGCAAGCTCAGTTGGTATCCCGCGAAGGCGGACTGGCGCTGTTGAAGCTGCCTTCGGCCGAGATCCGGCGCGTGCCCGTGGAGTGCATGGCGACGGTGGGCCAGGTGGGCAACGTGGAGCACGAAAACGTTTCGCTCGGCAAGGCGGGACGCACGCGCTGGATGGGGAAAACCCCTCACAATCGCGGCGTTTCGATGAACCCGGTGGATCACCCGCACGGCGGCGGCGAGGGCAAAACCTCGGGCGGCCGGCACCCGGTGACGCCGTGGGGCCAGCCCACTCGCGGTTTCAAGACGCGCAACAACAAGCGCACCGACAAGTGGATCGTCAACCGCAAGAGCAAGAAGAGGTAAGGGAATGGGCAGAAGCGTAAAAAAGGGACCGTTTACCGATACTCACCTGGAAGCCAAGCTGGCGGTGCTGGCCGCGACCAACGAGAAGAAGGTGGTGCGCACCTGGTCGCGGCGATCCACCATCCTTCCGGAGTTTGTGGGGCACACCGTGGCGGTGCACAACGGGAAGAAGTTCATCCCGGTGTATGTGACCGAGAACATGGTGGGACACAAGTTGGGCGAATTTTCGCCAACCCGCACCTTCAAGGGACACTCGGTGAAGGCGGCGTCGACGGAGAAGACCGCGAAGCCGGCCTAGGCATTAGTTCGTAACGACGGACGGCATAGAGGAAAGCATGGAAGCAAAAGCGGAAGCACGATATATCCGAGTCTCCCCGCAGAAAGCGCGGCTGGTAGTGGACCTGATCCGCGGCCAGCAGGCGGGGGCGGCGTTGACCACGCTGCGCACCACCAACAAGCGCGTTGCGCCGACGGTGGAGAAGGTGCTGCAAAGCGCCATCGCCAACGCGACGAACCGAAATGAAGACGTCGATGTCGACCAGCTTTACGTGAGCGAGGCGTACGTCAACGAAGGGCCCCGCATGAAGCGGGTACGCCCGGCACCCATGGGGCGCGCCTACCGGTATCAGCGTCGTTTGTCACATATCGTCATTAAAGTGACGGAGAAAGAAGCATAGATGGGACAGAAAGTTCATCCGTACGGATTCCGGCTGGGCTTCAATAAGCCCTGGCGGTCGCGCTGGTTCGCCAAGCAGGGCTATGCCACGCTGTTGCGGGAAGATCTGGAGCTGAAGGCGGCGCTGACCGAAAGGCTGAAGAGCGCCGGCGTGAGCTCGATCGAAGTGGATCGTCCGGGCAACAAGTTGCGGGTCACCATCCGCACGTCGCGTCCGGGCATCATCATCGGACGCAAGGGCGCGGAGATCGAGAAGCTCAAGCAGGACATGGCGAGGAAGACCAAGCGTGAGGTCTTCATCGACATTCAGGAAGTGCACAAGCCGGAGCTGGACGCGCAACTGGTGAGCGAATCGATCGCTTTGCAGTTGGAAAAGCGCGTGGCCTTCCGCCGCGCGATGCGCAAGGCGGTGGATTCGGCGTTGCGCTTCGGCTGCAAGGGCATCAAGGTGCGCGTGAGCGGCCGTTTGAACGGCGCGGAAATCGCGCGCAGCGAATGGTATTTGCAGGGGCAGCTTCCGCTGCACACCCTGCGCGCCGATATCGATTACGGTTTCGCCGAAGCGCACACCACCTACGGCGTGATCGGCATCAAGGCGTGGTTGTACAAGGGCGAAATTCTCGATCTCACCAAGCGGCGGAATCTGCTGCCCGAGCCGGAACCGCGGCGCGACCTGCGCGACCGGGGCCGTGGCGATCGCGGGGATCGCGGCGACCGTCCGCGTGGTGGAGACCGTGGCGGCGAACGCGGCAGTGGACGAAGTGAGCGTCCGCCGGTGCACACGCCCCCGCCGGTAGAAGCCACGGGTCCGGCGGTGCAGACTGCGCCGAGCGATCTGCCGCGTCCGGCAGCGCGTCCGGTGGCGCCGATTCTGCCGCCGTTGATGTCGCCGCAGCAGCCCTCCTGGAAGCAGGAGGCACGTCAGGAAACGACACCTGAAACAACCCGGGAAACAAACCAGGAACCCGCGACCAAGCCGGCTGTCGAACCGAAGCCGGAAGGTTCGGGCGAGAACCAGTAAGGAATTGAGGGCATACCGCCATGATGATGCCAAAGAAGGTCAAATACAGAAAGCAGCAGCGCGGTCGCATGACCGGGAAGGCGTGGCGCGGATCGTCGATCTCTTTCGGTGAGTTCGGGCTGAAGGCCATGGAATGCGCGTGGATCACGTCGCGGCAGATTGAAGCCGCCCGCGTGGCCATGACGCGCTCCATCAAGCGCGGCGGCAAGGTGTGGATCCGTCTGTTCCCGGACAAGCCGATCACCAAGAAGCCGGCTGAAACCCGCATGGGTAAAGGTAAGGGCGCGCCGGAAGAGTGGGTGGCGGTGATTCGTCCCGGGAAGATCCTTTTCGAAATGGAAGGCGTGGACCGGGCGACGGCGCTGGCCGCCATGCGGCTGGCAGCTCATAAGCTGCCCATCAAGACCAAGTTTGTTGGCCGGGAAGACGCGGAGTAACGGATATGAAGGCGCAGAAGGTTCGCGATCTGGACGAGCAGGAAATTAAACAGCAGTTGAAGGAAATGGACGAGCAGATGTTCCGTCTTCATTTTCAGATGTCGATGGGACAAATGGAAGGCCTCAAGAAGGTCCGCCAGATGAAGAAGGATCGGGCGCGGATTTACACCATCCTGCGGGAGCGGGAGTTGGCGGGGGAGAAGAAGTAGATGGCCGAAACCGAAGCCAAGACGGCATTGAAGAACCAAAAGGTCGGCGAGGTGGTTTCGACCAAGATGCAGAAGACCATCGTGGTGGAAGTCAGCCGGCGTGTGCCGCATCCCTTGTACAAGCGCATCATCGGCAAACGGAAGAAATTCTACGCGCACGATGAAGAGGGCACGGCCAAGCTGGGCGATGTGGTGCGCATCGTCGAGTGCCGTCCGCTGAGCAAGTTGAAGCGGTGGCGGCTGATGGACATCGTGCGGCGGGCGCCGCAGGTGGGCGCGCAGCCGAAGGATCTGGACGTCAAGGTTTAGGGAACCTGCCGCTTGCGGCGAGGGCCCGGTAGTGGGGGGCGCGCGGCCGTAAGCCAGCGGTTAACGGAGCAAATTTATGATAGGAATGCGTACAATTCTCGAGGTGGCCGACAACAGCGGCGCGCGCAGGCTTTCCTGCATTTTGCCGCGCGGTGGCGACCTCGGCCTGCGCGCCGGACTGGGTGACGTGGTCACCGCCGCCGTGAAAGAGGCAGCTCCCGATTCGGCGATCAAAAAGGGCAAAGTGGTGCGCTGCGTGATCGTCCGCATGCGCAAGGAGACGCGGCGCAAGGACGGAACGTACATTCGTTTCGATTCCAACGCGGCAGTGTTGATTAACGATGTGGGCGAGCCGGTGGGTACGCGCGTGTTCGGGCCGGTGGCCAGGGAACTGCGCGAGAAGAAGTTCATGAAGATCGTTTCGCTGGCGCCCGAGGTAATCTGATGGCAATCGCAAAACGGAAACCGGCCGAGCCGGTGCGGGTAGATATCAAGAAAGAAGACACAGTCAAGGTCATTACCGGCCGTGACAAGGGCAAGCAGGGCCGTGTGCTCTCGGTGAACCGCGACACGGGCAAGGTCCTGGTGGAGCACGTGATGATGATCAAACGTCACACGCGTCCCAACCCGGGCAAGCAGATCAAGGGCGGCATCGCCGAGCGCGAGAGCCCGATCCAGGCATCCAACGTCATGTTGGTGTGCCCGGGCTGCCACAAGGCGGTACGGGTGGCCCACCACATCGAGAATGTAGCCGGCGGCAAGGCCCGCCGCACGCGCGTGTGCCGCAAATGCGGCCAGACGCTCGACAGGAAGTGAGGATTTCATGGCAGCGCGTTTGAAAGAGAAATATCAGAAGACCGTGGTCCCGGTGCTGAGCAAAGAGTTCAGCTACAAGAACGTGATGGCGGTCCCGAAGCTCGACAAGATCACGGTCAATATCGGGATGGGCGAAGCCACGCAGAACGCCAAGCTGATGGATGGCGCGGTCAACGAACTGACGCAGATCGCAGGGCAAAAGCCGGTGATCACCAAGGCGACGAAATCCATCGCCCAGTTCAAGTTGCGCGAAGGCCAGTCGATCGGCTGCATGGTGACGCTGCGCGGCGACCGGATGTACGAATTTTTCGACCGGCTGGTAAACGTGGCGCTGCCCCGCGTCCGCGATTTCCGCGGGTTGAGCACCAAGAGCTTTGACGGGCGGGGGAATTACACGTTGGGCATCAAAGACCAGTTGATTTTCCCCGAGATCGATTACGCCAAGGTGGACAAGACCAAGGGAATGAACATTTCCATCACCACCACGGCCCGCACCGATGCGGAGGGCCTGGCGCTGTTGAAGCAAATGGGCATGCCGTTCCGGGCTGCGTAAGGAGAAGGATTAAGAGATGGCCACAACCGCAAAAATTGCGAAAGACGTAAAGCTGGAAAAGGCCCGCAAGGCCAAAACGCCCAAACTTCAGTGCCGCCACCGGAACCGCTGCTGGCGTTGTGGAAGGCCTCGGGCGTTCCTGCGGAAGTTCGGAATTTGCCGCCTCTGCTTCCGCAAGCTCGCCCTCAATGGCGAGATTCCGGGTGTGACCAAGGCTAGCTGGTAGGAAGAGAAGCAGGAGAACTATGACGAGCGATCCAATTGCCGACATGCTGACTCGCGTTCGCAACGCGATCCAGGCCCGCCACCCGAAGGTGGACGTGCCGGCCTCCAAGCTGAAAGCGGAAATCGCGCGCATTCTGAAAGAGGAAGGCTACATCACCAATTTCAAGGTGGCGGAAGAAGGCGCGAAGAAGACCATCAAGATCTATTTGAAGTACGGCGGCAATAACTCGCCGGTGATCTCGGCGATCGAGCGCGTTTCGCGCCCGGGCTGCCGGGTGTATGTCGGGCAGACGGACATCCCGCGCGTATTGGGCGGCCTCGGAATCAACATTCTGACGACGCCGAGGGGCGTGATGACGGGCCGCGACGCGCACAAGGAGCACCTGGGCGGAGAAATTCTCTGCCGTGTGTGGTGAGGTTACCGAACTATGTCGAGAATTGGTAAGAAGCCGATCCCGCTGCCGAGCGGCGTGAAAATCACGGTCGGCGAGCAACTGGAAGTCACCGGCCCGAAGGGCAAGTTGATGGTGCCGATACCGGACGGCATCACTTTTCAGCAGGCCGATGGCAAGCTGGAAGTGAAGCGGTCGGGCGACGAGCATGCGGCGCTCCACGGGCTGACCCGGGCGTTGGCGGCGAATGCGGTGCAAGGCGTCAGCGGCGGGTTCGTGCGCGAACTGGACATCGTCGGCATCGGCTATCGCGCCGACGTCAAGGGTAAAATCGTGACGTTCACGCTGGGCTACTCTCATCCCATCGAGATGCTGCTGCCCGACGGCGTGGATCTGAAGATCGACAAACAGACGCACCTGGTGCTGAGCGGGCATGACCGCCAGTTGTTGGGCCAGGTGGCGGCGAACATGCGGGCGCTCCGCAAGCCGGATCCCTACAAGAACAAGGGCGTCCGCTACACCGGCGAGGCGTTGCGCAAGAAGGTCGGTAAGACCGGGGCGAGTGCCAAATGATTAAAAAGCCTGAAAAGAAAGAAATTCGCAGCCGCATTCATAAGCGCATCCGGCGCAAGCTGTCGGGGACCGCGGCGCGCCCGCGACTGGCGGTGTTCCGCAGCGAGGCGCACATCTACGCGCAGGTCATCGACGACGTGGCCGGCGCCACGGTGGTTTCCGCCTCGACCGTGGATAAGGTCGACAAGAGTGATAAGGGCGGGAAGACGAAGGGCGGCAACGTGGCGGCGGCCAAGGCGATTGGCAAGCTGGTGGCGGAGCGGGCCAAGGAAAAGGGCATCAAGAGCGTGGTCTTCGATCGCGGCGGCTATCAGTATCACGGGCGCGTGAAGGCGCTGGCGGATGCGGCGCGCGAAGCGGGACTGGAGTTTTAATTCATGGCTACGATAGTGAAACGCATCGACCCGGCGACGCTGAATCTCAAAGAGCAGGTGGTGGCAATCAACCGCGTCACCAAAGTGGTGAAGGGCGGTAAGAACCTGAGCTTTTCGGCGCTGGTGGTGATCGGCGATCCGCAGGCGAAGGTGGTGGGCTACGGGGTCGGCAAGGCCAAGGAAGTGCCGAGCGCGATCCGCAAGGGAATCGAAGCCGCCAAGAAGAACCTGCGCAAAGTCCACGTATTGGAAACCACGATCGCCCACCGGGTGCTCGGCCAGTACGCCAGCAGCCAGGTGCTGCTCAAGCCGGCCGCGGCCGGCACCGGTGTGATCGCCGGCGGCGCGGTGCGCGCGGTGATCACGGCGTGCGGCGTGCCCAACGTGTTGACCAAGTCCATCGGGCGGCGCAACCCGCACAATGTGGTGAAGGCGACCATCGTGGCGCTGGAATCGCTACGCGATAAGAACGCCGTGGCTGAAATGCGCGGTCTGGCCATTGACAAGTTGTAGACGCCAAGCTGTAGAAGGGGAGCTCTAATGGAAGGCACGATCAAGATTAAACTTTTCCGCAGCCCGAACTCGGTTCCCGAGAAGCAGAAGCGCGTGGTGAAGGGTCTGGGTTTGCGCAAGTTGAACCAGGTGGTCGAGCGTCCGGACACACCGGTCTTCCGCGGCATGGTCAAGAAAGTCCCGCACCTGCTGCAAGTGGTGGAGTAAGGAGACAGATATGAATCTCAGCGGATTAAAACCTCCGAAGGGCCAGGTGAAGGGCCGTAAGCGGATCGGCCGCGGCATGGGCTCGGGGCACGGCAAGACCTCGACGCGCGGCTCCAAGGGCCAGCGCGCCGGCACCGGCTTCAGCCAGAAGCGCGGATTTGAAGGCGGCCAGATGCCGTTGCATCGCCGGCTGCCCAAGCGCGGATTTACCAACATCTTTAAGAAGCAGTTCGCCATTGTCAATCTCGGCAAGTTGGAGAAACTGGAAGGCGACACGTTCACCGTGGACAGCCTGCTGGCGGCGGGTGTGATCCACAAGGTCCACGATGGCCTGAAGATCCTCGGCACCGGTGTATTGACGCGCAAGATTACGGTGGAAGCCCACCACTTTTCCAAGTCGGCCCTGGAGAAGATTCAGGTGTCCGGCGGAACGGCGCAGGTGATTGGCGCTAAGAGCGAATAGCGTTGCGAATCGAAGGGTGCCATGAACAAGCTATTTGAAGCGTTCGCGAACATATTCCGGGTACCGGACCTCCGCAAGCGGCTGCTGTTCGCACTAGCCATGCTGGCGGTGTATCGTCTGGGCGGCCACATCCCCACGCCGGGCATCAACATTATCAAATGGGAGGAGTTCTTTAGCTCCAACTCGGGATCGATTTTCGGTTTCTTCGATCTGTTCGCGGGCGGCAACATCAAGCGGCTGTCGGTCTTTGCGTTGGGGATCATGCCGTACATTACGGCGTCGATCATTCTGCAATTGCTGACAGTGGTTGTCCCCACCTTGGAAAAGTTACAGAAGGAAGGCGAGTTGGGCCGCCGCAAGATCACGCAGTGGACCCGCTACCTGACCATCATCCTCTCGGTTCTCCAATCGTTCGGCATCTCGCAGGGTTTGCAGGCGATGCAGCAGGGCATCGTGATCAACCCGGGCGTCGGCTTTGTGTTCCTGACCATCATTTCGCTGACCACCGGCACGTCGTTTATCATGTGGCTGGGCGAGCAGATCAGCGAGCGCGGCATCGGCAACGGCATGTCGCTGATCATCTTCACCGGTATCGTGGTGGGGTTGCCGAACGCGATCTCCAACATTTATCAGCACGTGTTCACGATCCACGACTGGGGCGCCATCACGCTGATCATGCTGATCGTCATGATGATTGCGGTGGTCGCTTTCATCGTCCTGGTGGAGCGCGGCGAGCGCCGGATTCCGGTGCAGTACGCCAAGCGCGTGGTGGGGCGCCGCGTGATGGGCGGGCAATCCACCCACATGCCGCTGAAAGTCAACGCTGGCGGCGTGATTCCGGTGATCTTCGCTTCGTCGATTCTGGCCTTTCCGGCGACCGCGGCGACGTTCCCCTGGGTGAAGAACGTGGCCTGGCTTTCGGCCACGCTAAAGAGCATCCAGCACGGCGAGCCGCTCTACTACGTGCTGTTCGTGGCCGGTATCATCTTCTTCTGTTTCTTTTACGTCTCGATCATTTTCAATCCCAATGAGGCCGCGGACAACATGCGCAAGTATGGCGGCTTCATTCCGGGCATCCGCCCCGGCCGGAATACGGCCGATTACATGAACAACATCCTCACCAAGATCACGGTGGTGGGCGGTCTTTATCTGTCGATTCTTTGCCTGATTCCGGACATCATGATCTCCGGGATCAAGTTGAACCATCTGCCGTTGCTCGGCAACTGGATCGACCGCGTTGCGCCCCGGTTCATTTTGGAAGGCTTGGGCGTGACCTTCTATTTTGGCGGCACATCCCTGTTGATTGTCGTCGGCGTGGCCATGGATACGATCAACCAGATCGAAGCACAGCTCATCATGCGGCACTATGAAGGATTCACGCCGCGGTCGGGCCGTATTCGTGGGCGTCGCTAGTTCTAATTTGTGAAGGCCATCGTACTGTTCGGCTCGCCAGGCTCCGGTAAAGGTACACAGGCGAAGAGGTTGACCCAATGCCTGAGGATCCCCCATATCTCGACCGGGGACATGCTGAGGGACCGGATTCGTTCGGGCTCGGAGGCGGGGACGGGGATGGTGGCCACCATGCAATCGGGGGCGCTGGTTTCCGATTCTGTGGTGAACGAGATGGTGAAAGAGCGGCTGAGTGAAGCCGACGCCGCCAAGGGTTTTATTTTGGATGGATACCCGCGGACGCTGGACCAGGCAGGGCACCTGGCGCAGTTCCTGGTGGGGCGGGGAATCCGTGAGGTGGTGATCCACCTCGCAGTAGATTACAATATTATTATTGCCCGTTTGACCGGACGCCGCCAGTGTCCCCGTTGCGGTACTCTGTACAATGTCTCCTCCCACCCGCCGCGGGCGGAGGGCGTGTGCGATTTGGACGGGGAAGCGCTGGTCATCCGGGATGACGATAAAGAGGCCGTGATTCGCGGGCGGTTGGACGCGTATGACCGGCAGACGCGGCCGGTGCTGGAGTACTTCCGGACATCGGGCCACCGGGTGGTTGAGGTGGATGCCAGCGACGATCCGCCGGAAACGGTGCATCGCAAGATTCGCCAGATGATGGAGTCAGCTTGATTGTTCGAAAAACTGCCGCGGAACTGGAGAAAATGCGGCGCAGCGGGCTTCTGGTTTGGCAGATCCTGCAGAAGATGAAAGAGATGGCGGTGGAAGGGGTCAGCACGATGGACCTCGAGATAACCGCCGAGAAGATGATGGCCGATGCCGGGGCCAAGCCCGCATTTAAAGGTTACTATGTGCCGGCGGCGGGCGAGGCTTTCAAGTTTGTGTTGTGTACCTCGGTGAACAATGAGATTGTCCACGGGATGCCGAATGTGAAACGGGTCCTCAAAAACGGCGATATCGTTTCCATCGACACCGGGGTGAAGCTGGACGGGTATTATGGCGATTCGGCCATTACGGTGCCGATCGGTGAGATCAGCGAGCAGACGCGCAAACTGCTCCAGGTGACGCAGGAATCTCTCGAACTCGCCATCGATCAGGTGCGGCCCGGGAACCGGCTGTTTGACGTGTGCGGCACGGTGGAAAAGTACGTCAAGGGAAACGGGTTTTCGATTGTCCGGGAGTATGTGGGCCACGGTATCGGCACCCAGCTCCACGAGGAACCGCAGGTCCCGAACTACGTGGATCGCAAGAATGAGAATCCGCGGTTGAAGGCAGGGATGGTTTTAGCGGTAGAGCCCATGGTGAACGCCGGGAAGGCGGAGGCCGTGGTGTTGAAGGACAAGTGGACGGCGGTCACGAAGGATGGCTCGAATTCGGCTCATTTCGAGCATTGCATCGCGGTGACGGAGAACGGACCGTGGGTGCTGACGAGGCCGTAAGCGGGGGCCGGAAGGTAGCGGCCACGGTGGTGGAAGAGCGGCCCAGCGCCATCTACTCGGTGGTGTTGGAAGGGCAGCAAAAGGTTTTGGCCCATCTGGTGGGCGCGGCAAAAAGGAATTTCGTCCGGTTGGTTCCGGGCGATAGGGTCGAGGTGGAGTTGTCGCCTCACGATCCGACGCGTGGCAGGATTACGCGCAAGCTCTGATTACAGGAGCCATGAGGTGGGGCAGGAAAGCCGTCCACCCGGGGGTTTTATGAAGGTACGAGCGTCGGTAAAGAAAATTTGCGACAAGTGCAAGGTGATCCACCGCGAAGGTGTGGTGCGCGTCATTTGCGTCAACCCGAAACACAAACAGAGACAGGGATAAGACAAGACATATGGCACGTTTAGCCGGTGTGGATTTGCCGCCTGGGAAGAGAGCCGAGATCGGGCTTACGTACATCTACGGCATCGGCCGTACCCGTTCGAAGTCTCTGCTTTACCGGTGCGGGATTGACTTCAATAAGAAAATTCGCGATCTGACGGAAGACGAAGTCAACCATATTCGTACGATTCTGGAAGAAGAAGGCGCGGTCGAAGGCGACCTGCGCAAAGAAATCTCGATGAACATCAAGCGGCACATCGAGATGGGTTCCTACCGCGGAATGCGGCACCGCCGCAGCCTGCCGGTACGCGGGCAGCGCACGCATACCAACGCCCGTACCCGCAAGGGTCCGCGCCGCGGCACCGTTGCGAACAAGAAGAAGGCGACGGGTAAGACATAGGATCGTATGGCAAAAGCACCAGTTAAAGCAGGCAAAGCAGCAGGCAAGCCAGCAGCCAAAGCAGGCAAGAAGAAGAGCTTCAAGAAAAAGGAGAAGCGCGTCGTCCACTCGGGCGTCGTGCATATCCAGGCCACCTTCAACAACACCATCGTGACCATCACCGATCAGGAAGGCAATACGATTTCCTGGTCGAGCGCGGGTTCGCTGGGCTTCCGCGGGTCGCGCAAGGGCACGCCCTTCGCCGCCCAGCAGGCGGCCATGACGGCGGCCAACAAGGCCAACGAGAGCGGGCTGCGGGTGGTGGAAGTGCGCGTTTCCGGCCCCGGTTCGGGCCGTGAATCGGCGGTTCGCGCGTTGAGCACCGCCGGTATCGAAGTTCGGTCCATCAAGGATGTGACGCCCATCCCGCACAACGGGTGCCGTCCTCCCAAAAAGCGCAGAGTGTAAGACGTATCGGGAAGCCGCTTGCTCACGCGCGCGGCTCTGATCGGAGCCGCGACCGGGGTACCCTTTGGGTCGGGAGCGGTATTAAGAGCGGTAGTAAGCGGGACGAAGGCCTGCCATGGCCGTAAACCGCACCTGAGTCGGAAAAGGTAAGGAGAAAACAACTTGGCAAGATATATTGGCCCCGTTTGCCGGCAATGCCGGCGCGAGGGCATGAAACTCTACCTCAAAGGCGAGCGCTGCCACAGCGAGAAGTGCGCCATCGAAAAGCGCAACTTCATTCCCGGGCAGCACGGTAAGGACCGGGCCAAGAAGATTGTCGGCTACGGCCTGCAGCTTCGCGAGAAACAGAAAGTCCGCCGCGTGTACGGCGTGCTGGAACGCCAGTTCCGCATCACCTTCGAGAAGGCAGCGTTGCAGAAGGGCATCACCGGCGAAAACCTGATGCAGAACCTGGAGCGCCGCCTGGACAGTGTCATCTTCCGCATGGGCTTCGGCACCAGCCGCGCCCAGGCCCGCCAGGTGGTCGGCCACGGCCACATCGATGTCAACGGCCGCAAGTGCAACATCCCCTCCGCGATGATCAAAGTGGGCGACGTGATTTCGGTCCGCGAAAACAGCAAGAACAATGCCACCATCCTGGCCGCACGCGACGCCACGGCGCACGCTCCGGCGCCGAATTGGATCGATGTGGACCGGGAAGGTTTGAAGGGTCGCATACAGAGCCTGCCGAAGCGCGAGGATTTGGTGCAGATTCAGTTGAACGAGCAGCTCATCGTCGAGTTGTACTCGAAGTAAGCGGACCGGCGCGTACTACGCGCCGTCCATGGGGAAGAGCCCCGGAGACGGGGTTCAAGCGAGGATTCTATGTTTAAGGGCTTTCAAAAACCCAAACGTTTGGTTGCCAACACCGAGACCCTTACGGAACGGTATGGCATGTTTACGGCCCAGCCTTTTCAGCGCGGGTTCGGCACCACCGTCGGCAACAGTCTGCGCCGCGTGCTGCTGAGCTCGATTGAAGGCGCGGCCATCACCGCGGTGCGCATCGAAGGCGTGGAACACGAATTCAGCCCGATCCCGGGCGTAGTCGAGGACGCCACCGATATCATCCTGAACCTGAAGCAGATTCCCTTCAAAATCATGGGCGACGGCGTGAAGACCGTTCGTCTGAGTGTGGATCGGCATGGCGATGTGCGCAGCGGACAGATTGAAACCGACGCGGATGTCGAAGTGCTGGACCGCGACGTCCACGTAGCCACGGTGAGCGAAGGCGGCAAGCTTTCCATCGAAATGCGCCTCAAGGTGGGGCGCGGTTATGTGAGCGCGGACAAAAACTTCGACGAGGACCTGGCGCTCGGCTACATCCCGATCGATTCGGTGCACTCGCCCGTGCGCAAGTGCAATTTCTCGGTGGAGGCGGCGCGCCTCGGCCAGATGACCGATTACGACAAGCTGACCATGGAAGTCTGGACCAACGGCGCGGTTTCGCCGCAGGATTCCATCGGCTACGCCGCCAAGCTGTTGAAGGATCACATGACGATCTTCATCAACTTCGAGGAAGTGGCGGAGCAGACCGAAGAAGTCAGCGAGCGCGGCATGGACAAGATCAACGAAATCCTGAACCGCTCGGTGGAAGAATTGGAATTGAGCGTTCGTTCCTACAACTGCCTGAAGAACGCCAATATTCAGAGCATTGGGGAACTGGTGCAAAAGACCGAAGCCGAAATGCTGCGTACCAAGAATTTCGGCCGCAAGTCGCTTAACGAAATCAAAGAGATTCTGGCCAATATGAACCTCTCGCTGGGCATGCGCATCGATGCGCACGGCCGGCTGGTGGCGCCGCCTCCGCAGGTGGGCGGCGTGACCGACTTCGGCCCCGAGGACGAAGGCCAGCCGGAGCTGGGGGAGTAGCGCATGAGACATAAGTACGCTGGATATAAACTAAAGCGGACCACGAGCGGCCGCAATGCGCTCTTGCGCAATCTCGTCACCAGCATCATCGAAGCCGAGCGCGTGGTCACCACGGTTCCGAAGGCGAAAGCCGTTCGCCCGCTGGTGGAGCACATGATCACGCTGGCCAAGCAGGATACGCTGCACTCGCGCCGTCAGGCGGCCATGGTGCTGCGCACTCCGGATTCGGTCAAGAAGCTGTTCGATACACTGGGCACCCGGTTCGGACAGCGCAACGGCGGCTATACCCGCATCGTACGGCTTGGACCCCGCAAGGGCGATGGCGCCGAGCAGGCGATGATCGAACTGGTGGGCAGCGAGCTGGTGAAGCGCGCGGCCGACCGGGCCAAGCGCCGCGAAGAACGTTTGAAAGCGCAGCGCGAAGGCCGCGAACACGAAGAACCAGAAGCAGAGAAGTAGCGGTTCCCGCAAGGGGGTGGGGTTCCAACCCCTCCCCCTCCTGATTTCCCGCCCGCCCTCCCTCAGCGCACTTCCTCTCCGTATCGAATTCAACCAGGGTCGGTTTCCGGCGCGCGCGATACGCTTGACACGTATACGTGAATAGCGTAGCATCGTGGCGTATGGCGATGATGCCGCCGATGTCCGTAGTGGAGATGCAGGAATCCCTGGACCGCGCCAAGGCCATCTTGACGGAAGCCGAGCGTACGGCCATAGTGGCGCACCTTGGCGCGAACCCGGAAGTGGGCCAATTAGTGCCCGGGACCGGCGGCGTCCGGAAGATCCGATGGGGAACCCCAGGGCAAGGAAAGCGGGGCGGCGCGCGGGTGATCTACTACTACTACAACGGATCGATTCCATTGTTCGTGCTTGACATCTACGCCAAGAATCAGAAGACCGATCTTTCGGAAGCCGATAAACGCAGCCTGAAGCGGTTGCTTCCGATCCTCGTATCGCAATACTTGAAAAGGAGAGCCTGATATGCCGAACCCAGCCCGAAAACGGCCAACCGAAAAGCACACCGCCACTGGCCGAAGACTCATCCGGAGCGTAAAACAAGCGATCGCATGGGCCAGCGGAGAAGACGTCCCGGTTCGCGTCACCATGGTGAGCGTCGAACGCGTGCCCGTAATCGATGTTCGATCCGTGCGCCAGAAGCTCGGCCTGAGCCAATCCAAGTTCGCCACGCGCTTCGGATTCACCGCCGCAACCGTAAGAAACTGGGAGCAAGGCCGAACACAGCCGGATGGTCCAGCGCGCGTTCTTCTTGCAGTCATCGCCCATCATCCCGATGCCGTAGAAGACGCGCTCCGTAAAGCGAGCTAATCGAGACCTCCAAAAGCTGTAGCGCTCCCTTCCGCGGATGCCATAGACGCACCCATGCTGGCGGCCTCCCGATTCGTGGTGCACGGCCTCGCCGTCATTGGTTACGCCGTGGCGATCTTTGCCGCTGACCGCCGAGAGGACCTTCACTAGTTGGTTGACCGTCTAAATAGGTTCTATTGAGACTCAATTCGTGGATTTGGCTTTCAGCCGGCCATGCCCGCTTTCTAGCGGGCATATCCAGGCCGGAAAGCGCCTCGGCACGAATGCCGAGGTGGCCGCCTGGAAAGCCGGCTCCACGGAACCGCTGACGTGGCGAACTTTATCATTCGGTCGAGGTACTAGTTTGGTGAGCGTGGCGATGAGCGGAGCCACGGTCGCGTCCACCGGCTTGGCGACCGCAGCGGCGATCGCGAAGAACCAGAAGCAGAGAAGTAGCGGTTCCCGCAAGGGGGTGGGGTTCCAACCCCGCCTCCTGCTACTCTAGGTCCCGATGCTCCGTTTCCTGCTGTTTTTTCTCCTTCTCTCCCTCCGCGCGCTTGCTCTCCGTTTCGGCCTAGCTATACTTAGATAGGAAGGCATTCGTTTCAAACGGTTGTTCGAGCGAACCAACCTGGACAAGAATGGAAGAAACTCGAAATGCATATTTTTTATGGCGATGGTTTCAGTCAAGAAGGCCTTATACTGACGCTTGCCGGTGCGGAATTGAGAGTCGCAATTCGTGGCGCTGACGATCCGGCGCAATTCAGCCTGGTGGGCGGTTCCTGGTTCGCGGAGGACGGCCGGAAAGTCACCTTCGAGTTCCCGCTTGGTGTTCTTGGCAGCCAGGAATTCCTGACTGCGATTCAGGAGGTGACCGTCGAAGGACTCAGTATGCCGAGGGCTTGCATGTCCGGCGGTGAATGCCTGCTCAAGCGCATGTCACGCGATCCCGGCACCCTGAACTGACAGCCTTCCTGGATCGCGAGGTGGTGAACGGCCGGCCAGCTTGCCGTCTTCCGCACGATCCCGGAGATCGGAAGGCGTTCACCTCTTCTCACCTCCGCGAAGATGCACCACTGCCGTCCGCGGTGCTCACAGAGGCCGGCGGTGCGCCAAACGCCCCGAGGTCCGCTTCTGAGCAATTCGTGCCCGCGCGCCGCCCAGAAGACCGAGCCGCGCTGTCAGAACTTGAATTCGATGCCCTGCGCCAGAGGCAGTTGGCTGGACCAATTGAGCGTATTGGTCTGCCGGCGCATGTAGGCCTTCCACGAGTCGCTACCCGATTCGCGCCCGCCGCCGGTATCTTTCTCGCCGCCGAACGCGCCGCCGATTTCGGCGCCGCTGGTGCCGATATTGATATTGGCGATGCCGCAATCGCTGCCGCGATGGCTGAGGAAGGTCTCGGCTGAAATCAGATTGGCGGTGAACATGGCCGACGACAGGCCCTGCGGCACATCGTTGTGCCAGCGAATGGCCTCGTCGAGAGTGTCGAACTCGATCAGGTACAGGATGGGCGCGAAGATCTCTTCCTTGAGGATCGGCATGCCGGGCTGCGCGCGCACCAGCGTCGGCTGCACGTAGCAGCCCTCCAGCGCCTCGCCGCCGAACAGGATCTCGCCCCCCTGCTGGCGCACGCGGCGCAGTCCGTCCAGCATATCCTCCACGGCGCGGCGGTTGATCAGCGGGCCCATGATGGTCTGCTCGTCGAGCGGATGCCCGATGCGCACCTGCCCGTAAGCGCGGACCAGCGCCTCGGTGATCCTGGGCGCTATGCCGCGTTGCAGGAAGAGGCGGCGCGTGGTGGTGCAGCGCTGTCCGGCCGTGCCGACGGCGCCAAACAGAACGGCGCGCAGCACCAGGTCGGGATCGGCATCGTCCATCACGATGATGCCGTTGTTGCCGCCCAGTTCCAGGATGGACCGGCCCAGGCGACGCGCGATTACTTCGGAAACGTGGCGGCCCACTTCGGTGGACCCGGTAAAGCTGACCAGCGGAATGCGCGGGTCGCCAATCAGGCTCTCGGCCACCGGCTGGCTCGGGCCGATGACCAGATTGAACACGCCCTTCAAGCCGTGCCGGTCGAAGACCCGGTTGACGATCTTTTGCACGGCGACGGCCGCCAGCGGGGTCTCCGACGAGGGCCGCCAGAGCACGCAATCGCCGCACACCGCCGCGATCATGGCGTTCCACGCCCACACCGCCACCGGGAAGTTGAAGGCGCTGATCACACCCACGATGCCGAGCGGGTGCCACTGCTCGTACATGCGATGCCCGGGGCGCTCGCTGTGCATGGTGAGGCCGTAAAGCTGGCGCGAGAGACCAACGGCGAAATCGGCAATATCGATCGTCTCCTGCACTTCGCCCAGGCCCTCGGGCAGGATCTTGCCCATCTCCAGGGAGACCAGTGCGCCCAGGTCCTGCTTATGGGCGCGCAACTCGTTGCCGATTTCGCGCACGATGTCGCCGCGCTTGGGCGCCGGCATCATGCGCCATTCGAGAAAGGTTCCGGCGGCGCGCGCCATCACGGCCTCGTAATCGGCCGGACCCGCCATGCGCACGCGGGCCAACGGTTCGCCGGTGGCGGGAGTGAAGGAAATCAGCTCGCTGCCCGCCGGTTCGGCGATCCAATCTCCATGGCAGGCGCCGGAATTTACTGGCTCGATGTGCAGTTTCTCAAGAAGCTCGGGAACAACATGGGTCGCGGGATGCACGCTCTCATTTTAGCCCGTGGGCGGGGCTATGCTCCGTCCTAATCCTAAACCGCTACGGCGCATTCGAGGGGCTGTCTATCCACCGCGGCGGTGAGGGCTTGGGTGCGCGCCTGAAAGGTGAACAGAGGGCAGGAGTAGCCATGGCCGGCGGAATCGAATTCCACCACGTAAGGTTCGGCGCCGGGCGCGTTATGGCGAACAATCCGGCACGCGGACAGAACGGTGCCCGGCTGGAGGACCGGGGTGGAACAGACACCCGTATCCCATGCCGCAAGCGGCCTGATGATTTCGCGATTCACCCGTAAAAATCCCCGCAATCCAAGTGGTGCGCGACAGCGACACTCACCCCTATTGCCTCGGTTGCCGGGTCTGAGATCCGGCGAAGAGTATGGACTAAGGTATCGCGAACGAGTGTGACCCCGATAGTCTATCTTTCGTACATTCTGGAACTACAGGTACTCACGGTCTACAACTGATCTTCGTACTGTTCCACGGCCACGCGCACGAGTTGGCCGCGCGTGCGCACGCCGGTTTTCTGGAACAGGCTCTGGAGGATGGCCTTGACGTAGCTTTCCGAGATTTGCAGCCGCCAGGCAATCTCTTTGTTGGACAGCCCTTCCAGGACGAAGCGCAGCACCTCGCGCTGCCGATCGTTGAAGGCCGGCGCGGCGGCCTGCGGCGCGGCCGCCGGATCTTCGCCGAGCGCGGCGAACGAGCGGTCGAGCCAACTGCCGCCGGCGGCCACCGTGCGGATCGCGGCGGCCAGTTCGCCGAGTTCTCCCTGCTTGAGGAAGATGCCGTTCACGCCCTGCCGCAAGAGGCGCCGGGCTTCGGTGTCACTGACCCAGGCGGTGACCACCAGCACGCGGCCCTCGTAGCCGATCTGCCGGGCTGCGGGTAGGAACTGGGATGCGCGCTCCGCGCCCAAATCGTGGTCCAACAGCACCAGATCGAACGTCCGCTGCGAGAGCAGCGTCAAGGCTTCCCGGATGCTGGCGCAATGCTCGACGCATAGATTCGGATCGGCGGCCAGCGACTGGGCCACGCTCTGGCGGAAAAGCGCGTGGTCGTCGATCAGCAGGGCGCGGATCGGCCGGTTGACCGGCTCGGTCACTGGTATCATGCTTCCACCTGATTCTCCACCGGCCACAACTCCACTGTAAAGCAACTGCCGGGCCCATCGGGATTGTAGCGCAGTCCGCCACCGTGGGCGCGCAGGATGGCGCGCGAGATGTACAGGCCCAGTCCGACGGAATGTGCTCCTGCCTGAAAGGGCCGGAAGAGCTCGTCAGGCTGCGCCACGCCGGGGCCGGAATCCCGGAACTGGATCGCCACCAGGTCGCTTTCCACCGCCACGGAGATGCGCACCTCGCGAACCGGGCGGCCCTCCAGAGCCTGTATGCTATTGCGCGCCAGATTGACGAGGACCTGCAACAGGCTGTGATGGTCGGCCTGCACCAGCGGCAATCGGTCGCCCACCTCCCAGATCAGCGAGATGCCGGCCTCGCGCAGTCCCGGTTCGATAACGATGCGGGCTTCGTCGAGCACGGTGCCGAGGTCCGCCACCACGGCCTCGCGATCCGAGGCGGCGCGCAGGCCCGAGGACGCGATTTTCTCCAGCCCCTGGATCAGAGTTCCCAGCACCTGGTACTGATCGTTGCCCTGAACCGGGCATTCCGCGGCCAGGCGGGCGTGGGCCGACGCGGCGGCCGAAGCCAGATTGCGGATCTCATGAGAAATGGCGCCGATCAGAACGCGCGATGTGGCCATCATCGAATCGACGCCCGAGCCCTCGCGATCGCGCAGGTTCTCGCTGGCGTCCCAGACCACGGCGGCCAGCCCCGCTCCTTGCGAGGTGTGGTAGGTGGAGAGCCACACGTGGGCCAGGAAGACCTCGCCGTTGCGGCGATGCGCCTTGCATTCCACATTGGTGCGCAGGTTGGGGGCCGAGCGAGGGTTCTTCAACATGCGGTACAGAATCGGCAGGTAGGGCGCCACATCGCTGCCTTGCAGCGATTCGTCTTCAAAACCGAATAACTCGCGAGCCGATTCGTTGGCCAGGGCGATCCGGCCCGAGTGATCCAGCGTGAGGATGGCCAGCGGGCTGGTCTCGATCAGGATGCGCACCTGCTGCTCCGCCTCCTGCCGCAGGCGGATCTGCCGTTCGCGTTCCGCCAGATGGTCCGCCAGGTTGCGCCGGCGCTGGTTCAGCGCGGTCACGAAGAAGCCGGTCATGGCGTACCCCGCGGTCACGACGGCGATGCGTTCGGACGCGCCGCGGGCGAACCTCAGGGGGTCGAAGGCCTCGCGGAGGAAGCCGCAGAACGCCGCCATCAGCAGAATCTGCCAGGTGTTGAGCGCGGGCGCGGCCAGCAGGATCGGGAACAGGTAGAGGAAGCCGATCGAGACGTCCGGGAGTTGCCAATCCACCCAGGCGATGCTTGCGGTCAACAGGGCGGCGATCGCACAGACGGTGAGGCGGCGCGATTCCAAGTACGCGAGAAAGCGATCTAGTCTGGTCATCGTTCCAGGGTTGTTACCATCGTAACGTGCGCACGAGTGGGAAACGCAAACGCGGTTGGTTAGGCAGTTGGCTGCGCGCCGTCCTGATCTGGTTGGTGGCGCTGATTGCCGCATTCTATCTGGTCAGCCTGACCGCGCTGGTGGCGCTCCGCTGGGTGGATCCGCCGGTCACCATGGTGCAGGCCCAGCGGCGCATCGAGGCCTGGGTCCGCCGCCAGCCCTACACGAAGCGCCAGCAGTGGGCGCCGCTAGGGCGCATCGCTCCCGACCTGCAACACGCCGTCATCTCGGCCGAGGATGGACGTTTCTTCCAGCACCACGGGATCGATTGGAAGGAGGTGCGGAAGGTGGTGGATCAGGACGTGGAAGACGGGCGGCTGGGCCGCGGCGGTTCCACCATCACGCAGCAACTGGTGAAGAACCTGTTCTTCACCACCAGCCGGAGCGTGGCGCGCAAAGCCGTGGAGTTCACGCTGGCGCCGCTAGCGGAATGGGTCCTGCCCAAGAAGCGCATCCTGGAACTGTATCTGAACGTGATCGAATGGGGCCCGGGTGTCTACGGGGCGGAAGCGGCGGCGCGAAGCTGGTACGGCATTCCGGCGGCGAGGGTGAATCGCGACCAGGCGGCGCGCCTGGCTGCCGTGATCCCCTCCCCATTGCGCCGCAAGCCCGTCCGCATGAACGGATACCGTGCGGAAATTCTCCGCCGCATGGAGCAGACGGGATGGTGAGGGGGAAGAAAGAATGTTTCGCGCAAAGAACGCAAAGGGCGCCAAGAAAAGCAATCGGGCAGGGCGGCCGCGCGGGTATAATTGCTGGTGTCTTCTGTTGAAGACCGGAGGGAATCTATGGGGCGGGATCTCGATCGGTTGCAGGGGACTTGGACTATCGTGTCGCTGGAAATGGACGGGCAGAAAATGTCCAGAGGGGGCGCGCGGATCGTGGTGCGCGGAAATCGCTTC
>Ga0208079_1000435_pt1 | contig 23227 bp, 25 predicted proteins | sample NGESurdeep092012_5_FD_184474 | JGI IMG/M metagenome (GOLD analysis project Ga0208079, IMG submission 184474) | Arctic peat soil microbial communities from Barrow, Alaska - NGEE Surface sample 210-2 deep-092012 (SPAdes) | ecosystem: Environmental > Terrestrial > Soil > Wetlands > Peat ... | reverse complement strand
ACCTATGAAAATGAGTGTTTTTGTGGCGATGGCGGCGGCCGCGGCGGCGGCGGGCCAATCGTCCCACCTGAGCGGGTTCTCCCAACTGACGCACGGCGGCCAGAACGCGGAGGCCTATTGGTCGCCCGACGGCAAGCGCTTGATCTTTCAGACCACGCGTCCGCCCTACGAATGCGATCAGATCTTTATCATGAACGCGGATGGCACGGACCAGCATCTGGTCTCGACCGGCAAGGGCCGTACCACGTGCGGCTATTTCCTGGGGGACAACAAGCACATCGTTTACGGATCCACCCACTTGGCGGGCGATGCCTGTCCCACCCCGCCGGACCGCAGCAAGGGCTACGTCTGGGGTGCCTTCGCCGGCTACGATATCTTCGAAGCCACCGACACGGGCAAGATCGAAAAGCGCCTGACCGATGCGCCAGGCTACGACGCCGAAGCCACCGTGAACTACAAGACGGGAACCATCGTCTACACGTCGCTGGCATCCGGCGATCTCGACCTGTGGACCATGAAGGCGGATGGCAGCGCCAAGAAGCAGATCACGAAATCGCCGGGGTACGATGGCGGCGCGGTCTTCTCGCGCGACGGCAAACAGCTCGTCTGGCGCGCCGGATATCCCAAGGACGCCGCGCAGTTGGCGAAGTACAAAGAATTGCTGGCGGACAATGTGACCGCGCCGATGAAGATGGAACTGATGGTGGCCAAGGCCGATGGCAGCGATCAGAAAACCATCACCAATTTCGGCTGCGCCAGTTTCGCGCCCACCTTCACGCCGGACGGCAAGAAGATCCTGTTCGCCTCCAACAAGCTGGAGTGCGACAGCCGCAAGTTCGAACTGTTCCTGATTAACGTGGATGGCAGCGGCCTGGAACAGGTGACGACCTTCGGCGGATTCACCTCGTTCCCGGAGTTCTCGCCGGACGGCAAGACGCTGGTCTTTTGCTCCGACAAGGACGCCAAGGAGCGCTACGAGTTCAACATCTTCACGGCGAAGTGGGGGAAGTGACGATGCCCAGGCCTAGGCGCTGAGCGTCACCAACGTCTTGATGCCGATCGCATCGAGAATCTCCTGCAGCCTCGCGATGGCCACCGTCTGGTACTCAGACTCTTCGTAGCGGCTGATCACTTGCTTGCTCACCCCCAACCGGCGCGCGAGTTCGGTTTGCGACACGCCCTTGGCAATTCGGATCTTCGCGATGAATGGGGCGATCTGGTCGAGCCGTTCGACGTGCGGCAGAACCAGCTCGCCGGACTTTAGTTGTTCGTACTCAAGGAGCTCGTCTTCGAGTTGCCGGATGACGCCTTCATAGCTGCCGCGAACCGCCGCCGCGCGCTTGCCGGGCGCCTCCCGCTCCACCTTGGCGAGTGCCTGACGGAATCCCGCTATCTGAGCCACCGTCCGTTCTCTTTGAGCATCGCTCTTGATCATGATTGTCGCGCCTTCACCACCTGAACCACGCCTCTGGGCTGACCTTCCCGGTCCCGCCGGAAAAACTCCGGGAAACCGGCATCCGGACTGGCCTGCATGGCAGGATGGACAAAAAACTCAACGCCGTGGTCTGCCCACATCCGCCACTTCCACTTCCGTACGTGCGGAACAAGGATCAACTGGAAGTCGGCCCAATACGGATCGAGACGATCATAGACGCCCGGGTCCGGCTCGACCCAATAGCCATCGATATCCCCCGGATCAGGCTTCTCCGTACAGAAGCTGCCGTCGATGTCGATCTCCTCGATCCCGGCATCCCAAAACGCGTTGACGGCGGAACGAAGCCCTTTCAACAGCCAGCGACGCCGAGGCGTGAACGCGAGACGCCTGCCTATCTCCTCCAACGTTGCTCGATGATCACCCGACGGCAACGCACCGGTTCTGGGGTCAAACGCCGGAATCAAGCTACCTCAATCATTTCAGAGACAACGCCAGTTGTCAACATTTATGATGTCAAGGCGCATTGTCATTTTGCTGCGACGATCTGCCGAGTAAAATCACGCCTTCGGCTGTCGCCGCATCGCGCAGTTCCTTATCCAAGGTGGCCAGCGGCAGTCCCCGGCGTTGCGCCAGCTCCAGGTACGCCGCATCGTATACGGTCAATCTGTGCCGCGCGGCCAGGCGCAGCGTAGCAGCCCAGGCCTGCCGATCCGTTTCCGCATCGATGCTGATCGGCAAAACGGCCGGGTCCGCAAGCGCGGCGTCCCGGAAAGCGGCGTCGTGGCGGCCGCGCCGGACGTTCATTTCCAAGACATTCGCCACCTCCAGCCGCCAGAGCGCTGGAACCCACGCCCCCCGGTCCGTCAAGCGAGCGAGAACCTCGGAGATGGCCTCTGTGGTCTCCTCGCTATACACCCACGCCAAGGCCACCGAGCTGTCAACCACGAAACTCACGGCCGGCCCGCATCCCGGTCCGCCATGCAGGCGTCCCAATCGAATGCGCCGGCTTTGAGGTTTCGCGCCCTCGCCCGAATTCGCTGGACCGCCGCCCGCGCCTGGGACTGGTCGATGCCCCCGACGTTCGGCACCAACCGCGCTTCACTCGTTCTGGTCTACAACGAACGCTACATCATGACGAAGGTCCAGCCAGCCCGCATTTCGTTTAACACTTCGGATGGTCAGCACATCAGCTCGAGGCTCGAATTTGACCCAGTTTGTCGCAGTTGGAAGTCACGCGAGCCCTGTAACTGAGCGTTTCATGTATGCGCGTCATTCATAGATGGAATCTAAACGAGACCAAAGGTAGATACGCCAGAACAGGTATCGTCGAGGCAATCGTCGATCTCCACCTTGGACTGAAGCGCGCCGACGGCAGTAGGGAGACGGTCGGACACTTCCACCTCCCCATGGATGCCCTAGCCGATAGCGGATTCGTCACGCGACGCATCGTTGACGGCCACCGTGTCTTTGATGTACAAATCTACCGGGCGCTAGACGGTAGCTACTCGTTGGGAGTGCGTCAGAATGAGACAACCCCCATGACCCGCTACGCAATGCCGTAAGGCAATTGCCAAATCACCTCGTCTGAGGTGAACCGGGCGAGGCTGGTGTCGAAAACGTGAACTGAATCGGGGAAAAGCTCGGCGAGCCGGTGAACGAGTTTAGGCGAGAGGTTAGCGTCGAACAAAAGCTTCAAGGCAACATCCGCTCTCGCCCAGTTTGCGAGGCATAGGCGTAGACTGCCGGGAAATCGGCCCTCTCCAGGTACGGGTAGTCGCGCAGAATCTCATCCTCGGACATGCCGCAAGCGAGCATATCCAGCACATCCCACACGGTTACCCGAAGTCCACGGATACAAGGCTGCCCAGAGCGTTGGCCCGGCACAACGTTGATCCGGGAGAGATCGGCCTTGTCTACAGTTGCCATCGCTCACATTATCCTCCATTCCGGATTATGGCGCGAGCGCCAGGTCCGCCTCCCAGACGCCCTCGAAATCCACAAAGTAGCCCGCCACCTCCACCCCCGGGATGGCGCGCACCAGGTTCTCCGCCGCGCGCCGCAATTCCTCGTGGTGGTGCACCCGCTCCGCCGCCGCATCGCCGCCGAACCCGCCATCCAGTCCGCCGTAGGCGCCGCAATCGGAGTGCAGCATCAGGATGACGCGCCGCGTCCCGTGCAGGTGGATGGATTTGCGGATCTGCTCCAGCACGAATTGGCGCTCGCTTTCCAACTCTGGCGACGCCAGGCACTTGGCGCCCCCGGCGATCTTGATCGGGTCCGAATTGGACACGCCGATGCGCTTCAAAAACTTGCGGAATCCCAGCTCAAAGCGATTGTCGAAGCACCAGATAATGGCCGCATCGCAGTGGTATTTCTCGCGCGGGGCGTCGAAGTGAAAGACCTTGTTCATGGCGACCGCCTTTCCCTTTCATTGTCGCGCAACACGTTATAGTCGGAATAGTGCGCTATTTCCTCACCGGCCGTCTGCCCAAAGTCACCTCCATCCTGCTGGTGGAGAGCGGCACTCGCGGCCTGCTCGAGGGCTTGATCCCCGGACTCCGCCAGGCCTGGGGCGACCAGATCCCGATCGATCTGGTCACCTGCTACGCAACCCTGCCCAAGGGCTTCGAGCCCCACAATACGCGCGTCTACCGCGTCGGCGATTACCGTGGGCGCGCCGCCCGCGGACGGCTCTATGGCGAACTCGCCCGTAACCGCTACGCGCTGGTGGGGATCGTCTGCTCCGGCGAAATTGTCATGGCCAAGTGGAAATGGGCGCTGGCGCTGCGCATCCCGGCCAAGCTGTTCATCATTAACGAAAACGGCGATTACTTCTGGTTCGACCGCATGCACCTGGGCACGATTCGCCGATTTGTGCTGTTTCGCTCAGGCCTGGCCGGCTCGGGAGCGGTCCGCACGCTGGTGCGCCTGATTTCCTTCCCGTTCACTTTGCTGTATCTGCTACTCTATGCAACGTCCGCCCATGCCCGTCGGGCATTACGCAAAAACTGAGCTATGAAATCCATTCAAGTCAACGTTCCAGGCGGCCCGGAAAATCTCCAACTGGTCGACATCCCAACACCGCGGCCCGGTCCCCGGCAGGCGCTGGTGCGCATCGTTGCCAGTGGCGTCAACTTCATCGACATCTATTTTCGTACCGGCCTGTACAAAGCCGACCTGCCGATAGCCATCGGCAGCGAAGGCGCCGGCACCGTGGAAGCGGTGGGCGAAGGCGTCACCGAAGTCGCGCCCGGCGACCGCGTAGCCTATGCCATGGCGCGCGGCTCCTACGCCGAGTACGCCGTCGTGCCCGCCGCCCAACTGGTGAAAATCCCCGCACACGTCGATTTCCACAGCGCGGCCGCCGCCATGCTGCAAGGCATGACCGCTCACTATCTCACGCACTCCACGTTTCCGCTCAAAGCCGGCGACACCTGCCTGGTGCACGCCGCCGCGGGCGGCGCCGGCGGATTGACGGTGCAAATGGCCAAAAACATCGGCGCCCGCGTCTTGGGCACGGTTTCCACCGCGGAAAAGGCGCAAATCGCGCGCCAAGCCGGCGCCGACGAAATCATCCTCTATACCGAGCAGGAGTTCGACGTCGAAGCCCGGCGCCTCACCGGTGGCCGCGGCGTCGATGTGGTCTACGATTCCGTCGGCAAGACCACCTTTGAGAAAAGCCTCAACTCGCTGCGCCCGCGGGGCACGCTGGCGCTCTTTGGTCAATCCAGCGGCTCCGTTCCGGCCTTCGACCCGGCCATTCTCAACAGCAAGGGCTCGTTGTTCCTCACCCGCCCGAGCCTCGGCCATTACCTGCTGACGCGCGAGGAACTCCTCTGGCGCGCCGGTGAAGTGCTCGACGCGGTGGATGCCGGCAAGCTCCGCCTGCGCATCGATCATACCTATCCGCTGGCCGATGCCGCCAGAGCGCACCGCGATCTGGAATCCCGTAAGACCGCAGGCAAACTGCTCCTCGCCATCGAGTGAGTCATGACGCTCCAGACCAAGGTGACGTTCGGCTCCGTGCTGCTGGCCACCGTCATCGTCACGGCGGTCTCCGGAGTGGATCTGTGCCGTTTCATGGAACTCGAACTGCAAGCCACCCTGGAGCGCGCCGAGGTCATCAAGGATGTGGCCCGGGAAGAAGTCGTCGACACGCACAATCGCCGGCGCGACGTGGCGTTGCGCGAAGCACTGCGCGATCCGGAGCTCAAACGCAACCTTCTGAATCTGCTGCGCTCGCCCAATGGGGTCCTCTGCATTGACATGGTGTCGGCGCAGAACCAGGAGGTGCTGGCCAGCACGCTCGAAAACCGCATCGGCAGCACGGCTTACCCCACGGATTTCAGTACGCTGGTGCTGCAGCGCGGCTGGTTCGAGAAGTTGAACGTACTATTGTTCAAGGACCGCCAGTACTACATGCTGCAGGACCCGGTCGGCTCCAGCGGGGCCACCATTTTCTACGTGCGCGTGGTCATCTACCCGGCGCTGATCCGCCCCTCGCTCAAGGACACGCTTTATCAAAATGCGCAAGTGGCGATTCTCTGCGTGGCCGGCGCCGTCCTGCTGACGTTCCTGTTCTCCATGGCTCTCTTCCGCAGCCTCGGCCACATCGGACAAATGCTCGATCGCGTCGCCACGGGCGATTACGAGCCCGAAAACCTGCCCTCGGGCAAGACCGCCAGCGACGAACTTTCGGTGATGGCGTCCAAAGTCAGTCTGCTCGGCGAGCGCCTGCGCGGGGCCCAATTCGAAGTCTCCGACCTGCGCGGCAACATCGACCACCTGCTGCAGGATCTGGAAGACGCCGTCTTTATCTTCAACCGCGAATTCCGCCTGGTCTTCGCCTCCGGATCGGTCGAGAAGTTTCTCGGCCGCGACCGCGCCGATCTTCCCGGGCAATTGGTGTCCGGCGTGTTCCCGCCCTCCACCACGCTGGGCCTTCTGGTGGCGCAATCCTCGCAAAACGGCCGCGCCATCCGCAACCGCCGCGTTCCTCTCGCCGCGCCCGGCCAAGCCCTTGCAGGCCCTGCCGTGGTGCTGCTCTCCGTGGACATACTGGAGAGCCTTCCCGGCGGGCCCGCCGGCGCCAGCGGCATCCTGGTCCGCGTGCGCGACCCGGAGGCGCAGCGCAAGATCAACCGCGAACTCCAGACCGCCGACCGCCTCTCGGCCATCAGCCGCATCACCAGCGGCGTCGCCCACGAGGTGAAAAATCCGCTCAACGCCATCCTGCTGCATGTCGAGGTGGCGCGCTCCAAGCTCTCCCGCGGCGACACGGATGTCGCCGAACAAATGGAAATCATTTCGCGTGAAATTCTCCGCCTGGACCGCGTGGTGCGCACCTTCCTCGATTTCACCCGCCCCGTCGAGTTGCAGTTGGACAACGTCCCCATGCAGGACCTGGTGCGCGAGATCGTCGATCTGGCGCGCCCGCAGGCCGCCGCCGCCAACATCCGGGTGTCGGTCCGTCAGGAGGCCGGAGGCGTCGAAGTGCGCGTGGATCGCGACCTGCTGAAACAGGCCATGCTCAACGTGGTGTTCAACGCCATGCAGGCCATGCCCGAGGGCGGCGAACTGCGCTTCGAAGCCTCGGCCAGCGAGGACACCGCGGAACTGCGCATCTCCGACACCGGCACGGGCATCCCTCCCGAGTTGCGCGAAAAGATTTTTCGCCTCTACTTCAGCACCAAAAAGGAAGGTTCGGGAATTGGTTTGGCCATGACCTTCCGGATCGTGCAACTTCACGATGGTACAATCGATTTCACCAGCGAGCCGGGAAAAGGCACCACCTTCCTGATCCGTCTGCCCATCGCGGTGTGATCCATGAAAGCCAAGGCACTCCTCACCGCTGTCTTCAGCATCCTGCTTGCCGGCTGCTCGCTGCGCGGCAATCCGGCAAAGTCCGCCGCCCCGCCGGCGGCGCCGAAGCCCGTCGTCAACCCCGCACCCGCGCCGCCTCCGCCGGCGCTCTCTATCCCTCAAACCCGGGTCGAGCTACCCCAGCCGCAGCCGGTGGACCCGGCGGCCCTCGCCACCGAAACCATACCGCCGGAGCCGCCGCCCGCCGCCGCCCCGGCCCGCTCGCGGCGCGGCATCCCGGCCGTCAGCCCGGCTGCCGGCCAACCCGCCAGCCCGCCCGCTGCCGCCGCCTCGCCAACCGAGCCGCGCGAAACCGTCCAGGAAATTATCTCGCCCGCCGAGTTAAAGCGCCTCCACGATCGGGCACAGGGCCGCCGTCGCGAGGCCAATCAGATTCTGGATCAGCTCGGCCGGCGCCCGAAGACCAGCGCCCAGCAAAACGTGGAAGCTACGATCCGGAGTTTCCTCGCGCTCTCCGAAGAAGCCGAGAAGCACAACGACCTGCGCCAGGCGGATGCCCTCGCCGAGCGTGCCCAGATCCTCGCCAAGGAATTGCAGAGTGGAAAATAGCCAATACGAACAGCGCCGGCGGGCCGTTGCCGCCGCGCTACCGGAACGTAAACTCGATTGCCTGCTGGTGGCCTTCAGTCCCAACCTGCGCTACCTCTCCGGCTTCACCGGCAGCAACGGCGCCCTGCTGATTCTTCCCGGGCGGAGCATCCTGTTCACGGACCCGCGCTACAAGACGCAGGCCGCCCAGGAATCCACCTGCAAGATCCGCGTCTCCAAAGGGCCGCTGGTGCTGGACCTGCTGGCCACCCTGAGCAAAGCCGGCGTCAAGCGGATTGGCTACGAGCCCGCGCGCATGACCTGCGACACTTTCGAGTCCATCAAGTCGCGGCTCCCCTTGCGCGCCTCGCTGGAACCGGTCACCGGCTGGATCGAAGAGTTGCGCATGGTGAAATCCGCCGCCGAACTCGTCCTCATCCGTCAAAGCGTCGAGACCAACTCTCGCGCCTTCGAGCAGACCATCGCCCGCATCAAGCCCGGCATCCGCGAACGCGATCTCGCCGCCGAACTCGAATACCGCATGCGCCGGCTGGGCGCCGAAAAGCCCAGCTTCGAGACCATCGTTGCCGCCGGAGTCCGCTCCGCCCTGCCCCACGCGCAACCCACCGCCGCGCGCCTTACGCCCGGCGACCTCGTAGTGGTCGACATGGGCGCCTTTCAGGACGGCTACGCCAGCGATATGACGCGCATGCTCTCGGTGGGCGCCCCCAACGCCAAAGTCAAACGCATGTACCGCGCCGTGCGGGAGGCGCAACTCGCCGCCATCGACGCGGTACGCCCCGGCGTCACCACGGTCAGCGTGGATGCCGCCGCGCGCCGCGTCCTCGCCGGCTATGGTCTCGACCATTGTTTCATCCACTCCACCGGCCACGGCCTGGGCCTGGAGATCCACGAACCGCCCCGGCTCGGCAAGCGCGATCGCCACCGCCTGCGCCCCGGTATGGCGATCACCATCGAACCCGGCGCCTACATCGAGGGCTTCGGCGGCGTGCGCGTCGAAGATACCGTGGTGGTCACCGAAACCGGCTGCGAGGTCCTCACCTCCACGCCGAAAGACCTGCACATCGTTTGACAGATGGGGGACAAACAGACCGGGGGGACAGACAACCCGGGGACCGACCCGCGCCCAGAGGGCACCCGCCACGCGGCGCAAAAGGCGCGCCTTGGGACAGGCAGGTCTGTCCCCTAAGCCGTTTTCTTCCGCGCTTTCAGAAACCTGCGCGCTTTCGCGCTGGTTGCCGGCCGCGGATTCCCCAACTGGCGCGCCGCAAACAGCCGCAGCACCCGCCGGTCGGGCAGCAGATCGGCCAGTTGTTCCAGCGCCCGCAAGGCGTGCCCGATCGCCACGTTGCGGCACTCCGGCGTGGCGTATTCCACGCGCTCCACCCGCATGATGCGCAGCAAAATGCGTCTCACCAGGTGTGGTTTGGCCAGGCCGATGATGGCAGCCCCGCGAATGGCATTCGCCGCCGTGATCATGTTTGGCCCGGAAATCAGGTCCAGGTACTGGTCCAGGATGGCTTCGATCTTTCCCGCGCGATCCACCCGCGCCAGGTTGGCGAGCGTGAGCGTCGCATTCCACTTCAGGATTTGGTTGTCGTGGTCGAGCATCGCCGCGAAGAAGTCGAAGTGCGGATAAAGCAGCTCGGGCAGCCGCTCGCTCATAATCCGCAGCGCCTTGCTGGCGCCGAATTTCACGCCCGCCCGCTTGGCGCCAATCCCCGCGAGTACTTCTTCAATTAACTCATGGTTGTGTTCCACCGCGTCCGCCAATGGCGCGACCTCGGGACCACGCTTCGACCGTTCCGGCCGTGCGCTCCGTGCTGATCGTTGCGGCATAAGCCTGGACGATATTTACACCCCTGCGCCGCCGTTTGCAAGCCTCCCGTGTAGGCCCATCGCGTCCGCAACCCGCTCGGCGGGTCATTTCCGCAACTGGCCGTTCGGCTGCGTCTGGCCGTCCCCGGACCATTGAATCATGGGGCGCTGCTTCCGTGTGGCGCAGTCTCTCAGAAACAAATTGATGAGGTTCTGATATGGCATCCCCAGATCGGCCGCCATTTGCTTGAAGTAGTCCACCGCCGCGGCATCGAGGCGAATCGTGATCTGGCGCTTGAGCCGTTTGACGTAAGGGTTCTTGCGGGACTCGGAAAAATCGTATTCGCTTCTCATCGGAAACTCCAGTAGACTTCTTCTTCACGCGGTGTGGCGCGCTGGGCGGAGATCAGGCGAATCACCGCATCGGCTTCCCGATAGCAATGAGTGACGATGAGGCATTGCGCCTGAAAGCTGTAACCCAGCAGCAGAAATCGTTCTTCTTCATCGGAATGATCCGGATCGTCAATCAAGCGCGCCTTCTCATCGAGAAAAACGGTCTGAGCTTCCTCAAAAGAGACGCCATGCTTGGCAAGGTTCGATCGGGCCTTCCGGGGATCCCAGGCAAATTCGATATTGCCCACAGCCTTATTTTAGCAATATCTGGTGCCGCGCGCTTGTCCCAGTACCGCACCCACAAGACTTCGCCTTGCGTGATGCTTCGTACGTTCGCGCCGTGAGTGCCGCGCGGCGGGGTGGCATACAGCCGCTCACACCGGGAGCCGCGCCGGCGGGAACGCTCCTGCTGCATTCGGCCCAAAAATTGCGGCTTGACATCCCTACCCGGGCAAGCGCATATTGTGGTTGTAGGCCCGATTATCTGTAGCGGGTCCCGATCCTCCGAACGGGAGGAACCAACGACAAGGAGGAATTTCATAGAACCAGTTCATCAGATGGGCGGCTTCCGGCTTCCTCATCGGACCCGCTGCGAACCCTGACGCGTTGGATACCTCTCTGTAGGGAATTGGCGCCGCGGTCATTGAACCGCTAGTCCATCCGGTTTGCAGGTACGCTAGTCCCAGGGGTTGGCGGCCGCCCTTTTCTTTTTCCCCAGCCCTCCAGTGACCTGTCCATGGCTCCCGACCCCGCGCGCAACGGCCCCGCGCTACACTAGGCTTTCGATTTCCCAACCGTGAACGCCGTTGAATTCCAGGGTGTTTCGAAAAGCTACGCGATCTACGACGCGCCGGGCGACCGCCTGAAGGAGTTGCTGTCCCTGAATCGTCTGAAGCGCCACCAGGATTTCTGGGCGCTGCACGACGTCAGCTTCGAGGTCAAGCGCGGCGAAACTTTCTGCATTGTGGGGGAAAATGGCTCCGGCAAAAGCACTCTTTTACAGATGGTCGCCGGAATTCTTCATCCCACTTCCGGTACGGTCGGGATCTACGGACGCGTCTCGGCCCTGCTCGAACTCGGCGCCGGATTCAACCCCGAATTCAGCGGCCGCGATAACGTTTACCTCAACGGCTCCATCCTCGGGCTGACGACCCGCCAGATCGATCAGCGCTACAAAGACATCGCCGCGTTCGCCGAGATCGGCAACTTCATCGATCAGCCGGTGAAGACGTACTCCAGCGGCATGGTGGTCCGCCTCGCGTTCGCCGTCGCCATCAACGTCGATCCCGAAATCCTGCTGGTCGATGAAGCGCTCGCAGTGGGCGACATTTACTTCCGCCAGCGCTGCATGCGCAAGGTCCACGAACTCCGCCAGCGCGGCATCACCATCCTGTTCGTCTCCCACGCCGTCAGCGACGTCAAGGCCATCGGCGACCGCGTCCTCTGGCTGGATCACGGCCGCATGATCGACGTCGGCGAACCCGACCGGGTGGTCTCCAAATACCTCGCCGCCATGACCGAGAAGGATTCCACCTATCTCCTGCTGAAATCCGCCACCGATCCACCACCGCGCCGCGGCGGTCTCATGACAGCCCCCGAAATCGTCGAAACCATCCCCAATATCGACCACCGTTTCGGCGATGGCCGCGCCGCAATCATGGGCATCGCCGTGCTTGATGAGCAGGGCCGCACGCTCCCCATCCTGGAGCCCGGTTCGCGCATTCTGGTGCGCATCAGCGTGCGCGCCACGGCCGATGTGGCCCTGCCCATCGTCGGCTTCATGCTGCGCAATCAGTTGGGCATGGATTTTTCCGGCACGAATACGGCGCGCGAAGGCTACGAACTTGCCCCGCTCCAAACGGGCGATGTCACCACGGTGGATTTCTACCTCGATCTGCCCGAGCTCTATCCGGCCGCCTTCTCGTTCTCCCCGGCGATTGCCGACGGCACCCTCATGGGTTACCAGATGTGCGATTGGATCGATAACGCCATCACGCTGCAAATGGGCCGCTCCGAAGCCCAAGTCTACGGCTACCTGCACCTGCCCTGCCGGGTCGAAGTCAACGCGCGCATCCGCACCGAGCGGCACCTGGAGCAAGACCTGGAGAATCACCTTGGCTGAGTTCACCGGCGAACGGCTCATCCCCGGCGAGGTCGATATCGACCTGCTCAACGAGCACATGGCGCGCTACCACTTCGCGGTGCGCCTGGCCCGCGCCAAACGCGTCCTGGATGCCGGCTGCGGCGCCGGCTACGGATCCGCGGAACTGGCCGATGTGGCGGAAAGCGTCACGGCCATCGATATCGCGCCCGCAGCCGTGGAATACGCACGCGCCCACTACGCGCTCCCCAATCTCGCCTTCGAACAGGCTTCGTGCACCCAACTGCCCTACGCCGATGGCGCCTTCGATCTGGTGGTCGCCTTCGAAGTCATCGAGCACCTGGAAAACTGGCGGGACTTTCTCCAGGAAGTCCGGCGTGTGCTGGCTCCCGCGGGACAGTTGATCGTGTCCACGCCCAACCGGCTCTACTACACCGAATCGCGCGGTACCGAGGGCGCCAACCCCTTCCACGTTCACGAATTCGATTTCGACGAATTCACTCGCGAGCTCAAGCAATTCTTCCCGTACGTCTCCATGTTCCTGGAAAACCACATCGAAGGCGTCACCTTCCAGCCTTTCCAGCCGCTCGAGCCCGGCCATACCGTGGAAACCCGCGTGGATGCCGCCGAGCCGGTTCCCGACGAGAGCCACTTCTTCCTCGCCGTCTGCGCCCACCGCCCGCAGATCGGCAACCCGACTTTTGTTTACGTGCCGCGCGTGGCGAACCTGCTTCGCGAACGCGAGCGCCATATCGCCAAGCTCGAAGGCGAACTTGCCACCAAGGACCAATGGCTCGACAAAGCGCAGTTGGATCTGGCCGAATTCGACCGCGAGCACCGGAAGCTGCTGGTCATGTTCCGCGAGCAGAAAGAAGAATTGGAGCAAAGCAACCGTTGGGCGGAGGAGTTAAACGCCGCGCTCGCCGCCCGCGGAGCGCGCATCGACGAGCTTCAGGAGGAACTCGCGCGCGATCAGGAAAACGCGCGCACAGTGGTCGCCGCATACAACGCCAAGATTGCCGCCCTGGAGCAGGAGGGCCGCGAAAAAGCCCAATGGGCCCTCGACATCGAAGCCCGCCTCAGCGCCGAAATCCGTAACATCGCCGATGCGCTGACCGAAACCGCCGCCACCCTGGAGCAGACCGAAAAAGATCTGCAAGAGCGCACGGTCTGGGCGCTCCGGCTGGAGCAAGAGAAACGCCAGCTCGAAGACCTGCTCCACATGGTGCGCGCCTCCCGATGGGTCAAGCTGGGGCGCAAGGTAGGCCTCGGCCCCGCGCTCTGACATGGCCTTCCTGAAACGCCTCATCCGTGCGCTCCCGCTGCTATTGCTCTCGCCATTCCTGATGGCGATCAGCTTCCTGGCTCTGGTTTTGGTGCAGCTCTTCACGCGGCGCGGCGGCAGGATTCCTCCGCCGGCCGATGTGGCGCAGGCACTCGTGCCTGCCGTGTCGAGACTCCTCTCGACACCTGTTCGCGGGCCTGACACGGTGTCGCAAGCAAGCGTCGGCATGAGTGCCGACGCGGCAGGCAGGAGTGCCTGCGCCACCGTCGTCATCCCCAACTGGAACGGGAAAGACCTGCTCGCCAAATACATCCCGAGCATCCGCACCGCGCTCGCCGGCAACTCCGCCAACCAGATCCTGGTGGTCGACAACGGCTCGACCGATGGCAGCGCCGATTTCCTGCGCGCGAATTTCCCCGAAATCACCGTCCTCGCCCTGCCCCAAAACCTGGGCTTCGGTGGCGGCTCCAATGCCGGCTTCCGCGCCGCCCGGAACGACATCGTCGTCCTGCTGAATAGCGACATGCGCGTGGCTCCCGACTTCCTGGCGCCCCTGCTCGAAGGCTTCAGCGACCCAGAGGTCTTCGCCGTCTCCTGCCAGATCTTCTTCACCGACCCAACCAGGCTCCGCGAGGAGACCGGCCTCACCCAGGGCTGGTGGCAGGACGGCAGCCTACGGGTCCGCCACCGCATCGACGGCGGAGTTGACGACCTCTTCCCCTGCTTCTACGGCGGCGGCGGCAGTTGCGCGTTCGACCGCTCGAAGTTCCTCGAACTCGGCGGATTCGACCCCCTGCTGGAACCCTTCTACCTGGAAGACACCGACCTCGGCTACATGGCATGGAAGCGCGGCTGGAAGGTCCTTTACCAGCCCCGCAGCGTGGTATTCCACGAGCACCGGGGCACTATCGGCAAGAAGTTCACCGAGGAACGGATCCAGGCGGTCCTCAAGAAAAACTACGTCCTCTTCTGCTGGAAGAATATTCACGAGTGGCCGCGCCTGGCGGCGCACTTCTTCTTCGCCTGGGCCGGCGCCGTTCTTGCCGTGGTGTTCGGCGACATCCCGCTGCGCCCGAACTTCGCCGCCCTCTGGTGGGCCTTCCGGGAGCTTGCGCAAGCCATGCGCTCGCGGCGCCGCGCGCTGGCTCTCGCTCGGGTCACCGACACCGAAGCCTTCAGGCGCCCGCTGGGCGGCTACTTCCGCGATCGCTTCGCGGCCATGGAGCCCGCTCCGGATCGTGTGCGCGTCCTGTTCGTCTCGCCTTACCCCATCTGCCCGCCCATCCACGGCGGCGGCGTCTTCATGTACCAGACGCTGCGCGAGATGGCGAAGCTCGCCGAAGTTCACGTCCTCGAACTGCTGGACTGGCCGTCGCAGGAAGCGGACAACCAGGAACTGCGCGCGTTCTGCGCCTCCGCGGAGTGGCTGGTGCGGCCCACCGGGCGGCCCAAAGGCATGGGCTCGCTGGAACCGCATGCGGTTCGCGAGTTTGCCAATGGCGATCTGGAATGGCTCATCCACCGCCAACTGTATTGCCGCCGGATCGATGTGCTGCAACTGGAGTACACGCCCATGGCGCAGTACCGCGGCGAGTTCCGCCGCATCGCCACGGCGCTGTTCGAGCACGACATCTACTTCCAGTCCATCGGGCGCGGCCTGGGCCACATGATCGGCGTCTTGGGTGAGATGAAGGCGCGCATCGAATACCTGCGCGCCCTGCGCTACGAACTCGGCGTGCTGCCCGCCTTCGATCAGGTGCAGGTCTGTACGCCGGCGAACCGCGATTACCTGCTGAGTTTCCGCCCCGAACTGGCGCCCCGCATGCGGGCCGGTCTGCGCGCCGGCATCGATAGCGGCCGCTATCCGTTCCAACCGCGCGGCCGCGAGCCCCTGACCATGCTCTTTCTCGGCAGTTGGCGCCACGACCCCAACCGCGTCGCCGTGGACTGGTTCGTCCGCCAGGTGCTGCCTCTGATCCTCGCCCAGGAACCCGGCGCCAAACTCGTCATCGCGGGTAGCGATCCGCCGCCGGAACACACCTACGCCGATCACGCCGCGCACATGCAAATGCTCGGCTACGTGGAGGATGTCCGGGAAGCGCTGGCGCGCTACGCTATCTTCGTGTGCCCGATTCTCAGTGGCTCGGGAGTGCGCGTGAAGTTGTTGGAGGCGTTCGCCGCGGGCATCCCGGTGGTGTCCACGAAAGTGGGCGCCGAAGGCCTGGCCGTGAAGGACGGCGATTTCTGCGCCCTGGCCGACGAGCCGGCGGAATTCGCCGCCCGCGTCATCGCCCTCCTGCGCGACCCCGAGCGTGCTGCCGCCATGGCGGAGCGTGCCCGCGCCGAAGTGGAATCCCAATGGGACATGGCCGCTATCACGCGGTGCCTGGTGGAAAGCTACCGCGACCTGGTGAAGGAGAAGAGAGAGAGAGGATGAGGGAAGATGTGGGTTCAACGCAGAGACGCAGAGAACGCAGAGATAAGCGCAGAGAACGCATTATAAGGCGGCGCCGCGGGGGTGGGGCAGAAAACGCCGGGAGAACGGCGGTCGAGACTCACCGAACGTACTTTTGGTTTTCTCTGCGCTTCCTCTGCGCTCTCTGCGTCTCTGCGTTGAAGGGGCTGCCTCCCGTGCCCTACTTCGCTTTCGGATTCAGATCGCGCTTGAGGCGGCTTACAATGTCGTTGGCCGTGCGATCCATTTCTTTCGGAGTCACACCCTTGGCAGGCTGGTACACCGACCAGACCACCTGCCGCGACTTGGCGTCCACCAGGAAGACGGTGCCCTTGGCGCGCCCGAACGACGAATTCGCTGCCGGACTCGACAGCTTGTTCACCGTATCGCCCAGCATCGGGTTAGCCTCGTCCCCGGTCTTCTCCGCTTTCGCGGGCGGCGCCGGCTTCTGGCTTTCCGGCGTAGGGAAGATCTCTTCCAGTTTCATCTGGAAGGCTTCGCCGATCTGGTCCGTGAACAGGGCATCGGCAAGTTTCGGGTCGGTCACGATCTGGAAGACGCGGTCCGAGGTGAGGCGGTTTGCCAGAAACTGGTCCAGGCCCTTGGACATCTTAAGCAGGTACACCGTGTGCACGTTGGCCAGATCCGCCGCGCACAGTAGCGCCGCCGAGCAGGAGAAAAGGAGCGCAAGCCGCTTCATAGAACCCATGATATCCAGACGCGCGGCGTCGGGAAAAAGACGGACCCATGTATAAATCCCTCAGCATCACCGTCATCATTCCGTGCCTCAACGAAGAGCAGGGCATCGACAAGGTGCTCCGCGCCATGCCGGACTTCGTCGATGAGGTGATCGTGGTGGACAACAACTCCACCGACCGTACCAGCGAGGTCGCTATCGCGCTGGGCGCCAAGGTGGTGCGCGAACAGGTCCGCGGATACGGCCGCAGCTACAAACGGGGATTCGCCGAGGCCACCAGCGACCTCATCATCACGCTCGACGGCGACCACAGCTACCCGGTGGACGCCATTTCTTACCTGATCGAGGCCTTCCTGCACCTGGGAGTCGATTTCCTCAACGCCTCGCGTTTCCCCGTGCGCGACCGGCGCGGCATGAGCCTGATCAACGAGATTGGCAACCTGGGCCTCTCGCTGGCCATGTCGCTTCTCTATTTCCGCTGGGTGCGCGACTCGCAATCCGGCATGTGGGTTTTCCGCCGCTCCATCCTCCAGGACATGAAGCTGGAATCCGACGGCATGGGCTTCAGCGAGGAGATCAAGATCGAGGCCCTGCGCGATTCGCGGATTCGCTTTGGCGAAATTTCGATTATGTACACTTCGCGCACGGGCGAAACCAAGCTCAATCTCTGGCGCGACGGTATGCAGAATCTTCTGCTCCTATTCAAGAAGCGCTTCTTGCGATGAACATCAGCGCCATTGTGCCCGTATGGAATGGCCGCGACCTGCTGGCGCGCCTGCTGGCCTCTCTCGAAGCGCAGACTCGGCCCGCCGCCGAACTGCTGATCGTCGACAACGGCTCCACCGATGGCGCGCCCGACCTGGCGCGCGCCCACGGCGCCCGCGTGATCGCCATGGGCCGCAACGCCGGATTCGCCGCGGCCGTCAATCGCGGCATACGGGAGGCCAGCCACCCGTTGGTCGCGATCCTCAACTCCGATGTCGAACTGGCCCCCGACTACCTGGAGAAACTCGCCGCCGTCAACGCGCCTTTCGCCACCGGCAAGATCCTCAGCCCAGCGGGTCTCCTCGATGGAACCTTTGACCTGACCTGTCGCGGCGCCACTACATGGCGCGGCGGCGCCGGCCACCCCGATGCTCCACCCTTCGACCGGCCCTTTGATCAACTACGCGACATCACGTCGCCGCCATGGACGGCCGTCCTCTACCGCGCCGAGGTTTTCCGCCAGGTGGGCCTGCTCGAGGAATCCTTCGAATCCTATCTGGAGGATGCCGATTTCGGATTGCGCTGCGCCGCCCAGCGCATCACCGGCCGCTACGTTCCCGAGGCGCGGGCGATCCACCTGGGGAGCGCCGCGCTGGGCCGCTGGCATCCGGAGACGGTGCGCCGCATGGCGCGCAATCAACTGCTGCTCGCGGCCCGTCACTATGCAGCCCGGCACCTGTGGCCGGTCCTCGTCGCCCAGCTCCTTTGGGGCGCTGTCGCCCTTCGCCATGGCCGCGGACTCGCGTGGGCGCGCGGCAAGTTCCAGGGCCTTTGCCTTTTCTCCGCCGCCCGTACGCAAAACTTTCAAAAAGATCCGGAACTTCTCGAACAAGTGCTGCGATCGAATGAACAGTTCATTCGGGCCGCCAGTCAGGACACGTATTGGACACTGTACTTCCTGCTCACCGGCGGGGCAAAGTGACACATGAGCGACATCGGCATTATTATCGTCACTTATAACTCCGCGGCCGAGATCGGCGCTTGCCTCGAGGCGGCGCTCGCCTCCGGCGCCGAAACCATCGTAGTGGACAACGCGTCGCGGGACGGCACGATCGCGGAAGTCGCCCGCCGCGGGGTGCGTTTGATCGCCAATTCGGAGAATCGGGGCTTTGCGGGGGCCGTAAATCAAGGTTTTGGCGCGTTAAACAGCCCTTATGTGCTGCTGTTAAATCCAGATGCCGTGATTCAGACCAGTTTGGAACCTCTCCGGCAGGCCTGCGATCTGCCCGGTGCCGCCGGCGCCGGCGGAAAACTGCTGGACGCCAGCGGTCGGCCGCAGGTTGGATTCATGGTGCGGGGACTGCCGACTCCTGCCACCCTGGCGTTGGAAGCTCTCTTGCTTAATAGAATCTGGCCGGGGAATCCGGTGAACCGCCGCTACCGCTGCCTGGACTGGGATAGTTCCACATGTTCGAAGGTGGAGCAACCCGCTGGAGCGTTTTTGATGGTGCGCCGCGCGGTGTGGCAGGAACTGGGCGGGTTGGATGAAAGTTTCTTCCCGTTGTGGTTCGAAGATGTGGATTTCTGCCGCAGAATTCGAGATCGAGGGTTTAGTTTGTATTACATCCCGGAAGCTGTTGCGAAACACACAGGCGGCCACTCGGTGCCGAACCTGCCACTGGAGATGCGGCTGATTTACTGGTATCGTGGTTTACTAAGGTATTCAGCCAAGCACTTCGGTCCGTTCGCGTTCCGAGCGGTGTGTCTGGCCGTCGTGACGGGCTCCTTTCTGCGCGGCATTGCGGAATCGGCCTTGGATCGCAGCTTCAAGCCCATGGCCGCATATGGGAAAGTTGCAGGTCTTGCGGCCCGCTGTCTGTTTTGCGGGTCTTAGGGATATGTTTCACACATTCGGGTTCTCAGGTTCTTGTTCATGGCGCACAACGACGTCGTATCCGTCACGATAGTGACCTACAATAGCGGCCGGTTCATCAAGCGGTGCCTGGAATCCGTTCTCGCACAGCGCTATCGGCTGAAAGAGATCATCGTCATCGATAACGCCTCTGGCGACGGCACCATCGACATCCTGGAACAGTTCGAAGATCGTTGTCAGGTTTACTACAACGACGAGAATGTTGGATTCGCCGCGGCGCAGAATCAGGCGATCCGGCTCTCCAACGGCGATTGGGTGCTGACCCTGAATCCCGACGTGCTGCTGCTGCCGAACTTCATTCAGGCGCTGGTGGATGCCGGCCAGTTCGATTCCAAGATCGGCGCGGTTTGCGGCAAGCTGCTCACCATGACGAGCCACTTCGAGATTCCCGAGAAGCCCGTGGTGGATTCCACCGGCATCTATTTCAACCCCATGCTGCGCCACCTGGACCGTGGCAGCCAGGAAGTGGATAACGGCCACTACCTGCAATACGAATACGTCTTCGGCGCCACCGCCGCCGCCGCGCTCTACCGCCGCGCCATGATCGACGATATCTCGCTCGACGGCGAATTCTTCGACACCGATTTCTTCGTCTACCGCGAAGACGCCGACGTCGCCTGGCGCGCGCAGTTGATGGGGTGGAAGTGCCTGTACGCACCCTACGCCCGCGGCTATCACGTGCGCAAGGTGCTGCCCGGCAACCGCAGGGCGCTGCCGCCAGAGATCAACATGCACTCAGTGAAGAACCGCTTCCTGATGCGCATCAAGAACATCTCGCCGCACCTCTACTGGCACAACTGGTTTTCCATCACGGCGCGCGACCTGATGGTGGTGATGTGCTGCCTGATGTGGGAGCACACGTCGCTGAAGGCCTTCTGGCTTCTCGGCAAGAACCTGTCCCGCGTCCTGGCGAAGCGCCGCCGGATTCAGGCCGCCCGCCGCGTGGACGATCAATACATGGCGAGTTGGTTCCAGTACGCGCCGGTGAGCAAGCAGGCGCCCAAGAAGATGGCGCGCTTGCTCCCGCGTTCCGAAACCGCCAAGACGTAAGTGCGCATCGCTCTGCTCGGCACCCGCGGCATTCCCGCCAATTACGGCGGATTCGAAACCTTCGCGGAGGAGCTCTCCACGCGCCTGGTGGAACGCGGCCATCAGGTCACCGTCTACTGCCGCGAAGCGCATGCGGAACCTGTGTACCGCGGCGTGCGCCTGCAATATCTCCCGACCATCCGGCACAAGTACTTCGACACCATCGCGCACACCGCGGTCTCCACCTGGCATCTGCTGCGCCACCGCCCCGATGTCGCGCTCTACTGCAATGGGGCCAACGCCATCTTCACGGTGTGGCCGCGCCTGGTGGGCGTCCCGGTGGCGCTCAACGTGGACGGCATCGAGCGCAAGCGCAAGAAGTGGAACCGCGCGGCGCGCGCGTGGTACCTGGTGTCGGAGTGGCTGACCAAGTTCTGCCCGACGGTGGTGGTCACCGACGCGCGGACCATTCAGCAATACTATCGCGCGCGTTACGGCAAGCCGAGCGTCTTCATCCCTTACGGCGCCGAAGTGGGGAAAGTGGACAGCGCGGAGGTGCTGGCCAGGCTGGGGCTGGAGTCCGGCCGCTATTTCCTCTACGTAAGCCGCCTGGAGCCCGAGAATCACCCCCTCGAAGTGCGCCAGGCCTTCGAACAGGTGGTCACGCCGATGAAACTGGCGCTGATCGGCGACGCCCCCTACGCCCACGAGTACATCCGCCAGGTGCGCGACACCAGCGATCCGCGCATCGTCATTCCGGGCGCGATCTACGGCGCGGGCTATGGCGAACTCGGCTCGCACTGCTTCGCCTACGTGCATGCCACCGAGGTGGGCGGGACGCATCCCGCGCTGATCGAGGCGATGGGCCGCGGGGCGCTGGTGCTCTACCGCAATACTCCGGAAAACGCGGAAGTGGCCGGCGACGCCGGCATCCCTTTCGAACCCGGGGAACTCGCCGCCACGCTGCGCCGCTCTCTCGCCATGCCGGAGCTCGACCGCGAACGCCTGCGCCAGGCCGCCATGGCCCGCGTGCGAGCCCGCTATTCCTGGGACGCGGTCACCGACGCGTATGAAAAGTTGCTGAAGGGAATGCGCTAACGCAGCTACGCGGCCTGGTGGACAGGTTCGTGGTGAAGCCGCATTAGTTGCTCTGCCTTCAATGCGACCATGGCATAGGTTTTTCCGTTATGATCGGCGAACTCGACTTCGTAGACACCGGGAGCCCAGGCCTCGACCACCGTGCCGGCCTGGCCGCGCACCAAGCCCGTTTCGGGTAGGTCTTCGAGCAGTGCAACCACCGAATGTATCTCAACACCCGTCATCACGAACCGTCCTATTCGTGCGTGCTCCTGTCAAACAGAAACTCTCTTCCCGTTCACCGTCACGTTTTCCAGCCTCAGCCCCGTGACGTTCTCCGTCACCGCGGCCTTCGCGGCGTTTTCAAACGTGCAATTCTTCAGACGGATGTTGGTAACGGGGGCGTTCTTGAAACCGCGCAGCGACCACGCGTTGGCGCACTTCTTGACCTCTAAATTCACTACTTCGACATCGCGCACCACCGGAGTGAACGGCCCCTTCTCGCCTTCCTCGTAGTAGAAATCGACGTCGATGGCGGCTGCCGCCACCTGGCCGCACTTCACGTTGCGCATGTAGACATGCTCGATCACGCCGCCGCGGATCGCGTTGTTCTTGAAGCGCAGCACGCGGTCCAGGTGCGGGCTGTCCATCTGGCAATCCTGCGCGAACACGTTGCGGATGTCGCCGGAGCATTCGCTGCCCATGGTGACACCACCGTGGCCGTCCTTCATGATGCAGTTCTGCACGATGAGGTTCTCGCTCGGCGCGTGCAATCGGCGGCCATCGGCGTTGCGCCCGCTCTTGATGGCGATGCAATCGTCGCCGGTATCGAAGGTGCAGCCGTCGATCAGCACGTCGACGCACGATTCGGGGTCACAGCCATCGTTGTTGGGACCGTGGCTGGAGACGGTCACGTTGCGCGCCGTAACGTTCTTGCACAGCACCGGGTGCATTTCATACATCGGCGAGTTGACGATCGTGATGTCCTCAATCTGCACGTGGGTGCAACGGTAGGGCTGCACGAACATGGGCCGCAGATAGCCGCCGTCGCCGAACTTGCGCTCCGCGACGGGTGTACCCTTCTCGACCATCTCGGCCAGGGCGGCGCGGGCCTTGGGCTGATTCTGGTCGTCCGGCCCTCGCTTTCTGGCCCACGGCCACCAGTGCTCGGCGTTCGCCTGGCCGTCCAAAGTGCCGCCGCCGGTGATCCCGATATTCTCCTGGTCCAGCGCGTAAATGAAGGGCGAGTAGTTCATGCACTCCATCCCCTCAAAGCGCGTGAGCACGATGGGGTACAGCGTCGGGTTGGGGTCGAACCGGATGGTCGCGCCCTTCTGGACCACCAGGTTGACGCCGCTCTTGAGGTGGATGGCGCCGGTCAGGCAGACGCCCTCCCGGACCACCACGCGCCCGCCGCCCGCACGGTTGGCTTCCTCGATGGCCTTGCGGAAAGCTTCCGTGCAATCCGTCTTGCCGTCCGGTTTGGCGCCGTAGCGGGTCACGTCGAAATCCCGATTGGGGAACTTCGGCGGTTGAATGCGTTTCAGGATCTGCGGATAGAGCGTGGTCCAAGGATCGTCGGCGGCCCATGCGCGGGAACCGGCGAACGCGGCGCCCGCCACGGCTGCGAGGGCATGGCGGCGTGTGTAACTAGACATCTGCACCGATGGTATGGCCGCGCAATACCTGCGTCAAGGGGAGAATCGTTTAGTGGGGCTAAACATACCATTTTCGGAATTTCACCTCCGCTATTGAACTATAATTTGGGTGGATCCCAACATGCTTACTTTGGAAAAATTCTCCCTCGGTGTAGGAGACCGTTTCGCGCACCAAGCCAAGGCGCAGTTGCAGGCTTGCGTGATGGCTG
>Ga0208079_1000434_pt1 | contig 23298 bp, 21 predicted proteins | sample NGESurdeep092012_5_FD_184474 | JGI IMG/M metagenome (GOLD analysis project Ga0208079, IMG submission 184474) | Arctic peat soil microbial communities from Barrow, Alaska - NGEE Surface sample 210-2 deep-092012 (SPAdes) | ecosystem: Environmental > Terrestrial > Soil > Wetlands > Peat ... | reverse complement strand
TCTTGCCGCCGCGCACGGCGTCGTCGAGGAAACGCAGCGTCTCGTCAAGTGGCGTCACAGCGTCCCAGGCGTGCATCTGGTACAGGTCGATCTGCTCCACGCCCAACCGCCGCAGCGACGCGTCGAGCGCACGACCGAGGTGGCGCCGGGACGTGCCGAGGTCGTTGGGACGTGCATAGGTCGTTGGGACCGCCACCCATCGAGAAGCGTCCCTTCGTGGCGGTCACGACCTGCTCGCGCTGGTGTTGGGTGGGCAGCGAGCCAGCGCCCGATGATCTCCTCGGAGACGCCAGCGCCGTACACGGTGTCGATGAAGTTCCCGCCGGCTGCGACGTAGTCGTCAAGAATGGCATGCGACGTCACCTCGTCGGCCTCCGCGCCGAAGGTCATGGTTCCCAGGCGTACGTCGAGACGATGGCCCCACTGTTTCCAAGGGTTCGATAGCGCATGGGTGTCCTCCCCCATAGAAACCAAAGTCGTTCGGGCCCGGGTGGCGGGCGCCGGCCCGTCCACAATGGTGCCCCATGCCGTGGTGACTAAAGTCTTGGTGGCTGCTCGCGAGCTAGCATGGCGCCCCGCTCCTCCCACTGCAATGTCCATGTCATGGTGACTCCAGCAATATCCAGAGGCTCTGGCCGGGCACCGCCTGGGTCGCGAGGTCCATGCCGGCCGCCTTCACCACCCCGGCGACCGGGTGACCGAAAGGGACCTGGGCCGAGTTCCGTCTGGTGTTCCTCGTGATGGGCGATCCAAGCCGTTCTCACGGCCCGTACATGGATCGAAACCACCTGATGCTGAAGGCACTTCCGGCGGGCGACCCGGCCAAGGCGGAGGCGCTTCTGATCGAGCACCTCAACGACGCCGAACGCGAAATCCTCAGCGCACACGAACCTGAGATTGAGCGATCGGCCTATCTGAGTATTGATCAGCGGCCGTCAGCGCTGGCGACGGAGTTGGATAACCATCAGTGGCATAATCGCGCGTCGGACATAACCGCTGTTCACGTGGCCTTGCCTGGGCATTTGCCACCCTCAACTCGATCTCCGATGGACTTCCTGGCATCCAAGCGGACGCCAACATCAGGCAAAGCCGGCCGCACGCAACGCCAACCACAGCCGGCTGGCCACATCTGGATCGTTCAGGTCCGCGCCCATGACCCGGCTTGCCGTACCGATCCGGTGCCGAAGCGTGTTGCGGTGAATACGCAGATCGCGGGCCGCGTCCTCCCATCGACCACGGTGGCGCAGATAGGCCACGACAGAACCGACGAGATCAGCGCGCGCGTAGTCGACAATCGGCCGCAGGTCGACCACGTCGTCGCCAGGGATGTCGTGTCCACGCTCGGCCAGGTCGCGCAGCTGGCCAGGTTGCGCCACGGTCAGTGCCTGGTGCACGAGCGTTGTCTGCCGTGCGACCTCCCCGAGGGGCGTCAGCGCCGACACGACGGCGCGGCCTGCCTGGGCCTGCGAGATGAAGAATCGGCGAACAGCATTCAGGACCGCCGCGACATCGCTGTCCCGCAGCAGAACCCACAAGTCGTCGGACCCACCGATGGCCAGCAGCTGGCTGCGGCGCGGTGCCGCCGTTTGATCCACGGCGTCATACAAGTCATCCCCGCGCCCCTCACCAAGACCGACCACAGCCAGAATCCGCACCGAAGAGGGAAGGGTGCCTAGCCCTAGGTCACCTGAGAGCGAACGTGCTGCATCGACATACCCAGTTGCCACCAGCCTGGCCACACACGCTCGCGAACTGCGTGGGCCGGCGGTCCCTCGGCGGTACTGCTCGCTCTGCAGGGCCAGCAGGGAGCACGCCGCCAGGATGAGCTGCTGGTCCTGTGCGCGCATCGGACGCGGGCAGCCCGTGGCCACATATCCGGTCAGCCGACCGCGACTGCTCAGCGGCTGGAGCACGACGTCGTCAGCCTCGATCGGGAATGTGGCGGAGGAGTGCGGGCCGGCCGTGCGAAGGCGGCTCATCTCCCCCGCGGCCGCTCGGGCCGATGCCCTGCACGCCCGTGGCCACACCTCCAGAACCTGGCCGTCCGGGGACAGATGTGCGGCCCACCCCTCCACCGCGGCCGCGAGGGTGCGCACCACAGCCGGCACCGGCGCCGAACCCGCAGCCGCTCGAACCAGATCGCGATGGGCGCCCAGCGCCGAGCTGAGCTCCTCATGGCCTGCTCGAGCCAACAGTTCCCAGTAGGTGCGCGCAACCATCAAGAAGGGGGTGGGGGCGGGCACCGTAAACAGCACAAGGCCGGCGGCCTCACAGGCACGCAGCAGGGCCGGGGGCACTTCATGGTGGATCGGGCCGAGCCCAAGGCCAAGACCCACGACACCGTGTCGGGCCAGCCGTGCGGCATAGGCGCGAGCCTGCGCCACGTGCCCGGTCAGGCCCATGCCCGTGGTCAGAAGCAGCTCCCCACCCTGCAGGTACGGGGTGGGATCGGTGAGCTCACTGACATGAACCCCGCCGACCTCAACGTCAGGGATGGGAAGCTCGGTGACCGGTGCCAGGTCCGGGCCCAGCGCCCTGCACAGTGCCGCCAGTGTGGGCAAGGCTCATCCTCCAAAGTTGTACAAAATGACGAACATATCCACGGGTTGAGCAAATCATACGAAGTTCTCAGGAGCGCCAAGACCTAGTGTTCGACGCTGAGCCCCGGATACGCCGGGAGCTCTCCGGAAGGACGTCATGACCGCTCTTGAGACCGCCCCCATCAGTTCGACGTCCTTGTTCCTCGACCAGCCGGAGCAGTGTCGCAAGCTGGTCACCGACCTCCCCGGCCCGTTGTCCCGTGCACTTCAGGAGCGCCGCAACGACGCCCTCCCGGCCGGACTCGGCTCAACCCTGCCGGTGTTCGTGCAGCGTGCTGGTGGTGGCGTCATCGTCGACGTCGACGGCAACCACCTCATCGACCTGGCCTCCGGCATCGCCGTCACCAGCGTCGGCGCCAGCGCTCCAGACGTCGTGTCGCGCGTGCAGGAGCAGGTCGCCCGATTCACTCACACCTGCTTCCTGGTGACCGAGTACGACGGCTATGTGCAAGTGGCCGAGCACCTCAACCGGCTCACCCCTGGCACACACGCGAAACGCACCGTGTTGTTCTCCACGGGTGCTGAGGCCGTTGAGAACGCCGTCAAGATCGCGCGCGTCGCGACCGGACGCACCGACGTGGTGGTCTTCGAGCACGCCTTCCACGGGCGCAGTCTGCTCACCATGGCCATGACCTCAAAGGAGATCCCCTACAAGGCTGGGTTCGGCCCCTTTCCGGGCGAGGTGCACCGGGCGCCCTACGCGTATCCGCTGCGCTGGCCCAGCGGCGCCGGTAACTGCGCGATCGAGGCGATCGAGGCGCTGGACGGGCTGCTTCAACAGGTCGGCGCCGACCACGTCGCCGCAATCGTCATCGAGCCGCTTCAGGGCGAGGGCGGCTTCATCGTGCCTGCCCCCGGCTTCCTGCCCGCAGTTGCCGCGCTCGCTGCGCGTCACGGAATCGTCCTGGTGGTCGACGAGGTCCAGAGCGGACTAGGTCGAACCGGCGACATGTTCGCCAGCGATCACGAGGGCATCGTGCCCGACCTGATCTGCACCGCCAAGGCCCTCGGTGGCGGCATCCCCCTGGCAGCTGTGACCGGTCGGGCCGAGCTCATGGACGCGGTCCCGGCCGGTGGTCTGGGAGGCACATATGCCGGCAACCCCCTGGCGTGCGCCGCCGCCTTGGGCGTGTTCGAGATGCTCGAGAACGACGACCTGCTCGCCAGAGCCCGCCGGATAGAGACCGTGATCCGCAAGAAGCTGGAGACACTGGCCCACGAGATCGCCGTCATCGCGCAGGTCCGGGGCCGCGGGGCGATGATGGCCATCGAGCTGGTCAACCCCGGCACCCTCGAGCCTGCTCCACAACTGGCCAAAGCCGTTGCCGCACAATGTCATGCACAAGGGGTCGTCCTGCTCGTATGCGGGACGTTCGGCAATGTGATCCGGTTGCTCCCGCCGATGGTCATCGGCGAGGAGCTGTTGGTCGAGGGCCTGGACATCCTCGCCGGCGCGCTGCGGAGCCAGGTGTGAGCGCGGCGCTCGGCGGCGCTCCGGCGCTCGCCGCAGGGCTGGACATCGGACGCAACCCGCGCACCGGTGCAGAACACCCCGGGGTGCCGCACACCACCGCCGACGAGGTGGCACGCGTCATCGCTGCCGCTGCTGGCTGCGCGCCGCTGGTCGCCTCGACGGCGCCGGCTGTGCGCGCGAGGTGGCTACAGTCCGTCGCTGCATCGTTGGAGAAGCACACCGACGAGCTGGTGGCCCTGGCTGAGGCCGAGACCGCTCTGGGTGAGGTTCGCCTGGGCGGCGAGCTCGCCAAAGCGGCCGCCTCACTCAGGTTCTATGGTGCGGTCGCCACCGACGGTGCCTACCTTCAGGCCACCATCGACGCCACCAGTACCCCGACACCCCTTGACCTGCGTCGGATACGCCTGCCCGTGGGACCGGTCGCCGTCTTCGGCGCCAGCAACTTCCCGTTCGGCTTCGGCGTGGTGGGTCACGACACCGCCTCAGCGATCGCCGCCGGCTGCCCGGCAGTCGTCAAGGCCCACCCCGCCCATCCCCGGCTCAGTGTGCGCCTCGGGGAGATCGTCTCGGCTGCGCTGGCTGAATCCGGCGCTCCCGCAGGCGTCTTCGCCATTGTCGTGGGCTTTGACGCCGGCCTGGCACTGGTGGACGCAGCTCCCATCGCGGCTGTGGCTTTCACCGGGTCCCAGACCGGCGGGATGGCACTGGTCCAGCGAGCAGGCCAGCGCACCAACCCGATCCCGGTGTTCGCAGAGATGGGAACCGTCAACCCTGTGGTCGTGACGCCCGCGGCGGCACACACTCGGATCGGTGACGTCGCCCGGGGGTTCGCGCAGTCCTTCACGATGGGCACCGGTCAGTTCTGCACCAAGCCTGGCCTCTTGCTCACCCCCGCCGGGAGCGACGCCGCCCGCCACGTCGCAGCGGCACTCACGGAGCTGCCCGCCGGGTGGCTGCTCACCGAGGCCATCGCCTCCGCCTACCGCCAAAACCGCTCGTCCTTGACTGAGGCCGGGGCCGTGGTCGCCGGAGAGGGCAACAGCCCATCGGCTGGGTTCGCATCGGTGCCAACGGTATTCACCGCCCAGGCCGATGACCTCAGCGTGGGTTCCCCCCTGCTGGAGGAGTGCTTCGGCCCAGCGGCCCTGGTCAGCGAGTATGCCGACCTCGACCAGCTGCGCGAAGTGCTCGGGCGACTTCAGCCCTCTCTGGCAGCAACCATCGCGTCCGGGGGTCCCGACGACGTCGAGCTGCCGTGGTTGGTCCAGCTGCTCGCCTCTCGGGCTGGACGTGTGGTCGTGGACGGCTGGCCCACCGGCGTCACAAACACCTGGACACAGCACCACGGCGGTCCCTGGCCAGCAACCAGCAGACCGGACGCGACCAGCGTGGGCGCGCCTGCTCTGGATCGGTTCACCCGACCTGTCGCATTCCAGGGGGTGGCCGACTCGGTCCTGCCACCCCCCTTGCAGAGCGCCAACCCCTGGGCAGTGCCCCGACGGGTCAACGGCCGGCCGCAACAGGTGACCGACGGCAACCAGGACGCCACCCAGACTCAGGCAGGATCCTGATGGCCGGCCCCCTCGATGGCGTCCTGGTCGCGGACTTCAGCCGCGTTCTCGCCGGGCCGTTGTGCACCGTGAACCTTGCCGACCTCGGGGCCACTGTCGTCAAGGTCGAACGACCTGGCACCGGAGACGACACCCGCACCTGGGGCCCGCCCTGGTCCTCGAACGGCTCGACGTACTTCGAGAGCATCAACCGCTCCAAGCTCAGTGTCACCCTCGACCTGAAGCAGGAGGCCGATCGCGCACTGGCCCTGGAGCTGGCCTCTCGCGCTGACGTTCTCGTAGAGAACTACCGCCCGGGAGCCTTAGCCCGTTACGGCCTTGGCTACGAAGAGGTCGAGGCGTTGAACCCCGGCATCATCTACACCTCGATCACCGGTTTCGGTTCCGCCGCAGGCGCCGACCTGCTCGGGTATGACTTCGTGGTGCAGGCGATGGGCGGGCTCATGAGCATCACCGGTGACCCGGACGGCGATCCGGCCAAGGCCGGCGTCGCACTTGTCGACGTTCTCACGGGCAAGGACGCCACCATCGGCGTGCTCGCCGCACTCGCCTCACGCACCCAGTCCGGCCACGGGTGCAGGGTGGAGGTCAACCTGCTCTCCAGCCTGTTGGGCGCGCTGGTCAACCAAGCACAGGGCTACCTCGAGACCGGCAGCGCGCCCCAACGCCTGGGCAACCGCCACCCCTCCATCGCTCCCTACGAGACGCTGCGCTGTCGAGATGGTCTGCTCGCCGTGGCCTGTGGCAACGACGGCCAGTTCGTCAGGTTCGCTGCGGTGATCGGCGCGCCAGAACTGAGCAACGACAGTCGCTTCGTGACCAACACTGCCCGCGTTGCCCATCGCGGCGAGCTGGTCACAGCCCTCGAGTCAGCCCTGGCGAGCCACGACGCCGATACCTGGGCGACGCGGCTCACACAGGTGCAGGTCCCGGCAGGCAAGGTCGGCACCACAGCCGACGGCTTCGCCCTGGCCGAGCGGCTCGGGCTCGCGCCCACCGTGCAGGTCGGTCCCAGTCATACCCGTCAGGTACGCAATGCCGTCACGTTCCACCCCGACCTGGTCACCAGCCCCACCCCCCCACCTGCCCTCGGGGCAGACACGGACGCCATTCGGGTCTGGCTGGCAGACCGATCCGGCAACGCACTATCCACGAACCACCCAACCGAAGAGGTGCACTCATGAGCCCAAGACCCCTCAGGACACGCGTCAAGGCGGACCCGCTGGACCTGGCCGGAATCGACGACATGCTCAGCGCCGAGGAGAAGGCCGTGCGGGCCGCCGTGCGTCAGGTGTGTGCGTCGTCCATCGACCCGTACGTTGCCGAATGGTTCGAGTCCGGCGACTTGCCCGGCATCCGCGACCTTGCCAGGGAGCTGGGCAAGCTCGGCCTGCTCGGCATGCACCTGGAGAGCTACGGCTGCGCGGGCATGTCGGCGGTTGACTATGGCCTGGCCTGCCTGGAGCTGGAAGCGTCCGACTCCGGCATACGTTCGCTGGTCAGTGTCCAGGGGTCCTTGGCGATGTTCGCCATCTGGGAACACGGCACGGTTGAACAGAAGCAGGAGTGGCTACCCGCGATGGCTGCCGGCGAGGCCATCGGGTGCTTCGGCCTGACCGAGCCTGACCACGGCTCCGACCCGGCCAAGATGCGTACGCGGGCCCGTCGAGACGGCGACGGCGACATCGCGGACTGGATCCTTACCGGGTCGAAGATGTGGATCACCAACGGTTCCGTGGCCGACGTGGCCATCATCTGGGCCCAGACCGACGACGGTATCCGCGGCTTCGTCGTGCCCACCGACACTCCCGGATTCTCCGCGACGTTGATCAAGCACAAGATGTCATTGCGGGCCTCCATCACCAGTGAGCTGGTCCTGGACGGGGTGCGTCTGCCACACGACGCGGTGTTCCCAGAGGTCCGCGGTCTCATTGGGCCGCTGTCCTGCCTGAACGAGGCTCGCTACGGCATCCTGTGGGGCGCGATGGGCGCCGCGCGCAGCTCGTTCCAGGCCGCATTGGAGTACGCGGGCCAGCGCGAGCAGTTCGGCCGTCCGATCAGCGGGTTCCAGCTCACCCAGGCCAAGCTCGCGGGCATGGCGGTCGATCTCACCACTGGCACCCTGCTTGCCCTGCACCTCGGGCGTCGCAAGGACGCTGTAGGCCTACGCCCTGAGCAGATCAGCATCGGCAAGCTCAACAACGTCAAGACGGCGTTGGAGATCTGCCGCACCGCGCGAACCATCCTGGGCGCCAACGGGATCTCCCTGGAGTATCCCGTCATCCGGCATATGGCCAACCTCGAATCAGTCCTGACCTACGAGGGCACTCCCGAGATGCACACCCTGGTGATCGGGCAGGCACTGACCGGCCAGGCTGCCTTCCGCTGAGTCGCGGCTCTACGCTCGCATACCTCGGGCAGCCGTGATGCGACCGTAGAGCTCCGGACGACGGTCGGCGACCACGTTGTTGACCGCCGAGGTCGACTTGTCGCGGGCAAGTCTGAGGTCGCAGCGCGCGAGCAGGTTCTGTGCTCTGCCACCAGCTTCGGCCTGGGCGAGCGGGTATCCGTCCGGGCCAACGATGGCCGACCCGCCAACCCAGTCGACGCCCCGCTCTGGACCGACCCGATCACAGGCCACGACAAAGACCCGGTCGACGGATGCGATCGCCTGGGCCCGGACGACCTCTATCGGACGCTCACCATGGGGACGCGGCGAAGCCGGCCAGTTGGTGGGCACACAGAGCAGGTCCGCCCCGGCGAGGGCTGCGATCCGGGTCCACTCCGGGAACTCGAGGTCGTAACAGATGAGGATCCCGATACGACCAAGATCGGTGTCCACCACGGGGGGAGGTTGCCGCCCCGGTTTGAACCACCGACGCTCATCGGCCCACAGGTGGGCCTTGCGGTAGACAGCTCGTACTCCGGATCGGTCGATGAGGAAAGCGCTGTTGTACACCTCGTCACCGGCAGCCAGCTCAGCGAAACCTCCCGCAATGACCAGATCATGCTCAGCAGCCAGCGTTGTGATGGCTTGCAGCGACGGCCCGTCAACAGGTTCTGCCAGACCTCGTGCCTCCTGGGCGGATCCGAATAGGTAACCGGTGGTGACCAGCTCGGGAAGCACCACCACCTCGGCACCGGCCCCGACCGCGACCAGGACAGCGGCCTCGACCTGGCGCAGGTTGGCCGCGACCTCACCGAGCACCGGCCCCAGCTGACACGCCGCGACGGTAACGACGAGGGCGGGCGCCATGGAACCCTCGGCACCCGCCCCGTCTCCGACAGACTCGCTCACTCAGCGTCAGCGACGATGGATCCCACTCGCTCACCCAGCTTTGGGTCCCGCCGGGTGAGGTATACGGCATAAAGGGTCGAGGCGACCAAGATGACCAGTGCGGCGTAGGGGAACCAGTTGTAGGGGGCGGGTTGTCCGGGCTTCGCCAGGTAGAAGAGCGGTACCACGATCGCCGCTGCCCCCAGTGCGGGCAGCACGACGTGCTTGATCAAGCTGAACTCGGCGGGCCGGAACTTCTTGTAGTAGAACGGCAGGGCGATGTTGGAGGCCAGGTAGACCAACAGGACCAGGATGGTGCCCATCGTGGATGCTTCGACGAAGAAGGTCACGGGGTCCATCGAGTTGGTGTGGCCGCCCAGGATGTGGCCCGCACCCCAACCGCCGATGATCAGCAGTGCGATGGCGATAAAGGTGAAGATCGCGTTGGTGGGGGTACGGCGTTCGGGGTGGACCCGGCCCATGAAGGACGGCAGCAAACCCTCACGACCGGCGTTGAACACCAACCGCGCCTGCGAGTTCGTGCCCGCGATGAGGGCGCCCAACGTGGACGTGAGGCCGGCGAGATAGGCGAAGAAGGCGAAGAGGCCCAGCGTGCCCTGTGCGACATCAATGAACGGAATCTGCGAGGCGCTGAGCTTGACGACGTTGTACCCGAATCCAGTCACGGTGGCGTAGGCGAACAAGATGTAACTGACGGACATGATGGCCACAGAGGAGAAGACCGCGCGACCTACGTTGCGCCGGGGGTTATCGGTCTCCTCGGCCAGCGCGGCGGAGTTCTCCCAGCCGATGAACAGGTAGATCGCCAGAGGGAACCCTGCGGCCAGACCTCCCAGCCCGCCCGTGATGTGGCTGGGCTCGAACGGCGCCAGGGAAAGGTGCCCGCGGTGGGTGATGATAGCCGCCAGGGAAACGACAACCAGGACCAGCATCTCGAAACCGAAGAACACACCGGCCAGCCTCGTCGAGACGGCAACGCCGCGGACCATCATGACCACGGAGACTGCGGTGAGCACCAGCGTCCAGACGATCCACGGGACGTCCCAACCCAGGTAGTGCTGCAGCGTGATCGCGAGGAACCCGCCGGAGACCGCGATGACCGAGGCCATGGCGATGATGTAGCCCAATCCGGCGAGCAGAGCGGTGGTGACCGCACTGGTCGGGCCGAAAGACTTGCCCACGAAGGTGATGAAGCCACCTGCAGAGGGCTGCGCCCGGGAGAACTGCGCGAGGGTGTTGCCGAGCAGGGCAACAGCTATGCCGGCAGCGATGATGGTCAGCGGCGAGGCCACGCCAGCGGTCTCCGCCAAGAACGCGAACCCGAAGTAGAAGCTCATCGCCGGACCGATGTTCGCCATCGTCGCGGCGGCGATGTCCACCATGCCCAAAGCGCCGAACCGCAGCCTATCGGGTTCGTTCGCCGGGAGCACCGGAGCCTTCGACTCCGCGAACACCGGCCTATCGTTGTCCGGGCTCATGTCAACTCCATTCGGACCATCAATCGGTCACGTTGGTTTCCGCCCTGGGGCGATTGAATGTGTCGGGGCTAGGTCGCCGCTCCGAGTCGGCGCAGACCAGTAGCCCTGCACCGATTCCTGCGTAAATTAGTTCATGCCGATCTATTAGTCAATGGCCCGTGAGCAAGCCGTTACCAAAGACCGGAGGGACTACGACCCGCCGGTCAAGGGCCAGCAGCGTGCATGCAGCTTGACGGCCTCTACCGCCACATCGATCGACCCGCTCTCCAGACCGGCCAGCAGCTGGGCGTGAGCCCGGTTCTGCTGCTGGGCAACGTCCAGCGGCGGCTTGGGCAGCAGAATACACAGTTTGCCCAGCAGGTCGGTCTGGCGCTCCCTGGCACGCCAACCACCCAGGACCGTGGCCAGGGCGAGATGAAAGTGCGCGTCCGCCAGAGCGTATGAGTCTGGTTCGAGCTCGGCTTCGGTCGGCTGGACATACTCACCCAGAGCCGCCAGGTCGTCCAGGTCGAGCTCACCACAGGCAAGTGCCGCCAACCCGCACTCGAGCACCCTCTGGAAGTTGACCAGCTGCACGGCCTGCTGATCGTCACGCATGGCAGCGCCCACCGCGTCCCAGCGCTGCGCGATGAACGTCCCGCCAGCGCGTCCCCGGCGCCGTTCGAGCAGACCGTCCTGGCCCATCGTCTCCAGCGCCCTGCGAACCGTGATCTCACTGACGCCAAGCGCCTGCGAGATCACGCCGGCGTCGGTGAGCCGGTCACCAGGAGAGAGGCCCCCAAGGCGAACCTCGAGTGCGATTCTGGAGCGCACCAGCTCTGCGCCGGACAAGCCACCGAAGACCTGGCGCCTGCTCGACCCGGCCTGGCGGGTCGGCACCAGAAGTCGCGACGGCTCGCCCACCACATATGCACCGAACTTGCCTGCATGCCCAGCCACGCGCACACCCTACGCCGCAGCACCAAGAAGTCGCATCTTCGAGATGCCTCTGGAGGCAAGGGGAATTGGGATCACAGATAACTCCGGTTCTCCCGGTGCACGGGAGTTCTCGCGCTCGGACCCACTGTGGGATGCTGCCCCGATCCTGCCCCGGCGACGGGTTGTGCCAACTGCTCTGGGTCGACCGGTTCGTCAACCTGAGCACCACCTGCTAGGGCGTGTTCCGTCGGCAGCCCTGATGTCAAGGACGCCCAAGAATGAACCTTCGGCAACGCCTGGGTACCAGGGCGGGCTAGGGGACAAGAATGCCGCGGCCGCGCAACCGACCAGCCTCGAGGTCATTCATGGCGTCGTTGACTGCGTCCAGAGGGTAGGTGTGCGTGAGCATCGTGACGTGTCCGGCGGCATTGAGCGCCATAAGCTCGACGAGGTCGTTGTAGCTGCCCACGAGGTTCCCGACGACGTTGCGCTCGGTTGAGATCACGTCGATGGTCGGGATGTCGACGGTCCCGCCGTACCCGATCACGTAGTCGCTGCCGGCCCGCCGCGTCATCGCCCAGCTGTCCTTCTCCGCGCCCTTCTCTCCAACGAAGTCCAGGACCACCTCGGCGCCCATCCCGTTGGTCATCTCCATGACCCGGTCCACGTGCTTGCCGTCCACCACGACGGTCTCGTCCGCCCCCCATCCGCTGGTCAGAGCAAGGGCCTCCTCGTTGGGGTCGAGCACGATGATGCGGGTGGCGCTCATCGCGCGCAGGCACTGGATGCCGAGGTGTCCGAGGCCACCTGACCCCATCACGACGCAGGTGCTGCCGGGGTACAGCAACGGGACAGCCTTCTTGACCGCGTGGTAGGCCGTGAGACCGGCGTCGGCCAGGGCGGCCACCGCGGCGGGTTCGATGCCGGGGGCGAGCTTGACCACCGAACGCGCGGAGGTCCGGATGAAGTCCGCCATGCCCCCGTCGGTGTCGATGCCCGGGAAGCCGCTGGTCTCGCAGTGCACGTCGTCGCCGGCGCGACAGGCCCGGCAGAAGCCGCAGGTCACCAGCGGGTGCAGGATCACGGCGTCGCCTGCAAACAGGTGCTCGACGGCAGGGCCGACCGCGCGGATCCAGCCGGCGTTCTCGTGTCCCAGCGTGTACGGCAGCGCGACGTTGCTCTTGTCTGCCCACTGGCCTTCGACGATGTGCAGGTCGGTGCGGCACAGACCCGCTCCACCGACCCTGACGATCACGTCGAGCGGCCCGATGGCCTCAGGCTCCGGGACCTCTTCGACAACTGGGCGCTCCTCATACCGATGCAGCCGAACCGCCTTCATCATGCCTCCCAGAAACGAGCATCGGGCGACCCCGGTGATCTGCCCTTGTCAGCACCGTAGGGCAAACACGGCGAGTGCGCGCGGGGTAAAGCCCAAGACTCTTCCTACGGCGGACCGGTCGGCGTAGGTTCCGAGGTTCACACCAAGAAAGGGACGACCATGACACGCACGCCAGAAGAGGTCTTCGCCCATCACGGGCAGGAGCTGGGGGCCGGGAACCTCGAAGGGATCGTGGAGGACTACACCGAGGACGCGATCCTCATCGTGAACAAGAAGGTCTACCGCGGCAAGGACGGCGCCCGAGCGGTCTTCACCCAGCTGCTCAGCGATCTGCCTTCAGCCGCTTGGCAGCTCGACACGGTGTTCGCCGACGACGTGCTCTACCTGGAGTGGTCGGCGATCGGAGGCGGCCGCAAGGCGGAGCACGCCGTCGACACGTTCATCTTCCAGGACGGCATGTGCCGCGTGCAGACAGTCGACTACACCGTCCAGCCGGCCTGAGGCCGATCTCTGGTCCCGGTCCACATGGGTGAGCCGGGGCCGGGGTAGCCTCACGTCACCGGCATCCGCCCGGCTTCATGAGCTGGAGGCGTCGTGACCCACCGACTGGCGGGCGTTCTGGTTGCCGCCATCATCATCGTGGCCACCGCGGGAGCCCTCGGCTACCGCACGGTCTACGGCTCGTCGTCGCATCCGCCGGAACACCTCTCCTACTGCGGACGAGACTATCTGCGCGGCACCCCAGGACTGAGCCGCACCGAGATCATGAGGAACGAAAGCAAGACATCCCTTCCCGGCGATGCCCCGTACCCGGTCGTCACGGTAGGCAAGGTCCCGCCCATCGTCGGCCAGCCCCTGTTGGCTGCCGTCACCCCGGAAGCCACACGCCGAAAGCTCAGCCTGCCGTGCGCCATGGGAGTTTATCTGAAGACCGGCGCGGACGCATACACCGCATACGGCCTCAGTGGTGGTCCGTGACCGCGGCGCCCGCACTGGCCGGCGCGCCGGCTGGGGTGCTGACGCTGTCGAGGATGACCAAGTGAATCTAAGACCTTAGGTCCCACAGAGCCTTGGGGCGCTCGGTGGGCCGGCGTCACTGGACGGATCGTCCAGCTGGCCGGCCAGTGTTCTGGCCCAGCCGAGCAACCCAGTGACATCAATGCCGTACGGCGGCTGGTCGGCGTACCCGCAGATGCGGTCGGCTCCACGCCGCAGCAGTGTCGCGGCCCCGGCCCTGTTCCCACGAAGTGCATGGGTCAGGCCGACCGCAAGCTGGGCCAGCCCTTGCCACAGGTCGCGTTCGGCCTCCGGTGCTGCCTTCCAGGTGGCTTCCAGGACCTCGTGGGCATGGAACGGCAGGCCTTCGTCCAGGAGTCGCTGGGCCTCAACCAGAGTCTCGGGCGGCGAGAGGACGAGATCGTCGGGAACGCGGACAACTCCTGAGTCTCCGCGGGGAAGTGGGCGGCCAAGCCCGTCGCGCGGGCGGGCGTTGCGCGGCCGACCAGCCTCGTCTCGCTCTCGATCGCTACTCATCGTTCCTCCACGAAGCTGTCACTGATACCGCCGTGGTTGGTGTCGCTGTCGCTGCTGATGCTCAGGCTGTTCGGCGTCGGCTCACCCGACGCCAGGAGCGCGCGGAAGCCACCTTCGTCCAGGATCGTCAGCCCCAACTCCCGTGCTTTGTCGGCTTTGGACCCGGCGTTCTCCCCCATCACGAGGTAGTCGGTCTTCTTCGACACCGTGGCGGCCGCCTTCCCACCGCGGGACAGGATGGCCTCCTTGGCCTGGTCACGCGAGAAACCCTCAAGGGAGCCGGTGACCACGATCGTCAGCCCGGCCAGGGTCTTGGGGCTCGACTCATCGACCTCATCGGCCATCCGCACCCCGGCAGCGGCCCACTTGTCCACGATCGCAACGTGCCAGTCCACGGCGAACCACTCCTGGACCGACTCGGCTATCACCGGTCCGACACCCTCCACGCCGGACAACTCTTCAAGGGACGCAGCGCGGATTGCGCCCATCGAGCCGAAGTGCCCGGCCAGCGCGCGGGCCGCGGTGGGGCCGACATGGCGGATCGACAGGGCCACCAGAACTCGCCACAGAGGCTGCTTCTTGGCGATCGCCAGGTTGGCGACCAGCCGGGTTCCGTTCGCGGAGAGCACCTTGTCCGGGGCCCCGCCTACGCGTTCCTTCTTGGTCGACGCCCGGGTGTAGAGGGGCGCCTGGGCCACCTGCGCCTCGGTGAGGATGAAAAGATCCCCCTCGTCAGCCACCACCTTGGCCTCGAGCAGCGCAATGGCGCCCTCCCAGCCGAGGGCCTCGATGTCGAAGGCGCCACGGGAGGCCAGCGCAGACAACCGTTCTCGCAGCTGGGCCGGGCAGTACCGGGAGTTGGGACAACGGATGTCCTTGTCACCCTCCTTCTCCACGGCCAGCACGGCGGCGCAGTCGGGGCAGTGCGAGGGCATCTGGAACCTGCGCTGCGACCCATCTCGCAGGTCGACCACCGGCCCCACGATCTCGGGGATCACATCACCGGCCTTGCGCAAGACGACGGTGTCGCCGATCAGCACGCCCTTGCGGACGACCTCGAACGCGTTGTGCAAGGTAGCCATCTCGACGGTGGAACCGGCGACCTTGACCGGCTTCATCACCCCGTACGGCGTCACTCGCCCGGTCCGGCCGACGTTGACCCGGATGTCCAGGAGCTTGGTGGTGACCTCCTCGGGCGGGTACTTGTAGGCGATGGCCCATCGGGGTGCGCGCGAGGTCGAGCCCAGGCGGCGCTGGACCTCCAATTCGTCGATCTTGACCACGATGCCGTCCAGCTCATGCTCGACGGAGTGTCGGTGAGCGCCGAAATGGTCGATGTAGGCCTGCACGGCGGTGACGTCGTCCAGCACCCGGTAGTGGACGGAGACCGGCAGTCCCCATTCGCGCAGCACGTCATAGGACTGGCTCTGGCGCTGGATCGCGAATCCTTCATGGGCGCCGATCCCGTGAACGAGCATCCGCAGCGGACGGGTGGCTGTGACCCGAGGGTCCTTCTGCCGCAACGATCCGGCGGCTGCGTTACGGGGGTTGGCGAACGGCGCCTTGCCCGCCGCCACCAGCGATGCGTTCAGCTCGGCAAATTCCTCGACCGGAAAGAACACCTCACCCCGGATCTCGATCCGCCGGGGGTGACCCGACCCGGCGAGCTTGGCAGGGATGCCCTCGATCGTGCGTACGTTGTTGGTGACGTCCTCACCCGTGCGGCCATCGCCGCGGGTCGCCGCCCGGACCAGCCGGCCCCGTTCGTAGAGCAGGTTGATGGCCAGGCCGTCGATCTTGAGCTCGCACAGATAGTGGTGTGCCGGGCTACCGGCCGAGGCCACGTCGCGCTCCACCCGCGCCGCCCAGGCCTCGATCTCGCCGGGGCTGAAGGCGTTGTCCAGGCTGAGCATCCGCTCGAGGTGGTCGACCGACGCGAAGTCCGTGGAAAACATGGCCCCGACCTGCTGGGTGGGGCTGTCAGGGGTTCGCAGCTCGGCGTACCGGTCCTCTAGTGCGTTCAGGGCCCGGATCAGCGCGTCGTACTCGCCGTCGCTGATGGTCGGCGCATCCTTGACGTGGTAGCTGAACTGGTGGGCGCGCACCTGCTCGGCAAGCTCGGTCCACTCGTGGCGGACGTCGGGGGGAACGTCGGTCGGCAGGTCGGTCACAGCCATATCCTGCCCCATTGCGGACACGGATCAGCGTCTGCCGGAACGCCCAATCAGCACCGCGGCACCAAGAACCACGGCGGCGCCGACGAACTGGGGCCACTGCAGCCTTTCGCCCAGCACCAGGACGCCCAGGGCCACCGAGACCACCGGGATGAGGTAGGTGACCGAAGAGCCGACCGTAGGGCCTGCAGCACGCACCACGTCGTACTGGAAGGACATCGCGATGCCGGTACCGAAGACCCCCAGGGCCAGCACAGCCACCACCGGCATCAGGACCGACCCGCCGCTGGTGTTCGCGTGCACGGACCACGGCGCTGCCAGGGACAGATGGCTGCGCGCGGTGAGCCACCAGATCATCAGGGCGACCAGCATCTGGGAAGCCGAGGTCAGCATCTGCGCTGCGGGCAGCGTGAGTCCGCCGAAGTCTGCCCAGCCCAGGAAGCGCCTGGTGTAGATCCAGCCCAGGCCGTAGGACATGCCGGCCACCAGTGTCATACCGAAGCCCAAGAGGTCTGGGCGCCCCAGCGACGCCCAGGGTTGCATGATCACCAGGACCCCGACGAAACCAATGAGCACGCCCACGATCTTGCGGCGCGCGATCTTGACGACCGGCAGGAGCAGGAGGCTGAACATCACGGTGGCAATGGGGGTGATCGAGTTGCCGATGCCCGCCAACGCCGAGCTGATCCGCTGCTCCCCCAGCGCGAACAGGCTGAACGGCAGGCTGCCCAGGAAGAAGCCAGTCACCATCAGGTGTCCCCACAGGCGCCGGTCCCGGGGTAACCGGCCCCCCGAAGCAGTCAGCAGCAGCAACAGCACGACCGCGCCACTGAGGATGCGTAGCCCAGAGATCTGCAGGGGAGCAAGAGACCTCAGGCCGACCTTCATCAGCAGAAAGCTCGAACCCCAGATAAACGCCAGCGCGGTGAACTTGAGCTGCCAGGGAACCCTGGTGGCCTTCATCGTGTTGGCCGCGCCGGCAGCGGCGGCTTTGGCCGTAGCAGTCATCAGGTCGTCGGGGGCAACAGGTCACGGAATGCGATCGTGGCAGCCATGTGGTCAGCTTCCCGCGGTCTCGGACAGCGCCCGGGCCGCGTCCACGGCCAGTCGTTGAACGCTGCGGGCACCCGATGGTGTAAGTCCGGCCAGGCCGCAGGCCGGCGTGAGGGTCACCCGGGACAGGTCCGAAACCGGCAGCCCGACCCTGCGCCACGCATCGACCAACGGCCCGATGACGTCAGTGACCTGAGCACGCTCGTCGTCGGTGGGGACGACGCCGGCCCACACGTCCACGCCGGCCTCGACGGTGGCAGCGAGGGACTCCCAGCCGTTGGGCGTCAGCAAAGAGATGTCCACGGACACCGCTGTGACACCGGTGTCCCTCAGCAGCACCAACGGCACGTCAGCTGCGCAGCAGTGCACGACGGTGGGCCGGCCGGCGACCGCCGCGACGACCTCGCGCAGTCCCTCGGCCGCCATGTTCGGGTCGATCGCGCGGATCCGGCCGAAACCCGATGCGGTGGGAAGCCGTCCGGCCAGAACCGATGGCAGAGCCGGCTCGTCAATCTGGACCACGAGGTTGGCCTTGGGGACGAGCTGGGCGACCTCGTCCAGATGGACGCGCAGTCCCTCCGCCAGCGACGCGATCACGTCCCGGGTGGCGCCGGCGTCCACGACCGACCGTTCGCCTCTGTGCAGCCAGATCGAGGAGGCGAGCGTCCAGGGCCCGGCGATCTGCACCTTGAGGTCACCTTCATAGCCGTCGAAGGCCTCGGCCAGCTCGTCGAGGTCCTCGCGCAGCAGCCCCGACGTGCGATGGGAGTCGTGGCCGGGGCGGTCGACGAAACGCCACCCCATCGGCTGAAGGTCGACAGCCAGATCCGCCAGCATGCCTGCGGCCCGACCGATCATGTCGGCGCCGGGCCCGCGGGCGGGAAGCTCAGGAAGATAGGGCAGCCCGGCCTCGCTGAGCAGGTCCCGAACGGCGCTCACGCCCTGGCGTACGTCGGTGCCCGGCCATGACCCGATCCCGCTGCCTCTACTCACCGCCCGAGCCTAACCGGCGACTGGCGAGGTACTGCTCCCTGCCTTGTCCGTGACCTCGTTGCGGCCGGCTCCCCCGCTGGCCGCTCCCCTGCTCGAGGTGGCCCTGGCGATGGTGGCGGACCCGACCACCCGGGTCCCGTCGTAAAGGACCACGGACTGGCCGGGGGCCACCCCGCGGATACGACGCTGGAGTCGCACCTCGACCTGCCTCCCGTCGGCCCGGGCAGTGGCCGGAATCTCCTCGCCATGGGCCCGAACCTGAGCGCCCACCGACGCCACGCCGCGCGGCGGCGGGCCGCACCACCGTGAATGGTCCCCGGTGATCGCGTCAATGCCGAGCAGGTCCCCGGTAGCAACCACGACAGTGTTGGTCCCGGGCTGCACCTCGACGACGTAACGCGGTTCGCCGCCGGCTGCGGGCTGGCCGAGGCGCAGGCCGCGGCGCTGCCCCACCGTGAACCCATAGGCGCCGCCGTGGCGCCCCACCGTGGCGCCGTCGGCGTCGACGATGTCGCCGGGCTGCTCGCCGAGGCGGTCGGTCAGCCACTTGCGGGTGTCGCCGTCGGGGATGAAGCAGATGTCGTGGCTGTCGGGCTTGGCCGCGACGTAGAACCCGCGCGCTGCCGCCTCCTGGCGAATCTGTGGCTTGGCGGTGTCGCCCAGGGGGAAGAACGAGCGCGCCAGCTGGTCGGCGTTGAGCACACCCAGGACGTAGGACTGGTCCTTGGCCATGTCGACGGCGCGGTGCAGCTCGCGCGCGCCGCCGGGACCTTCGAGGATCTGGGCATAGTGGCCGGTGGCGACCGCGTCGAATCCCAGCGCTAGGGCCTTGTCCAGCAGGGCGGCGAACTTGATCTTCTCGTTGCAGCGCAGGCACGGGTTGGGCGTGCGACCGGCGGCGTACTCGGCGACAAAGTCGTCGACCACGTCATTCTTAAACCGCGCGGCCATGTCCCAGACGTAGAAAGGGATCCCGATCATGTCGGCCACCCGGCGGGCATCACCGGCGTCCTCGATGGTGCAACAGCCGCGAGCGCTCTCACGCAAGGTGGCGGCGTTCTGGCTCAGCGCGAGATGAACTCCGACGACCTCGTGCCCCGCATCAACCATGCGAGCCGCGGCAACTGCCGAGTCGACGCCGCCGCTCATCGCGGCAACGACTCGCATCAGGCTGTCTTTCTCGGAATCGCCTGCTTGGGACTTGTGGCCACCTGGGCCCTCTGCGCCCGCTCGACGGCGGCTGGCAAAGCCGTCAGGAACGCGTCGACGTCTGCTGAGGTGGAGGTATGACCGAGCGTGAGCCGCAGTGCGCCGCGGGCCTTGTGCTCCGACATGCCCATGGCCAGCAGGACGTGGCTGGGCTGCGGCACCCCGGCCTGGCAGGCAGAACCGGTGGAGCACTGGACTCCGGCGGCGTCCAGGAGATATAGCAGGGAGTCACCGTCACAACCGGGAACAAGCAGGTGCGCATTGCCCGGCAGACGCCGCAGGCCGTCACCGGCCTCCCAGTCGCCGCCCACCTGAACTCCGAAGCCGGCATCCTGGGCCCCACAGATCAGCTTGTCGCGCAAGTCAATCAGCCGCTCGGCGCCCGCCGGCCGATTGGCCACGGCGTGGCGCATGGCCACGGCGAAACCTCGAATCGCCGGGACGTCAAGGCTGCCACTGCGCACCTGACGCTCTTGGCCTCCGCCGTGGGTCACTGGCACGAGGGTGGCATCGCGTCGAGCCAGCAGCGCGCCCACGCCTTGCGGACCACCTATCTTGTGCCCACTGACGCTGAGGAGGTCGAGCCCGCTGCCGGCGAAGTCGACCTCGACCTGGCCGACGGCCTGGACGGCGTCGCTGTGCACGGGGATGGCGTACTCGTGGGCGACGGCGGCTATCTCGGCAATCGGCTGGATGGTCCCGACCTCGTTGTTGGCCCACATCACGCTGACCAGCGCGACCGTGTCAGGGTCGGTCTCAATGGCGGCGCGGACGGTCTCGGGATGGACACGACCGAGTTGGTCAACATCGAGCCAGGTGACCTTTGCGCCCTCGTGAGCCTGGAGGAACTCGACGCAGTCGATGACCGCATGGTGCTCGACCATGCTGGCCAGAATGCGCACCCGCCGAGGATCAGCGTCCCGCCGGGCCCAGAAGGTGCCCTTGACGGCCAGGTTGTCGGACTCCGTGCCGCCGGAGGTGAACAGCACCTCGGACGGCCGGGCGCCCATGGCCTGGGCAATCGCCTCGCGGGACTCCTCGACCACCCGACGTCCGCGACGGCCCGAGGTGTGCAGGGATGAGGCGTTGCCGACCGTCGCCATTTGAGCGGTCATCGCCTCGATTGCTTCGGGCAGCATCGGCGTGGTCGCACCGTGGTCGAGATAGACAAAGGAGTCAAGCACCCACCGAGTCTACGTGGACACGGCAAGTGGCCGGCACACGTCATCAACAGGCAACGGGTCCGTCAACGGTCGCAACCGGGGCACGTTCGCTCCTGCGCGTTCCCGAGATCCTGACAGCGCCCAGCCCTGCAGCTGGCATGCCTACCAACGAGACGCACCCTGTCGAGGGTGACTACCAGTGACTTGCCGTGCGTTGCATCTTCGGGACAGCCAGAACGAACCTGGCGACCACATGTTCCACCAGATGACGAGTCGGCTTAATAGGAGCCGATCACCTCTGGAGCAGGCCGACGACAACGGTGACGGAATCGAGGACCTGCCGGGGACCACAGCGGAGGTGGCAGAAATGTGCGTCATCCTGCCCACCGGCCCGTACCGGTGCAGGTGTGACCGCGGCCGACCCGGCGAGAACGACCGGGTTACGCCGCAGGAACGCCATGCTTCGCAGCCCTGTCGGCCATGAACTCCGCAGCCGCCTGCCTCTGGATGGCTCTGTCATGGATCTGCTGCCTGGCGGCAATGTCCGCGTTGCGGCGCACGAGCGTGCGCAGCTCTTCGGTGTACTTGGCCGGCTCACGCACCGCCTCCGCGAGTCGGGCCGCGCTGTAGCCCTGCTGCGCCATCCATTCCGTGAGGATGACCAGGTCCTTGTACGTGATTGGTTCCCAGTCCACCATCGGTCCTCCGTCTTGTGCTTCGTGCCTCGCTACCTCCGTGCCCGCACCGGGGCCGGCGGCAAGGTGCCGATACTGACCTGAGTTCCAGTACCGCGCCCAGTTCCAGTAAGCCTTCAGTTCCAGTACAGCGCTCAGCCTTGGCGTAGCGCACCGTTTTGGCACAAATCCCCCACGTCCAACCGCGAGGTAGGGGTGGTCGCCGACAGGACCTGGGGGTACTGGTCGGCCACGAGATCGTGGCACTGGACCAGTTGCAGTCGCCCCGGGCGAAGCTCGAGCAGGGCGCGGGCGAGCGTTGCATACCGAATGCCTTGCCGGCCGCCCTCACCGAACCAGCACCGTCCGCCCACCCGCCGGGCAGGGTCTCGGCCGTGCACTAGGGTGAGAACTGATATCATGTGAGAACTGATATCATGTGAGAACTAGTATCACTGCGGAGGACATCGATGACGGACAGCGGAATGCCGGCCCCCGAGCCGACCGAACTCGACGAGACTCGTCTGCGCGAACTACAGATCCTGTCCGATGACGCCGTGCTCAAGGGTCACCCGCACGGCGACGAGCGCTGCAAGAACTGCTTGTACTATCTCGACGCAGATGACTCGATCTCCTACTGCTGGCACCCGAAGCTCCGCGTTCTCGTGGGGCAGGACTGGTGGTGCCAGTGGTGGGAGGAGATTCCGGCCGAGGCGTGAGCGCGCCCGAGCTCCGACTGACCCCACAGCGTCGGGCGGTACTTGACGTGGTCACCGAATCGCAGGACCACCCGACAGCGGGCCAGGTCCTAGACCGCGTACGCGAACGAGTCGAGGGCGTCGGATCGGCGACGGTCTATCGGACGCTCGCACTGCTCGTCGAGTCCGGGCAGGTGGCCGAACTGCGGCTCGGTGAGGGTCAGGCCCTGCGCTATGACCACACCGTCCACCGCCACGATCACCTCGTGTGCACCGCGTGCGGCCAGGTCCAGGACACCCACGTCCAGCTCGATGCCGGCGCCCTCGCCGAGCTCATGGAGAAGACGTCGTTCACCGTTGCCGGGTACGACGTACAACTGCACGGCCGCTGCGCACGGTGCGCGGCGCAAGACAACACCAAGGAGAGCGTGCAATGACTGAACTCAAGGGTTCCAAGACCCACAACAACCTCAAGGATGCCTTCGCCGGGGAGAGCATGGCGAACCGTCGCTACCTGTTCTTCGCCCGTCAGGCCGAGAAGGAGAACATCACCGAGGTCGCGGAGCTGTTCCGTGACACCGCAGAGGCCGAGACGGGCCACGCGTTCGGACACGCCGAGTACCTCGTCGGCGTTGGTGACCCGGCGACCGACGAGCCGATGGGCACGACCGAGCAGAACCTCGCGTCAGCCGTCGTCGGTGAGACATACGAGTTCACTGCGATGTACCCCGGTTTCGCATCGACGGCACGCGAAGAGGGCTTCGATGAGGTCGCGGACTGGTTCTCCACCCTGGCCCGCGCAGAGCGCACCCACGCTGGTCGCTACCAGAAGGCGCTGGACAAGATTCGCGGCTGAGTCAGTATGCAACCGGGGTGTACACCCCGGTTGCATACTGACTCAGGTGGCGCGGGCGGGAGCCGTCCCGCCCGCGCCATCATCACCCAAAGAACGCTCACCATCGGAGGAATCGTGACCCGCCTGGAGCTCGACCAGATCACCCTCGACCGAGACAGCTATACCGCAGTCCGCGCCGACGCGCGCAGGCGAATGCTCGCGATCCGCCGCAGCCGCCGCGTTCAGCTCGGCAAGCTGATCGCGCTGGAGTTCGAGAATGAAGAAACC
>Ga0208079_1000432_pt1 | contig 23320 bp, 20 predicted proteins | sample NGESurdeep092012_5_FD_184474 | JGI IMG/M metagenome (GOLD analysis project Ga0208079, IMG submission 184474) | Arctic peat soil microbial communities from Barrow, Alaska - NGEE Surface sample 210-2 deep-092012 (SPAdes) | ecosystem: Environmental > Terrestrial > Soil > Wetlands > Peat ... | reverse complement strand
TTAACGCAGTGATCACAACACAGCGAAACCGCAACCAACTTTTTGGACTGCGGCGGGAAGCAGAGCGCCACGCCGCTATGGAAGCACTGTTTACGGTCGAAAAGCGGTGTCGTCGCTGCGCTCTGCCACCGCAGTCCAAAATCTTCGCAGCGCGCGAAGATCAGTCGCCCACATCCGCACAGATTTAACCGGCGCCACGAAAGGCAACCACAGTGATAACCATCAAAAATAAAAAGAACGGACAGGGCCTGAAGAGCGCTGTCGAAGAGATTTCCGGCGTGGACATCAGCGTCTGCTTTCAATGCAAGAAATGCTCCAGCGGTTGTCCGGTGGCCAAACTCACCCGGTCCCGCCCCTCGGAAATCATGCGGCAACTGCATCTGGGCGCCGGTAATGAACTGCTGGAAAGCGATATCATCTGGATGTGCGCCTCGTGTGAGACCTGTTCCGCCCGCTGCCCGATGGGTATTGATGTGGCGGCGGTCATTGACGCGTTGCGCAAGCTGGCCCTGGAAAGAGGGGCCTCGAAGCAGAAAGGCAATGTGCCGCTGTTCAACCGGGCCTTTTTGAAAACGGTCGAAACTTTCGGCCGCTCTTATGAAATCGGCATGATCGCCGCCTACAAACTCGGCACGGGGAAATTGATGAATGACACGGAAAAATTCCCGGCCATGCTGAAGAAGGGGAAAATTGCGTTGCTGCCCCCCCGGGGCGGCGACCGGAAAATCGTCCGGCGCATTTTCAAGACCATCAAACAAAACAAAGGGGCCAAAGCATGAGATACGCCTACTATCCCGGATGCTCGGCTGAATCCACGGCCCGCGACATGCACCAGTCCACCCTGGCGGTTGCCCGGGCGCTGGGAATTGATTTGGTTGAACCCAAGGGCTGGACGTGCTGCGGCGCCACCGCCGGGCACCAGACCGACCGCCTGCTGGCCGTGTCCCTGCCCGCCGCCAACCTGACCAAGGTCCAGGACATGAAGCTGGATATGGTCGTCAATTGCGCCGCCTGCTACAGCCGGATGAAAGTGGCCAACCACGAAATCGCGGCTCATTCGGAAATCCGCAAGGGCGTCCGCGAGGCGCTTGACCGGGATTATGACGGTTCGGTCAAAGTCCGGCACCTGCTCGAGGTGCTCCTGGAAGATGTTGGACTGGAGGCCATCACCAAGGCCGTCAAACATTCACTGAATGGCCTCAAGGTGGCCAGTTATTACGGCTGTCTGCTGGTTCGTCCGCCAAAGATTTTAAAATTTGATGACCCGGAAAATCCGACGTCGCTCGACCGGCTGGTGACCGCAATGGGCGGCACGAACCTGGAATGGCCGTGCAAGGTCGAATGTTGCGGCGGCGGCTTGTCGCTGTCGCGGACGGATGTGGTGGTCGAACTCACGGGGTCAATTATTGACATGGCCGCCAGCGTGGGCGCCGATTGCATCGCGGTCAGTTGCCCCATGTGCCAGGTGAATCTTGATTTGCGGCAGCAGGACATCAACAAGCAGACCGGAAAGAATTATCAAATCCCGATTGTTTATATCACCCAGCTGCTCGGGCTTTGCCTGGGCATTGGCTCCGGTGACCTCGGGTTCAACAAGCTGATGGTTCCCGCCTCCGTTGTTTTGGAGAAGGTAAATGAACGCGCATAAAACATCCGTCATCTCCTATAGGGTGGTGAAGCGGCATAAATGCCGCGCTCCGGAGCGCGGGCTTCAGCCCGCTTCAACGTCCGACACGAATTGGGGATGCCGGTTTATTGGCGCTCTGATTTGCAACAAACAACCATGAGTAAATCCGACGGCAAAAAAATTGGCGCGGTGCTGGTGCAAGGCGGCGGCATTGCCGGCGTCCAGGCCTCCCTCGACCTCGCCAACAGCGGCTTCAAGGTCTATCTCGTCGAGCGCGACGGCGCCATCGGCGGCATGATGGCGCATCTGGACAAGACGTTTCCGACCGGCGACTGCGCCACCTGCATCGTCTCGCCCAAACTCGTTGAATGCGCGCGGAATCTGAACATCGAAATCATGACCCTTTCGGAATTGATAAGTCTGGAGGGTCAACCGGGTCATTTCACCGCCACGGTCAAACGGCATCCGCGCTATGTCATCGAGGACAAATGCAACGGTTGCAGCGAATGCACGCAGGTCTGTCCCGTGGACATTCCGGACGAATTCAACCGCTGCCTCGGCACCCGCAAGGGCATCGCCAAACTTTACGCCCAGGCCACCCCGAATATTTTCGGCATCTTAAAAAATGGCCACTCGCCCTGCAAAATGACGTGCCCGGCCCGGGTCAACGTCCAGGGCTACGTCCAGCTCATCAAACAAAAAGAATATCTCAAGGCGGTCGAACTCATCCGCCAGCGAAATCCGCTTTCGGCCATCTGCGGCCGCGTCTGCACACATCCCTGCGAGTCCGAATGCACGCGGGGCAAGGCCGACGATCCCATCGCCATCCGGCTGCTGAAACGGTTCGCCTCGGACAAGGAAATGGAAATGCTGGCGGCGGGCAAACTCGCCCTGCCGGAGGAAAAAATTCCCGCGACGGATGCCAAAAAGGTGGCGGTGATCGGCGGCGGCCCGGCGGGTCTTACCGCGGCCAACGACCTTGCCGATGCCGGTTTTGCCGTCATCGTTTACGAAGCGATGAGCGCCGCCGGCGGCATGCTTCGCTGGGGCATTCCCGGGTATCGCCTGCCCAAGAAGGTGCTCGACCACGAAATCGAAATCATCCGCCGCAAGGGCGTCACGTTCGTCTATAATTGCCGCATTGGCCGGGATGTCACCATCCAATCGCTCCAAAAGGCCAATGATGCCGTCTTCATCTCGGCCGGGGCCCAGAAGAGCCGCAAACTCCGCGTTGAAGGCGAGGAAATCAAGGGCGTCCTTCACGGTATTGAATTTCTCCGGGACGCAGGCTCGGCCCATAAACCCGTGGTGAAAGACCGCGTGCTGGTCATCGGCGGCGGGAATGTTGCGGTTGATGTTGCCCGGACCGCCCTGCGCCTGGGCGCAAAAAATGTCGAACTGATCTGCCTCGAACAGCGGAAAGAGATGCCGGCCTACAAGGAAGAAATCGAAGCCACGCTGGCGGAAAACATCAAGATTCGAAACGGCTGGGGCCCCAAACGCATCCTCGGCAACGGCTCCGTCACCGGCATGGAGTTCAAACGTTGCACCCGGGTTTTTGACGGCCAGAAACGTTTCAATCCTGTCTTTGACGAAAACGATCTCACCACGATTGAGGCCGACCAGATTATCGTCGCCATCGGCCAGGCGGTGGATGAGGAGCTGGTCAACCACATCCAGGTCCAAAATGAACGGGGCTGTTTCAAGGCCGACAAGGTCACCGGCCAGACTTCCGTGCCCGGCATTTTTGCCGGGGGCGACAACGCCTCGGGTCCCGCGTCCGTCATTGATGCCGTCGCCGCCGGCAAACGCGCTGCCGAATCCATCGAACGTTATTTGAAGGGCAAAGATTTATTGGGCGGCCGGTTCGAGGATTCCCTCCGCCCGATTCCACAGGCGTTCATGCCCACGCTCGACAAGCTGGAGAAAAAGCCCCGGCCCCACGCCGAAGAACTGGCTCCGGCCAGCCGGCTGGGAAATTTCGACGAGGTTGAAAAAGGACTCACCGAGGAGCAGGCCCTCGCGGAGGCCGCGCGTTGCCTGAATTGCGCCCTGTGCTCGGAATGCAACCGGTGCGTCGAAACCTGCAAGCAGCACGCCATTGACCACGCCATGCGCGAGCGGACGGTCACGCTCGAGGTGGGTTCGGTCATCCTGACCCCGGGTTTCAAGGAGTTCGATGCCCGGCGCAAAGGTGAATTCGGTTATGGCCGCTATTCCAATGTCGTCACCAGCGTCCAGTTTGAACGGATGCTTTCCGCGGCCGGCCCGTTCGAAGGTCATGTCATCCGCCTGTCCGACGGCCGCGAGGCCAAACGCATCGGCTGGATTCAATGCGTGGGTTCGCGCGATTCGTCGTGCGGCAACGAATATTGTTCCTCCATCTGCTGCATGATGGCGACGAAACAAGCCATGGTCGCCGGCGACCACGTCCAGGGACTGGACGCGACGATTTTCTACATGGACATCCGCGCCCACGGCAAGGATTTCGACCAGTATTATGAGCGCGCCCGGGCCAAGGAGAACATCCATTACCTCAAGAGCATTCCGTCCCGGATTGTCCAGGTGCCCGGCAGCAAGGACCTGCGCGTTTCGTTCCTCGATGAAAACAGCCGGCTGCAGCAACAAGATTTCGACCTGATCGTCCTGTCCGTGGGCATGGAACCGCCGCACGGCCTGGCGGAACTGGCCTCCCGTCTGGACATCAAGCTCAACGAGTTCGGCTTCTGCGACACCGACCGGCTCCTGCCGCTGTCCACCTCCCGGCCCGGCGTATTCGTCGGCGGCGCGGCGGCGGAACCCAAGGACATTCCCGAGACCGTCACCCAGGCCAGCGCCGCGGCGTCCATGGCCATGGAACTGCTGGCGTCGGCACGCAACACGCTGATAACCAAGAAGAGTTATCCCACCGAGCATGACGTTGCCGATGAAGAACCGCGGCTCGGCGTCTTTGTCTGTCACTGCGGCATGAACATCGGCTCGGTCGTGGACGTCGAGGCGGTGGTCAAACGCATCGAGCATGAGCCGAACGTGGTTTTGGCGACCCACACCATGTTCACCTGTGCCGACACCAGCCTGTCCAACATCAAGGACATGATCCATAAACACCGGCTCAATCGCATCGTGGTCGCCTCCTGCACCCCGCGAACGCACGAGCCTTTGTTCCGCGAAACCCTGCGGGAAGCGGGTCTGAACCCTTATCTGTTCGAAATGGCCAACATCCGGGACCAGTGCTCCTGGGTGCATTCCGCAGTACCGCAATCCGCCACCGAAAAGGCAGTTGAACTCGTCAAAATGTCCATCGCCCGGGCGCGCACGCTTTGGCCCCTCGAAGGCGGCACGCTCACGGTGGACCAGACCGGTATTGTCATTGGCGGTGGACTGAGCGGCATGACCGCCGCATTGGCGCTGGCCGACCAGGGATTCAACGTGCATCTGGTGGAACAGGCCGGCCGGTTGGGCGGGACTCTGCACGATATTCACCGGACTTTTGAGCACGATGATATCGCCCGATTCACCCACAACCTCATTCAGCAGGTCCAAAAACATCCGCACATCAAGTCTTACCTGGAAGCCGAAATCACCGGCATCAAAGGTCACATCGGCAAGTTTGCCGTGACGCTCGCCAAAGGCGGCGCGAACTTTGAAATTTCCGGCGGCGCCATCATCGTGGCCACGGGCGCGCAAGCGGCCAAAACCACGGAATATTTGTACGGCCGCTCCGACCGGGTCCTGACCCAGGTCGAACTGGAAAAACGGTTGCATGACAAGACTTGGCCGGCGAAGGGACAAAACATCGTCATGATCCAGTGCGTCGGCTCGCGCAACGAAAAGCATCCCTATTGCAGCCGCATCTGCTGCTCGATGGCCGTCAAAAACGCATTGGCCGTCAAAAAACTGGACCCCGACGCCAATGTCTATGTGCTTTACCGCGACGTCCGGACCTACGGTTTCCGGGAAATATACTATCAGCAGGCGCGCGAAGCCGGGGTGGTCTTCATCCGTTACACGCCGGAAGCGCCGCCGCAGGTGACCGACAACAACGGCCTGGTGGTCACGCTCAAAAGCCCCGACCTCCCCGAACCGCTCGCGATTGAAGCCGACAACGTCGTGCTCAGCACCGGCGTGGAAGTGGATTTGAAGAACAACAAGCGCATCTCCGACATGCTCAAAGTGCCGCTCAACGCCGACGGTTTCTACGTGGAAGCCCACATGAAACTGCGTCCGGTGGATTTCACCACCGAAGGCATCTTCCTCTGCGGCCTCGCCCATTCGCCGAAGTTCATTGATGAAAACATCTCGCAGGCGCGCGCCGCCGCCGCGCGGGCGGCCACCGTCCTGTCCAAGACGCAGCTCGATGTCAGCGCCCAGGTCTCCTATGTGGACCAGCAGAAGTGCATATCCTGCATGACCTGCGTCACCGTCTGCCCCTATTCCGCGCCCTACTGCAACAAGGACGGCAAGGGGCAGATCGAAGCCGCCAAGTGCATGGGTTGCGGCATTTGCGCCGCCGAATGCCCGGCCCGCGCCATCCAACTAAATCATTTCGAGACCGACCAGTTCATGGTGATGATTAAGCAATTGTTCGCCGGTGGAAACGGGGGCAACGGCGTGGCCGCGCCCCGGCAAGGCATCAAGATAATGGGACCCGCCTAAAATGATTACTAAAAGAAACATCCAACATCCAACATCGAACGCTGAACATCGAAGTTTTCTGCATCGGTCACTTGGACGTTCGAAGTTCAATGTTCAGTGTTCAATGTTCTGGTTGGGGTTCCGTCGCGTTCCGGCGCGCGAGTCCGGTTTTCCCATCCGGTTCCATCCGGTTTTATCCGCGGTCAAAAGTTTTTAACCCATGAAAACCGAAGCCTTCCAAATTTTTACCACAAAGGAACACAAAGAACTCAAAGAGAAGGCATTTTATCTCTGCGATCTTTGCGATCTTTGCGGTTACATTCCCCGATTTGAATAACCCATGAAACCCGAAGTATTTGAACCCGGGATCGTGGCCTTTTGCTGCCACTATTGCGCCTATTCGTCGGCGGATTTGGCGGGGGTCATGCGCATCCAGTATCCGCCCAATGTGCGCATCATCCGCACCCCCTGCACGGGCCGGCTGGAAACCGAATACTTCATGAAGGCCCTTGAAAACGGCGCGGACGGCGTGCTGGTGGCCGGCTGTCTCGAAGGCGGCTGCCATTTTGTGGAAGGCAACCTGTGCGCCAAACGCCGGGTCAATTACACCCGCGACCTGCTGGAAGAAATCGGCATTGAAAAGGAACGCCTCCGCATGGTCAACATTTCCGCCGCCATGGCGCGGCCCTTGGCGGACACGATAACCGACATGGTGGAAACGATTCGCAAACTGGGGCCGAACCCGTTGCGGAAATCCGAACTCCGACCCGTCCTCCATAGCCCTGCGAAGGATGGAACTCCGAACTCCGAACTTCGAAATCCGCGACCCGAAACAACTGCAAAAAACGAAAATGGCAAAAAACTACAGGCCGCAGGCTCTCACACGGCACAATAATTTATGATCGTCGCACAAAGAAAAAACATACCCGAACTGCTGGACATCGTCGAAAAACACCGGAAGGTGCTCCTGCTCGGCTGCGGCACCTGCGTGACCGTCTGCCTCGCCGGCGGCCAGCGCGAAGTCAGCATCATCGCCTCCGCCCTGCGCATGGCGGCCAAGTTAAAAGGCCGCCCCCTGGAAGTCGAGGAGCTCACCATCGAACGCCAGTGCGACAATGTCTTCCTCGAACAAGCCGCCGAAGCCATCAAGAAAGCCGACGCCGTGCTGTCCGTCGGATGCGGTGCCGGCGTGCAGGCCATCGCCGAGCGATACAGCAACAAACCCGTTTACGCGGGCCTGAACACCGCGTTCATCGGCATTCTGGAGGAACGGGGAGTCTGGACGGAAAAATGCGCCGCCTGCGGCGAATGTGTGCTGCATGAATACGGCGGCATTTGCCCCATCACGCGCTGTGCGAAGCACATGTTGAACGGCCCATGCAGCGGTTCCCGAGAGGACCGATGCGAAGTCAGCCCCGACCGTCCCTGCGCCTGGCAATTGATTTACACCCGCCTGAAAGAAATCGGCCAACTCGACCGCTTAAAAGAGCTCAAAAAGCCCAAAAACTGGCGCAGCAGTCAATCAGGTGGGGTCCGCAAAATAGTTCGAGAAGACCACAGGGTGTGAATTGGAGCTTGCTGCTTAGCTCTGCTTTACGCAGGCCTGCTGCGAGAGATAATACCTTTTACGCAGTCACAATTCTAGGACCGAACCTTTCACTGTAGGAAAAACAAATTATCCTTTGGCGCGATCGATATCGTTTTTTAGACACCTGATTATACTGCGACAAATGCTTTCTATATCGCTGTCCTTTTGTTGAGTTTGAGAAGTGTTCGCATGATCCTTTAACCTTTCGTGAAGCTCTAGCAACAACACATTTACCTGTACTGATTTGGTAGTAGCAAGATCAAGCTTCTTTAGGGGTGTCCAAATCAGCAGAAGGAATTGCCCCACGCCCGTGCCTCCCAGAGCGACGCCCAACGTCCGACTCCCTTGTCCGATGGATATCCAAATGCCCAAGAACAACATCACAACCATAATTGCAGTAAGTAATAACGCGAGCATTGCGTAAAATCGCCAAACAAATGCAAGACGACTTTTGGCTTCTGCAACCAGTATGTCGAGATCACTGGCTGTTGTGCTCAGGTGCGGTGACTGTGCGGTACACTGGGATGCCTGACATTGTGATGTATATTGACTGGCAATTTTCTTTTCGATGTAGTCATCGATACTTGTTTCATAAGCCCCAGCCACGTAAAGCCTCGCCATCTGTCGCTTGGCGTACTCATTGTTGCTCAAGATAGCCTCGTGAACACCGATTAGTACTTTCTTAGCATCGTCGGAAAGAAGTTTCTGCCAGGAAATTGCCGTATATAATTCTTGGCTGTGCGAGCGATCTACATGATTTAACAACCACCTTCGCGCATGGTTCAAGAGAAGGAGGTAGATCCGGGTTTTTAGCCGAGAGAAATGGTTCATGAGCGCGGCGCAATGTCTTTACATAATTTTTCCTCGACTCGATCGCGCATATCCTGGTTGGAGAAAGTTCCTTTCTGTAGCTTTTCTTCGACGCCAAGTGTTTGTAATTCTAGCGTCACCGCATTATCGTACACGACGGAAAAAACAATGATAGGCGTTGTAAGGTGAAGACTATTTCTTATGTAGCGGATTAACTCAACGCCATAGAGCGTATCATCGCCCTGTTTACCATCTCCATAGGGTAGAATTAAGTCAATCAGAAACAAATTAAAACTTCGATCCTTTTCAACCAGCTCCTTCGCCTCCAAATATGTTGCAACTTTTATAACCTGAATCCCATTTTTTTCGAGAGGCAACATAATCGCCGCGATTGTAGTATAGTCATCTTCAACCCAGAGAATTCGCTTTGATTTGTTCATTTGACGTTTCCTTTTTTACTGTCTAAACGGCAATATAACTGTAACTGTAGTTTTGTATGCCACGTTTAATGGCTCGCTTGTTAAAAAGGCCTGGCCATTGTGCTTTTCTACGATCTTCTTGACCTCCGAAAGGCCTAAACCCGCACCAGTGCGATGGCGATCTGTGGAAAGGCGACCGCGAACACCCTCTCTGAAAACTGCTTCGATTTCGTCTGGCTCGATCCCGACCCCATAGCTGGACACCGAAACCTTGAACAATCCTAAGCCTGCCGTTTCAACTTCTGTCGAAATCCACCTTTCGCTTTCATTAGTACCAGCATAAGAGTACTTAACGGCGTTGTGGTAGATGTTTCTGAAGGCGCGGCTCAAATCTGGGAAAGACATGTCTAGGTCAGGAAAATCGTGCATTAGCTTTTCAGGCTTGCGCAGAATAATACCCTTCTTTCGTGCGGGCAATTCAAACAACTCGATACAATCCTTCAGTATTCGATAAAGGCCACGTCTTGAGAAAACGTATGGCGGTTCTTTGGCGCCGAGCAAAGATTTTTGAACATTCTCCGCGAGGAGGCCGAGAATGTTTACTTGGACAAGAGCGGCGTTTGCAGCCTCTCGAAGTTCGCCTTGGGAAAGGTTCAACTCCCCAGTTTCCAATTCTACTTTGATATTCTCGACGTTGGAAGCGATCGCTTGCATCGGCAATAGAATCTCATGTACGAGGTTGTTGACTCCGCGTGTTCGCTGTTTATCCTGACGCTCGCGCAAAAATCTGTATTTCTTCAATTGGTAAACAAGCTTAGCAATCTGAGCTAGGTTGTCAAAAAGTAGGCCTTGGAAAACAGATTCATCTTCTACATCAACAGATCGAAACGCATTCAACAGTGTTTTCCGCTGGTCGCCATGGATTTCCTGTTTGTCCAAGTATTCTTTTAAGGCACTTTCTGACAGATGCTCCTTTCCTTTCAATTTTCTCTGGCCGCATAAAAGCGTGGCAACGCGCTCGCCTTCAATGACTATAGGATATTCCATATTGAAAAGACCTGCGTGGCAACTCTGAACACTTTTTTCATGTGCATGTTCTGCTCGACTTGCGTGATCACTATCACATAGCTCCTTTAATCGGGGATCACTTTGCATATTTCTGCAAAAACCTGAAAAGCAGTCTTTTGAAGCGGCTGAAAAATGATGGCCAAGATTGTCGAACAGGCCAATCGGTACTTTGGTTTCTTGCGAGAAATGGTTCAGAATTAATTCAATAAGGGCGTCTTCAAGTTGCTGCTCCTCGTGTACCGGATTATTAAAATGCTCGTTTTGCTGGTTCACAAATCTTCTTATTGATATTGATTTAGTTAATCAAGATTCTCGGAGCAAAACAGCCCCTAAGGATGACTCGGTTGTAACGCCGCAAACGAATCTGGTCAATCTCAAATTTTTGCCATCATTTGCGCGGTGGATTCAGAATTCCACGTTGCGGCACTTTTCGTCCGGGGCGGCGATGATTCGCCGCACTTGGGCCGCTTCCAGTTTTTCATCCTCTCCCTTCAGACGTTCGTTTAAGGAATTCATCCTTGAACACACGGCCACGTTTTGTGTGCTGTTCTCCAAGCATTCGCAAAAACTTATTCAAGCTGTTATGGCCTGCCGGAGCGAGAATGAGCCGATTCAATTCGGCGCGCATTCCAAACAAGTTCTTGATGGCGTTTACAGGTGAACCACATTTCACGCCCACTTTCAACCAGCTTAAACCGAATTGTAAACTCGTGTCGCCGACAGGTGTCAATAAACTGTAGGAGTCCACATAACGGGCAACGCTCTGCAACGCCTTTCCATGAGCAAGAATTTCCTTCATGTTCTCACCGTCGAGAGCCTGCTGAAATTTCGACAACCATTTGCGCAGTGCACTGTAATTATCTCGCACCTGGAGTGCTGTTTTGATGATGTCGGTCGTGCCGCTGGCGGCATCAATGATTTGAACCGCGACGGGTGGTAGATGCATTGATGTAAAAAAACCGCTGCCATCAATTCGTTTGAAGATTTTCAAACGTTCGGACGTGATGAACTCACTTAACCGTGCTCCGGCAGATGGACCCAGCATAAAACTGGCGCGACGAAACAGTCTTTCTCGCGAAGGATGCGGAACGTACGGCAACCGAAAATAATCCGCTCGTGCCAACATTCCAGCGCCACCCCACACCAACTGAGAAAGAAACCCATCATCAGCCTTTCCATACTCCGCATACGTCCGTTTGTTTTTGCGGTGCTGTTTTAGCAATGGTGAGTTTACACAAAGTCTGTCCGCCATCACCTCACGGGCCTTAATCCACTCGTCCATTACATCCTTGAAAGGTTTCGTAACCAGAATCTTTGCAGTATGGGCTGCTTTAATTGGCGGGAATGATTCCCATGCATCTGCATACATCTCATCCACGAACAAATTATCCGCGAAGACTAAATTATTAAGAAACTGACACAGGGCCTCAAAACGGACGGTATCTGCTGACACTTTGTCATAGCGATAAGACGCTCCGTTCTTTGTGAATACGAGATCGCTTGTTGTTTCTCCATCCAAGCCTCCGCACAACAGTTCGCCTGCGTTCTGCAAAGTCCAGTTATCGATTAAAAGGGTATGTGGCATGTTGGCCTTGACATTTTACTCCCCTCCAAATTTCTCAAATATCTTCCTGTTTATCGGAATCTGTAAACAATACTGATCCCCACAAAGACGGAAACCGTCGTGCAAATGGTAGCCGAGGGACTTCGCCAAGGCCGGAAACAACTCCTCAGTTACTGCTGTGGCGACCGCTATAGCGTGTTCAGCTTCGTCTTTCGTGGCGATTTCGGCCCTGTGCATTATCCGGTCGCGGTGCTTTTGAATCTCGACAATTTCTTCCCAAAGTGTCTTTGTGCCGCCCTTTCGATGATTGGTCATCAAGTCGAGATTGCTCACGTCCTGAAAAATCTTGGCGAGCAGCTTCTGAAATCTGCCCAAACCTGACGAACTGAACGCCAGTTCAACAATGAACGGGGCGATTGAATCGCTGTGAATGAATCCGTGAAGAATGGGTTTTAATACTACCGCCTTAAGCATAACCTCACTGGCAATGGCCGCTTGGATGAAAGCTGCCGTATGGTGCGGTGTTTGAAGAAGCTGACGCGCCTCTGCCAACGCGTTGAACGGCTTTTCGGCTATTGCTGGCTCCTTGTCATAGGAAGAGCACAACCGCTCGGCGGTAAAATTCTCGACGGCTTCTTTAGTTACATGCTCGACAATTTCGTCGTAGTAAGAAGAATCGGTAAAATCTTCGCCGTCCATAAATCATCTCCCCTTTAGGCCATAAAGCTCCAAAACCAGTTTATCCAATTTGAGCTTATGCTCGCCTGTTTGCTGTTCCATCTGCTCTGCTTCAACAATCCGGCAAACTAAATCTTTAATCTCGTCTCGGAGCTGGGACTGGAATGCATTATTCGGAGCCTGCTGCCAATACTCCTGGTCATGTTGTGTTACGATGAGCGACTGGGCACCAGCAACATTCTCCATCAGTTGCACCAAGAATGCTTTCTTCTCCTCGTCTATTAAGACGCTAGCACCAAAACGATAGTGGAGATCATTCCCAAACCAAGCGCTTTTTATCTTATTCACGTCGTCCCCAGTGCCTTTTGGATTCTGCCGGCGCTTCACCTCGACCGCGAGAAAGTTGAGTGCATGAATGCTGCGGCGATGAAACACCATGTCGGGCCGGCGATCACCCAAGTGGGGCTTGGTCACGTCGAAATCACACTGTAGCCAGCACAGGTATGGCCAAAGTTCGTTAGCCAAGTGAAACGACAGATTCGGCTCCCGCTCTTCGGTCTGAGAAGTGAAGTTGGACAAATCCGGCTGGTTGTGAAACAAATTTTGCAACGCAGAAAATAGAAATTTGGCGACCAGCTCTTTCATTGCGCCGTTCCCCCTTTGATAATCGCCTGAAGGTGATGGTTGTCTGTTTCGTCGCCAAAGAAAATGTGTGCCGCTGCATACTTTGCCCTGTTCCACATAACGCCATGTTGCTTGCAGAGATCATCGAAAGGTGTCGCTGAAATGATAAACGCATCAAGGCTCAAAGTGGGTAGCTTCGCCTTTTTGCGGGCTTCCGACTCCTGAGCTTTCATTTTCAAATGCAAATTTACCTTTGGATTTGTGGATGGATGCTGTCCAAGTTTCATTCCGTGCGGCTCAATGAATACCAGCCGTTGCTTGTTTCCTTCTGTTATCCACAAAATGAAATCAGGATAAAAACCGGTGTCCTCAAAGAAGCCAATTCCTTTGCCTCGACTCAAATTCCGCAAAAGAAAAAGCTCTTTGTTCTTCAAAACTTCTGGCTTTGATTTGCAGAACTCAACCAGGTCGTTCATGAATTTTTGTTCGCTGCCATTTAGTGACGGCGGAACAGACCGTATCTTGTCACCTTTTTGAATCAGCAAGGGCTGATACAGGTGCCGGTCAAAGTGAATGTTCGGCAAATCTTGCGAAAGACGTTTCTGGAATTTGTTCCATTCTTCAATGGCTTCATGGACTATCTGCAACAAACCTTTTTCGCTTTTTGGCACTTTGACGACATAATCTTGAAAATTATCGTCGTCCTTTGTTATTGGTTTGTATTCCATTCGCTCTGAATCCCAACGGTGCTGGTGTTTGCGGTAAAAGCTTTCGACATATTTCTTTAAAACATTTCCGAGCATCGTTTGTAACTGTGCGGCTTGTTCCCTCCGCGTCGGTTTGAGCAGGGGTTCATCGCAAATCAAACCGTAAAGTTTGGGATCATTTGCCGTCAAAATCGTGCGCGGATGTTCGGGGCGAATCAGTAAATTGTGGAAGCCGCGCTCTTCCTTGAATTCCAAAATGTCGAGATAAAGCGATTCCCAATCCAGCCACGACAATTCTTCCGGTTTGAACCAATGTTCTTTGCCTCCGGTAAAGCTGGCATCATGAATTTCCCCGCTTACGCTGCCAATTCGCTCTATCCTCGTTGAACAATCCAAAACCACCTTGTATTCCGATTTGCGTTCCGCTTCGAGCATGATGCGTTCTTCATCGGAAAAACTCTTACTTTTCGACAAACGCGGAATGATCAATTTCTTTTTCAGGAAGTCATCATTGCGTTTGATTGGCAGGTTCAACTCGACTTCGCCAAGCGGTTCGATGCCTTCGCGTTCCAGATAATTGCGAAATTCGGTCATGTAATTTGCGCGAATGGCAAAGATGTTCAATCGTTCAAGCAAATCAATCCCATCCGGATGCTTGCCCGGCAAAACCGAGCTTCGTTTCAAGCCGCGGTTCAATCCTTTCAAACGCACGCCGCGACCGAAAAGCTGGATGATTTCTGTGCCTTCGCTGCGCCCAATATTGAGCAAGCCCATGTTCGTCACGCGCCAGCTATCCCATCCCTGCATGAACTTTTTCGCACCGATGAGAATATTGATGCGCGAATCCGGTCGCTTGATGTTTTCAAACAATCCTTCCGCAATCTCGTCCTCTTCCAATTCGACTTCCGGGCATCGCTCTTCAATCAATATTTTGAAACTGCCCGTATCGCCGATATAAACGAGGCCAAAATAATTATCCGCGCCGCTGACCTTCAAGCCAAGTTCACCGGCTTTGCCTTTGATGTCGCCGACATGCAATCGCCCGCCACTCGCCGAATGGAAGACTCGTTTTAACAAATCGCGGTAAATGGCGTCCGCATCTTTGCTCCAAGTTTTGAGCCTTTTGAAGCGTGAAACGAAAACATCATGTCCGCCGTCATCCTCGATTCCGCTGTCACCGTCCAGGATTCGTTTGATTGCCTTTTGCACCCAGCCGCGTTCATTGCGCAAAAAGGCATCAAGAAACTTAACGACGGTTAAAACGTCGGAATCTTCCGCTTGTTTGTTGTCTTTCGATTTGTTCACCGTGCTGCCCACAAAAATCCAAAGTGGATCGGCGAGGTGATAACGCACCATTGCTTCGGCCTTCGTTTGAAAGGCCCGCTTCTGTTCATGGAATGCCAATAAATTTGCCAGCAACAAAGTTTGCGCCTGCTCGTCCGTTGTCTTTTGCCGCAAATTAAGCACTTCAAAATCTTTGCCGAAGCCGTCGCTGTAAAAATATTTGTAAGAGTAATCGAATAAAATGGCCTTGCCGTATTCCTCGGTCATTTCCTCATTGCCTGCGGTAGTCATTGCCTGTCCGAATGTCGCGCTGTATTCAAATGTGAAACCCGTCTCCGCCAGCTTCGCGCGGTAACCGAGCCATTTGTTTGCTTCGCTGCTTGCGCCACGATGGCCTTCATCCACAAAGATGAGATTGTTCCCTTCAAATGCCTCGACCGGCACGCTTACGCCCGCCCCCCTTTTTTCCTCCACCAGCTTGGTGATCTCGATGACGCGCACCGCATTTTTCTTTACCGCCTCAAAGCCGCTGTCCTCCAGCGAAAAACGCGCGCACGGAATTCCCGCCGCTTCCATGTTTTCCAAATGCTGCTGTGAAAGCCCTTCGTCCGGCGTCACCAGCAAAATGTTGTCCAGCGGCTTCGTGTTGTAGTGGAGAAACTGCCGGTAGTTGAAATGCATCAAAATCGTTTTGCCGCTGCCGGTCGCCATCCAGAACGCCAGTTTCGTCAAGTCTTCATCCGTGAATTCCGGGTCTTGTGCATCCATCGTGCCGCGCTTGCTGTTGCGCAACATCACAAACTTTTTCAAGTCTGCGCGCAGTTTTTTCTCGTGATTGAATAATTTGTCGAGAAACAATTCCGTGGCGAGCAGCGAAAGATGCTGAAAATAACGCAGGATCAGCGTTTCCTTGAGATGCTTGTTGAAATCGGCGAGATGATTCCGAATGTTTGAATCATAGCGCTCCATGTCCTCCTTGGAGACCAGACATTTCGAGCCTCGTGCGAGAATTGCCTGTAACACGAATGACCGGCCGTCATTGTCGAAGCCTTCCTGGATTTCTTTCAGGTCATTGAGCATCCGCGCATTCGGCGGCTTCGCGTTTCTATCCCACGATTGTTCTTCCCAACCAAATTGCTGGCACACCCACGCCGCCAGCACCAGCCGCTGCTCCAGTTTGATGTAATCGCTTGAAGCCATCGGCTAATCCTCGTTGAACATCTTTTTCTTGAAAACTGGGTCGAGCGAACGCGCGCCTTCGATGAAGCTGTCCGTGTTCACGAAAATGTCTTCCGCGCCTTCGGTCAATTTCTGCTTCGCTACGAAATCGCGGTCGGCTTCGAACTGCTCCTTCTTCCAGCCGCGCGTGGTGCGCCAGAGGATGACGGTTTCCCGGCCAGCGGCTTTGCCGCGATAAACGAGGTAGCGCACGCCTTTGTTCTCACACACCCGGCGCGACGCGACGTGCAAGCCGATGAGATAATTGAACGTCTCCGGCAAATCCACCGGCAGCGGCGCGTCCTTGCCGTGGCGGCGCAGCTTGTAATCGAACGGTGCGTCCAGCTTGGCCACGTTCAGCAGCGTCTCGCTCTGCTTCGTCTCGAAATCGAGCATGTAGCTCAAGACATAGTCCTCCAGTTGGAACATCGTCTGCGCGTCCGCCGCCTCGAACGTGATGTTGTCCAGGGCGTCTTCGTAGGATTCGAGGCGAAGGTATTTGAAAACGTGGCTAGAACCTTGCCGGGAAACTGGTTTGCCGTCTTTCCAATCTTTGGAGTAAATCAACTTTTGCATCCGAGGTTTCAACACAGCGTCAAAGTGGTCGCCCATCTCAATGAGAAGATATTTCCGACCACCTTTGTCTTCCTGATTCAAATCAATGACCGCGTGTCCTGTCGTTCCCGACCCAGCGAAGATGTCCATGCACCAGCTTGATTTTGGCGCGGCCATTTCCAAGATGCGTCTCACAAAACTGAGCGGTTTGGGAAAGTCGAAATTAAGCCCCATCCCCGGCAAGATTGTTTTGGTATCCACCTGCGTATCGTCGAACATGACCGACTGCGGCGTCATTTCCTCATATTCCTCCAAGTAGTTCTTGATGCCAGGAACGGTCGTATGGTCAGGGCCGAAATGAAACCCAGTTGGTTTACGGGCCGCTATTTCATCCGTCTTTTCCTGATCAAAGCGCCAATTGTCCGAGATGGCGCACTTCTTTTTTGTGACCGGATGGATCAGGGCGACATCGGGATGGACTTTTGCTCCCTCGCTTTGAAGTGTGCGGTTGGGATTGCCAGAACGATAAACACCCTTCGCGTCAAACTCTGTGTAGTGGTCGAACGCTTTGAACATGGGGATTTTCACCAACTCCCGAAGATTCATCCGTTTCTCCTCGTCGGTAAGCTTCATTTTGAGCAACGCCTTGGTGCGCTTCTTGAACTCGTCGACGTATGGTTTCTTAATTGCCCACTTTTGTGCCGCTGAAACCGCCTCTCCGTTCTTGATACTCACAACGCAGTAGTCGTGAGTTGTGGAAAGAAACTGCGACCAACTTTTTGTCGAAGGATTGACTCGAACGACCGTAGCTTCCGGCCGTCCGGCGAATACCGACGATTGAAGCTGCGCGAGATAAACATACTCGTTGTCATCAACGCTGGTGAACAGCGCGCCACCGGATTTGAGAAATCCATACGCGCGCACCAGCCGCGACCTCATCATCGCCAACCAAGAGGAATGCTGATAGTTGTCCTTGTAGCAAAAATCGTCGCCGCCTGTGTTGTAAGGCGGATCAGTGTAGATGCACGTCACTTTTTCCCGGAAACATTCCGCAAGGAGATTCAGCGCCTGTAGATTCTCGCCGTGAACGAGAATGCCACTGAGTGCCTCAACTTGCGATGCATATTTTCCAGCGAAAGCATTAGAAGCGAGAAGTGTGTCCGCGAATTGCTGGGGAAAGAATTGCGTGTCTAGCACCAAAAACGGATTCTCTTTAAGAAAACTCGGTTTCACCGGCTCTTTGAAACCCGGCGTCGCCAAGTCGCCCGCGATTTCCTGAATGTGGAACAGGCGTTTCCATTCCTCAATTTGCGCCTTGTTCTTCGCAATTTCGGGATAGAGTTCCTCCGGCACGCGGTCGAGTGTGACGCAGTAATTTACCTCGGTGACAAATTTCTTTTTCTCGAATAGGCGCTTCTGGAAATTCTCAATCTGCGCCACGAACGCGATGATCTTGCGCCCGATGCCCTTGATGGCGCGGAGCGTTTGAAACCAGCTTTCCGCCCGTGCCTCGCCGCCCGCCTCCAGTTCGTCGAGGTTCAGCACTTCGTTCTTGAGATAGAAATCCAGTTCACGCTCCAGAAAGCCCTTGAGGTCTTTGTGGATGAAAAAATCGGTGCTGTTCCCGCGCACGTAGGTGCGCAGATGATGTTCCAGAAGCGTGATTGTTTCACCATCGGCATCCTTGCGCTTCTCGTGCATGAGCGCGGCCAGTGCATCGGCGTTTTTCTTCGCCGCGTTCTGAATGGCAGCAATGGCATCAGTGAGAATTCCCTCCTGGCCTTTCTTCTTTTTCGTCTTGGGCTTGCCATTGCCGTTTTCCTCCGCGCCGTTCGCTTTGCCGTAGCTAATTTCTTCGGAGGCATTGAGCGGACGAAATTCAAACGGAATTGTCAGCGCAGAATTTTTCCCGTCGAGGGAGACATCCGTCGCGCGCGGGATGAAGAAGCGTTTCGCGCCCTTGACGTTGTTCTGCTCCACGTCGGCGTTGCGGAGTTTGAACTGAACCGTCCAACCGCCGTGCTTGTAGCTGTAATCGGTGAAGTTCTCGCCGGTCTTGATGTAATACTGGTCGGCATTGGCCCAGTGAAGATGCACTTCTTCGCCGTTGTAGGGGATGGCGTATTTATCGCGCTTGGAATACCGCCGCAATGACATGAAATCTCCGTCGTCGTAATAGCGGCTGAAAAAGGCGTAAAGGTGATTGAAAATCTCGGCTTCCTGTTCCGGCGTGGCTTTGGCTTTGCCGGCACGCTCACGCAATGTCAGATATTGTTTGCCAAGTTTGCTTCCATGATATTTCTCGGCGAGATTGCCTTCGGCATCCAGCGCATCGTCTTCCAGCGATTCTTTAATTTGTGCCGTGACTTCGGCGAGTTGTTCGGCGAGTCCGGATTCCTGCGCCAGCGCGCCGGATTTCAATTCCTTCGCGATGCCCTTGATCAAATCCGTTTCGATGAATTGCTCAATCACCGCCCGCTTCTGATTCATGATGCGGTAAATCCCGAAGTCGAGTTCGGCACAGTCAAATTGGAACAATTTTTTAAGCAGTTCCTGAAATTTCTCGCGTGGCGTTGGCATTTTACTGAATGTTTCCCTTCATCATAAAGCTCGGCAAGCATCGTAAGCCGCGGCGGAATTTAGGCAAACGCAAAATGTTACGCGGTGTTGCGACAAAATGACATCACTGGCGTCGGCTTTACGCGGTGGATTCAGAATTCCACGTCGTGGCACGTTGGAAGAAAGGCTAAATTCTGAAGGCTAAAACCGCGTAAAAGGCTTTCAGCCTCACGCGGCTCATGGAAGAAATTAGGGTCACATCTAAACATTTAACAATTGACCCTTCGTCGCGTGCCGGACGTACGGCTTATTTTTTGATTTCCGGCTCTCCTCTGGCCGCGTGCCAGAAACGAAGCACGTACACCGTCGCCGGTTCGCGAAATATTTCGTAGATGATTCGATACGAACCGTGGACCATTTCCCTCACGGAAGACTCTGCAATTTTTTGCCAAACGTCCGCGCGCGACTGGAATTGTTCCGCGCGATGAAAGAGACAATCTCCCGCAAATCGTTCTGTGCCTGCGGAGTGAGGATTACTTTGAAGTCCATGCCTCCACCAATTTGCGCGCCTCCTCGGCGGGAACGCCTTCACCCCGGCGTGCCTGTTCCCGCGCCCGCTGGATACCCGCCAGCAGTTCGATCTCGCGCGCAATTTCCGCCAAGGTTGTGTCCTCCGGCAGTTTGGTGACGAGGTCAATGACCATTTCCCGGCTGCTCATGTGGAAACTATCTTCGCTTTCCGCTCAAAATGCAAGTGCGACCTGGCCACCACGTTTTCCAATCGGCAACACTGCTCCGCGCGTGCTCGCGAGAGATCATCGTGTGTGAGTTGGATGCCCGCTCGCGACACCGACTTTGTCGCGTGCTCGCGGAAACGGAGTTTATCGGAGTTGAGCGTTGAATGTTGAATGTTGAGTGTTGGTTGCAGCGCCTTCAGCCTTTAGCGTTTAGCCTTTCCACTGGCCTGCTCACGATTCATCGGAGTTGGATGTTTTCTTCCGGCCCCCATCGCTCCACTACTCCAACACTCCAGTTCCGGCTGATCAACTCAAGGTCTTTGGAATACGCGATAGAAGCACAATCCGACGCCAAGGGCATTCGTAACGGTCCTGGAACTGCTGGTGGCGACGTTGGTCGCCGTTGAGGTCCAGGTCCCGGTGGACAAATTCGTGCGATACTGCACCACGTTCGTTTGTCCAACCGTCAGCCCCGCCACGTCAAACAGGAACTGGTTTCCTGCAATTCTTGGAGTATTCAGCACGATGGAGGGGGCACTGCGTACGGTGATGGTGATGGCATTGGTGGCCTGGTTGTAATTGTAATCCGTGACAATGGCGGTAAGGGTATAAGTTCCAGCCGGCAGATTGGTCGCCGTACTGGTGAAAGGGGGGTCAAAAACGTCGCCAATCGAGTTGGTGCCGACGAAGAATTCGACATCATAGTAGCCGGCCCCGCCTGAGGGATCAGCGGTGATGGTGAACGTGGCGGGAGCGGTGAAGGCCGCGTTATTTGTGGGGTCGGTGATTGTTACTGACAGAGGAACAAGAGCATTCACCGTGACGTACACCGTCTCTTCATAAACGTCATCGTAAAAAGTGAACGTTCCCGGGTTGTTGTAAACGTAATATGTGTAATTTCCAGGCGGTAAATCCACGACAAAATATTCCGGACTGTCGCCAGTGATCGTCACATACCAACCATAATCAGGATCATCATAGTTAACAATAAAGACTGCATCGCCCGCGTTGATTGTGACGGCAGTGGTCGAGAACCCGAAGCTGGAGGTCCAATCAACCTCCGCGTCACTCGCAAACACCTGAGCCGCCCCGGTAATGAACAGCCCGACAATGAGAGAAATGATTCGCCGCAAGATTCTTTTTTTCATACGACCGAGGCTAGACCCATACTGAGAAGTCTGTCAATCCAAGTTTGTTTTCTTCTGGTCGGTTTCTTTACGGAGGTGTGGCTCTCGCATGGAGACGGGTAATGACAGTCATGTCCGCGCCGACCCAAACGCCTGGCCGTGGCCGGCGGTGGCCGTCGTCCCAATGGCAACAAGAGCACCAAACCGTTTAGCTGCTCCAATTTGAGCCACAGTGACATAGCCATAATCAATTCCAACGCGAAATTTGTACTCTTCGACCTTTGATGCACGTAAAATCGGGTTAATCAACCGCTCATTCGCTTGCATCATTGTAAGTGCGCAAGTAACAGCACGCTTATTGCGACAAAACGACATCACTGGCGGCGGCTTCACGCGATGGATTCAGAATTCCACGTCGCGGCACTTTTCGTCCAATCTAGGATCAACCTTTTGGGTTTATCTCCGAAACTTGTTCTCGTTATGCCACACAACACGAAGGCTAAAGGCTGAAGGCTAAAGGCTAAAACCGCGTAAAAGACGTTCCCTCACCAATGAATTATTCCTAGTCTTGATTAAAGCCGATGCGGTGTCTGGGTTTCTCCGGCAGGGGCGCCAGCAGCGGTTGCAGCTTGGTCAGATGACGCGCAACGCCGAATCGTGTTCCAGCAGTGTCTTGTCAATTTCCGCCAGCCGTTTGAGGATGGCCGCGTTGGCCGCCAGTTGCTCGCGCATTTGCATGAACGCCCGCACCACAAATACGCTCATCGCCACGGCTTCGGGACTGTTCAACACCGTCGCCGCCATGATCGCGCCGTGCTCGGTGAAGGCGAAGGGCAGATATTTTGCGTGGCGTCCCGATTCTAAGATCACAATTTGTGATCTTAAAGCTGCCCGGCCATCGCCGGACACCGCGCCGGCATCTTTAAGTGCCGAGAATTCCCCGGCGGTGAGTTGGAAAATAAAATCTTTGGGAAATCGTTCCGCATTGCGCTTGACCGCCTGATTGAGGGCGCGCGTCTCCACTCCATACACGTCGGCCAGATCGGGTGCGAGAATCACCTTCTGATTGCGAATGTTCAAAATCAGGGTTTCAATCGGCTTCTTCGGCTTCATTTTGTCGGATGGTCCCAGTTCGATCCCCAGCCCAAGCGGATTCCACGTAAAAGGCTTTCAGCCTCACGTGGCAGGCCACGTAAACTCCGATAAACTCCAATGAATTGCGAGTCGATCGCGAGCACGTGGCAAGCATCGTAGTCCTCGGCGGAGTTTAGGCAAACGCAAAATGTTACGCGGTGGATTCAGAATTCCACGTCACGGCACGTTAAAAAAAGGCTAAATTCTGAAGGCTAAAGGCTAAAGGCCAGATTAAAAGGCGCTTCCAGTTTTTCATCCTCCCGACTGCTTTTGATTTGCCGGTCAGGCCACTTGCAATTCCCGCGCGTGGGTGATCTCCCGCTTGTGAACCGGGCGGACATGTCGGGCTTCCACTGTCACCACTGCTGCGGTGTCCCCTTCCAACGTTGTGAACTCGATTTCGTAGGCAAGGCCGTCACGATAAATATGCACGACCGTCCCCACGTCGCCCGCCTCCAATCCTTCGGCAGGCACGGCAACGGTCAACACCACTCGTTCATGTTCTTTGATCATAACGCCTCTCATTCTTTGCGCGGATAAGCCGTGACCAATCTAGCCACATCCAATCCTTTGTCCACAATCCAAATCATTTTCACCGCCACCGGCTTTCCAACCGGCGATTCAATCTGCCCAACGATAACATATTTTCTTCCATGCGGCGACTCCGCATGGCTGGTCACCTCCGCTGTCTGCGCCAAGACCCGAAAAGCCGCCGCCAGAATTTCCCATTCCTTGCGCCGGAAACCCAGCTTCCCGAAAAACTCCGCCTTGCCGCCGTTGTCGGGATGCGCCGGGTTGAGCAGATAATCCGCGATCTTGCCGCGCTCAATTACCAGCTTGTCTGGATTTGGTAATTTCATTTTTCAGTGGGCATTGCGCCCCAGATTCCCATACCCATGCAGATTTACTGGTTGCGTAAACTCCGATAAACTCCGATGAATCGCGAGTTGATCGCGAGCACGTGGCGGGCATCGTAAGCCGCGGAG
>Ga0208079_1000431_pt1 | contig 23345 bp, 22 predicted proteins | sample NGESurdeep092012_5_FD_184474 | JGI IMG/M metagenome (GOLD analysis project Ga0208079, IMG submission 184474) | Arctic peat soil microbial communities from Barrow, Alaska - NGEE Surface sample 210-2 deep-092012 (SPAdes) | ecosystem: Environmental > Terrestrial > Soil > Wetlands > Peat ... | reverse complement strand
CCGCCAACACTGCCGTCGTGGTGCCGACACCCACCAAAGCGGCGGTGGTCAACTCATCACCGGTACTGAACGCCGCCAAGTCGTACACGAAGTGCCAGACGATTCCGATCCACAGACTGCCGGTAATCGCCACCAGCTCGGCCAGGACCAACCCGACCAGGCAGGCGAACGCGAACTGCAGCCCGAGATACAGCGGCGGGCGACCAGCGAAAAAGTTCGTCAGGTGCAGCGCACCGAAGATCGCCGATCCGCCGATGATCGCCTTCCGCGTACCGAGGCGCCGCAGCGTCGCCAGCAACAGCCCCCGGGCCCAGATCTCCTCGTTGAAACCCACACACACCGTGAACGCAGCGTACGCGGCGGCCTGGACCGGCGTCACCCTGATCCCCGCGAGCGCGACCAGGACAACCGGCACGGCGACCAGCGGGAGCAACCACAACGCACGATCAAGGTGCAGCGGACGCCTGAACCCGTAGTCAGCCAGCGATGGCCTGGTGCGCCACATCACCGCGAGCCCCAACACCGCCGACAGCGCCACGAAGGCCGCCTGCGTGTAGGTGGACGCCACAGGATCGAGGTGCCGAACCTGGCTGAACCCCACACCGAACACCGTCAAGAGCGCTCCGCCGATGCCCACCAGGATCGCCCACACCCACGGTCGCTTCGTTTGCCACGTCGCGAGCGGGCGCGCGGCACAATCAGAAACTGTCGGACGTGGCACCGGACGATCCTCGAACTCCACCGGAATACGCATGTATACAGACAACTGGCGTCTTCGGCCCGCCAACAAACGAACCCCTTCGGAGATCCTCTCCGAACCGGCCAAGTCGGGGAGCACCTTCCATTGCGGATCCAAGCTCATCAGAATCCCGGCTCAGGCCCTCGATGCGATCTTCACCCCTGTGCCCAACTCCAACTCGTGGGTGTCATGAGGGCCCTCAAGTTGCCCCCAGCCCACAAAGTGCTCGAGCTGCGATCAGAGTAGCGGCCCTGCCCAGCTCTTGGTTGTTGCACGTATGTTGCACGCGGAGAGCTCGGGGAGGCCTTGAAGGCCTATTACACCTAATGAAATGGCTATTGATTGGGTACCGGAGAAGGGACTCGAACCCTCACGCCTTTCGGCACAGGAACCTAAATCCTGCGTGTCTGCCAGTTCCACCACTCCGGCTGGCCGCACAAGTGTACGTCCCGGACCGTCAGGCGGGGCGGTACTCGACGCTGTCGACCTCCACGACGGTCGAGGATGCGGCACCGGCACTCGTGCCGTAGATCCCGAGCCAGAGGCCGAGGAAGCCGCCGGTCGCGACGCTGTCAAGGTCGCGTCCGTCGGCCGTCGCCACCCTCGTCTCCGCAGCCTCGCCCGTAGCCACGGTGAGGGCGTAGTCGTGGTCCCGTACTCGCACCGCCAGGCGCAGGGGCCGGCCCACGGCGACGTCCGGCCACACCTCACCGAGGACCTCCTCGACACCGGCCCTGCGGTGGATGGCGCGCACCACGACCTCGCCGCCGGGCCCGGTGAGGACCGCCAGCCGGACGTGATCCTGCTCGGACTGGCGGATGGCCAACCCTGCCTCCTCGCCGGGCACCAGCGGAGCGCGCAGCGCGACGACGAAGTCCAGCCGGCGGTGCTGTTGGCGAATCCCCAGGAAGGCGGGCGCCGACGGCTCGGCGAGGGTGTGCGGGCTCAACCGCAGGCTGAAGCCCTCACCGCGTGGGGACGCGAACTCGGCGGCCGGCCGGCGAAGCGAGGTCCAGCGCAGGTCGGCAGGCAGGATGGCGCCACCTCCGCCGCCCTGTTCTGCCCGGACCGGCAGGGAGCCTGCGAAGGGGACCTCCACCCGATCGGAGATCCGCCCGGCGCCGGGGGCGAACACAGGCCAACCGTCCTCCCACGACACCGGGACCAGGAACGTCTCGCGGCCGAGCGGGTAGTGGTAGCCGCCGTAGCGGCGCATCGCCAGCAGTACCGCCCACCAGCTCCCGTCGGCTGCCTGCACGAGGTCGGCATGCCCAGCTCCGACGATGTCTGTGTTCCGTCCCAGATGGCGATGGGTGAGGACGGGGTTGCTCCGGCAGCCCTCGTACGGGCCGGTCACAGAGCTCGATCGGGCGGCGGCCACGGCGTGGTGGAACTCGGTGCCGCCTTCTGCGGCGAGCAGGTAGTAGGTTTCGTCCACCTTGTACAGGTGGGGCCCTTCGGCCCAGACGGCGCCCAGCATCGCGCCTTTCCAGATCACTAGCTCCGGGCCCACCAGTACCTTCTGTGCCGGGTCGAACTCGCGCAGCCAGACCTCGGTCTGGTCATGCCACTGCGGCTCACGGGCGAGCCGGGTGCCGTGGAGCCAGACCCGTCCGTCATCGTCGAAGAACACCGACGGGTCGATGCCGTCCGCGTCCAGCCACACCGGATCCGACCAGGGGCCGGCCGGGTCCGTTGCAGTCACCAGAAAGTTGCCGCCACGACCCGGATCGTCCTGGTCAACGAGCGTGCAGACCACCCAGAACAGCCCGTCATGGTGCCGCAGCGTCGGCGCGTACAGCCCGCCGGAGGAGGCGATCCCGTCGAAGTCGAGCTGGCCGGGCCGGTTCACCACGTGACCCACCAGGTCCCAGTGGGCCAGGTCGGTGCTGTGGAAGACCGGCAGGCCAGGGAAGTACTCGAAGGTCGAGGTGACCAGGTAGTAGTCCTGGCCCACCCGGCAGATCGACGGGTCCGGGTGACAACCGGGCAGGATCGGGTTCGGGACGAGGCTCATGCGACGGTGGCCTCCACCACCCTCGGGTCGGTGATCGTCACCTCGTACACCTCGCCGGTGATCGCCAGGAGGGCGCGGCCGGTCGCCTGGCCCGGCACGGGGACCGCGACGGTGAGGCCGGTGTTCGAGATCGCCCCGTTGGTGGTGCTGACGCTCGGTAGCCCGTTGGTCGAGGCGGACGCGTGGGAAGCCACCCACACCTCGACGTCACCGGGTTCGACGATCCGCACCATGCGCCGGTCGCTGAACGCGAACCGCGTGCTGGGCACCTCAAAGGTCACCCGGCGTGACTCCCCCGGCTCCAGGTCCAGGCGGACGTAGCCCAGCAGCTGCGCGACCGGGCGCACGATCGACGCCTTCAGATCACGTCCGTAGAGCTGCACCACGTCGGCCCCGGCCACCTCGCCGGTGTTGGTGACGGTCACCGAGGCACGGAAGCCGGCGCCAGCCACCACCGTCGAGTCCACCTCCAGTCCGGAGTAGGAGAACGAGGTGTACGACAGGCCGAAACCGAACGGCCGCACGGGCGTGGGGTCGGCGGTGGTGACCTCCGACGGCCCTCCGAGGATCGGCTGGAGGTAGGAGTACGGCTGAGCCCCGGCGGAACGCGGGAGCGAGACGGGCAGCCGGCCGGACGGGTTCACCGCGCCGGTGAGGATGTCCGCCAATGCGAGGCCGCCGCCTTCCCCCGGGAAGAACGCCTGGAGCACCGCCGCGGGCCGGGGGTCGGGGCCGTCCAGCGCCCAGCCGATGGCGTACGGGCGTCCGGTGATCAGCACCATCACGACCGGCGTCCCGGTGGCTACGACGGCCTCCACCAACTGGCGCTGTACGCCCGGCAACTCCAGCGACTCCGAGTCGTTGCCCTCCCCTATCGTGCCGCGCCCGAACAGGCCTGCCTGGTCACCGACGACCACGACGACCACGTCGGCCCCGGTGGCCTCCTCGACGGCCGCGGCGAAGCCGGAGGTGTCTTTGCCCTCCACATCGCAACCCTGGACCGCGATCAGCTGGGGTGACGGGTCGCCGATCGCGGCGAGGGCGGTCTGGAGCGCCTGGCGCACGGTGGGGATTGCGATCCCGATCTCGTGGTCGGGGTAGCCGGACAGTACGTGGTTGGCGAACGAATAGCAGCCCTGCAGGGCCTCCGCCCGGTCGGCGTTCGGGCCGATGACGGCAACCCGTCGCGGCTCGTGCCCGGGGCGGACCAGCGGGAGCACCCCGTCGTTGGTCAGCAGCACCACCGACCGTTCGGCGAGCCGGCGGGCCAGGGCCTGGTGTTCCGGCGAGTCGAGGTCGATCGTCGCCGGCGGTTCCCCGGCGAAAGCGTCCGGCTCTAGGAGGCCCAGGGCCTCCTTCTGGGCCAGGGCCCTGAGCACGGCGCGGTCGACGTAGGCTTCCTCGACGGCGCCGGCCCGCACCTGAGCCGCCAGCGGGGCGAGGTAGGCGTCCCCCGCGGGCAGTTCGATGTCGATGCCGGCGGTCAGCGCTAGGGCAGCTGCCTCGCCGCGATCGGCGGCCACGGCCTGCATCACCTCAAGGAACGCGACGGCGAAGTAGTCGGCGACGACGACCCCGGTGAACCCGAGCCGTTCGCGCAGCACCCCGGTGAGCAGGTCGCCGTTGGCTGCGGCGGGAATGCCATCCAGGTCGACGTAGGAGTTCATGACCGACCAGGCTCCACCCTCGAGGATCGCCATCTCGAAGGGCGGGAGGAAGATGTCTGCGATCTCCCGCGGGCCGGCATGGAGAGGAGCGTGGTTGCGCCCGGCTGTCGATCCTGAGTAGCCGAGGAAGTGCTTGAGGGTGGCGTGGACCCCCTCCCCCTGGAGGCCCTGGACGAACGCGGTACCCACGGTGCCGACCAGGTAGGGGTCCTCTCCGATGCACTCGTCCACGCGCCCCCAGCGGGGGTCGCGGACGACGTCCAACACGGGCGCGAGGCCCTGGTGGATGCCGAGGGCATGCATCGATGCGCCCACTGCGGCACCGACCTCGCGGACCAGTGCGGGGTCGAACGAGGCTCCCCAGGCGAGCGGCGTCGGGAAGGTGGCTGCCTTCCAGGCGGCAAGCCCGGTCAGGCACTCCTCGTGCACCAGTGCGGGGATGCCCAGCCGGGTTTCGCGCTGCAGGCGGCGCTGCTCCGACCACAGCCAGGCGGCGCGTTCGGCGGCATCCACCGGCCGGGTGCCGTACACCCGGGTGTAGTGGCCGATGCCGTGACGGGTGATCTCGGCCACGGTGGCTCCCTCCGACCCCGTGGTCATCTCGCCCTGCATCGGCGCGACGACGTTCCCGCCCTGGTCGAGCCAGTAGCCGACGATCTGGGCGAGCTTCTCTTCCAGTGTCATCCGGGCGACCAGGTCATGAACGCGCTCAGAGACGTCGGGGAGGGCGGGAACGGCAAGAGTGGATGTGGACACGCGGTCCAACTCCTTCGAATGGTGTGTGGTTAGGAGACGGGGTGGGTGCGGAGGCTCAGCCCTTGACCGCCCCGCTCAGGCCGCCAACGATCCGTCGCTCGAAGATGCTGAAGAACAGCAGCGCCGGGATCATCGACAGTGACGTGAATGCGAGGACTGCCGCCGTGTTCACCGAGTGCTCGGACGAGAACGCCTGCACCCCCAGTGGCAGGGTGTACTGGGCGGAATCGTTCAGGATGAACAGCGGCAACATGTAGCCGTTCCAGGCGCCGACGAAGGCCAGGATCCCGGTGGTGATGACCCCGGGCAGTGACAGCGGCAGCACCATTCGGAAGAAGAAGCCAAGCCTGCTGGCCCCGTCGATCGCGGCCGCCTCCTCCAGCTCCTTGGGGATGGCCGCCAGGAACGGCACCAGGATGATCACCGTCACCGGGAGCGCGAAAGCGATCTGCGGAAGGATGATCCCGAGCAGGTTGTTGGTCAAGCCCAGGTTCTTGATCAGCAGGTACAGGGGAGTGATGGCCACGGTGAGCGGGAACATCAACCCGGCGGCGAAGAGCGAGTACATCGCGTTGCGCCCGGCGAACTTGTATCGGGCGATCACGAAGGACACCATCAGCGCCAACCCCACGGCGCCGACCGTGGTCGAGACCGCAGAGATCAAGGAGTTGCCGAACTCCTGCCAGAAGACCGGGCTCGAGAGCACCTGGGTGTAGTTGCCGATCACCCACGGCTTCGGCCAGCCGGACGCGTCGATGGTGATCTGGGCGTTGGTCCGGAAGCCTCCAATGATGATGTAGAGCACCGGCGCGATGCACACGGCGATCAGAACCGTGGCCAGGAGGTAGGTGGTCGGGCTGCCCCAGGTGGCTCCGGACGCGTTCGCGTGCCGCTTGCCGCGCCTGGTGGCAGTGCGGGCGGTGAGTGCTGCCTGGGACATTACTTCTGCTTCCTTCCCGGCTCACCGGTGAGGGCACCCTCGGTGTCCCGCCGGAGCACGAACCGCTGGTAGGTCAGCGCGATCACCAGCGAGATCACGAAGATGACCACGGCGACCGCGTTTCCGTAGCCGTAGTTACCGGTCAGCCGTCCCTCGCGCACCATGTACGTGGCCATGGTTGAGGTGCCGGCGGTCGAGGAGACGTACTGGCCCCAGATGATGTACACGAGGTCGAAGAGCTGCATCGAACCGATGACAGACAGGAACGCCCAGACCCGAATCGTGGGCCCGAGCAGCGGGAGGGTGATCCAGCGCTGGATCTGCCAGTACGAGGCACCGTCGATGGCGGCGGCCTCGTACAGCTCGTCAGGGATGCTCTGGATCCCCGCGAGCATCAGGATCACCGCGAAGCCGATGTACTTCCAGGAGATGATCACCATCAACGTCCAGATGGCGATGTTCGGGTCGGCGATCCAATCGACCTTGAACGCCCCAAGCCCGATCTTCGTGAGCAGGTCGTTCACCGCGCCCTGGTACTGGAGCATCAGGCCCCAGCCGGTGCCGACGATCACCTCGCTGATCACGTAGGGAACGAAGATCAGCACCCGGATCAGTGAGCGGCCCCGGATGTTCTGGTTGAGCAGGAGTGCGAAGGCGATTGCCGCCGGGCCCTGCATGACCAGAGAGACCACCACGATGAAGGCGTTGTGCTTCAGCGCGTCGAGGAAGTTCTGGTCGGTGAAGATCGTGATGTAGTTCTGCAGTCCCACGAAATTCGTCGGAACCCCGAAACCCTTCCACTTGAAGAAGCCGTAGTAGGCGGCCATGAAGACGGGGAAGATGACGAAGGTCAAGAAGACGATGATCGCGGGGCCTGACAGGAGCACGATCTCGAGACGCTGGCGCAAATCGGCCCTGGCTCGGCCGGGCCGGTCGGCGCGGGACGGCGCCCGATGGGCGCCGTCCCTTGCCGCCTGGGAACCCGACGAGCGTGTGGCCAGTGCTTCCGCTGATTCGCTCATGAGGCTCCTGGTGACTAACCCTTGGCCGCCGCAGTCTTCACCGCGGAGACGATGTCAGCGGGGCCGCCCTTGCCCGCGAGCATGTTGACGACACCACCGTTGAGCGCGTTGCCAACGTTCTGGCCATACATGGTGTCGAGCCACAGCATCACGTAGGACGCCTTGTTGTAGGTCGCCAGCACGTCCTTCAGCGCGGGGTCGGTGACCCCACTCTGGGCGTCCCGGTTGGCCGGAAGGGTCTGGAACGCCTTGGCGTAGCCCTCCTGGTTGGCTTTGCTGGCAATGAAGTTCAAGAACTGGACACATGCCGCGGGGGCCGTCTTGAGGCAGGCGAAGCCATCGGAGCCACCCATCATCGCGCTCGGCTCACCAGAGCCGCCCGTGACCGCCGGGAACGCGAACCAGCCCAGATCGGGCAATGCCTTGGTGTCCGGGGTGAGGGAGGCGATCACGCCTGGGTCCCAGGCGCCCATGAGCTCCATGGCCGCCTTGTGGTTCGCCAGCATGCCCGCAGAGCTGCCCGCGCCCTGCTGGGCGGAGGTGGTGAGGAAGCCGGTGTTGAACGGAGTGGTGGAGGCGAAGGCCTTCAAGTCCTCTCCGGCCTTGGTCCAGCAGGGATCCGAGAAGTCCTTCTTCGCTGCTGCGGTGTTCATGACGTCCTTGGAACAGTCCCGGAGGGCGAAGAAGTAGTACCAGTGAGCTGCGGGCCAGGCGTCCTTTCCACCGAGTGCGATCGGGGTGATACCGGCGGCCTTGAGCTTGGTGATCGCCGCGTTGAGCTCATCGAAGGTGGTCGGAGCCGCTGTGATCCCCGCCTGCTTGAACAGGTCCTTGCTGTAGTAGATGCCACCGGGCAGCACCGAGGTGGGCATGCCATAGATCTTGCCGCCGATGGTGAACGCGCTGAAGATCGCGTCGCCGTAGGCAGACTTCACGTCGGAACTGACCTGGCTGGTGATGTCCATCACCTGGTCGGCCGCGACCACATCGGCGAGCTTGCCGCCACCGCGGGCCATGAAGATCGTGGGACCGTCGCCCGAGTTCAGCGCGGTCTGGAGCTTGCCATCCATGTCTTCGTTCTGGACGGCCTGGATATTGATGGTGACGTTCGGGTTTGCCTTCTCGAACGCCGCGACCGTGTCGTCCCAGTACTTCTTGCCGTCGCCGGTTGTCGAGTTGTGCCAGAAGGTCATCGTCACCGGGCCACTCGACGTGGCGGGTGCGGACGTGGCTCCCGAGCATCCGGCGAGCACCAGCGCAACGCTTGCGCCCAGTGCGACCAGTGCGGAGCCCTTGACTTTTCGCTGCATACGACAGACCTCTCAGTCCTCTTTGACCGTTGGCAGGGATTCCTGCTGATTCGATCCTGGCATCCCGCCCGACACGTGTCAAACGTTATCGATAACGTTTTCCATACAGGCTGCCAGCGCGTCAACATGGGCTAGCGTTACCGCGTGACCATCAGTGCGAGCCGTCCGCGACGCTCCTCACCCCGATCGATCGCCACCCGGGTGACGATCGTCGACGTCGCCCTCGCGGCCGAGGTCTCTGTCTCCACGGTCTCGAAGGTCATCAACGATCGTTACGGCGTGGCGCCCGAGACCTACGACAAGGTGATGGACGTGGTGGACGAGCTTGGCTACGAGTCCTCGCTCGTGGCCAGCAGCCTCCGCCGGCGCAGCACCAACGTCCTCGGCATCCTTGTGCCCGAGTTCGAGCCGTTCTCCACCGAACTGCTCAAGGGCATCTCCGCGGCGGCTGAGGGCACCGGCTATGAGCTTCTCGCCTACTCCGGCAACCTTGACCACAACCGTGTCGGCTGGGAGCGACGGTCTCTGTCGCGCCTGGCCGGCACCCTGATCGATGGTGCGGTGATCGTTGCTCCCACCGCAACGGTCACCACCGCGACGATCCCGGTCGTGGCGATCGATCCCCACACCGGGAGCACCGGGCCTAGCACGATCGAGGCCGACAACGTCGGTGGCGCCCGTGCGGCGACCCAGCACCTGATCGACCTCGGGCATCGGCGGATCGCGCACGTGAGAGGCCGCACCGACCTGGTGTCGGCACGGCAGCGCGAGCAGGGCTACCGCGAAGCGCTGGCGGCCGCAGGAATTGAGTTCGACCCTGCGCTCGTGCGCGTCGGTGGCTATCGCGCGTCGGAGACCAGCGACGCCGCGAGGGCGCTGCTTCGGCTGCCCAACTGCCCCACCGCGATCTTTGCGGCCAACGATCTGTCCGCGATCCGCGTGATGGAGATAGCAGCTGAGTTGGGGCTGCGGGTTCCCGACGACCTGTCGGTCGTGGGGTTCGACAACGTGCCTGAGGCGGCAAACGCAGTTCCTCCGCTGACGACCCTGGCTCAACCGCTGCAGCAGATGGGCGCTGAAGCGGTTCGATTGCTGCTGGCTCTGCTCGGTGGGGACGCCAATGAGGAGCACATACGCTTTCCCGCCAGCCTGGTCACGAGAGCAAGTACGGCGCCACCCCGCGCTCAGGGCTGACCTCTCCGTCCCCTTCGACCACAACGGGCGTTGCACGCAGGGCAGGGTCGTCGAGGCGGAACGCGCGTACAGGTCCAGGTTTCTCGGAGAGCGCGGTCTCGAACCGTACGGTGACCCAGCCGTGGCCGCTCCCCCACACCCAGCCGGCGCCCCACGTGTCATGGGTGACGTCCTCGCCGGGCTGGTACCCGATCGACGCGTGCCGTACGGTCGGCGCGACCGTGTCGATCTGCAGCTCGTCCGGGCTCGACGAGGCCACCTCGAACAACGCCTCCTGGGCGGCTGCCGTGAAGCCGGAGACGCCGACACCGATGAGCCGTACGCCTTGGGCGACCTGCGCCGACGCCCCGCGGAGCAGCTGTCGGGCGGATTCGGCGATGACGTCCGCCGCATCAACTGCGCCGAGCAGCGTGCGTGAGCGGGTATGAGTGGTGAAGTCGCCGAGCTTGATCTTCACCGTGACCGTTCTCGCGAACAGGCCCGCCTTGTTGAGCCGCCCGGCGACGGCGGCGGCATCCCGGGCGACCTTCGCCTCCAGAACGCCCATGTCGGCGATGTCGGCGTCGAACGTGTCCTCCACCGAGATCGACTTCACCTCGCGTTCGGGGCTGACGGGTCGGTCGTCGTCGGCGACGGATAGCCGCGCCAGCTCGGTGGCCCACGCCTGTCCGACCTCGCGCCGCAGCTCGTTGGCCGAAGCCCGGCGCAGATCGGCGACCGTCTGGATGCCGAGCCGGTCGAGCTTCTCGGCGGTCACCGGCCCCACGCCAGGGATCGCACGTACAGCCAGCGGCGCGATGCGTTCGACCTCGGTGCCGGGCTCGACGAGGTACACACCGTCGGGTTTGGCCAGCTCCGAAGCCAGCTTGGCCATGAACTTCGAGCTACCCAGCCCCACCGAAGCCGTCAGCCCGGTCGCCCGAGTGACGCTCGCCCGCACCTCGGCAGCCACCCCCAGCAAGGCGGCACTGTCGCTCACATCGAGATCACCCGCCGCCAGATCGACGTACGCCTCGTCAAGACTCAGCGGCTCGACCAGTGGCGATAGCTCCGCGAGGATGCCCATGACGACGCGGGATGCCGTCCGGTACGCACCGAACCGCCCGGACAGGAACGCCGCGCGGGGACACAGCCGGCGCGCCTCGTGCATCGGCATCGCCGAACCGACGCCGAAGACCCGCGCCTCGTACGACGCGGTCGACACCACGCCACGACCGCCGAGCCCCCCGACGATGACGGGCTTGCCACGCAGTGAAGGCTTGTCGCGCTGCTCGACCGACGCGAAGAACGCGTCGAGGTCGAGGTGAAGGATCGAGGCGGTCTGCCTCATCGTCAGTCCAGTGGCAACGAGGGAGCGATGCGGGTGTACTCGACAAAGTCGAACTCCTCGCGCGGCGTGCGGGACGTCTCACGCCACTCGGTCGGGTCGATCTCGGGAAACAGCACGTCGCCCTCGGGCTCGTCGTGCACCTCGGTGACGTCGAGGTCGGTGAGGTGGTCCCAGAACAACCGGTAGATCTCTCCGCCCCCAGTGACCCACCACCGACGGTCGGGGTAGTCGTGGAGCGCTTCGAGGGCCTCATCGACCGAGTGGACGATCCGTACGCGGTCGTCGGTGTACGCGTGGTCGCGGGTCACGACGAGCGTCACCCGGCCGGGTAGAGGGAAGCCGATGCTCTCGTGGGTGCGGCGGCCGGAGATGAGGACGCCGCCCATGGTGACCTTCTTGAACCTCGCCGAATCCTCGGGCAGGTTCCAGGCCATGCCGTTGTCGCGGCCGATGACGCGATTGCGCGCGAAGGCTGCGATCGCGGTGAGCGTGCGCTGGGTCACGGTGTCGCTCCTTGTCAGACCGCGATCGGTGCCTTGATCCCGGGGAGGGGATCGTAACCGTCGACGCGGATGTCATCGAGGGTGAACGCGTCGATCGCGGTCACGTCGGGGTTCAGCCACAGGGTCGGCAGGGGCCGCGGCTCTCGGGTGAGCTGCTTCTTCGCCTGGTCGATGTGGTTGAGGTACAGGTGGGTGTCGCCGAGCGTGTGGACGAAGTCGCCGACTTCCAGCCCGGTGACGTGGGCGACCAGGTGGGTCAGCAGCGCGTACGAGGCGATGTTGAACGGGACGCCCAGGAAGATGTCGGCCGACCGCTGGTACAGCTGGCAGCTCAGGCGGCCGTCGGCCACGTAGAACTGGAAGAACGCGTGGCAGGGCGGCAGCGCCATCTTGTCGAGCTCGCCCACGTTCCAGGCGCTGACGATGTGGCGCCGCGACGAGGGGTTGCTGCGGATCTGCTCGATCACCTGGGAGATCTGGTCGACGTGACGGCCGTCTGGCGTCGGCCACGAGCGCCACTGCGATCCGTACACGGGCCCCAGGTCGCCGTTCTCGTCGGCCCACTCGTCCCAGATCGTGATGCCGTTCTCGCGGAGCCAGGCGACGTTGGTGTCGCCGCGCAGGAACCACAGCAGCTCACCGAAGACGCTCCGTACGTGGATCCGCTTCGTCGTGAGCATCGGGAAACCCTGGCTCAGGTCGAAGCGCATCTGATGGCCGAACACCGAGAGCGTGCCCGTGCCCGTACGGTCGTCGCGCTTCACCCCCTCGGCCAGTACACGCTCCAGCAGATCGAGGTATACCTTCACGACTGCTCCTCCAACCTCGCCAGCAGCGGCAGCATGGCCCGTACGGCCTGGCCGCGATGGCTGACCGCGTCCTTCTCGGACGGCGTCAGCTCGGCGTTCGTCACGTCGTGGCCGTCGGTGATGAAGATCGGGTCGTAGCCGAAACCATTGCTCCCGTGCGGCGCGTCGATGACGACGCCTTCCATGGTGCGACGCAGCACCTCCTCGGTGCCGTCAGGTCGTACGAGTGCCATCGCGCACACGAACCGGCCCCGTCGGCGCCCCAGCTCCACGTCGCTGATCTGGCGCAGCAGGAGCTCAAGATTCTCGGTGTCGCTCGATCCCGGTCCGGCCCATCGCGCCGACCGCACCCCGGGCATCTTGTTGAGCACGTCGACTTCGATGCCCGAGTCGTCGGCAAGCGTCGGCAGGCCCGTGGCAGCAACCCCCGCGCGCGCCTTGATGAGCGCGTTCGCCTCGAACGTGTCGCCGTTCTCGGCCGGCTCCTCGTACGACGCCACATCGCTCAAACCGACCACGTGCACCGACAACCCCGCCTGCGCGACGAGACGTCGCAGCTCGAGAACCTTCTTGTCGTTGCCCGACGCGATCAGCAGCTTCATCCGCGCAGCGCTTCCTGCTGCACCCGCGTGAGCGCTGCGCAGCCTGCGAGCCCCAGGTCGAGCAGCCTGTCGAGCTGCTGGCGGCTGAACGGCTCCGCCTCGGCGGTGCCCTGGACCTCGATCAGCCGACCGTCACCCGTGGCCACGATGTTGAGGTCGACATCGGCCGCGGAGTCCTCCACGTACGCGAGGTCGAGCATCTCCTTGCCGCCGACGATCCCGACGCTCACAGCGGCCAAAGAACCTTTGAGCGGTTCGCGGATGAGCAGCTTGCGCTCCCGGAGCCAGCTCACGGCATCGGCCAGCGCGACGTACGCGCCGGTGATCGAGGCCGTACGCGTGCCGCCGTCGGCCTGCAGCACGTCGCAGTCGAGCTGGATCGTGTTCTCGCCGAGCGCTGTGTAGTCGATGATCCCTCGAAGCGATCGCCCCACGAGGCGCGAGATCTCGTGGGTGCGGCCGCCGATGCGGCCCTTGACCGACTCACGGTCAGAGCGAGTATGCGTGGCGCGCGGCAACATGGCGTACTCGGCGGTCACCCAGCCCAGCCCGCTCCCCTTGCGCCAGCGCGGCACACCCTCGGACACGCTCGCCGCGACCAGGACCCGGGTCTTGCCGTACTCGACGAGGACCGATCCTTCCGCGTGGTCGAGCCAGTGGCGTGTGATCCGTACATCCCGGAGCTGGTCGGCCTCGCGGCCGTCGATTCTTGCCATGAGGGGACCCTATCTGGGGAAACTGACAAGTCCGAGATCGTCGGACACGAGCTCCGGCAGCGGCTCGACGTCGGCCACGAAGTCGCCCATCAGCCGACGGCCGATGCCGGCGAACTTCTCCGGGTTGCCCGTCGTGAGGAACCGGCGGTAGCCGTCCCGCGGCAAGGGCTGCAGCAGGTCGCGCCGCGTCAGCGAGGAGAACGTGGACTTGCCGCACTCCTCCGCGCTGGAGACGAGGGTGACGTCGTCGCCGAGCACGTACGAGATGACGCCGGTCAGAAGCGGATAGTGGGTGCAGCCGAGGATCAACGTGTCGGCGCCCGCCTCCTGGATCGGCGCCAGGTACTCCTCGGCCACGGCCAGCAGCTCGGATCCGCCCGTGACGCCGGCCTCGACGAAGTCGACGAACTTCGGGCAGGCCGAGGTCGTCAGCTTGATCTGGGGCGCTGCGGCGAAGGCGTCGTCGTACGAGCGCGAGGTCGCGGTCGCCTGCGTACAGATCACGCCCACCCTGCCGGTCTTGGTCGCCGCGACGGCCCGACGCGCGGCAGGAAGGATGACCTCGGTGACGGGGATGGAGTAGCGCTCGCGCGCATCCCTCAGCACCGCCGCCGACGCGCTGTTGCACGCGATGACAAGCGACTTCACGCCCAGGTCGACGAGGTGGTCGAGGCACTGCAGCGCGTAGCTGCGGACCTCGGCGATCCGTTTGGTCCCGTACGGCGCACGCGCGGTGTCACCCAGATAGATGATGTCCTCGCCCGGCAGCTGGTCGAAGATCGACCGCGCCACCGTGAGCCCCCCGAAGCCCGAGTCGAAGATTCCGATGGGCGCGTCGCGGTTGCCAGAGATCACCACCTCATCGTACGAGTTCCGCGCGCGCACGCCCCTTTCACTGGCCGCGACCCCTTTCCGCGCTTCACAAGCCTGACTAGCGTGAGGGGTGAGGAGGAATGACATGTCCCAGTGGCAGAACCCGCCCCATCCAGGATTCAGCGTCGACCCGACTGTGGCGCCCAAGCTCCGGCCGTCCACCTCCGACCGCGACTACGCCGATACGACTCTGCGGTTGGCGCACGCCGACGGTCGACTCACGGAGACCGAACTCGCGGAAAGGGTCGAGCGTGCGGACTCGGCCACGTCTCTCGGCGAGCTCAACGACCTGATCGCCGATGTCACGCTCCCGTCTGCGGTCGGCCCGGACTCGCGGCTGCTCCCGGTCGAGTCGTCGCCGCCGCCGATCGTGGGATCGCTGGCCCCGGAGCGACGCAGCGCGCCACAGCTCGTGTTGGCCCGATCGATCGTCAGCTGGCTCGGCCTCGCGCTGCTGTTCAACGTCATCTGGCTGTTCAGCAGCGGCCCCGGCAGCTACTACTGGCCGATCTGGCCGATGCTCGGCACCGCCATTCCGGTCATCGGACTGCTGGCCGCACGCGTCGGCCCCGCCCCGGCCCTCAAGCGTCCGGTCGAGCCACCCTCCGACCTGCGCTGAGTGTCCAGCGGCCGATCAGCCGGTGATCGCGTCGAGGAGCAGCGACTGGACGTACCCGACCCAGTGGTACACGTCCGCGATCGGCGCGCGATCGTCGTCGGGGTCGAGCTCGTCGATGAACTCGGCATCCTTGTCGTCGTCGATGCCGAGCCGCGCCCCGAGCACGAGCCGCATCGCGTTCATCGTCCGCAACCACGCGTCCTGCTCCGCGACAGGTATCACCACCTCGGGTTCAGCCACGCCCTCCGCGGGAGCCAGTGCGGCCAGCACGATCGCCGCGTCGCTCGCCTTCTGCGTGCGGAGCTCCGCCTCCATCAGCCGCCGGAACTCCGCCGCCTCCTCGGCGTTGGTGGACGCCTCGGGGAAGAGCCGCAACAGGGCCGGATCGTCTCGGTCCAGCGGCGCCACGTCGCGCTCGTTCGCCCAGCGCTCGAGCGGGTCGTCGGACCAGGCAGGCGCGTCGACGAGCTCCACGAGCTGGGTCGCCATGGACTCGAGCAGCCCGACCTCGAAGGCCAGGCAGTACCAGATGATGCCGCCCTCGCCGTCCCGTACGAACCCACTCCTCACGCGGCCGGCTCCAGCGTCGCCCAGAGACCGTAGGCCTGCATCGCCGTCACGTCCCGCTCCATCTCGTCCTTGGTGCCCATCGCGACGGCTGATCGCCCCTCGTTGTGCACCTCGAGCATGAGCCGGGTCGCCTTCTCCTTCGTGAAGCCGAAGTGGGTCTGGAACACGTACGTGACGTACTGCATGGTGTTGACCGGATCGTTCCAGACGATGCACACCCAGGGCTCCTGCGCGAGAGGCTGCTCGTTGACGCGCTCCTGGATGGCGGTGCCACCTCCAGGCTGTTCGGTCATGTCATGCATTCTGTCAGGGGTGGCCGACAACGAGCACTAACCTGTGCCCCATGACGTCGCCCAGCACCGCGCTGCTGACCGATCATTACGAGCTCACGATGGTGCGAGCCGCAATCGGGTCGGGGACCGCATCCCGCCGCAGTGCCTTCGAGCTGTTCTCGCGCAGGTTACCGGCCGGACGCCGCTACGGCGTGGTCGCCGGTGTCGGTCGCGCCCTCGACGCGCTCGAGCAGTTCCGGTTCGGCGATGAGGAGATCGACTTCCTGCGCCTCCACCGGGTTGTCGACGACCGTACGGCGCAGTGGCTGAGCACGTACCGGTTCTCCGGCGACATCAGCGGCTACGGCGAGGGCGACCTGTACTTCCCGGGAGCCCCGCTGCTCACCGTCGAGGGTACGTTCGCGGAGGCTGTCGTCCTCGAAACGCTGCTGCTCAGCATCTACAACTACGACTCGGCCGTCGCCTCGGCCGCCAGCCGAATGACGCTCATGGCCGACGGGCGCCCGTGCATCGAGATGGGATCACGTCGCGCGCACGAGCACGCAGCGGTAGCCGCGGCGCGCGCTGCGTACATCGCCGGCTTCAGCGCGACCAGCAACCTCGAGGCGGGACGTACGCACGGGGTGCCGACGACCGGTACCGCAGCGCACTCCTTCACCCTCCTCCACGACTCCGAGGAGGAGGCGTTCGTCGCGCAGATCGCCGCGCTCGGCGAGGACACCACGCTGCTCGTCGACACGTCCGACATCGAGGCCGCGGTCCGTACGGGCGTACGGATCACGGGTGGTCGGCTGGGCGCCGTACGGATCGACTCCGGTGACCTCGTGGCGACAGCCAAGGAGGTACGAGCGTTGCTTGACGAGCTCGGCGCCACCAAGACCCGCATCATCGTCACCAGCGACCTCGACGAGTGGCAGATCGCGGCGCTGTCGGGCGCGCCGGTCAACGGCTACGGAGTCGGCACCTCGGTCGTGACCGGCTCGGGCCATCCGACCTGCTCGTTCGTGTACAAGCTGGTCGCCCGCGCCGAGTCGGACGACCCCCACGCGCCGCTCCTCCCAGTCGCCAAGAAGTCGGTGCACAAGTCGACGGTGGGCGGCCGCAAGTACGCGATGCGGCGCCGCGACCCCAAGGGCATCGCCGAGGCCGAGCTCATCGGCATCGGGGCCGACCCCGAGGGCGACGGCGACGACCGTCCGTTGCTGAGGCAGCTGGTGAGCGGCGGCGAGGTCGTGGGGCGCGAGCCGTTGAGCGCCGCTCGCGCGCGTCACGAGGCGGCCGTGCACGAGCTGCCGCGGGACGCGTTCAAGATGTCACGGGGCGAGCCCTGCATCCCCACGTACTTCCTCGACGAGGCCGGGCACATCGCCACAAACCCGTACGACAGGAGTTGACATGACGGATCCTGATTTCGCTGCCCCGGCAGGGAAGCGCGCGCTGGTCGTCGTCGACGTCCAGAACGACTTCTGCGAGGGTGGGTCGCTCGCGGTGACCGGCGGCGCGAAGGCTGCGAGCGACATCTCGGCGTACCTCGCGAGCAACCCCTCCTACGACCTCGTCGTGGCCACCCGCGACGCCCACATCGATCCGGGCGCCCACTTCTCCGACACGCCTGACTTCGTCGACTCGTGGCCTCGCCACTGCGTCGTGGGCACGCCGGGGCAGGACTTCCATCCCGACCTGACGTTCCGCGCCTTCGATGGTGTCTTCGACAAGGGCAACTACGAAGCCGCGTACTCGGGCTTCGAAGGCTCCAACGCCGACGGCCGCGAGCTCGACGAGTTCCTCGCCGAGTCAGGCGTCACCGACATCGACGTCTGCGGCATCGCCACCGACTACTGCGTCAGGGCCACGGCTCAGGACGCGGCGATGCTGGGGTACGTGACGACCGTCCTCGCCGACCTCACCGCCGCCGTCGCCCCCGACCGGCTCGAGGCGGCCTGGGAAGCCCTCGCCGAATCGGGCGTTGCGCTCAGCACGAGCAGCGAGGCGTGACAGAAGAACGTACCGATCGGGGCCGGGTCGGGGCCGCTCAGGCGTGACGGTGCAACCGGACGGCCCGATAGGTACGTTCGTCTGAACTCACGCCGGCCGCTGCGTGCGGTTCATCATGTTAAGTAGGTGAACCGGAGGTTCTCATGGCCGATCCGCCATGAGAAGTGACGACTCGCCCACTTAACATGATGAACCGACACCCGCCAGACTGACCACGGCCCGCACTACCCTGCTGCTGTGCCCACCACAGCCCCCGCAGGCCTTCGCGGCGCGCACCGCATCCTCATCTATGGGGTCACGGGGTCCGGCAAGACCACTGCGGCCGACCGGATCGGCGAGGTGCTCGGGTTGCCGAGCCACCACGTGGACGACGAGATCGGATGGCTGCCGGACTGGGTCGAGCGACCGGCTCACGATCAGCGACGGCTTGCTGCCGAAATGGCTGCGGGCGAGGTCTGGGTCATGGACAGTGCGTACGGGACGTGGCGAGACGTCGTCACCGCTCAGGCCCAGTACGTGGTGGCCCTCGACTATCCGCGATGGGTGAGCATGACCCGACTCGTGCGCCGAGGCCTGCGCCGCGTCATCGCGAAGGAGCCGATGTGCAACGGCAACTACGAATCCTGGGGTCGACTTCTGGGGAAGAAGTCGATCATCCGGTGGCACTTCCGGTCGTTCGACCACAAGCGGGCAGCGATCGACACGATGGAGTCGGCGCCGGACGGTCCACCGGTCGTACGACTTCGGCGCTCGTCAGATCTGGACGCCCTGCTGCGCATCCTCCGCTGAACGTCTCCCGAGTTTGTTCCTACACGCCTCCCAAGCGCGACGTCACACCGCCTATTGCACATCACACCGGCTGCAGGCGGTGTGATGTCGAACAAGCGGTGTGACGTCGAACGTCGAGACGTGACCGACCCGCGGATGGGGGTTGCACGAAGGAGTTAGCCCTCGTCGTCGGATTCCGTCCGATTGCGGATCTCGGGCACGGACTGGAAGCCGTTCATCATGGCGGACAGGCGGCGAGCGCGGTCCGATCCGTACAGGTCCTCCAGGTACAGGCGCTTGCCGTCGGGGCCGGCCAGGGGGACGCGCCAGTTGGGGTACTCGTCGATCGTGCCCGGCTGGTTCTGCGTACGACGCTCGCCGACCGCGTCGGCCAGCGCGACGCAGAGCACGCGCGACGGTGTCCAGGTGAGGAAGCGGTGGAGCGCCAGAGTGATGTCCTCAGTGTCGCGGTCGTCGTGCGGTAGGGCGCCGCGCTCCTCGAGCATCCCGATCACCGCCGACTGCTCGCGCGCGTCGGCCTCGATCTCGGAGTCCAGCGACTCGGTGAGCAGCCCGAGCTGATAGCGGAGCTTGACGTGGTCGTGGGCGAGATAGCCGGCAGTCGGGGGCAGGTCGTGGGTCGTGACCGACGCCATGCAGTACTCGCGCCACCACTCCGGCGCGAGCGGCTTGCCCTCGTGGTCGTACTCGAACCACAGGATCGACGTGCCGAGAATGCCGCGTCGACGCAGATAGTCGCGCACCCACGGCTCGACCGTGCCGAGGTCCTCGCCGATCACCAGCGCGCCCGCGCGGTGCGCCTCCAGCGCGAGAATGCCGACGAGCGCCTCGTGGTCGTAGCGGACGTATGCGCCCTGCTGCGGCCCGTACCCCTGCGGGATCCACCACAGCCGGAACAGCCCCATGATGTGGTCGACCCGTACGCCGCCCGAGTGCCGCAGGATCCCGGCGACCATCGAGCGGAACGGCGCGTACGCGAGGTCGGCGAGGCGGTCCGGCCGCCACGGGGGCTGGCCCCAGTTCTGGCCGGACTGGTTGTACGGGTCGGGCGGAGCGCCCACCGCCACGCCGTTCGCGAACACCGTGGGCAACGCCCACGTCTCGGCGCCGTCGGCATTCACCCCCACCGCGAGATCGGACACGATGCCGATCGGCATGCCGGAGTCCTTGGCCGTCTGCTGGGCGCTCGACAGCTGGGTGTCGGCGATCCACTGCAGCCACATGTAGAACGTGACCAGTTCCGTCTGCTCCGTAGCGAACGCGGCGACCTCGGGTGACGATGGCCGACGCAACGCGTCCGGCCAGTCGCGCCAGCTGCGGCCGTACTTCTCGCTCAGCGCGCACCACGTCGCGAAGTCCCGCAGCTGACGCCCCTCGCGGCGCTGGAAGTCGGCGAACGCCATCTCGCGGGGCGCCTTGCGGCCGGCCCGGAACACGAGCTCCAGCGCCTCCCGTTTCGCGTCCCACGACGCGTCGCGCTCCACGGCCTCCGAGTGGGCGAGGTTGCCGATGAGGTCGCGCCGCATCCCGCTCACGATCTCGCGTTCGGCGCTCGGCAACCAGGCGTACTCGGCGATCGCCTCGGGCCGGATGTAGAGGGGGTTCACATAACGGCGGCTCGACGGGAGGTACGGCGAGGGTTCCATCGGCGGCACGGGCTGCGCGGCGTGGAGCGGGTTGATGAGCACGTACGAGGCGAACTGCTGCGTCGCGGTCCAGACGGCGAGGTCGGCGAGGTCGGTGAGATCGCCGACCCCCCACGAGTCTCGCGACGCGACCGAGTACAGCTGGGCCGCGTAGCCCCAGATCCGCTTGTCGCCCATCTGCTGCGGGAAGCCCAGCCACGGCGGCGTGACGATCAGCGACGACTCGACCTCACGGTCTTCGGAGCGCAGCACGATCCGGTGGTAGCCGAGCGGCAGCTCTCTTGGGACGGCGAAACTTGCCTCGCCGAGCCACTCGCCGTCGACCTCTCGGATCGGCGAGAGGTTCTCGACCTGGCGGGCATCGATGCTGCCGCCGTCCTCGAGCTTGATGAACACCTGCGCCGGGGCGCCAGCTCGTACATGGACCGGGAACGTCCTGGCGGCACCCTGCTCGACCACCACGCAGGGCGGCAGGGCGCGTTGCCAGATCCGCGCGTGGTACGTGTCGACGGCCGCTCGGGCCTTCTCAGGCGTCGAGGCGTCGACGTCGAAGGCGGACAGAACGGCGATCACCGACGCGTCGTCGACCTCGGTGTAATGGCCCTTCCAGTCCCAGAACTCCGTGCTGATCTGGTACAGCCCGGCCAGATCGCGGAGCGCGGGATCGATGAGTGGCATGCGTCGTCTCTCGGAGGGTCGTACGTCCTAGGGGCCAAGACTTCCAGCGCATCCCACGCGTCGCAACAGCGACACCACGGGAGCCGTCAGACCTCGAGCCGTGGTCGAGCCCCCGGGGCCGTCCGAGCGCCGGCCCTCAGCCCCGGCGTACCACCTGGGTGCGGGCGAGGAGGTCGGGCAGCGTTTGGCGCTTCGGGTGCCACAGGATCATGGACATGCTGAAGGCGTTCAGGATCAGGAACAGTCCCCCGCCTTGCGACAGCAGGGTCCAGGCGAGCGAGCGAGCGAGCCCACGGTTCCAACCGACCTTCTCCGTGGGCTTGTCTACTGGTGAGACCGCGATGCTCGAGATGCGTTGCCCGATCGTCCGCGACCAGAGGCCGAGGCTGACCGTCCCGTACAGGACAGTGGTCGCGATCATGGCGTAGGTCACGATCACCACGAGGTGGTTGAGGTCGTCGGTGAACCCGGCCTGGCCACCGGCGAGCACGTCCGCGTACAAGGCCTGCAAGCCTGCGAGCACCCTGTCCTGGAAGCCGCCGATGAAGAACGGCATCACCGCGGTGACAGCAAAGGACACCAGCAGGTTGTCGATGACCGTCGCCAGGAACCGACGACCGAACGACGCCAAGGTCGCATCGCCCGGCACGGCTGTGGGCTGTACGAGGGGAGCGGATGTGGGCTGTACGAACGGAGCGGGGCGCTGGATGGGCCGGAACCCGCCGTGGGCAACCGGAGTGGACGAAGCGCCTGCGGTCACCGAGGGTGCGGCACTACCGTGAGAGGCAACGGGCGCTGACGACTCCATCCGTACGAGGTTCGACCACTTCAGCCCGTCCCACCACCTCTGGCGGCCGGGGCCGGCGGGGTCGCGGTACCACCCGGGGGGCGGTACGGAGCCCGGGTTCGTGGAGGGGTCTGTCACATCGGCAAGTCTGCCCTATCCATAGGAGAGGTCTCTTACTCACAGCCCGAGTGACATGCCCCTGCTAGTAGCATCCTGCGGGGGCTAGGCCTCCGGACAGCATCGCTGGCACGGCACGCACGGCCTGCGAAGTTGAGCTCTGGCTGACATATCGAGGAAGTCACGTGGACAAGATCGGTCGCTACCGACTGACCCAGCGCATCGGCGCCGGGTCGTTCGCGACCGTCTGGAAGGGCCGCGACGACGAGCTGGACGCCGATGTGGCGGTGAAGATCCTCGCGGACAACTGGGCCGACAACGAAGACGTCCGCAGCCGATTCCTCGCTGAGGCGAAGCTCCTTCGTCGCATCCAGGACGAGCGGATCGTCCGCGTGTACGACATCGGCACGCTGCCCGACGGGCGCCCGTACTTCGTCATGGACTACGCCGACGGCGGCTCGCTGGAGCAGCTGCGCAAGCAGCCCGCCGAACCGGGACGCGTGCTGCGGCTGTGCGCCGAAGCCGCCCGCGCCCTCGAGGTCCTTCATCGCCATCGCATCATCCACCGCGACGTGACACCGGGGAACATCCTGCTCGACTACTCCGAGACCCAGGGTCTGCGCGTCCTGCTCGCGGATCTCGGCGTCGCGAAGAAGATGGTGGATCGCGCTGGCGCGACGATGACGGCCGGCACCCCCGCGTACATGGCGCTGGAGCAGGCCACCGGCGCCCCGTTCGACGCGCGAGCGGACATCTACTCGATCGGCGCGGTGACGTACGCCCTGTTGTCCGGCAAGCCGCCGTTCCCGGTCAAGACTCTCGCCGACCTCCTCAGCCGCAACCCCGCCATCGGGCCCGCGCCGATCGCCGATCGTGTGGGCGCCCCGCCGGCGCTCGACGCGCTCTTGAACGCCGCGCTGTCGCCCGACCCGAACAAGCGCCCGCAAACGGCCGACATCATGGCAAGCGCGCTCGATCAGCTGGCTGATGTGCTTCCGGGTGGCCAGACATACACGCCGCGCCCGCTGCCTAAGGCAGAGGGTTCCGTGCTGCGACCGTCGACGCCGACGCCCTTCTCGACGCCGTCGAGCTTCATCTCGGGGTTGAGCCCGGCCCCAGGTGGGCCCGGTTCGATGGTCTCGCTGCCACCGAACTCGTACTACACGGCCGCGCCGAGCTCGAGCGGGTACGAGACCCCCACGAGCGTCCTGGCCAGCTACATCCCTGAGGCGGAGTACACGCCTGCTCCCGTCGCTGAGAGCCATTCCCCCTTGTTCTGGGTCTGGGTCATCCTGTCGGCCGTCGCGCTGTTCTTCCTCACGCTCATGATCACCATCTGGGTCTCCGGCTGACGATCACGCCTACACTCGTGA
>Ga0208079_1000429_pt1 | contig 23367 bp, 20 predicted proteins | sample NGESurdeep092012_5_FD_184474 | JGI IMG/M metagenome (GOLD analysis project Ga0208079, IMG submission 184474) | Arctic peat soil microbial communities from Barrow, Alaska - NGEE Surface sample 210-2 deep-092012 (SPAdes) | ecosystem: Environmental > Terrestrial > Soil > Wetlands > Peat ... | reverse complement strand
GGCGAGCCGCTTTCCACTGCACCTGCAGCAAATCGCTGGTATATCCCCAGGGATTGCCTTATGATGGAATTGTGAAGCGAGCTCGTACACTCTACGTCAAGAATCCCGCGGCTCACCGCTTGGCGCTACAGGTGAGCAAGCAACTGGGCGTCACCATTACTCAAGCGGTGATCCAGGCGCTGGAAGATAAGGTGCGGCAAGCGCCGAAGCCATGGAATCAAGAAAAGCTCGACGCAATTCTAGCTGAATTCGACGCTCTGCCCGTCCTCGATCCGCGCAGCCCGGACGAGATCCTCGGCTACGATGAGTTTGGGCTCCCCAGCTAAATGGTGATCGACACTTCGGCGCTTGTTGCCATAGCGTTGCATGAGCCCTCGCGAGACGCTTTGATGGGCGCGATCCGGGTGGCGGCGACGCGCACCATCTCGTCGGTGTCCCTGCTGGAGGCGGGAATCGTCCTACGCGCGCGCTCGGGCCAACTGGGCGTGCAAAAGCTGTACGGCTTCCTCGAAGAACTGGGATTCGAAACGGCGGTGTTTGATGCGGCCCAGGCGAAGTTCGCCGTCGGCGCCTTTGCGCGCTTCGGCAAAGGCATGGGCCACCGCGCGCAACTCAACTTCGGAGATTGCGCCGTGTACGCTCTGGCCGCGATGCGTGGCGAACCCTTGCTGGCCACCGGCAACGATTTCGCGGCTACGGATTTGACCGTCGTCGGCCCTACTACAGGAACCTGAGGCGGAACCCGCGCGGATGGCGTCTAATAGAGGGATGAAGTTTTTGCTTGCCGCTCTACTTGCGCCCGTTCTGTGCCTGGGCGCCATCTGGCCGGAAAATATCGGGGCTTGGAAGCGTGCCGCCACCATGCAGGCGACCCTCTTCGACCGGCCAATCTGGGATGAGTACGGGCTCAAGGAATCCGAGGCTGCCCGCTATGAGAACGGCGACCAGAACTTCACGGTCACCGGCTACCGGCTGCAGGACACCACCGGCTGCATGGCGGCGTTCGACTGGCAGCGGCCGGCGAAATCCACCGCTTCCAAGCTGGCGCCGCTGGCCGCGGAGACGGGGGATGGCGGGGAAGGGCTGCTGGTGGTTCACGGCAACTACCTGCTTTCGTTCAGCGGGCACAAGCCGGAGGCCGCCGAACTGAGCGCGCTGTTCGATAGCCTGCGCAACGTGGATACCACCGTACTGCCGTCCCTGCCAGGCAACCTGCCTACCCAGGACCGTGTGGCCAACAGCGAGCGTTACATTACCGGACCGGCCAGCCTGGCGAAATTTATCCCGGAAATTCCACCGTCGGTGGCCGCCTTCCACTATGGCGCCGAGGGCCAGATGGGAGTTTTCCACAGCCCGAAAGGGGACGTGGGGCTGGTGATTTTCAGCTACCCCACCCCGCAGATCGCCATGCAGAAGGAAATCGACTTCAGGGGAATACCCGGTGGCAATCTGGTCAAACGCAGCGGTCCCCTCGTGGCGGTGGTGCTGGCCTCCACAGACCCGGACGCGGCCGAACGGGTGCTCTCGCAGGTGAAATATCAGGCTTCGGTGACCCTGGACCAATGGGTTCCCAGCCACAAAGACAACATCGGCAACCTGGTGATAAACGCTTTCGTTCTCATTGGGATACTGCTCGGATTTATGATCGTGTCGGGGCTGGCATATGGTGGCTGGCGGGCCTTCCTGCGGCGCGGTAATCGGGGCGAAGAGGCCGACGCGCTCACCACCCTGCATCTGGGAAGATGAGGAGTCGGATCGACAAACCCCTGTTTTTGTTCGTATTAGAGCGAAATCCTCAGGCGAAAAATGGACTTTTTGGCCTGCTTTGCGCCTTCTGTGGAAAAATCCACGTCGCCGCAAGTTGGCCCAAAAGAGCAGGTTACGGCCAAAAAAGGACCGGCCGGATTTTCGCTTGACTGGAAAGCCGTAAGGAAATACGATTCAACTACAAAGTTTTGGCGGTTGCGATTCCGTCGAGACTGATTCTCCCATCGAACATCACCCTGGTAGAACAGGGGATAAAATGCTCACCCTTCGGGGTGAGCATTTCTAATTTGCGGTACACCCCAATTTCAGGCGGGTTTTGCCGCACTGGAACCACGCTAGAATTCACTCATGGACAAACCCAAGCCGCCGCGGCCCGCGCAGGAACTCTCCTGGCGCGCGCGTCTGGCATCGCTTCGGTATATCCGGCCGTTGTTGAGGATGGTGTGGGAGACCAGCCCGCCCCTGGTGGTGGCCAGCACGGTTTTCCGGCTCTTCCGGGCGCTGCTGCCGCTGGCCATGCTCTGGGTCTCCAAGCTCATCATCGATGGCGTGGTGGCGTGGATTACGCGCCGCAGCGGCAATCTGGCGGGCATCTGGAAACTGGTGGCGCTGGAATTGGCGCTGGCCATCGCGAGCGATGTTCTGGGACGGGCGAATATACTGTGCGACAGCCTGCTGGGCGACCGCTTCACCAACCGGGTCAGCGTGCGCCTGATGGAACACGCCTCCCGGCTGGATCTGGCGTCGTTTGAAGACCCGGTATTTTACGACAAACTGGATCGCGCCCGTCGCCAGACGACCGGCCGGATGGGCCTCTTGGCGGCGCTCTTGAACATCGGGCAGGACGCCGTGACCCTGGCATCGCTCTCCACCGGGCTGATCGTGTTTTCACCCTGGCTGATGGTGCTGCTGGCAGCGGCGGTGATTCCCTCTTTCCTCGGCGAGACGCACTTTACCAGCCTGGCGTATTCCGTCCTGTACCAACGTACGCCGGAGCGCCGCAAGTTGGATTACCTGCGGCTGCTCGGCGCCAGCTCCCAGAGCGCCAAGGAAGTTAAGATCTTTGGACTGGGCTCGTACCTATCTAAACATTACGATGAGGTATCGACGGAGATCTTTAAGGAAAATAAGGCTATTGCGATGCGGCGTGCAGTCATGGGTTCGGCCCTGAACGTGGCGTCGACCGGGGGCTATTACGGGGCCTATGTGGTGGTCCTCGCGCGAACTCTGGCGGGCGCGGTTTCGCTCGGCAGCTTTACCTTCCTGACGGGGGCGTTCAACCGCTCACGAGCCTACATCGAGAAGATTCTCTCCGGCTTCAACGACATTTCCGAGCAGGCGGTCTTCTTGAAAGACCTTTTCGAGTTTTTCGCCATGCAGCCCACCATTGGCGCGGCGCCGAACGCGATTCCCGCGCCCCGCCCGATTCGGCAGGGGTTTGAATTCCGCAACGTGGCGTTCGCCTATTCGGGCAGCGACCGCATGGTAGTGCAACACATTAATTTTTGTCTGCATCCTAATGAAAAATTGGCATTAATCGGTGAAAATGGAGCCGGCAAAACGACCTTGGTCAAGCTCCTCGCCCGGCTCTACGACCCCACCGAAGGGCAGATTCTGCTGGACGGGATCGACCTGCGCGAGTATGACGTGGAGGATCTGCGCCGCGAAATTGGCGTGATCTTCCAAGATTACATGCGTTATGACCTGCTTGTTCGTGAGAACATTGGATTTGGCAAGGTCGAGTCACTTAACGACCGGCCCCGGGTCGAATCCGCGGCGGTGAAGAGCTTGGCAAAAAGCGTGATCGACCGTTTGCCGAATGGGTACGATCAGATGGTGGGCCGGCGTTTCGAGGGCGGCGTGGATCTTTCCGGGGGCGAGTGGCAGAAGTTCGCGCTCGCGCGGGCTTACATGCGCGACGCCCAGTTGCTGATTCTGGACGAGCCGACCGCTACGCTGGACGCGCGCGCCGAGTATGAGGTGTTCCAGCGGTTCAGCGAACTGACGCGAGCGCGCATGGCAATACTGATTTCCCACCGATTCTCCACCGTCCGCATGGCAGACCGGATCCTGGTGCTGGCGGACGGGTCGATACAAGAGCAAGGTACGCATGAGCAACTGCTCAGCCTGGGCGGGCGCTATGCTGAATTATTTGAGCTGCAGGCTGCTGGTTATCGCTAGGGCCAAGAAGAATGCCCCCACGAATGGGGGCGGCCCAGAGGGCACCCCAGCCTGAAAGGCTGCGCTACAAGAGAGAAGAAAGAAGACGAATGACTGATTTGAAGTTGCAGGTAATACCCCTGGGCGGCCTGGGCGAGTTCGGCATGAACATGACCGCCATCCGCTACGGCGAAGACATTATCGTAGTCGATTGCGGAATGATGTTCCCCGATGCCGAGCTGCTCGGCGTCGATCTGGTGATGCCCGACCTGACTTTCCTCAAGGAAAATCAGGCGCAGGTGCGAGCCGTGATTCTGACCCACGGCCACGAGGACCACATCGGAGCCGTGCCCTATTTTCTCTCCGAGATCGACGTGCCTGTCTACGGTACGGCGTTCACGCTGGCTCTGGTGGAGCGGCGCCTGGAAGAGTACGATCTGGACCAGGAGCCGCGGCTGATCAAGGTCAAGCCGAAGCAGGCCATCGGCATCGGCCCGTTCAAGATCGAGTTCATTCACGTCACGCACTCCATTGTGAGCGCGGTGGCTCTGGCCATCACTACGCCGCTCGGCGTGATCATCCACACCGGCGATTTCAAAGTGGACCCCACGCCGACGGACAACGAGCTGTTCGATCTGCACACGCTGGCCGATTACGGCAAGCGCGGCGTCCTGCTGCTGCTCTCCGATTCGACGAATTCCGACCGGCCGGGATACACCGAGAGCGAGCGCGCGGTGAGGCCGCGCATGGAGGAGATCTTCAGCCGCTCCGAGAATCGGATCGTCGTTTCCTGCTTCAGCTCCTCGATTCACCGCATCCAACTGGTGCTCGATCTGGCGGAGGAATACGGCCGGCGGGTGGCGATCGTCGGCAGAAGTATGGTGTCGGTCACGGAGATCGCCCATTCTCACGGCCTGCTGAGTATTCCGGACGGCATCCTGCTGCGCCCGCAGGATGTGATGGGCCTGGCGCGGGAAAAGGTGGCGATTCTGGTTTCCGGCACGCAGGGCGAGCCGATGTCGGCGCTGTCGCGCGTGGCGGTGGATAACCACAAGCACATCTCGGTGGACAAGGGCGATACGGTGGTGCTGAGCTCGCGCATCATCCCGGGTAACGAGAAGGCGATTTTTCGCATGATCGACCACATGTCGCGCCGCGGGGCGGACGTCCTGTACGGCGCCATGAATCCTCCGCTCCACGTCTCCGGACACGGCAGTGTGGAAGAGATGAAGTTGGTACTGAACCTGGTGCGGCCGCGCTACTTCATGCCCATCCACGGGGAGTTCCGCCAGCTTTCCAAGCACGCGAGGTTAGCCGAGCACCTGCGCTTCGCCGGGCTGGAAGAGACCTTTATCATGGACATGGGCGACGTCCTGGAGTTCGACCATCATGGCGCGCGCCGGGCGGGCAAGGTCACCGTGGGGCACGTGTGCATCGATTCGGGTTCGGTGGACGACGTGGTGCAGGATATGGTGATCCGCGACCGGCGCCTGCTGTCGGAAGACGGCATCGTGCTGCCGATCATTGCGATCAACCGGAGTACCGGGCGCCTCGAAAGCCCGCCGGAGATCGTCATGCGCGGCTTCCAGGTGGGGGATGACGGGGCGGCGTTCCTGGATGCGGCGCGGCAACTCGTCATTAAGACGCTGGAAGGATCGAATCTCGAGGAGAAGACGGATTGGGGAGTCATGAAGGAGAAGATCCGCGCGGACCTGAAGCGGCACATCGTCAAGCAGACGTCCAAGCGTCCGCTGATCATGCCGGTGATTCTGGAGGTCTAGTAGGACAGGCATCCTTGCCTGTCGGGAGTCTGACAGGCGAGGACGCCTGTCCCGCAGTCCCGTCCGTCTACCTGGAGGATGCTTCCGGGCTGAAGGGCGGGCACGCCGAGCGGGTGATTGTGCCGGCGGATGACGCGGCAGTCGCCGCCGCTTTGCGCGCGGCCTCGGCGGCGGGGATTCCGGTTACCGTATCGGGCGCGGGCACCGGCGTGGCGGGCGGCCGCGTGCCGTTCGGCGGCTGGGTGCTCTCGCTAGAGAAGTTCACGCGCCTCGACATCCACCCCGGGTATGCCGTGGCCGGCGCCGGCGTGCTGCTGCGCGACGTGCATGCGGCGGCGCTCGGGTCGGGACAACTCTATCCGCCCGACCCCACCGAGACCGGGGCTTCCATCGGCGGCAACATCGCCTGCAACGCCAGCGGGTCGCGGAGTTTCCGCTATGGCGCTACCGGCGCCTGGGTGGAGCGCCTGCGCGTGGTGCTGGCCGACGGGCGCAGGCTCGACATCGGGCGCGGCGAGAAAATTGATTTCGACCCGGGCACGATCCCGCTGCCGGCCGTCACCAAGAACACAGCCGGCTATTTGCTGCGCCCGGGCATGGACTGGGTGGATCTGTTCATCGGTTCGGAGGGCACCCTGGGGGTGATCACGGAAGCCACGCTGCGGCTGCGCCCGGCGCCCAAGGCAGTGCTCGCGGGCCTGGTGTTTTTCCCTAGCGACGATGCGGCGGTGACCGCGGTGGAACGCTGGCGCGCCACGGCATCGGCGCGCATGCTGGAGTATTTCGACCAGCCCTCGCTCGACCTGTTGCGCAGCCGATTCCCGGAGATTCCGGGAGCAGCGCGCGCGGCCATCCTGTTCGATCAGGAGATGGAGTCGGTGGACGATCCGGAGATCGACTTGTGGTTGGAGCGCCTGGAGGGCACCGGCGCCCTGGTGGAAGACTCCTGGTTCGCTACCACGGCCAACGATCGCGAGCGCTTCCGGCGCTTCCGCCACACCCTGCCCGAACTGGTCAACGATGCGGTGCGGCGCTCTGGCGCCATGAAGATGAATACCGATTTCGCCGTGCCGTTGGCGCGCAATCGCGAGATGCTGGCCTACTACCGCCAACGCCTGGAAGAGGAGTTCCCGGGGCGCTACGTGATCTTCGGACATATCGGCGACGCGCACGTCCACGTGAACCTGTTCAGCGATCCGGCGAACCCGCGGCACGCGGCGGCGCTGCTGGCGGAATTCGCCCGCCACGCCGTGAAACTGGGCGGCACGGTGGCGGCCGAGCACGGGGTAGGGAAGCGCAAGGCCCACCTGCTGGCGCTACAATACGCGCCCGAACACCTGGAGGCGATGCGCGCCGTCAAGCGGCGGATGGACCCGGCCGGCATCCTGGGCCGCGGCACGATGGTAGCGTAGCGCCGGAAAGGGCAAACCGGCGGGAGGTGGCAAGGATTGGCCACTGCGTCGGGAATTTGGCAGTGCGGCTGGTGGACGGACCCGCCTTTTCAATGGTTTGGGATGTCCTCGAAAGTGGCTACAAGAATGCCAATGCCGCGACCGTTAGGGAGCGTTTCTCGAAATACTGGACCGCACTTCTGAAACGGCGCACTACGTTACCATACGCCTATGCTCTCCTGGCTGGTGGTCGGTGTCGGCGATATTACGCGCAAGCGGGTACTGCCCGCGATTTTGGCGGAGTCTCGCAGCCGGCTGGCCGGAATCGTGACCCGCGACCCGGCGAAGGCTGAGCCGTATGGCGTGAAGTCGTGGAGCGATCTCGCCTCCGCGCTGGCCGAGAGCGACGCCACGGCGGTGTATATCGCGACGCCCGTGTTTATGCACGCCGCGCAGACCATCGAGGCCTTGCGCGCCGGGCGCCACGTGCTGTGCGAAAAGCCCATGGCGCTGAACTATGCCGAGGCGCTCGCCATGCAGCGGGCATCCGAAGATACGCGCCGCACCCTGGGCATCGCCTATTACCGGCGCATGTACCCCAAGGTGGACCGCGCGCGCGAGTTGATGGAGGCGGGCGTGATCGGCCGTCCGGTGTTCGCCGAAGCCACCGCGCACGATTGGTTCAACCCGCTTGGCACCTCGCGCGCCTGGCTGGCCGACCCGAAGCAGTCCGGCGGAGGACCGCTGCGCGATACCGGGTCGCACCGCATCGATCTGATGAACTATCTGTTCGGCAAGCCCATCAACGCGATCGGCCGCTTATCGACGCTGGTGCAGCCGCTCGAAGTGGAGGACAACGCCACCGTGACGATCGAGTACGAAGGCGGCGTGCGCGGTGTGGTGGATGTGCGCTGGCATTCGCGGGTGGTGCGCGACGAATTCCGCGTCCGCGGCACCGACGGAGAGATCGACTTGTCGCCGTTGAACGGTCCGGAACTGGTGCATCCCGGCGGCGTCGAGCGCATTGCCGCCCCGGAAAACCTGCACTATCCGTGTGTCGAGGACTTTGTCAGCGCCATCGTACGCGGCATCCTCCCGAGGTCCTATGGAGAGAGCGCGCTGGCCGCCGAATGGGTCATGGAGCAGGTAACCCCGTAGCGTAGCCGTCCCGGCTGCCATGTCCCCATTCCTGGGGGCATTCTTCCTCCGTGTCACGTCCGCTCCCACGCCCCTATTTCACTATGGTGAAGTGCAGCGCGAAGTACGAAAGCCACGCAATAGTCGCGGCGGCCGGTATGGTCAGCACCCACGCCCACACGATGTTGGTGGCGATGCCCCAGCGGACGGCCTTCATGCGCTGGATGCTGCCCACGCCCGCGATGGCGCCGGCGATGGCGTGCGTGGTGGAGACCGGCGTTCCCATATAGGTGGAAAGTAGAACGCTCACCGCGGCGCCGGTTTCGGCGCAGAATCCGCTGCGCGGTTTGAGCCGCGTGAGCCGTCCCCCCATGGTGCGTACGATGCGCCAGCCGCCGCTCATCGTGCCCAGGCCGATGGCCGAGAAGGAGGCGAACAGGACCCATTTGGGGACCTCGAACGCCGTCAGGTAATTTGAAGTGTAGAGCACGCCGGTGATGATTCCCGCGGTCTTCTGCGCATCGTTGGAGCCGTGCGCCAGGCTGAGTGCCGCCGCCGAGAGCAATTGGAGCTTGCGGAAATACTTGTCCATTCTCGACGGCGTGGAGTGCCGGAACAGCCAGTAGACCAGCACCATCATTGTGTAGGCGGAAACCAGGCCGATCAGCGGGGCGCCGACGATCATCTTCAAGGTGAATGGCCACCCGCCGGTGGAACTGACGTTGAGCGCTTCCAGGCTGTGGCCGAAGCCGCGCAGCAGGCCCACGCGCGCCATGGCGGCGCCGGCGTACCCGCCGATCAAGGCGTGCGACGAACTGGTGGGCAGGCCGAGCCACCACGTGATCAGGTCCCAAACGATCGCGCCCAGCAGACCAGCCATAATCACGTAGGGCGTGACCAGATCGAGGTCCACGAAGCCCTTAATGATCGTCTTGGCCACTGCCTGGCCGCTAAAAAGGAAGGCTGCGGCGAAATTGAAGAATGCGGCCCACAGCACCGCCTGAAACGGGGTGAGCACCCGCGTGGCCACAACGGTGGCGATGGAATTCGCCGCATCGTGAAAACCGTTGATGTAATCGAACACCAGCGCGATGGCGATGATGAGTACGGCGAGCGCGAGGACGGACATGCTAGCTGTTCTTGACCACCACGTTCTGCAGCACGTCGGCCACGTCTTCGCAGCAGTCGACGGTGCTCTCGAAGAACTCGTACACTTCCTTGAGCTTGATCAGGGTGATCGGGTCCTTCTCCTTATCGAACAGGTCCACCACACTGGCTCTGCCGATCAGGTCCGCTTCGTTTTCCAGGCGATTGATTTCGATGCAGTGCTCCATGATGGGGCCGTTGTTTTCCAGCGCCTCGAACGCGGCCTTAAGAGACTTGGCGCAACTGGCCACAATCTCCGAAAGCTTGACCATGGCCGGCGGAACCGGGTCGATCCGGTAGCTCACCAGGCGGTGCGCCGTGTCTTCCACGCCATCCAGCACGTTGTCCAGTGCCGCCGAGAGGTTGTGGATGTCCTCCGGATCGATAGGCGTAATGAACGTCTGGTTGAGCCGGGTGAACAACTCGTGGATGACTTCATCCCCGCGGTGTTCCAGCACGTTGATTTCGGTGGCCGCGCCCGCCAGGCGCGCGTTGGTGCCCCGGACGCCTTCCAGCAGGAGGCGCGAAGCTTCCGAGATGATCTCCACCTGTTTCAGAAAGAGGTGGTAAAACTTCTCCTCGCGTGGCAGCAGTCTCATAAGTTGGGCTTGATGTGGAGAGAACCCATGGTAAACGGATTGCTAGCCGCGGGTCAATCGAGAGACGATTACAATTCCGTGACAATCGGAAACAATTCCTGGGTTTGTGTCTCCGATTCGGCACTTTCGCCATGCAGATTCAGGAAGCGCGTGTCCAACAATCGGCTGGTATCCACGTTCCCCATGGCGGAAAGCATGGTTTCCTTGAGATGCGGGTGCTGGCGTTCCAGTTCCCCGAACAGGTCGCGCAGGGCGCGCCGCACGGTACCGGTACGTTGCGAGCAACCGCACGGCACCACCGGCACGCCGCAAGAAGCGGCGTAGGCCGTGGTGATGTCTTCGGTAACGAAGACCAGGGGGCGGATCAAGCGGTAATCGCGGTTGCGGGAGTGGGTCACGGGCGGCAGCGAGCTCAGCTTGCCGGTGAACATGGTATTGCGCAGCAGGGCCTCGCAGAAATCGTCCGCGGTGTGGCCGAAGGCGATCACGTTGCAGCCCAGATCGGCCGCGATCTGGTACACGGCGCGGCGCCGGTAGCGGCTGCACAGGTCGCAGCCGTGGCCGGGCTCTTCTTCCAGCAGGCGCAGCGAAGGCGCGTCGCGAAAATAGGTCCAGGCAATGCCGCGCGCCTTCAGGTATTCGCCGAGAGGAGCGATGGGCCCCAGGAACTTGCCCTGCTCCACGGTGAAAGCGCAAACGGAAAAGTCGATGGGCGCGCGTTTCTGGAGCAGCAGCAGGGCTTCCAGCATGGTCGCCGAATCCTTGCCGCCGGAGAGCGCCACGGCCACGCGGTCGCCCTCGCGAATCATCCGGTAGCGATGAATGGCTTCCCCCACTTTGCGCAGTAATGTCTTTTCGAGATCCACTGGATTGATTATAGAGGGGCGGACAGCCCGGCTGGATTTTTGTGGTTTACAATCGAATGGAGGACACATGGACGACGACCGCAACGCCCCGGCCTCAAAGGGAGACCATGTAGAGTGGGGAACCCGGACCATTGAAACATTGACCAAAGTCATCCGTGACTCTCAGGCCGAGATCGTGAAGGCATTCTCGGTCTGCGTGGAAACCGTCCAGACACAACTCAAGGCGCGGGACGACACCTATGCCGGTTTCGCTGAGAGTCTCACTGTCCTGGAAGAGCGGGTTCTCGAAGTCGAAAGGCGGCTGAACATGCCGCCCGCCGCGTAAGTGAAGATCGCCACCGCCCGCATCCTCGCCTTCGATACTCTCCTCAAAGTGGAATCGGGAGGCTACGCCTCGGACCTCCTGCTGCTCCACTCCGCTTCTCTCGACGCGCGCGACGCCGGGTTGGCCGCGGAAATCGTCTTCGGCGTATTGCGCTATCGCGCCCAGCTCGATTTCCTGATCCAGCACCATTCCGGCCGCGCGCGCAAGCTCGATCTCGCGGTGCGCATCGCCCTGCGCATGGGGTTCTATCAGATCCGCTATCTGGAGCGCGTTCCGCCGCACGCCGCCGTTAAGGACAGCGTCGAACTGGTGAAGCGCGCCCACAAAACTTCCGCCGCGGGCTTCGTCAACGCCCTGCTGCGCCAGGCCAATCGCGATCCCGTCCCGTGGCCCACGCGCGAAATCGAGCTTTCCTGCCCGGAGTGGCTGCTGGCTCGCTGGGAAGCGGCATTCGGCGCCGAAACCGCCGCGGGGATCGCGCAGGCAGCGCTGCGCGAGCCGGAAAAATACATCCGCATCTCGCCCGCCGGCGACCGTATGCAGGACATCGGATCGCAATCCATCGTGCCGCTGCTGCGCCTCGAACCGGGCCTCCGATTTCTCGACCTCTGCGCCGCGCCTGGAAATAAGACCGCGCAGGCGCTGGAAGCCGGTGTGCACGCGATCGCCGCCGATCTGCACTTCCACCGCCTCACGCAGCTCAAGCCGCTGACCGCCAACCTGGTGGTGCTCGACGGCACCCGTCCGCTTCCCTTCGCGCGCCCCTTCGACCGCATTCTGGTGGACGCCCCCTGCTCGGGTACCGGGACCCTGGGCCGCAATCCGGAAATCAAGTGGCGGCTCAAGCCGGACGATCTCGACGACCTGCGCGTCCGCCAGTCGGCGTTGCTTGCCAACGCGCGCGCCGCGCTCTCTCCCGGCGGCGTCCTGGTGTACTCCACCTGCTCGCTCGAATCCGAGGAAAACCAAGGCGTCACCGCGGCGGTACCCGAGGCGCTGATTACGGAGCGCATGCGCCGGATTCCGGGGCGCGACCCAGGGGACGGTTTCTACGCCTGTGTGATAAAATCGACGTAGCCCGTAAATGATTGAAATCGTTCCCTCCATCCTGTCGGCGGACTTTGCCCGCCTGGCCGATGACATCGCGCGCGTGGAGCGCGGCGGCGCCAAAATGCTCCACCTGGACGTGATGGATGGCCATTTTGTGCCCAATTTGACCATCGGCCCGCCGGTGGTGGAATGTGTGCGCAAAGCCACCAGACTGCATCTCGACGTGCACCTGATGATCGAAAATCCGGAGCGCTTTGCGACCGCGTTTGTGGAGGCGGGAGCCAATTCGGTCTCCGTGCATTACGAGGCGACCAGCCATCTGGATGGCGTGCTCGGCATGATCCGTAAGGCCGGCGCCATGGCGGGTGTGGTGCTCAATCCGTCCACCCCGGTGGCGGTTCTGGAAGAAGTGGTGGAAGTGGCGGATTACGTGCTGCTGATGAGCGTGAATCCGGGATTCGGCGGACAGAAGTTGATTCCCTACGTGCTCGAGAAAGTGCGCAAGCTGGCGAGGCTGCGCCGTGAGAAGAAGTTAGCGCTGCCCATCGAAATCGATGGCGGCGTGCACCAGGAGAATCTGGCGGATGTGGTGCGCGCGGGGTGTGACTGGATCGTCACAGGGTCGGCGATCTTTCACAGTGCGGACCCGGAGGCCACGCTACGTGAGATGCGTGAGATCGCGGTGCAGGCGGCCGGGGTCGCATGCTAAGTACTCACGTTCGGAGTTACGGTGACGTATCGGGAAACCGCTTGCTGACGCGCGCGGCTCCGATCCGAGCCGCGACCGTAAGGGAGCGGTGTATTTGCGAAACGGCGAGCAAAGTCTGGTTGGAGTGATTGAGTGATTATGGTTCGAAACGCGATTCGTTCTACCGCTGTGGTTTTGGCGGTTGTGGTACTCCTCGGCGGCTGTGGCATTCGCCGCAAGAAGTACACCAACCCCATCACCAAAGACACGCAGCAGCCCGATAAGGTGCTGTTTGACAAGGCCATCAACGATATCGAGCACAGCCGTTTCGAAATCGCGCGCCTGCTGCTGCAAAACCTGATCAACACCTACGACACCAGCGAATATCTGGCCAAGGCCAAGCTGGCCATCGCCGACGCCTGGTTCCGCGAAGGCGGCAGCCACGGCCTGGCGCAGGCCGAAGCCGAGTACAAGGACTTCATCCTGTTCTACCCGGCGATGGAAGAGGCCGCCGAAGCGCAGGAGAAGGTCTGCGACATCCATTACAAGCAGATGGAAAAGCCGGATCGCGACCCCATGCACGCGCTGCGCGCGGAGCAGGAATGCAAGCAGCTCATCCTGCAATTCCCCAACAGCAAGTTCGCACCCCTGGCGCAACAGAAGCTGCGCGACATTCAGGAGGTGCTGGCCGATAGCGAGTTCCGCGTGGGCACCCTGTATCAGAAAAAGGGCAGCTTCCCGGCCGCGGCCAACCGCTTCCAGGCGATGGTGGACCAGTTCCCGATTTACAGCAAGGCCGACGAAGCCCTCTGGCAGATGGCCGAGAGCTACCACCGCATGGGCGACCGTTTCGAGGATCAGCAGGTGACGGCGTACCAGCGCATCGTCAAGGACTACCCTCTCAGCATCCACGCCGAGGACGCCCGCGCGCAACTCGAAGTCATGAAGCGCACCGTTCCCGAGGCCGACACCGTGGCCATGGCGCGCATGAAGTATGAGATGGAGAACCGCACCAAGCCCGGGATGCCGAGCCATTTCTGGGGTCTCTTCCGTTCGCGTCCGGACATGACCCAGGCGGCGAAATCGGGCACTCCGCCGATGGAAGGCTACCGGCCCACCATTCCGATGAGCGTGCCTCCGGCAGCCGCCACGCCCGGCGCTCTGGGCACCAACGAAGTCAGCATCAGCAATCCGGGCAGCGATAGCGAAATCGATAAAGGCAAGGAAGTGCGCGCCAACCCGGGCGGCGCCGAAGCCGCGCTGGCCACTACGGCCACGCCTCCCGCCGCGGAAAACGCCGCCAAGCCCACGGCGGACCCGAACGTCGCCGCCAAACAGGCGTCCATGACTCCGGCCCAGCAGAAAAAGGAATATCAAAAGCAGCTCAAACAGCAGCAGGACGCCGTCAAGAAAGCCCAGGGCGATCGCAAGAAAAAAGAGGCGGAGTTGCAGCAGAAGGTCAAGGAACAGAAGAAGAAGTCCAAGGCCAAACAGGACGAGCAGAAGCAGGAACAGAAACAGCCGCCGCCCGCTCCCACCGGCGGACAGGCCCCCATCCCTCCGGTCAAACCATGAGCCGCATTCTGCTGGTGGACGACAGCCCTCACGCCCAGCGTATGGGCGAGCGCATCCTCAGCGAAGAAGGCTATGAAGTCGTCACCGTCAGCAATGCCGACTCCGCGCTGATCCGCCTCGACGATGTCGATCCCGACGTCGTGTTGGCGGACGTTGTCATGCCCGGCCGCACCGGCTACGAGATCTGCCAGTACCTCAAGATGAGCCCGCGCCATCGCCATGTGCGCGTGATCCTCACCGCCGGTGTCATGGAGACGCTGGATGAAGCCGCCGCCGTGCGCGTGGAGGCGGATGGCACGCTGCGTAAACCGTTCGAGGCCAGCGCCCTGCTTGCCGCCGTCAAACCGCTGGCCGAAGCGGCCGCCCAGGATCGCGCGGCCCTGGTGCCTCGCGAGCCCGGCGCCAGGGAGCGGGTTCCCGCGGTGGCGGCCGTCCCGTTCGTCGCCGTGGTCGATGAGGAACAGGTGCGCGCCGCGGTTACCGTGGCCTTGGATGCCTCCATGGCGGTGATGGTGGAAGAGATCGCCAAGCGCGTGCTGGCTTCTCTCGCCACGCGTAAACCGGAACCTGCGACTGCCCCTGCCCTGGCGACTACGCCCGCTCCGCTCGAGGCCCCCCATGCGGCGCCGCCCGACTCGCCCGCCTCGCATGCCACGCGCATGGAGCCAGTCCGCCGGGTCAGCCCCCTTCGCCATCGATCGGGTTCTATTCTAGGATTAGATATCAGCCGTCCGGAGCCCGAATCCTCCGAAACGGATCGCGAATAACGTATGCCCGACAACAGCTTTGACGTAGTCTCCAAAATCGAAATGCCGGAAGTGCACAACGCCATCCAACAGGCGTTGAAAGAGGTCCACCAGCGCTTCGACCTCAAGGACTCCCATTCCAACATCGAGTTCAACGAGAAGGACAACAAAATCCTGCTGCACAGCAAGGACGAGTTCAAGCTCAAGGCGGTGGTGGATATCCTGCAATCCAAACTGATCAAACGCCAGGTCCCGCTGAAGGGCTTGACGTACGGTGAAATCATCCCCGCCGCCGGGTCCACGGTCAAGCAGGAGATCACCATGCAGCAGGGAATCGCCATCGAGAAGGCCCGCGAACTGGTCAAAAAGATCAAGGACAGCAAGCTGAAGGTGCAGGCCTCTATCTCGGGCGATTTCGTGCGCGTAGCCAGCAAAGACCGCGACACCCTGCAATCGGCCATCAAGCTGCTCCGCGACACCGATTTCGGCATCGACCTGCAATTCACCAACTACCGCACGAACTGACGTGCCGCGCCGCATCGAGTCGCTCAGTCTGGCCGGTCCCGCTGGCCGTCTCGAAGCGTTGCTCGAAGAGCCCGAGGATGGCGAACCGCGGATGGCCGCCGTGGTCTGCCATCCCCACCCGCTCTACGGCGGCACCCTGCACAACAAAGTGGTCTACCGCCTGGCGCGCGGATTGCGCCGCTCTGGCATCGTCGTGCTGCGCTTCAACTTTCGCGGCGTGGGCGGAAGCGAAGGCGAGCACGGGCACCTGGAAGGCGAAATCGAAGACGCCCGCGCGGCGCTTGCCTGGCTCCGCGAACGCTATCCCGCTCTCCCCTACGCGCTCGCCGGCTTTTCGTTCGGCTCGCGCGTGGTCACTCGCCTGGGATGCGCCGCCGAAGGCGCCAGCTTCCTGATGGCCGCCGGGTTCCCGACGCGCTGGGGTTCGCCCGATTATCTGGAGAGCTGCCCGGCCCCCAAGATCTTCATCCAGAGCACTAACGATCAGTTCGGTCCCCGCGCGGAACTGGAAGCGATGTACCAGCGCTGCGCCGCCCCCAAGCAACTCCACTGGATTGCCGCCGCCGACCACTTCTTCGCCGGCGGGCTGGAGGCGCTGGAAAAGCAGGTGGAGGCGTCGGCGGAACAGTCGCTGCTCGTCTGAAGTGCGCCGGCACCCCTCTAGTTGTGCTGTAGTTTGACACACGCATGGTTTCGTCATAATATGACTTCATAATAGAAATGGTTCCGGGTATAATATGATTCCGGATATGAAATGGTTCCGGTCCAGTACTCCGAGCAGCCGGGCGGCATACCTTCCTCTGCTCAGGAGAGCCGTTGTTCTCTCCTCATTTGATGCAGTGTTGCTCTGAAATGGAGGCGATATAGTGACGAGTCTAGACGGATCTATTAAAAAGCTTGGGTTGCTTCTGATGTGCACTTTTTGCTTGAAGGCTCAAACTCCGGTAGTGCTTGGAACAGCCGGCAATTTCGCGGTTCTGGCTGGCTCCACGATTACCAGCATCGGTCCTACCGTGGTGAATGGGAATATTGGGGTGAGCCCAGGTACTGCGATTACTGGATTTGGCCCCGGAATCGTGCTCGGGGCGATACACGCCGGTGATGCTGTGGCAGCAACGGGCAAGAACGACTTGACAACCGCGTATAACGACGCTGCCGGACGAGCATGTCCTGGCCCCCCGCTGCCCGGGAACATCGGCGGGAGCGTTATCGCGCCAGGCGTTTACTGTGCCGCGTCCTCGGTTGGCATTACAGGGACCGTCACCCTCAACGGTAATGGCAATCCGAATTCCGTCTTCATCTTCCAGATCGGGACCACACTAACCACCGCGGCTGGCAATAGTGCGGTGAACCTCATCGGCGGCGCCCAGGCTTCCAACGTTTTTTGGCAGGTCGGAAGTTCGGCAACTCTTGGAACCAACACTGTCTTCAACGGAACCATCATGGCCCTGGCATCCGTCACGGTAACCACCGGAGCAGTGCTGAACGGCAGAGCGTTGGCACGGAATGGCGCGGTTACGTTAGACAGCAACGCGATTACAACCCCTTCTTCCCCGCCCGGTGGCGGGGCCGGCGTGCCCTCGGTGACGTGCTCATTCCCCAGCGGGCAGGTGGGCGTAGCCTACTCCTCAGCCCTGGTGGCAACCGGCGGGGTGCCGTCGTACACCTACTCGATCACCGCGGGCAGCCTGCCTACGGGCCTGGCGCTCAACCCGTCCACGGGCGCGATCACCGGGACGCCGACCGCTGCGGGCGCATTTAGCGACACGTCCAGAGTGGTGGATTCGGTGGGCTCCTCGTCGACGAGCAGTTGCGGGATCACCATCGCCCCGGCGGCGGCGCCGACGCTCTCGCTGACGTGCGCATCCAATTCCGGGCAGGTGGGCCAACCCTACGTCTCGTCCCTGGTGGCAGCCGGCGGGACGCCCCCGTACACCTTCTCGATCACCGCGGGCAGTCTGCCATCGGGCCTGACGCTCAGCTCGTCCACGGGTGCCATCAGCGGGACGCCGACTGCCTCCGGGAGCTTCAACTACACGGCCCGGGTGGCAGATTCGGTGGGTGCCTCAGCGACCAGCAGTTGCGGACCGTTCCTGAGCGCGCCGGCGCCACTGCCCTCGCTGACGTGCTCGTTCCCCAGCGGGCAGGTGGGCGTAGCCTACTCCTCTCCCTTGGTGGCGACCGGCGGGACACCGCCGTACAGTTACTCGATCATCGGAGGCAGCCTGCCTACGGGCCTGACGCTCAACGCGTCCACGGGTGCGATCACCGGGACGCCGACCGCTGCCGGGGCATTTAGCGACACGTCCAGAGTGGGGGATTCGGCGGGCGCCTCATCGACCAGCAGTTGCGGAATCACCGTCGCCCCGCCGTCGGCGGCGTCTCTCTCCCTGACGTGCGCCGCCAATTTCGGGCAGGTGGGCCAACCCTACGTCTCGTCCATGGTGGCAGCCGGCGGGACGCCGCCGTACACCTACTCGATCTCCGCCGGCAGTCTGGCTCCGGGCCTGACGCTCAACTCGTCCACGGGTGCCATCAGCGGGACGCCAACTGCCGCCGGGACCTTTAGCTACACGGGCCGGGTGACAGATTCGGCGAGTACTTCAGTTTCAACGACGAGCAGTTGCGGGCCGTTAATTGTAACTAGCGCGCCACCACCAAGCGTGCCAGCTCCGCCGTCGCTGATTCTCGTCATGGCAGGTCTCGCTCTGACCACGGCTTACCAGCAGCGAGAACGGTTACTGGCGCGGTTCCGAAGGAGCTGAAGGCCGGACCATCGCTCTGTGCGATTGTTCCCCCGGGGGGAAAGCCGGCTTCGCGGGTCGGAAAGCCATCACAGTTGTGCGGCATGACGAGAACACGACAGGCCTATATTGTATTGACCGCCGCGGCCCTTGTGGTCTGCTATGGGTCTACGCTTCGAGGCATGTTCGAACAGTGGTCGATCGACGAAGACATGTCGCACGGTTTCGTTGTGCCAATCGTGGTTCTTTGGATCGTTTGGAGGGAGCGCGGGCGGTGGCAGGCGCTTCCGGCGAAGCCAAGCTGGTGGGGCCTTGCGGTTCTGGCAGCCGGCGCCGGCATGCAGATCATAGCTGCGTTTGGCGGGGGTCTTTTCGCCGGCTCGGTGGCGTTTCTCGTATCGGTTGCCGGCGCGGTGCTGTACCTGGGCGGATTCGTGTACCTGCGTGCGTGGGCTTTTCCGTTTCTGCTGGCGCTCTTCATGCTGCCCAAGCTGGCGATCGTCTATAGCCAGGTGACGTTTCCGTTGCAAATACTTGCCAGCCGCATCGCCGCGGCCATGTTGTCGGTTGCCGGGGTCGCCGTAGTCCGGGAAGGCAACATCCTGGATGTGGCCGGGCACCGCGTCTCCGTGCAGGAAGCCTGCAACGGCGTCCGCTACCTGCTTTCGCTGGGGTTCATCGCCGTCGTATACGCCTACCTCGCCGATCCGAAGCCCTGGATGCGGTTTGCCCTCCTGGCGGTGGTCGTGCCGATCGCCATCGTCGCCAATGCGCTGCGAGTGGCGGCCTCCGGCCTCCTGCCCGCGCTGGACGCGGGTACGCCTCACACGGTCGCCGGCTGCCTCGTCTTTGTATTGAGCGTGGCGATGCTGGTCCCGATGCGCGGCTTGTTCCACACCCTATATGCCCGATACCATGCTTGAGCGCAGACTGATGCTGGCGCCCATGTTCCTGGTTGCCCAGTTCGCCCTAGCTCATTGGGCGGCCGGCGGGGAACGTCCGCCGGCGCCGCCCGATCTTTCGCGGTTTCCTGCCGAGTTTGGCGAGTGGAAGCAGTTACGGGAAGACCCGATGGCGGCGGACACTGCAGCCGAACTCGGAGCCGACCGGGTGCTGAGCCGGACCTACGTCCACCGGTCGGCGAGTCTGCTCGGCAGTGTGCTGGTCCTCTGGTACCAGTCGCAGCGCTCTGGACACAGCCAGCCGCACTCGCCCCAGATGTGCTTACCGGGCACGGGTTGGATTCCCGAGGCGACCGGCGAGGTTACGCTCGATACCGCGGATGGTGCCATCACCGTCAACCGTTATGTGGTCGCCAAGGGCAAAGAACGTGCCGCGGTTCTGTTCTGGTATCAGAGGCCACGGCGCGTGGTCGCGGGCGAGTGGGCGGCCAAACTCTGGCTGGTTGCCGACGCCATCCGGGACAAGCGCACCGATACCAGTTTAGTGCGTGTCATCTTGTGGGAAACGGCTGGTGACGACGACGCGGCGATCCTAGCGGCCACCAATTTGGCGCGAAGTTTCTACCCGGTGCTTCGGGAACACCTGCCGCGCTGATCCTGGCCGGCGCCAATCCGGTTTTGATGGATGAAGCTGAGCGCCCGGCGCGATTCACCGGCAGCCGGCAATCCCGGCAATTACAGTCACCCATTCCACCACGAACGTCGTCCGTGGCATGGCACTCTGCGCTTCCTCTGCGCTCTCAGCGTCTGCGGTGAATGGCCTTCTCTGGGATGCGCCCCCCTTTTACAATCCACCCGCCACTGTGTCATCCTGAGCGATTCGTATGGATATCATCACTGGCAATGTCGGCTGGATCGAAGTCATCTGTGGCCCTATGTTTTCGGGCAAGAGCGAGGAGTTGATCCGGCGCCTGCGACGCGCCATGATCGCCCGCAAACGCGTCGAAGTCTTCAAACCCTCCATCGACAACCGCTATTCCGACAACGAAATCGTCTCCCACGGCGATCTGCGCATGAACTCGCAGGTGGTCGGTAGCGCCACCGAAATCACCGAACGCATCGACTGGCGCAGCGAGGTGGTGGGCATCGATGAGGCCAACTTCATGGGATCGCAACTGGTGGACGTGGCCCAGCGGCTCGCCGATAGCGGCAAACAGGTGATCATCTCCGGCCTGGATACCGACTACCTGGGGCGCCCGTTCGCCCCCATCCCAGACCTGCTGGCCCAGGCCGAATCCATCACCAAGACGCTCGCCATCTGCGTGCGCTGCGGGAATCCCGCCAAGCACACGCAACGCCTGCGCGGGTCGGACGACCTGATCGTGGTCGGCGCTTCCGATATGTACGAAGCGCGCTGCCGCCGATGCTTCGAGCCCGGTATACCGAAGCAGACCGAACTCGAATTTGTCAAAGCCAAACGCCAACAGGAAAAGAGCTAAAGAGCCAACGCAAGAATAACCTCACATTGGCTGACTGGCAGATGTGGCGCACGCACTCCTGCGTGCAGCGTCGGCACTCTTGCCCACGCCCGCTGCCCAGGGCCCAGAAGCGTCGAGTGAGACTCGACGCAGCACGGGGTGCCCCCTGGGCCAGTGCGTGCGCCACGGCAGCAACTGCGAAGTTATTCTTGGCAGGTGCCCAAGAGCTGACGCTTACCAGTTGAAACGCAGGCCCAATTGCAGCAGCCGCTGATCGCGCGACCCGGTGGGCGCGAGCGTTGCCGGTGTGGTGATGTTGCCCGCCGCGTCCACCGACGCGGTCGAGTTGAGCCCGATGACGTTCAGCCGGTTGCCCAGGTTGGTGGTCTCCGCCAGGAACTCGACGCTCTTCTTCTCCGTCACCGGGAAGAGGCGCGAGTAGCGCGCGTTGATCTCCGCCGCGTAGCCCGCCCGGATGGTATTGCGGCCCACGTACAGCGGACGCTGGTACGCGGTGCCTTCCGTCGAATCGCCGTTCAGCACCTTGTTGCTGCCCATGTTGAACAGGTCGCCGCTGGACGCCACGATGGCCAACGAAAGCCGGTTGTGATTCAGCAGGTAGTTGGCCGCTTTGTTGTCGCTCTTGCAATCCGGCATCAGCACGCCGGTCATGTTGAACACGTGCCGCTTGTCGGTCAGTGAATTGCCGCGGTCGCGGCGCCGGTTGGTCGGGTCGCTCAGCAGGTTGGAGCCCGAGTCGATGTTGTTCTGTTCCGGCGCATCGTCGATGGCGTGCGACCATGTGTACGTGGCGTAGAATTCGGCGCCCCGCGCCAGTTGCTTGCGCAGCGTCAGGTTCATGCCGTTGTAGGTGGAGCGCCCCACCGATTCGGCCGACGTGATGTTACCGAAGCCCGCATAGTAGCGCGCCGTGCCGAAGATCGGCCGGCCGTCCGCCAGAAAATTGCCGCTGGGAACCACGTTGATATTGCGGTACACCGGCAGGCGCTTGCCCCCCGTGAAAAGATAAGAGGCGCTCAGCGCCATGGTCGGAGTGATTTCACGGCTGATCGAGAAATTCGCGTTGATGGAATACAGATTGGCGAAGTCCGGTGAGATGGTGGTGATGTTCGTGCTCCCGGTGGCGCCGGCCGGGACCGCCGTGAACACGTTCGGGAAGGACGGCGCGAAACTCGTGGCCGGCGTCGCCGAGAGCGTAAAGAAGGCCGGGTTGCCGTTGAACGAGATCGCCTGGCGATACTGGTCCGTCTGCGGCGAATCGTAGAAGATGCCCGAACTCGCGCGGATCACCGTCTTCTGGTCCTTACCCAGGCCCCAGGCGAATCCCAGGCGCGGGCCGAAGTTGTTCTTGTCGGTGCGGAAGTTCTGCGAGAACGCGAACGGCGAAGTCTTGTCCGCCGCCGGCATCTGGTAGAGGTCGTAGCGCAAACCGTAGGTCACCGTCAGGTTGCGCATCGGCTTCCAGGAATCCTGCGCGAAGAAATTGGTGAACAGCGAATTGTACGCGAGCGCCGGGTTGCCCACAATCTGGCTGAAACTCGAGTAGCCCTTCGGGGCCGATCCGTTCAGCGCCGCGAGGTATGCCGCAATGCTGGGGAAGTTGTATTGTGCGAACACCTGCTGCACCTGCGTATCGCGGATAGCGTGCGTGCTGGCGCCGAACTTGAAGGAATGCGCGCCTCGGATGTAGCTGAAATTGTCGGCCAGTTCCGGCGTGGTCTCTTCGTACACGAAGCCCGCCTGGGTCGGCCCGCCGAAGTTGGCGATGCCGGAAACCACGAGCGCCGGACCGGTGCCCGACCCCGCGAAGGTATCGTTATGCTGCCCGCGGTACGCCACCTGCCCGCGAAGCTCGTTGACAATGTGGTCGTTGATGATGGAAACCAGTTGCACTCCGCCCGCATGCGAGCGGTCCACGAAGGCGTACGATTGCGAAGTCAGGTAGAGGCCGCCGATGGTGCTGTTGTTGTAGGGCGAATCGTTGGCGTGGTGCGTGTAGCGCATGGAGAGGCGGTTCTTGGCGTTGATCTGCCAATCGCCCTTGCCCATGTAGAAATACACGCTCTGGCGGAACGGAATCGGGTCGCCGTAACTGGCGGGCAGTCCCAGCGCCGCGATGTTGGCCGCGCTCACCGTCACCACGCCCGGCAGGTCGCGCTTGACGTGCTCGAAGCCGCCGAAGAAGAAGAGCTTATCCTTGATCACGCGCCCGCCGCCATCCACCGAGTAGGAATCCACGTTGACTTCGGGAACCAGTGCCGTGCTGGATAGCAGCTTGGGCCGCGCGCTGAAATCCGTGCGGCGGAACAGGTACGCACCTTCGCCGTGGAAATCGTTGGCGCCGCTTTTCGTGACGGTGTTGAATACTGTGCCCACCGTGTTGCCGAACTCCGGCGCGAAACCGTTGGAGACCTGCTGTACCTCCGCCACGTAGATATCGGACAACGGAATCAAGCGGATGCCGGC
>Ga0208079_1000428_pt1 | contig 23368 bp, 19 predicted proteins | sample NGESurdeep092012_5_FD_184474 | JGI IMG/M metagenome (GOLD analysis project Ga0208079, IMG submission 184474) | Arctic peat soil microbial communities from Barrow, Alaska - NGEE Surface sample 210-2 deep-092012 (SPAdes) | ecosystem: Environmental > Terrestrial > Soil > Wetlands > Peat ... | reverse complement strand
GGGGGCACCATGGCATTCGCGCAAAACCGTGGCATTAATCAACCGTCTGTAGAACTTCGACCCGTCGATCGCTTGACGCTGGGATTGATTGGGATGGGAGTGATATTCGCTTCCCTGGGGGCCGGGGAAGCCGTTTATCGGCTCGCCTTTTTCGATTTTGATGGAGCGACTGACCGTCTCCCGATCGAAATGCTGTTCGGGCTCACGTTCGCCTGGATGATCACCAAGCTGGTCAGAAAGATCTATCAGCACCGCATGGAGACTTCCGCGAGGATCAATTTGATCTGGGACCGGAACCACAAGATTCGTCACGCGGTAGAAGCCATCACGCCCGTACCGCATCCCGCCAATCACCAGGCGATCCGGGTGATTCGCGAAGAAGTGGATCGTATTGAGGGCGCGCTGACCGAAATACTGCCGCGATAAGCGGACGCAGTCGCCTGTCGCGTGTCGCAAACGACGGCTACAACGCACGCGATGCGGTCCGCCGCGCGGCGCACGGCCAATATCGCCAAAGCAATTCACATATTCGTCAACCAGGACGAGCACTCGTACAACAAGTCCTTGGCCTTTCGAGCCGGCCAAACTCATCGCGATGGCCGCCTCCCTTCCTTTCCCCCAGCAACTTTCGCCGCGAGCAACACCGCCGTGTTACAACAAAAGCTCATGTCCATTTCGGGTATCCGCTCGCGACTTGGTGTACCGCAGATAGCGGCGCTGCTCCTGTTGTTGGTCTTTCTCGCGCAGTGCCTCTGGTTCTCCGCCCATGTGCCGTTGTCAGCCACGGAAGGCAACTACGTCGAGGCTGGGCTGCTTCATCTTGAACGCCTGGCCAATGCCGGCACGAGTGCGCGCTCCCCGTTGGTTCCGCTGCTGGCAGGAGTTGCGGCCCGGATCAGCGGCGCCGAAAGCCATTATGCGCGACTCGGCAACTACCGCTTCTGGATCCGCTCGCCGTTCTTATTCGCAGGGCTATTGCTGGGCGCTTCGCTGTGGTACGTTGCACGCCGTCTTTACGGAAACATTGGCGGATACATCGGGCTCAGCCTTTATTGCTTCTCGCCGGTGATGGTGGGATGGGCAAGCCAGGCGAGCGCCGAGATTGTCGGCGCGTGGGGGGCCTTCGGCCTTATTTTCACCTCCATTGCGGTGGCGCACACTCTGTATGCTCCGCGTGAAGTCGTGCTATGGAATTGGCGGCGGATTCTTCTGATGGGACTTTCCATGGCCATCTGCATCGGCGCTCAGTTTTCGCTTTGGATTCTGCTGCTGCCCGCGCTCGGTTTCATGCTCTGGGTCGGTCACGTGCGGCGCGGCGCGGTCCTGGCCATCTTTGCGGCGGCCTGTGTCACGGGGCTGGTCCTGTTGTGGGCTGTCTACAGCTTTCGTCCACTGGTTTTCGGTCGGGCCCTGGCCGCCGCAGATTGGCTGGAAATTTCTTCGCAATCCTTCTCGTGGAGCGCTATCGCTCCGCTGCTGGCAACTTTTTTCCTGCAAAACGGCCTCGGCCTGGTCCTGTTGCTTCTGGTCACGCTGGTCACCTTCGTGGTTTGGAAGCGGCCGCGATTCTTTGGCACGGCAGCGCCGTTGTTTACAGGTGTCCTACTAGTGGTCCTGGCCTTGCGACTGCACTTTGCGGGATTTACCTTCCTGTTCGTCGCAATGCCTTTCCTGGTCTTGTTTATGGCAGGCGTGGCGACGGACCTGCTGCAAAGCCGCCATGCCGTGCTGGCCAACGCCGTAATCGTTGGTGTATTGATCGCCAACGCCATGATCGACATTTACAGCCTGCTTCATCTAACATCCCGAAGCCGATAGAAACTTCCCCGTATCTAACGGGTTGGATTAGACTGAAGGGTAAATGAGGGGCGTAAGCCAATTCGCATGGCCGAAGGGCTGCGCGTCGTTTAGGCGTCTGGCGACGGTGCTGACGCTTTTGTTAGGTTGCTGCATGTTGCTCGCCGCACCCTCAGCCGGCCAGGCGCGTGGTATCCCACCGCCTTCCGTGACCTCGATGGGCGGCGGTCATCACCTGCCGCCTCCTCCTCCCAGCGTGACGTCGATGGGACCTTACAGGTTCGGCTACGGGTTCCACAATCATCAGTCGTATTCGAACAGACCTTATCGCGGCTACGGATACTCGCGCGGAGGCCGGGCCTACGCAGCTCCTTACTACTACATCCCACTCGGCGATTACGGCTCTGGCTACGACTACGATTACGTAGGCGGCTCCGATCACTATTCTGGCCCGCCAATTGGGCCCAACGACCCGACGCTGCACATCATCGTGGAGCAGCCCCCAGCGCAGTCGTACCGAGCCGCAGCCGATGACACGCAGGCGGTAATGGCGCCACCTCCGCCGGCGATCCAGGAGCAACTCTCGCCAGCACGGGAGGCCAAACCCCGCGAGCCTACCGTTCTAGTATTTCGGGATGGCCACCAGCAAGAAGTCAGCAACTACGCCATCATGGGCCAAACGGTTTACGTCTTGGATGACCGCACCCAGAAAATCCCGCTCGCCAACCTCGACGTCTCTGCAACGGTTAAGGCGAATGACGATCGCGGTATGGAGTTCAAGATTCCTGCCGGCCAGCATCCCGCGCAGAAAAAAAATTCGGACTTGCAGCCAAACGGCACGCCAGACCAGAACCCGCCCGCATCGTCCAATGTGGCTTCGGTTCTGCCCTAAGGGATTTCCCACTCTCGATTAGTATCGCCGTAATTTAGTGCGAGCGGAGCCGCGCAGCGGCGGAATTTGTGTTAACCGTGGGCGTTAGCCTGCGGTGTCCGGACGGAAAGATGGTGAGCCGCGGAACGGTGGCACAATGAATACTGCGGCGTTGCACGCTGCACGGAGCCCTCAGGATGGTTTGGGCTTCCCGAATTCCGGTGCCGCCGCTGCGCGGCTCAGGTTTTCTATTTGAATATTTACCGCGGGCTCACGCCCACGGCTAACACAAATATCGCCCTGCCGGGCTAACAGCAGCTCACATTTGTCCCGCCTCCGAACTTCCCAGAACCTCCGCCTAATCTGCTGAAAATAAATGGTTTAATGAGATTCAAAACCGTGTCGGCAGTGTTATAATTTCCAGTGCTCTTCGAATCGACAATCTCCTGAAATCGCAATGATTTACATGCAATTCTGGCGGGGCTCGCAGAGAGAAGTGCAACGCCTCGTCCGCGTCCACCGCCAGAGCAAAGCGCGGCCCTCATGCTGCTGCGATGACGCGAAGCTTCGGCATGCAAGAAGCAAAAGGTCGCTGAAAGTTTGACATGGCAGACGATCCAAACCAGCAATTACCGCTCGACCCCACGGGCCCCGGCGCGGCCAACGTGCAACCCGTCAACATTGAAGAGGAGATGCGGCGCTCGTATCTCGACTACTCGATGTCGGTCATCATTGGGCGCGCCTTACCGGACATCCGCGACGGACTGAAGCCGGTACATCGCCGTATTTTGTACGCCATGCACGACATGGGCGTGCTGCACAACCGCAAGCACATGAAGTGCGCCGGTGTGGTGGGCGAATGTCTGAAGAAGTATCATCCGCATGGCGACACCGCGGTTTACGATGCCATGGTTCGCCTGGCCCAGCCTTGGAGCCTGCGCTATCCCCTGATCGACGGCCAAGGTAACTTCGGTTCGGTCGATGGCGATCCCCCGGCGGCCTACCGGTATACCGAATCGCGCCTCACCGAGATCGCCGAAGATCTGTTGGCGGACATCGACAAAGACACGGTTGATTTCGTCGCTAACTTCGACGACACCACGGTCGAGCCAATGGTGTTGCCGACGAGAATCCCCAACCTGCTGGTGAATGGGTCGAACGGTATCGCCGTCGGCATGGCGACCAACATTCCGCCGCACAATCTCACGGAGATCGTGGATGCCTGCATCACGCTGGTGAACAATCCCCACGCCACGCTTGCTGACTTGCTGAAGCACGTACAGGGCCCCGATTTCCCGACGGCTGGCTTTATCTACGGACGCAGTGGCATCACGGAAGCCTATCGCACCGGGCGCGGGCGCTTCATGATGCGCGCCAAGGCCGCTATCGAGCACCTCACCAAGGACAAGGACGCGATCATCGTCACCGAGATCCCGTACCAGGTCAACAAGGCAAAGCTGATCGAACGCATCGCCGAACTGGTGAACAACAAGGTCATTGACGATATCAGCGATGTCCGCGACGAGAGCGACCGCGACGGCATGCGCATTGTAATCGAACTGAAGCGTAGCGCCGAACCGCAGATCGTGCTCAACCAGCTCTTCAAGCACACCTCGATGCAGGAAAGCTTCAGCATGATCTTCCTGGCCGTGGTCAACAATCAGCCCAAGGAGATGGGCCTGGTGCAGGCCATCCAGCACTTCGTCGATCACCGCATCGACGTGGTGCGGAGACGCACCGCCTACCTGTTGATGAAGGCCCGCGAACGCGAACATGTTCTCGAGGGCTACCAGGTGGCGCTGGATCGAGTGGATGACGTCATCCGTATCATTCGTGGCAGCGAGAACCGCGCAGAAGCCCGAACCAACTTGGTTGACTATTTTTCAGGCAAGACGGTCAACGTCTCCGAAAGTAACGCGAACCGGCAAGCCGGCAAGCCGGTGTCACTGAAGGGCCTTGTTCCAACCCAACTCACGCGTCCCTTCGACATCGTGCAAGCCGACGCCATTCTGGAATTGCAGTTGCACCGTTTGACGCGGTTGTCGATCGACGAAATTCTTAAGGAATTGGCGGAGGTCCGCAGCCGCATTGCAGAGTACGAATCGATCCTGGCCAGCGAAAAGAAGCTGCGTGGCCTCATCGTCAAGGAACTCGAGGAAGTCAAGAAGAAATATGGCGATGAGCGCCGCACCGTCATCCAGGACGAAGCCGCCGAGATCAGCCTGGAAGACCTGATCGCCGACGAGCAGGTCGCGGTCACGGTGAGCCACTCCGGCTACATGAAGCGCACACCGATTTCGACCTATCGTCAGCAGCGGCGCGGCGGAACCGGACGCAAGGGCATGAGCACGCGCGAAGAGGACTTCGTCGAATATCTCTTCGTGGCATCGACCCACGATTACATCCTGGTGTTCACCAACACGGGTCGCGTGTATTGGCTCAAGGTGTACGAGATTCCCGAGGTGAGCGCCGCCGGCAAGGGCAAAGCCATCGCCAACCTGGTTTCGCTGCAACCCGGAGAGAGCGTACGCGCGCTGCTCACCGTGCGCGATCTGGAGGAAGAGGGCAAGTACGTTTTCTTCGCCACGCGCAGCGGAACGGTGAAGAAAACGCCGCTGAAGGACTTCAGCAATGTGCGGTCGATTGGCATCAACGCCATCGCCATCGAGCAGGAGGACGAACTCGTCGCCGCCAGTTGTACCGACGGCAGCCAGATCGTTTTCCTGGCGACGCACGATGGCAAGGCGATTCGATTCGATGAAGAGGACGTACGGCCAATGGGTCGCCAGGCCCACGGCGTCCGAGGCATGAAACTTCGTAAAGGCGATTACATTGTGGGTATGGCGGTCACTCCCAAGGTGCGCGGAAAAGTCAAGAACGGAGACAAGCAGGAGGCCAACCTCATCCTCTCCGTCACCGAGCAAGGCTACAGCACGCGCACGGATGTCGAGGGATACCGCCTGCAATCACGCGGCGGCGGGGGCACCATCAACGTGAAGACCACCGCGCGCAATGGCAAAGTCGTCTCCATCATGCTGGTGAACGAAGAGTCGGAGGTGATGGTCATCAGCCAGTTCGGCAAGATCATACGCGTTGGCACCAAGACCATCCGCGCGGTCGCACGCTCGGCGCAGGGCGTGCGTCTGCTGCACATGGAGGAGGGCGATCGGGTGGCCGCCGCTTCAGTCATTCCGCCGGAGGAGGTCGCCGAGAACGGCAACGGCGAGAGCGGGTTGCTGTTGCAGTAGACAAGACAGAGATCGAGTCCCGCTCAGCGTTGGACGAAACTATGCATTGAGGACGATCCTGTTCTCGGCTGCGTGGCGGCGTTCGGCAAATAGTTCATCGACAAGTGAGGTGCCGGGTTCTACATATTGTCGCGCGCGGCGCTGGGCCCGCTGAATGCGGCGCTGCTGGGTCGTGATTCGCAATTCACCGTCTTGGACACGCAGAACGACTTCATCTCCAACCTTAATGCCAAGCGCCTTGCGGAATGCCGCGGGAATAACGACGCGGCCATTCTCGTTTACACGCAGGCGCGCTTCCTGTTCCATGCCATACCTCATTCGAAGTGACATAATTCTAATACGCTGTCACCAAGAAGCAGTCGTCTTGGTTCGAGTAGAATCTGACCGTGGATAAGATTCGGCTTGTCGGAGGTTCGCTTGGACAAAGTCAATCTTGCGCAGAAGTTGTCGCTGTTCACCGATCATTACAGCCCGAAGATCGTAGGCGAGGTGAACGACGCCTACGTCAAGCTGGTGAAGCTGAAGGGCGACTTCATGTGGCATCACCACGACCACGAAGACGAGTTGTTCTTCGTGGTAAAAGGTGCGCTGCGCATGAAGGTGCGCGAGAATGGCGGCGAGCGGGAATTCATGGTCCATCCTGGCGAGTTCATCATCATCCCGCGTGGCGTTGAGCATCTTCCTTCCGCCGACGAGGAAACCCATGTGATGCTGCTGGAGCCGAAGACCACGCTCAATACCGGCAACGTAGACAGCGAGCGCACGGTTCACGAATTGCAGCGAATCTAAGGTGGTCCCGCGAAATTTGCAAATCCCGCGAGCAGTGCGTCCAACAATCTCAAAATGTCGCGAGAGGCAGTAGCGCAAATGCCGGGAGCGGAATTGAGCTCGCGATTGAAATGGACTAGGTTACGGTACTCAACAATGACGTCGGGGAGGAGCACGCCCGGCATAGCATCGCGAAACCATCGGTTAAAGATCCGGACGTAATTCTGAAGGCTGGACTCGGGGTCAAACGTAAACGCTCCTCGTCGCTGCGCGATGTAGTTCTGTTGAGACTGGATAAAGCTGTACAGTACCGCTTCGAGAACAGTTCCGGCCAGGACCACAACCGTTTTCTCACGCCCTTCCGAAGCTGCCGAGACAAGTTCCCTCAAGTCCCGAAGGATTATTTCCCGGTGGAGCGTAAGCTCGCTTGGGATGAAATCAAGCTGCGGATTGTTCAGGTGAGGGCACTGCTCGCAGATGGACTTCAGGGTATCGGGCATCTCGCAGCGGTTCCAGGACTCGGGTTGAGTACTCAGGCGCGGTCTTTACTTCAAATCTCAAAAGACGGTAGAGAGAACCGCCCTGAAAGAGAAAGTAGCCGGCTCGTCCGTCCTGTAGATCATTGAAGAACGTATGCACCGGTAATGCCTCCGGCGACAAAGGCACCCACGTTTGACTGACTTCCACGTGCAGCAGGCCGCGGCAGTTTTCAAAATCGGGCGATTCCTGGATTTTTACGAGCCCGATCTGCGGTCTTATGTGTTCGTAAGAAGAAAGCAAATTCCGTATTGTCCTTGCTTTCTCAAATTGATCTCGAGTGATGTACCAGCCTTTAAGAAGACCCGCGGGTTCGGTGATCACATTGAAAGCGCGGAGGACACGCTGATCCAAAAGCCGCTTATCGAAATAGAGGACCTCGGCATTTTCGATGAACCGCTCAAGTGCATCTGGACTTGAATCCAGTTGGCGGGAGAAGTGATCGACCGACGTAGCATAAACGTCTGCGAAAGGAGGACCCTCGGACCCGGTTTTCCAAAGCAGGGGAAGATGCTCCGGGCCGACAATTTGGTTCATCTCCGGACTTGTGAACAGCTCAAGAAGGTTCTGATTACGGTTGCCCAGGGACTTCCCAAACCAAACCGCAAGGGCCAGCTCATAGCCCGGTCGCACACCTCGATACTGCTCCACAATATCCTCTAGGAGCGCCCGAAGCCTGACCTCCGCGCCTTTGGTTCCAAAATCAAGCTGTGCGAGATTGGCCATCCAAAATAGTTTACTCCAATCGTGTGAGTTGGCCGAGAAGCTCGTCTGTTACATCCGGTCTAACCGCGCACCACCTTCTTCACTTGTCCACCATTGGGACGCAACGCCTGAAGCATCTCGCGTACGGTGCGCTTGAAGATGGGATGCCGCACCTCGGGCGCGATCTCGGCCAGCGGTTCCAGAACGAATCGCCGCTCATGCATCGCCACGTGGGGCACATCTAATTGCGGCGTGTGGATCACGGAATTTCCAAAAAGCAGGATGTCGATGTCGATGGTTCGCGGCCCCTTCGGCTGGCTGCGACGGCGGCCCATCTGCTGCTCGATGGCCAGCGTCTTCGACAGAAAAAGTTTTGGCATCAATTCGGTGCGTAGCGCCACAGCGCAATTCAGGAACCATGGTTGCGCCGTGAACTCCATCGGCTCCGTTTCATAGAGCGATGACACCGCAATCACTTCACCGAGTTCGGCGAGCTTCTCAATCGCCGTCCGAAGGTTGGCCTCGCGATCGCCCACGTTGGATCCCAGCGAAAGATAGACGGTCTTTTCCACGCATGTATGTTAGCGCGATTGAATCTGTTGAATAGTTGCTCGAAAGGTACGGGGGAAGCGCCGGCGAAAAACGGACCAGCTATGCCAGTTTCGCATCCTGTGCATAGGCGATGGGTGGAGCGCACCTTCACAGGCTGCGGAAAAAAGTCCGCACAAAACCCGGGGGAGTCTACTCCTTGGTGGGAGCCCCCGCATTTATGCGGGGGAAAGAGCGCTTCAGCGCTCCGGGACAAGGGCGACTTCGATCCTGCGCTTTAGCGCCGGGATGGAGAAATCCCGGGGCTGAAGCCCATTTCATGATGGAACGCTTCTACGCTGGACTGAAGTCCAGCTGCCCCTGCTGAAGCAGGGGCTCCCACCAAAAGTCGCCACCAGTTTTTCACATGATCGGAAGGCGGATTTATAGCAACCCTCCAAAGCACCGCTAAAGTGGTGCTCTACCCCGGATACACCAACTCAGGATCTCAGCTAGTCGGCGGCGGCGACGGGCGCGGCGGGCCAATCGGCAACCGCCGCTTCGTCCAGGGTAACTTCTTCCGCATAAGTCGGATCGCGCAAGATGCGAGAGACGATGGCGGTGTGCATGGCGTGTCCGGCACGATCGGCTTTGACGTAGCCCAGAATGTGCTTGCCGAACAAGGCGAGGTCGCCGATGAGGTCCAGCACCTTGTGTCGCACGAATTCGTCAGCGTAGCGGAGCGGCGGGTTGTCAATTCCTTCGGGGGTGAGGACGATGCAGTTTTCGCGCGAGGCGCCGCGGATGAGGCCCAGGTTCAGCATCGCGCGCTGCTGCTCGAGGAAACCGAACGTCCGCGCCGACGCGATCTGCTTCACGTAGCTGCCATTGGAAAGCTCGACCTGAAATCTTTCGCTGCCAATCAGCGGATGCGGGAAGTTAATGGCGTAGCTGACGGAGTACCGTTCCGCCGGATATACGCCGATGAACTTGTCACCTTCCTGCATTTCGTAGGGCCGCAGAATCTTGAGGTACACGCGTTTGCGCCGTTGCTGGCGCAGGCCCGCCTGGGTGAGCATCTCCACAAACGGTAGCGCGCTGCCATCCAGGATGGGGAGTTCGAGGTTATCGAGCTCCACGATGGCATTGTCCACACCCATGCCGATGCATGCTGACAGTAGGTGCTCCGTGGTGGAGATGAGCACGCCCTTCTTCATCAAGCTGGTGGCGTAACTGACTTTCGCCACATTGCGACTGATGGCTTCCACTTCAAAGCCTTCGAGGTCGGTGCGACGAAAGACGATCCCGGTGCCGGTGGGGGCAGGCAGGATGCGCAGATGAACTGGTGCTCCGCTATGGAGCCCGACGCCACTGCATTCGGCGGGATTCCGAGTTGTTCTTTCGTAGACCAAAAGAGAAAGACTAACAGCAGCGCACACAATAAGATTACAGGTCCAGCAAGACTCCGGTTGTTGTATTTCTACAACAGGAGGTGTCGGAATAAGCACTGTATCCGATAAGTGAGGCCCTCTCCTTACTACAATAACTATCGTGTATTAAATGGTTTACACAAGGATTCGACAGGGACCACACTCGGCGACAGCCAGCGTCAGCCAAATGTTTACTGAAAGAATGCTGCTCGGCGGACAATCTTGCACGAGGGAATCTTAATCTGGCGAGTGCATTGATTCAGCGCAAAGCGATCTTCGCGAGATCGCGGCTTTGCGAGGTGCCGGAATGGCGACGCTAGGCCGCCTTGGAATTCGATCTCAATCAGGTTAAGGTGGACATTCGCAGGACTCAGATAGAATGCTCTCTTCCAGTCGATTTCAAGAATCTGGCCCATCGGCTGGTGTGGACGCCAGAAGAGGCGTCAGAAAAAGGAAGGAGACTCCATGATTGTTGGTGTTCCCCGAGAGAGTTTTCCGGGTGAGCGGCGCGTGGCGCTTATACCTGCGGTGATCCCCAGCTATACCAAAGCGGGCATTGAGGTCATCGTCGAAGCGGGAGCGGGGGCGGAAGCCGGTTACCCCGATACCCAGTACACCGACAAGGGAGCAAAGATTGTCGCCACACGCGAGGAGGCATTCCGCGCCGATGTGGTGGTGCAGGTCCTGTGCTACGGATCGAATGACAAGACCGGCGCTGCGGACTTGCCCCTGCTCCATAGCGGTCAGGCTCTGATCGGATTTCTCCGGCCACTCGGCGACATCCATAGCGTTCAGGCAATCGCGGAGACTGGCGTCTCGGCTTTTTCGGTCGAGCTAATGCCCCGAATCACGCGTGCTCAAAGTATGGACGCGCTCTCCTCCATGTCAACCATCGCTGGCTACAAGGCGGTGGTGATTGCCGCTGACACTCTGCCTCGGATCTTTCCCATGATGACGACCGCAGCCGGCACCATTACGCCATCACGAGTGCTGGTGATCGGCGCCGGCGTTGCTGGTTTGCAAGCCATAGCAACCGCCCGCAGATTGGGTGCGGTGGTGTCGGCTTACGACCTGCGGCCCGCAGTGAAGGAACAAGTGCATAGCCTGGGAGGAAGATTCGTCGAACTCCCAATCGAGGCTGCCGATGCCCAGGATGCCGGTGGTTATGCGAAAGCGCAGGACGAATCGTTCTATCGGCGCCAGCGCGAATTGCTTGGAAAAGTGGTCGCCGAGAGCGACATTGTAATCACGACGGCGGTGGTTCCTGGCAAGAAGTCGCCGGTGCTGGTGACCAAGGAGATGGTGGCTGGCATGGCGCCCGGCTCCGTGATCGTGGATCTGGCGGCGGAACGGGGAGGCAACTGCGAACTTACCCGAATCGGCGAGCAGGTGGTCGAGCACGGTGTGACCATCATGGGAGCCATCAACCTGGCCAGTGCGGTTCCTTATCACGCCAGCCAGATGTACAGCAAAAATATTACGAACTTCCTGTTGCACATGGTGAAGGATGGAAAACTGGTGCTGGATTTGGCAGATGAGATCACTCGCAGCACCCTGGTCACCCAGGGAGGGGAAGTGGTGAACCCACGAGTGCGGGAGTTCTATTCACTGCCTGCCCTGGTCTCTCAATCGAAGGAGGCAAGCTAATGGTCACGGCTGACCTGGTCAACAGCCTGTATGTCTTCATACTCGCGGCATTTATCGGATTTGAAGTGATTCGCCGTGTATCGCCGCTTTTGCACACCCCGTTGATGTCGCTGACGAACGCATTGGACGCAATTGCCGTCGTCGGCGCCATCATTCTCGCGGGTGAGCACAAGACTACGCTTGCGACGGTGCTGGGCACGATTGCCATCGTCGCTGCCACCAGCAACGCCGTGGGCGGTTTCATTATCACCGACCGCATGCTCAAGATGTTCAAATCCAGCCGGACACAAAAGCCATGACTCCAGCGTCCGAATACGTCATTGAGATCACCTACATCGTCGCTGCCGTCCTCTTCATCCTCGCGTTGAAGTGGCTGAGTTCGCCAGTCACCGCGCGGCGCGGCGTTTGGGCCGGTGAAGTGGGAATGGTGTTGGCCGTTGCCGGCACCCTGCTGTATCACGGCATCGTAGATTACAAGTGGATCGCCATTGCATTGGTTCTGGGCGCGATCATTGGCGTCCCCCTCGGCAATGTCGGAATGACTGCCGTCCCGCAGCGAACTGCGCTGAGTCACGCCTTCGGTGCGCTTTGCGTAACTCTAGTGGGAACCGCGGAGTTCTACTTGCGAGCCCCCAACATACCCCCGTTCCTGATGTCGGTGCTTTCTCTGGAAGTCATACTAGGCTCGCTGACTTTCACGGGCAGCCTGATGGCCGCGGGCAAGCTTCAGGAAATCTTGCCGCAGCGGCCGATCACTTACAAAGGCCAGAACTTCGTCAACCTGGGTCTGCTGGCGATCTCGATTGGAATCGCAGGGTATCTCGTGCTTCATCCCGGCGCCGTCTATCTGTACCCGGCGATCGTGGCGATTCCTCTGGTGTTCGGCGTGATGATGATCGTCCCTATCGGTGGCGCCGACATGCCGACCGTGATCTCGCTGCTGAACTCCTATGCCGGACTTTCCGCCGCCGCCATGGGCTTCGTTCTCAATAGCAAACTCCTGATCGTGGCGGGTTCCCTCGATGGAGCATCAGGCTTCATTCTTTCCGTCAACATGTCGAAGGCGATGAACCGGTCGTTCACCAATGTCCTGTTCGGAGCGTTCGGGCAGGTACAGACCTCAGGGGCTGCCGCAGTCGAGACCCGGCCCGTGCGCAGTGCAACTCCCGAAGAGGCCGCCGCGATCCTCTCGGCTGCGAACAAAGTCGTAATCGTTCCGGGCTACGGTATGGCGGTCGCGCAGGCGCAGCACAAGGTTCGCGAACTGTATGACGCTTTGACCAAGAAGGGCGTGGATGTGAAGTTTGGAATTCACCCGGTCGCGGGCCGCATGCCGGGGCACATGAACGTTTTGTTGGCGGAGGCGGACATCCCGTACGACAAGTTGCTGGACATGGAGGAAGTCAATGCCGATTTCCCGCAGACGGATGTCGCGCTGGTGATTGGAGCTAACGACGTCACCAATCCTGCCGCTCGCAGCGACGTTGGAAGTCCGATCTACGGCATGCCGATTCTGGACGTGGACAAAGCTCGCACGGTCATGGTGATCAAGCGCAGCATGAATCCGGGATTCGCCGGAATCGACAATCCGCTCTACTACCTTGACAACACTCTTATGTTATTCGGCGACGCGAAAGCGTTTGTCGGCTCGATCGTTCGCGAGATCAGCGGTGGAGGCGGCCATGGCTAGCGGTGCCAGACTTGGTATATAGGGTGGAGCACCGCTTCAGCGGTGCAGTTAAGGGTCGGACATGAACCGGCTTTAGCCACTGAGGTGACGGAACATTACCTCAGGCGCTAAAGTGCGATCAGGAACTGGCGGCAGTTATGCACGCCTGAAAGGCGTGCTCCACCCATCGCCTATACAGCAGATGTGGAACTGCTCTAGCGGTGCGGAACTTCGCGGTCGGGTATAACGTATTTACAGACAGGAGGAGTTATGTTGACCTTCCTTCTTTGGTGCATCTTGTTGTTCTTTTGCTGGCCGCTGGCGCTATTGGTGCTGGTTCTGTACCCGTTAGTGTGGTTGTTGCTATTGCCGTTCCGGCTCTTGGGATTTGCCGTCGAAGGAGTGCTGGAACTGTTGAAAGCCATCATCCTGCTTCCAGCGCGCGTGTTGCGCGGACCGCGCCGCGCCTGGTAAAAACCGATCTTCCCTCGGACGTCCATCGGACATCGAATGAAAGAAACCCGGAGCTTCCCCTCCGGGTTTCTTCATTCGTGATGCTACGACTACTTCATTGCGACAATCACGGTTTCGGGTGCGTTAGGTCGTTGCATTTGGCCGCTTGGTACTATCCGAATGGATAGATGCGACTATCCATTGCGTTAGTCGGCATGCGGTTTGCAGATTAATTCCGTGAATCCAGCAGGACTGGGCTAAACTAGCAGCCTGGAGGCGGTTCGTGGATTCGAGAGTCGTGGTAGTTTCGGGTTCGGCGAAAGGTGCAGTCGCACGGCTGACGGGCAGCCAGTTCTCCGTGGGGCGCGATTCCACCAACCAGCTATGCCTGTATGATCGCACAGTGTCGCGGAGGCATTGCTCCATCAGCGAAACCGACGCGGCCTTCCATCTGGTTGACCTGGAAAGCCACAACGGAACCTTCGTGAACGGCATACCCGTACGGCGAAAGTTATTGGGCCATGGGGACACCATTCGGGTAGGCCATTGCGAACTGGTGTTTCTAATCGGGGAAGACGACAGTCTGGTTTCGCGGATCGTGCAGTTCCGGGATGAGTCAACGGGCGATCTCCTAACGACCACGAGCACAAATCGATTACCGTCTGCCTTGAGCCTCGGCACCGATGTTGGCCGCATGGCGCGCGACCTGAATGCCCTCTTCAAGGTGGCGAACACCATTAATTCGATCCGCGACCTGGAACCACTGCAGCAGCGGCTTCTGGAACTGATTTGCGAAGTGGTTCCCGCCGACTGCGCCGCCGTCGTAATCACGCGTCATGTTGACGACGATCCTAGCTCGAGTAGCACTTGGAGGCGTAAAGCGGGTGATTCCTCTGCACTGCAGATCCGGCGGGAAATTGTGCAGCGTGCGCTGTGGGAGCATTCGGCCATTATCAGCAAGCCCTCCGCTGAATCGCGCAACGCGGAGAGTGTTCTCTGCATGCCGCTGATCGCGGTGGAACGCACCATCGGAGTTCTGTACCTGACCGCTTCCGGCGCGGGAAAAAGATTTGAAGAGGACCACGTCAACTTTGTCACTTCCGTCGCCGGAATCGCTGCCGTTACGTTGGAGAACGTTCTTGCCTTGGAGGCCCTGCGCAGCGAAAATCGCCGTCTGCAAACCGAGCTGGATCTGGACGGCGTCGTGGTTGGCGAAAGCGATTCCATGCGACAGGTGCAGCAGTTTATCGCCCGGGTGGCGGGCGGCGATTCCACCATCCTGATTCGCGGAGAAAGCGGCACGGGCAAGGAACTGGTGGCGCGCGCTATCCATCGCAACAGCCCGCGCTCCAGCAAACCATTCGTCGCCATCAACTGCGCCGCCATTCCCGAGGCGCTGCTGGAAAGCGAATTGTTCGGTCACGAAAAGGGCGCCTTCACCGGCGCCATTGCAACCAAGAAAGGCAAGCTGGAAGTGGCCGAAGGCGGCACGGTTTTTCTCGACGAAATCGGCGAACTTTCCCCTCCGCTCCAGGCAAAATTGCTGCGGGTCTTGCAACAGCGCGAATTCGAGCGCGTGGGAAGCACCCACAGCCTGAAGTTCGATGCGCGGGTGCTCACGGCCACCAACAAAGATTTGGAACAGGCAATCAAGGACCGCGAGTTCCGCCCGGACCTCTATTACCGCCTGAACGTGGTCTCGATGGTGATACCTCCTTTGCGCGAACGTCCCGATGACATTCCGCTGCTCGCCATCTACTTTGCCGCCAAGTATGCGGAGAAATGCAAACGACCGCTCAAAGGCATTTCCCGGGAGGCGCGGGCGTTGTTAATGGCCTATAGCTGGCCGGGAAACGTGCGGGAGCTGGAAAATGCCATGGAACACGCCATGGTTCTGGGTCTGACGGACGAAATCCTTCCCGATGATCTACCGGCGGCCCTGCTGGAGGTGCCGCACGCAGAGAGCAGCGCCGTTAAGTATCACGACCGGGTTAATCAAACGAAGAAGCAAATGATTATCGATGCGGTCGCGCAAACCAAGGGAAACTACACCGAGGCCGCCAAGCTGCTCGGCCTTCATCCGAACTACCTGCACAGGCTCATCAGGAACCTGGATGTCAAGGGGGAGCTGAACGCCGAGTGAACCCGGGCGGTACTCGGCTGTCGGCTATTCGCCATTCGCTCTTCACGATTCGCTTTGTACGATTCAGTTTTGGCCCTCACTTTCAGCTCCGAGCTTTGTGCTGGATCGTTTAAGAATTGTCATGACGAGCGCAGCGAGGCATCTGCTTTTCTGTTGGGATCGGCAGTAATCCCAGCGGCGAAAAGCAGGTCCCTCGCTGCGCTCGTGATGACAATTCATAGATCTCTGGCTGCGCTCGTGATGGCAACCCGATCGAATGTTCCAAATAGGTGTGGCGGGGGTATGTCCGAAAAGTGGTGAGACCGCCGCTGGCACCGCACTTGCAATAGTTTCACTTGACAGCAACTCACGGCGTGGTAGTGTTGCACACGCAAAAGAAAGGAACCTGCCATGACTTCGCGCCGCATGCAGTTTGGAATAGCACTGGCTCTTTGCTCTTGTCTGTTTCTGCCCGCCTGCCGCAAGGAAGGTGGAGGAGGAGGAAAAATGGCTCATCTTACCGTAACCCTTTCCGTGGACGGCAATGGAAATTGCGTCCAGAAGCTTAATGGAGCCGCCACGGCGGTGGTTTCACTCAGTGCGGGTGATACCGTCACTTTTCTAACCGATAACAGCGCTGCTTTCGTTTTACAGTTTCCTCCCGCGAGCGTGGGAAGTTGCAATTCGCCTTTCCGGGACGCCAGCGGAAATTGTCAGTGGAATTTTAACAACGCGAACCCGGCTTCAGGTCCCGCTGTTGGGCCGTCAGGCACACCGTTTCCTTATGGCACTCTTAGCATCAACGGTGCAACATGTAACCTTAACGGCGGTCCGCAGCCTCTGGGCATGCGAATGAAGTAGCGTGCTCGTGCTAGTTTTGCGGGGTTACACCTGCCAAGGCTCGAAATTGAGGATATTGTTGCAGAGTTTGAAAGTCAGGAGTATCCCGGATGATGGCCCGAGAATAACCGACATCGACCGCTTTTTTCAGATAGGCGAGGGCTGGGTCCGTTTGGCCGAAGTGGTTGTAAACGATGGCCGCACGGAACAACACCTCGCCTTTCGAAGGTGCCAGCTCTAGCGCCTTTTGCAAGTAGCCAAAAGCCGCTTGCCGGTCGTCCAGCATGGCGGAGTAGTTGGCAAGGTACGCCAGCGTATCCGCATCCTGCGGATTGATTTGAAGTCTCGAGGTCCCGATTTTTGCGGCCTGCCGGTACTTAGCCGACGCCTGCGAGCGCCGGTCCGGACTCCAGTAGAGCGCATCGGCGAGATTGCCCCAGTTCATCCAGTCACTGTCATCAATTTTCAGCGCCTGCTCCAAGGCGGCAATGGCCTCGGGAAAACGGTGAATGAGAGTGTAGACATATCCCAAATTGTTGTAGGCATCAGGACTGGGTCGCAGTTCTATGGAGCGCTTCAATGCGTCGATCGCGTCGGAATAGCGCCCTTGCAAGCCATAGGTTCCACCCAAAAGCAGATATCCATGATAGTTGTCGGGCGCCAATTGCGTAGCCTTGAGAAACATCTGTGCCGCCTCGGGATAGCGCGCCTGGTTGTGGTAGAAAATCCCCAGCCAACTGTACACCCCCCAATAGTTGGGACGCAGGGCAATCAGTTTCTTGTAAGTAGATTCCGCCGCGGCGAAATTTCCTAAATCGGTGTAGGCATCTGCCAAGCCCCGTAGCGCGTCTTCGCTGCTAGGCTCCGATCGTAGAGCTCCCTGGAACTCCTCCACCGCCTTGTCGTACTTGCCGGTTCCGTTGAAGACGTTACCCAGGCAAATATGCCCTTCCAGAAGATCGGGATTTAAGGATAGCGCTCTCTCGCAGTTGGCAGAGGCGTTGTCCACCTGTTGCTTACCTTTATAGAATTGCTGAAAGCCGGTGAAGTAGGCGCTGCCCAGACCTGCGTAGGCCGGCGCATAACCGGGATCAATTTTCAACGCCTGGTTGAACTCTGCGATCGCGCTATCGACGTTCTCCGGCTTCTCGTATTCCTGTAAATACCCGTGCCCCCGTATGTATGCTTCGTAAGCCGCGGGCTGAGTGTCTTGACGAACATTCAACTTACGGCGTTGCTCTGGTTTGATTTGCGCCGGCAGCATGTCCAGGGTCTCGCTCACCACACGGTCTTGCAGTCCAAAGACGTCGTTGGCAGCCACCGTGATGCTGCGTGCGGCGATTTGCCGGTGCGTCTTGGAATCTACCAGGTAGCAGTTGATGCGGATGGTCTGCCCGGAGCGCTGCAAGCTGCTCTCCAGAACGAAATCGGTGCCAAACTCGCGGCGGGCGTCTTCCGCGGTCTTGACTCCCTGGTCGCGCAGATCGCGCGGCGAGACTACCTGGATGGCATCGGTGTCGCTGGCCTGGACTAGCTTGGCAGTAAGGGTTTCGGTCAGGCCCAAACCTAGAGCGCTGGTCGCGGGGTCCTGACCTACCGTGTCAAAGGGCAACACGGCCATGATCCGCTGCTGGGTTGACGGAGAGGTTGGCCACCACCGCTTGATGCCATAGCCAGCTACGACTCCTACCAGCAATACACCTGCCAGAATCAATGCGCCTTTTCGATTGCGGGCCTTGCGCTCAACCTCGAGAACGGTAGTACGGCGAAGAGTTTCCGTGGAGAGTTCATCACCTGTGAGGATCCGGGTAAGGTCCGCCCGCAACTCCCGCGCCGATTGGTAGCGCAGATCGGGCTCCCTATCCAATGCCTTCAGGATTACGGCTTCCAGCGCAGCCGAAACCTCGGGATTGAGCAGGCAGGGCCGCACGGGATCGTAATGCAGAATGGCATCGATCAGCAGCGACGGCTGACGGTCCGGAAATGCACGCTTGCCCGTCGCCATTTCATAAAGAACGGCGCCGGCTGCCCAAATGTCGCAGCGCGCATCCGCGGCTTCAGCACGCAACAGCTCAGGCGCCATGTAAGGAACTGTCCCGCTGAGCGAGAGACTGGTGTTGAGGCTAGCCGTCTCAGCTACTTCGTCGACAGGTTCAATCAGCTTGGCCAAGCCAAAGTCGAGAATTTTCAACTGTCCGTCGGGATTGACCCGCAGATTTCCCGGCTTGAGGTCGCGATGGATGACATTCTCGCGGTGCGCCGCTTCCAACCCGCTCGCCAGTTGTGTGCCCAACTCCAGGACGGTCTCTTGCGGAAGAGGCTGATGGGCGAGCATCTCGTCGAGATTGAGGCCGGGAATGTATTCCGTGACCAGGTAATCAATGCCACTTTCCTCCCCGAAGTCGAAGGCCATGGCGATGTTGGGATGATTCAGCTTGCCAACCGCAAGCGCCTCTTTGCGGAACTGCTTGCGAGTGGCATCGTCGGCAAACAATCCTGTCGGCAGGATCTTGACCGCGACGTCGCGCTGTAGTTGCTCATCATGGGCGCGAAAGACCACGCCCATGCCGCCGGCGCCGATCTGTTCGATCAGCCGGTAATGCCCCAATACCTGGCCGCTGCTGGGAGCCTGAAGTGCCATTGACCCGGATATTAGGGCAGCGCGCAAAGGCCGTCAAATAGGGCGCTGCGTCCGCACCCATTGCGAGTTGGGTTTTGTTGACTTCAGCACAGGCTCGGGAGTCGCTGAAGGACAGTAGCGGTCAGACCTTGAGAAAAATTTTTCTTCGATACATCCACCAGATGGGCAGAAAACATAGTCCGACGACGGTGAGCGAATACAGCAGCGATGCCATGGCCGGAGAAACTGCACGCCCAGAGTAATGCTGGAAAATATTGTCCTGCCAACGGAGCGGGAATCCACCTAGCTCTGACAATACGTATGCGGTAATAGCATTCGTTCCGAAGATGACGAAGAGCCGGGTCAATCCGCCTCGATGCTGCTGCATGTCGGTTATCCAGTAACAGATCGCCAGACAGATCAGCGCGAACCCTCCCGTGAACAGCACATAGGAACTGGTCCACAGGTTCTTGTTGATGGGAACCCAGAGGCTCCAAACTTGACCGGCAATCAATCCGGTCGCGCCCAGGGCAAGCATTCCCAAGATCTTTTGCGTTTTGCGGTGATTCGAGCCCAGCCACTCTCCGGTCAGAACGCCGCACAGCGTGGTAGCGATTGCCGGCAGTGTGCTGAGCACGCCCTCGGGATCGCGCGTCCGTTCATACAGATGGCCCATCATAAGCTTGCGGTCAAGGTACGCGGCCAGGTTGGCGTTGGGGTGAAGGAAGGGTATATCGTGGTCGGGCACTCCGTATCCGGGCACTGGCACATATCGCATCAGCAGCCAGTAGCCCCCCAGGAGGGCTGCAATCCATAGCAGGCGTGCATAGGTCTTGCAGTACAGCGTGATCAAAGCAGCGGCGAAGTAGGCGAGCGCAATTCGCTGTAAAACGCCAGGGATTCTCCATGTCGCGAGATGGAAGGAGGGAAGTCCATTCAACAGCAGGCCGAGAGCGAAGATGGTCAGGCTTCGCTTCACCGTGTGCCAGACCAGCGATCGAGTGGAATCCCCGCGTCTTAGTCTCGACCGGAAGGAAAGCACGAGCGAGACACCGACAATGAACAGGAAGAAGGGGAAAATCAGGTCGGTTGGGGTCCAACCGTTCCATTTCGCATGCGTAAGCGGCCAATAGGCAGCACTGTTTCCGGGGTTGTTCACCAGGATCATGGCCGCGATGGTGGCGCCGCGAAAGACATCCAGCGAGACTAGCCGCGCAGACGTTTCTGGCGCCTTCGCCACTTCAGTCGCGATCTCGAAATTAGTCGCTGTCATATGTTAGGCTTGATCGGTTCTTAAGATGATAGCCGCTGAGCTCCTAATAGTGGACTGGCCTGCTTCGGAGAACAACTAACTAACCTTCCCAGGACCATGAGTATTTTGTTCAAAACTCCAGAGCTGTTGCTGAATCGGTGCACTCCATTGAACGACGAACTTCGATTCGTATCAGGGCACGACTTCAGTCGTGCCGCAACCTTCGAGAAATGAATCGGGCTTTAGCCCCTGAAGCGTACGCGACAGCCCCAGGGCTGAAGCCCGGTTCCGCGCCGTCTCGGCACGACTGAAGTCGTGCCCTGATACAAAACCGCCTCCGTCGCAAAGGGCACCTCCAGTGGAACGGCTGTAAGGCTGTTCTTTCCGACAGCCCGACAGATCGAATTGTGCCCCCCGTTGTACTGTCCGGAATTGGACATTACAATCCGCAGAGGGACACGGCCTCTCGTCCCAGAAAATGCGCGATTTGCTTAACCTGCTGAGAACGCATTAACTAACATTGCCTGGAAGTGGTTCTCCAGTTGCACCCATAAAGGCGTAATGGATATCGCCCGTCCTGAATTGAAGCGTCAAAAGCGCCGCCGACAGATCGTGTGGGCCAGTATTGCGGTTGTAGGGATGATCGCAGTAACTGTCGGAATCTCGAGGCTGAAGCCAGCCGCCCCAACAGTCGATCGCAGCACCATTTGGACCGACGGCGTGAAGCGGGGTTCCATGCTTCGCCAAGTGCGCGGCCTGGGTACTCTGATCCCCAGTCATGAGGATGTCCGCCAAATTCCCGCCGAGACCGAAGCGACGGTCATCCGAATCGTCAAACTTCCCGGGTCGCTAGTGGAAGCCGACACCGTCTTGGTGGAGATGAGCAATCCTCAACTCGAACAGGAGGCGCTGGACGCTCAGTTGCAGGTGAAGGCGGCCGAAGCCGAGTACCAGAGCCTGAAGGTAAAGCTCGCGAGCGACCTGATGACGCAAAAGGCCGGAGCTGCCACGGTCAACGCCGATTATGCCGAGGCGCAGCGTCAGGCGCAAACCGATAAAGCGCTCTACGATCTCGGCGTAATTTCCGGTCTCGCGGCCAAGGCTTCCGCGGGCAAAGCCCAGGAACTGGTCACACGCAACGACATCGAAGATCAGCGTTTGCAGATCAATCAGAAAGCCATCGCCTCCCAGTTGGCCGTGCAACAAGCCAAGGTGGAGCAGATGCGCGCTCTGGCCGCTCTCAAGCAGAAGCAGTTACAGCGCCTGAAAGTACAAGCCGGGGTCGCGGGTGTCCTGGTGGATTTGCCGTTGCAGGTTGGACAGCACGTGCTCCCTGGAGCTGAGCTGGCGAGGATTGTGCAACCGAATCACCTTATGGCGGAGCTGAAAATTCCAGAGACGCAGGCGCGCGACGTCCAGATCGGCGAGCCAGCCTCGGTGGACACCCACAACGGCGTGATACCCGGTGAAGTAAGCCGCGTCGATCCCGGAGTGCAGAATGGGACAGTAACGGTTGACGTGAAGCTGACTGGCGAATTACCCAAAGGGGCGCGGCCTGATCTCAGCGTGGATGGCACCATCGATTTGGAGCGACTGGAGAACGTGCTCTACGTAGGACGTCCGGCTTTCGGTCAGGAAACCAGCACGATTTCCATGTTCAAGCTTGATCCCGACGGGAAGGGAGCGACGCGCGTACAGGTGAAGACCGGACGCGCCTCAGTAAACCTCATTCAAATCGACTCCGGACTGCACGAGGGCGATACCGTCATTCTTTCCGACATGTCGCGCTGGGACAACACCGACCGCGTGCGGTTGGAGTAGAAAATAGCTTTTGGCCATTAGCTCTTAGCTTTTAGTTTGCGATCCTTAGGGTCAGCCTGGTGCGCTGCGCTCTCCGAGTTCCCAGGAAACGCAAAAGGTTTTGAAGCACAAGTTATGCAAAGCACGTAACAGATAGCGTCAGACGAAAGCGAGTCGCCAATACGCAAGCTAAGAGCTAAGAGCTAAGAGCTAAGAGCCGGTAACGACTCGTCATCACAATTGAAGGATCACCATATGCGCGATGCAGGAACCCCGCTGATTGAGATCGAAAACCTCACCAAGGTTTTTTACACGGATGAAGTCGAGACGCATGCCCTGGCTGGCGTTCATCTCATGGTGCGCAGAGGCGAGTATGTCGCCATGTCCGGGCCCTCGGGCTGCGGCAAGTCAACCTTGCTTTCCATCATCGGACTGCTCGACACTCCGACGGCCGGCGACTACAAGCTCAATGGGCAGCCGGTCTCGAACCTGGATTTCGCCGATCGATCGCGTATTCGCAACCGCGAGATCGGTTTCATCTTCCAGAGCTTTAACCTCATCGGCGACCTCACCGTGTACGAGAACGTCGAGCTGCCGCTGACCTATCGCGACGGCATGCCCACGGTCGAGCGCAAGCGTCGAGTGCTGGAGTCGCTGGAACGCGTCGGCATGGCCCATCGGCTGCGCCACTATCCTTCGCAATTGTCTGGCGGTCAGCAGCAGCGTGTCGCGGTAGCCAGAGCGCTGGCCGGCTCGCCTTCCATCCTGCTGGCGGACGAGCCCACAGGAAACCTCGACTCGCGCAATGGCGAAGCGGTGATGGAACTGCTGCAAAAGCTCCACCGCGAAGGCGCAACCATTTGCATGGTAACCCACGATCCGCGTTTCGCCGCCCATGCGCAGCGCGAGGTTCACCTGTTCGACGGCAAAGTTGTCGCCGAGGAAGAGCTGCGGAGGTTGATGCAGGAGACGCAGTAAGCAATTAGCAATTAGCAGTTAGCAATTAAAGCGGTTTCAGAGTTAGCGTAGACCTTACCGGGTAGTGCGGACCTTCAGGTCCGCGTTAATAGCGTTTTAGAAA
>Ga0208079_1000425_pt1 | contig 23431 bp, 21 predicted proteins | sample NGESurdeep092012_5_FD_184474 | JGI IMG/M metagenome (GOLD analysis project Ga0208079, IMG submission 184474) | Arctic peat soil microbial communities from Barrow, Alaska - NGEE Surface sample 210-2 deep-092012 (SPAdes) | ecosystem: Environmental > Terrestrial > Soil > Wetlands > Peat ... | reverse complement strand
GACCCACCGCGCGTGGCCCTTGCGGATCATGTGCATCGCCTCGTATCCATCAATCGTTCGCCGGGCTGCCTGGAATTCGCGAAAGCTCTGCTTGGCCTTCACTCGTCGAAGCGGCCGTCTCATCCCCGAGTGAGCGAAGAGTCGTCGCCGGGCACTCGCTGGCGCCCCGCCTCGCGCGTAGTCGCGCCGATGTAACCACAGTTTCAGCCCTGGCTTTCGTTCACTTCCGAAGCATCCGAACCGTAAAGAGATTATCGACGCTACGCCCGCGCGCGCGAACGTCCGATAATACGGGACCCTTCGGACCCTTCGGAACGTCATTCGTGTGGTCTTTCCTTCGTGTGGCCTTTAGGCGCCGTTTCGACAGGCGCCGCGAGACACGACCCCCCGCACTGCACGATGGACAGAAATGTAATTTGCGAAAGACAGGCGCCCGTTTGGGGGTATAGAGAACTTTGCACTCCGAGCATCGAATGAGGCTGCGGCCTGTAGCGACTGTCGAAGCAGTTGCGGCCACGATGGCGCTAAACAGCGCACCCGTAAGTAGTAGAGGCTGGGTATCCACACCGATGAACTGACGACCATCGGTACTCTCGCGGACCCAGGCCGCATTAACGAAGCTTAGGCCTAGTTCGCCTTTCGCGCTGAGGCTGAGCATTGGGGTTGGTTGGGCCATCGACATCATGACGTTGATCGCGCTGATCAGGAGGCGAAGTCGATCCTCGCCTGGCTCTGGGTCTCTTCGAAAAACTACTCGCCAATGCCTGACTTCACCCGATCCTCCGGATTTGATCTCTGCCGCGAGCTGCAGCACAGACCGCACCCAGCGTGAGAACAAACGCCAACCCGATAGGCGCTCTTGGAACCTGATGCCATACAACGCCAGCGAAGGATCACGCGCCCCGATCGCATAGAAGAATTTCGTCGGATCATTGCGTCGCAAGTCCTCCAGTTGAGGCTCGTTTCGCAGAAGTTCCTGCACACGACAAACGGTTTCAGAGGTGAGGTGCATCTTCGGGAGGGCGCAGACCGGTTCGTGAAGGAGTGGCAAACTGTGATCCCAGCAGAGGCCGAGCGGTCCGAAGCGTTGCGCAAATCCTAAGATTGTTTCGGGGGTAGCGTCAGCGAGCGCGACGAATTCACCCAACCAGCGCGACCCCATGTCCATGCCATGTGTGGCGTTGGATTTAGGAAAGCCCCAAGCCAAACAATCTCCGTCCAGTCGAATTTCGGGAATGGCCGTTGGCAGCATCGGAAGCGGCCGCCCGCGCCCGTCAGCATCGGCAATCGCCAAGAGGTTGTTGGTGATTAGTTCTTCAGAAGCGTTTGAAAGGATGCGGCTCATCGAAGGCTCACTGAAATATACTCCGTGCGCTGAATGAGGAATAGTACCTCCAACCGGAATCACACGGCGCTGTCCAGCGCTCCAAGGAACCGTATGGAAAAAATCCGAAATAGCTACGTTAATGGCGCCCCGGCTCGCTTGAGCTTCGGTCTTCCGGAGGTCGCCTACATGCTGGGGGTTAGCGATCGTTTCTTAAGAGATGAGGCTGACCGGCATCGGCTTCGATTTACTCGATTAGGGCGCCGCGTGCTCATCACCACGGACGAATTGCAGCGGTGTCTGGCTGAAAACACGGACCGCTCTGACGCCGACGCGCGATGAACGCCGCCCCGGCACAGCCCGACCTCACGACCTGGAAGTTGAAGATGTTCGACCTCGCGAACGATCTTCTGACGAAGGCGACCAAGAACGGGGGTTCGCGGTTGTTGGCTGGCACGAAGCCGCAGGCGTTAGTTGATTCGCTTTCGGCCGACCTGTTGAAAGCCTGCGAAACTCAAAATAGCCGAGTTCTCCCGCTCCCTGAATTGTCGCAATCGGATCTTTGCGAGGAAATTCACAACATCGCGATGGCCGCGGTTGGACAGCTTGAGGAGACGCTGCCGGCCATCAGAGAAGAGACTTTATCTGCAGAGCCAATCTCACCCGGGGGGAGCGCAAAGCTGACGCTGCTGTCGGAGATTTATCCGCAGACCGTGCACTGGGCATGGCCGGGCCGCGTTCCACTCGGCAAGATGACCGTGGTGGCCGGCGATCCGGGTTTGGGCAAATCGTTCTTGACTCTCGACATGGCGGCGCGAGTCACTACCAAGCGTCAGTGGCCGGATGGCGCGGAAGCCTGCGATGGCAGCGTGATCCTGATGAACGCCGAGGATGATGCGGCCGATACGATCCGTCCGCGTCTCGATGCTTTAGCTGCTGATGTATCGCGGATTCACATGTTGGAAGGGGTTCGCGATCGGTCGGGGGAGCGTGGCTTTAATCTCGCCGATACAGCGCAGCTCGAGGCCGCAATCGCGAAAATCGGCAACGTCCGGCTGGTCGTCATCGATCCAGTGTCCGCCTTCCTTGGGGGCACTGATTCGCACAAAAATAGTGACGTGCGTGCGCTGCTCGCGCCACTAGCGAAAGTGGCGGCCACCACCGGGGTCGCAATCGTGTGCGTGACGCATCTTTCAAAAAGCGCAGCCGACCCACTCAACCGGCTGTCAGGGTCCATCGCATTCGGTGCAGCGGCTAGGGCGGTGTGGCTTGTCAGTCGCGATCCCGAACGGCACGAGCGCCGGTTGATGTTGGCGCTGAAAAATAATCTTGCGACCGAACTAGACGGCCTGGCTTTTTCGATTCAAACCAATGAGCAGGGCGCCCCCGTAGTTTTTTGGGAGCACGATCCGGTCACGATCACAGCCGCCGAGCATTTGCGTGAGCTCCGCGATCAGGCTGAAAAGGCGCGGCACGAGATGCCCATCGAGGAAACCTGCGACCTACTGCGTTCGATGCTCAGAGATGGACCGCAGCCAGTCGCGAAAGTCCGCGAGGAAGCAACCAATCGTGTCATCTCGGAGCGCACCGTCGCGCGCGCCCGGAAACTGCTCGGAATCGAATCGCATCGAGACGGATTTGGCAAGGACGGCAGCTGGGTGTTGGAACTCCCCACCAAAGGGTGCCAAGCACCCGAATCTCCGTCAACTTCAGGGGTGGCAGCCTTTGAACAAAGTCCCTCTCTCCCAATGGGTTCATCAAAGGATGCCAACTCCAATGTAACACGGGGAAATACCCCCGACGTGGAGCGGATATGACCGCGGAAACTGTGTTGCTGGACCTGTCGCGTCGCGGCATCAAATTGACTCCTGATGGGGATGCGCTCCTCGTACAGCCGGCATCCCGAATAACCGAGAGCGATAGGGCAGCCATCCGCGCCGCCAAGTCTGAGCTGCTCAAGCTGCTCGCGGCACCCCGTCTCCGCGATCGCGCGGAGGATCAAACTGACCGGTTTGCGCGTGTTGACGGTTGGAAACCACCCGCGGAGATCCCGGCCATGCTGGCGGCGGAGATCGCACGGATCGAATCCAATGCATTACGGTTGGGCTGGTCACCCGAGCGCTTGTGGAATTATCGGTTCTGGCCGCATCGCGCCGGTGAGCCACGCGGGCTGGCCTCGGTGATGGACCCCGGCGACCATGTGATCGAAGTGACCGCCGACTTCATGCTGATCGACAAATCGGACTCGCGCCGGGACCGCTTGCGGTTTTGGCGCACGGATGGGTGAAGAAGGCGATCATGAATTGGATCACGAAACTTCTTCAGCGGACGGTTGGCTCAGGCCGAGCACTCACGCTTTCAAGGCGCTTTCCGGAGATCGACTCGTGACACAGTCGGCGCGGAAATTTAGCGCCGAAGCGAACGTCGATGCTAGAGGCAGCGATGCTCCCTGAAGTGCTGCACATCGACCCGTCGGCTATCCCTGCGGATCAGATCCCGGCCGTGCTCTCTGCTCTCGCGGCACTGCAGGGCGCCCTCGCAGCGCGGCTGATTGCTTCCCCGGAGGCGGCCACTAAGGGCTCGGTCGCTGATAACGATCACGACACTCTACTGACGGTCGCCGAAACCGCCGAGCGATTGCGGCGCTCGCCCAAGTGGGTATATCGGCGCGTGAAAACCCTGCCATTTGCCCGCAAGCTCGGTAATCGCGCGTGGGTGTTTTCGGAGAAGGGCTTGGGAAAGTGGCTCGCTCAACGGAGGGCTTGACGGCTTGATGGCTAGATGTGTCGACCATGAAGAAACCAAAACCAAGACAAGGCGATGACTCGATCGTAAAGACCACGATTCGATTGCCACGCGCCGTCTGGCATGCGGCGCGGGTGCGGGCGCTCGAAGAGCAGATCGACTTTCAGGATCTCGTCGTCGCTGCCTTGGAGGCACACCTGAAAAAGCCGCGGCGGAAAGGAGGGGCGCGATGAGAAATCGTGGAATGGGATACGTCTACCAACCCACCTGGCGCGATCGGAAAACCGGGGAGCAGAAAAAGGCAGCGACGTGGTGGATTTCGTACTCGACGCACGGCAAGCGTCACCGCGAGAACGCCCATTCCACCAAACAGGCGGACGCGAGCCGTCTTCTAAAATTGCGTTTGGGTCAGGCTGCCATTGGAATGCCGGTCGGCCCGCAGGTTGAGCGGACCACGTTGGGCGACATTCTCAAAATGGTCGAAGTGGATTATGCCGCTAACGGGCGAAGGAGTTTGGATCGGGTGAAACAAGCGGCTGCCCACCTGAAAGACTTCTTTGATGCCGACACGAAGGTGCGCAACCTAACCGCGGATCGGATCACCGCATACCAAGCAGCGAGGCTGAAGCAGCCCGAGCGCGAAGGAGCGCTGCGCGCAGCGTCTCCGTCGACGACGAACTACGAGCTGGCCGTGCTGCGACGGGCCTTTCGTCTCGGAGCGCGAGCGGGCAAAGTCGCAGCGCGACCCGAGATCCAGATGCTTCACGTTGAAAATGTCCGAAAGGGATTTTTCGAGCCGGGGCAGCATCGCGCGGTTATGAACCACTTGCCGGACTACCTAAAGCCGGTCGCCTCGGTCGCGTACATTACCGGCTGGCGGACCAAGAGTGAACTGCTAACGCGCCAATGGTGCCACGTCGATTTCGCCAACGGCTGGCTGAGGCTCGATCCCGGCGAGAGCAAGAACGGCGAGGGACGCGAGTTCCCCTTTACGCCCGAGTTACTCAGCGTACTTCAGGGGCAGCGGGAAGTTGTGAAGGCGATCGAACGCAAACACTCTTGCGTCCTTCCCTGGGTATTCGTTCACGCGGACGGCCGGCGAATCAAAGACTTCCGCGGCGCATGGGCGAATGCGTGCAAGGATGCCGGTGTACCGGGACGGCTTGTCCATGATTTCCGCCGCACGGCGGTCCGCAACCTCGAGCGCGCCGGCGTTCCCCGTAGCGCGGCCATGAAGCTCACCGGCCACAAAACCGAGGCGGTCTATCGACGCTACGCGATCACCGATTCTGCTATGCTGCAGGAGGCGGCGGTGAAGCTCGCGGTTTTACACGCATCGGAAGCGAACAGTCCAAGTTCAGTCCAAGTTAAGGAGCTTTCGGTTAAAGGCTGATGGTTGCCCCCTTCAAAAACTCTTTGCATTTCAATAGTTTTACCTGCGCGCGAGAGTGGCGGAATGGCAGACGCGCCGGACTTAGGATCCGGTGCCGCAAGGCGTGGGGGTTCAAGTCCCCCCTCTCGCATTCCGATTGAGCATTGCGGGGGCGATCGCGAGATTGCGAGCGCCCCGTTGTATGCATCCTTACTGTTCGGGGGCCAGTTCGAGGCGACGACACGCCGGCTAGACGGTCAGACTCTGCGCTTCCCATAGCGCTCGGAAACGGCCGTCGCGCAGCGCGCTAAGCGACGACCAATTGCCCGACTCGACCACCTTCCCGCCTTCGACGACGTAAATCAGATCGGCCCATCGGATGGTCGACAGGCGATGCGCGATCAGTACGACGGTGAGTTCGCCGCGGCGGCTTTCGATCGCATCGAGCACCCGTCCTTCGTTTTCGGAATCGAGGCTGTTGGTCGCCTCGTCCAGAATCAGCATCGAAGGGCGGCGCAGGAATGCGCGCGCCAGTGCGAGGCGTTGGCGCTCTCCCTGCGACAGCAACATTCCACGATCGCCGACGATAGAATCGAGTCCGTCGGTTAGTCCCGCGACGAAATCGAAAGCGGACGCCTGTCGAAGCGCTGTGAGCATTTCCTCCTCGCTGGCGTCGGGGCGCGCCCATTTCAGGTTTGCACGAATCGTGTCGTGAAAAAGAAACGTGTCGGGCGCCACGTAGCCGATTTGATCGCGCCATCCGCGCACGCTTTCGGGTCCGAGCGTCCGGCCATCGAGTCTGAGGGTCCCCGAGTCGGGCGCGACGAGGCCCATCAGAATGTCGGCGACGGTACTCTTGCCGGCTCCCGACGGCCCCACCAGCGCGACGATTTTCCCGGCCGGAATCACCAGACTCAAATCTCTCACGGCGGGCGCGCGTCCCTCGCTGTAGGTAAACGATACGCCGTCAGCGGCAAGTTCGTGCGTGAGCAAAAGCCGATCGTGCGGATGCATTGCAGGCTCAGCGGCAGCGGCGCATCGGGTTTCGATATTCAGCAGGTTGGCAAACGACGGCAGCGCGTTGACGAAGGCGCGGTAGTGTTGCTGGCCGCTCATGATTCGCGGCATCACGCGCGCGAACAGCAGCAACAGGATCAGAATCGACGCTGGCGGCACCGCCAGGATTTGAATTGACACGAACAGCACCACCGCGAGGATTACCACCGAGCCGAGTTCGAATCAGGTCGCGGCAATCGCCTGCTGACGCGTACCGTCCACGTTGGCTCGGGCAACATCGGCGCTCAGCTCGGAGAAAATCGAAAAATTACGCGCTTCCGCGCCATAAGTCTTGGCCGCTTTGAGGCTCTGTAAATGCTCGATGGTGGCGGCGTAGAGTGACTTGTTGGTTGCGGAGACCTCCTCACCCTGGCTTTCGATCGCACGCGTGCGGCCGCGAAAAGCGAACGCCAGAAGCGCGCCGGAGATCAGCACCAATGCAGTCATCCCGGCCGACAGCGCAAACGCGATCGCCATGTAGAGCATTCCGATCACAACTTCGCCGGTGAATACCACGGCAAGATTCGTGGCGGTTCCGATCCGGCTGATTTCAGAGGTCAGCGCGTGAGTGAAATCCGAAGTCCGGCTACGGCATACGAACAACCAGTTCGCATCCGCAATCGCACGGTAGAGGCGACGGCGCAGATGATGCTCAACTTCCTGCTGAACCGCATAAGTCCACACGTTCTGCATCTGTCCCAGCACCGTGCGCGCGCCAACCAGCATCACGAATACGCCAAGCAGAAAAATCAGCGACGGGTGCAGCCCCACCGCAACGAATGCCTTCGAAACGACCGCCGCGTAGTGTCCCGCCTCGCCCTGTCCGGCGAGATTGAAGCCCGCCACCTGCAGCGTAGGAAGCAGCAGCGCGAAGCCGACCCCCTCGGTCAGCGAAAACAGGACCATCACGATGAGCACAGCGATCAAATGCCAGCGCGAAACCTGCACCAGCATCGTGAGATACGCCGCAAGTGTGCCCTTCATCGGCGGGTTAGCGGGACTATCGGCCAACGGAGTCCGGCCCGCCAAGCGGCATGTATCGATCAAGTTCGAAATCTCCGATCACCACGATGCCGCCGCTCTCGAGCCATGCGTGAGCGCCGAAATGCCCATCAACCGGTTTCATGACCCCAATTTTGAGTTCGCTGGGATAGCGGTAGCGCTTGAGCACAATGCCGGTCGCGAGCGCGCGAACCAGGCAGTTGCCGCCGCTGGGGACGGCCCGGCTGGCGGTGGCGACTGCCCACGCGATTTTTTCAGATGACGGGCGCACGCGGCTGGAGTTTGCGCGCATCGGATGGCTCATCGCGTCAGCAAGCCGGCGCGCACGACCAAACGGCAACGTCCACACGCCGGCACGCATCGCCGCAATCGCCGTCAGCGACTGGAACAGAAGCGCGCGATCCGACGCGGGCAACGCGAAGAACTTAGCTATGTTTTTCATCCGAGCCCCGATCATCCGGCGCCGGCTCGTCCAGGACCTGTATCAGGCCATGCGCATGGAGTTCGCCAAGCAGTTGCAGCAGATCGCGGCTGCATCGCTCGGCTTCGACGTCGAATTGATCGATCAATGCGTTGCGAATCTCGACCACTCGGCGCGGTTGCGCAATCAGGCTCCAAATCGTGGCGCCAACCGGATCGAGTCCGAAGTAGGTCCCGTTCTTGAGATTCAGAATAGCGGCCTCACCCTCAAGATCGCAGGAAATCTGGTCCTTGGATGCGACTACGGTGGATTCCGTCGAGATTATCTTTGCCACAAATTGCAACTGCCTGAGCGGCACAGGCGATGCGACGATTGCTCTAAACGCAATAACCCTTTACATCGCTAGTGAAAGCGACACGAGTTTACAGAGCGCTCGCGCCGTGGGCAAGTCGGCGGCGGTTTCGCTTGCGCGAGCTGGGGGGCGAACTTCGGCGTCGAAGCGATCGAGAAACTTCGCGAGCGGCTTCAGTCTGCTTCGTCACCCGCGAGCATCGCAACTATTCCCCGAGCGGTCGGATAGTCAACGTGCAGGGATTTCATGCAGAGCGTCCACGCAGCGGCATTATCGCGCTTGGCGATAAGCGCCAGCATCTGCGACTTGAGCGGCTCATGGACGCGCGCCATAGCCGCCTTGGCCCGTTCGCGACCGGCAGCGTGCATCTGCTGCTGCTTGGCAAACCGTTGCATCCCAAGTTCCGTTGGGCATGGCTGTACCTCGTACCAGTGGCCATTTTCCTGGCCGATCATTTCGTTCACCGTGGCGGTGCCGCCATCCTGGGTGACAAATTCCATTCCCATCAGATGAGTCGGCGGCATTGGGTAGGTGGCGTACTTCGTCGCATTCATCAAATTCGGCGGCAGCTTGGTAACCGTCAGGTGATAGTTCTTGCTAATTGGAAGGTCGAATTGCTGCCTTATCCGGTCGTCCAGAAAATTCTTGTTCTGGCCGATGCATTTCATCGTGGACGGCGCGATCAGCTGCTGGATCGCGGCGAAATCTTTCGCATACATGGCGTAGACCATCTTGTGCGCCAATTCCCGCTGCGGCGGCGTGCCCTTCTCAGCCTCCTTCTCAGCCGCCACTTCCTGGGCCGAACGGGTCGGAGCGCCTTGCGGTACGGCAGCCGGCGCACGCTTCGCCCACGGCAATTCCTGTGGCGCGGCGGACTGCTGCGCGGTGGCCGGCGTGGCGAGCGCGGCGGCGGCAGCCAGCGCAAGCAGGGCAAATATCGTTCCCGAAGGCTTTAGCATCTCACTCCCTCATCGCAGAGTGCACGCGGGGCGCCACTGGACTTTCAAGTCGTCGATCAATTTCACTTTTTCACTTTTTCACTTTTCACTGAATCGCGCAGCGCCTGCAAGCCGTCCGCGAAGCCGATGGCGAGATTAATCTTTGTCGGGAATCGACTTCAATTGCTCGAGCCATGCGGTCGCTTCGCTGTCCGAGGGCGCCCGATAGTCGCCGCGCGGCGACAGCGATCCGCCCGAACCGACCTTGGGCGCGTTGGGGATACAACTGCGCTTGAACTGGCTCAACTGAAAAAAGCGGTACAGAAACGTATGCAGATGTCCCTTGATCGTCGCGATGTCGTACTGGTTGCGGCGATCGCGCGGAATGTCCGGCCACTCGCCCGCGTCCTTGTCGCGCCACGCATTGTAAGCGAGGAACGCGACCTTCGGCGGCGGGTATCCGAAGCGCAGCGTGTAGTAGAGGAAGAAATCGTGCAGCTCGTAGGGGCCAAGCGTCGCTTCGGTGTCGTGGCTGGGATGTCCGTCCTCCGACGTGCCGGGGATCAGCTCGGGGCTGATTGGAGTGGCGAGAATCTTGATCAACGTCGCACTGGTTTCGCGGCCGAGGCTTTCAGTTTGCGCAAGCCATCGAATTACGTGCTGGATCAATGTTTTCGGCACGCTCGCATTGACGCTGTAATGAGACATGTGATCGCCGACGCCATAGGTGCACCATCCCAGCGCGAGCTCGCTCAAGTCGCCGGTGCCGACCACCAGCCCGCCGCGCAGGTTCGCCAATCGAAAAAGATGGCTGGTGCGCTCGCCCGCCTGCACGTTCTCGAACGTAACGTCGTAAACTTTCTTGCCTTCGGCATAGGGATGCCCGATGTCTTTGAACATCTGCATGCAACTCGGCCGAATGTCTATTTCATCGGTCGAGCAGCCGAGCGACTTCATCAGGCGGCGCGCCTGCTCGAGAGTTCGCGCGCTGGTGGCAAAGCCAGGCATCGTGACGGCAAGAATATTTTTGCGCGGTGACGCGAGCCGGTCCATCGCACGCGCGCATACCAGCAGCGCGTGGGTAGAATCGATTCCGCCCGAGATTCCAATCACGACGCGTTCCAGGCCGGTCGAGCGCAGGCGAGTCGCCAGGCCTTGAACCTGGATGTCGAAAACTTCGGCGCATCGCTCGTCGCGGGTTGCGGGATCCGAGGGCACGTAAGGGAACCGCTCGTAGCGCCGCTGCAGAAGCATCTTCGCGCGCCGCGGCAATTCCGTCGAAAATGAAATCCGCCGAAAGCGCCGTACTCGCTCGAGCTCGCGCTGAGCCGTGTCGCCGAACGTGTTTTGGCGCATCCGTTCCTGCGACAGCCGTTCGAGATCGATTTCCGCCGAGATCACTTGCGGCCGATCCTTGAAGCGCTCGGACTCGGCGACGAGGTTGCCGTTCTCGGCGATCAATGCGTGGCCGTCCCAGGCGAGATCGGTCGTCGATTCACCCACTCCGGCCGCGCTATATGCATACGCCGCAATGCATCGCGCGGATTGGCCGATGACCAGCGAGCGGCGGTAGTCGGCCTTGCCGATCGTGATGTTCGACGCCGACAGGTTCAGCAGCACCGTCGCGCCCGCCAGCGCCGCATATGACGACGGCGAAATCGGAACCCATAAGTCCTCGCAAATCTCGGCGTGAATCGTGAGCAGCGGCTGCTCCTCGTGCTGGAAGATGAGGTTGTTGCCGAACGGAACCGCGCGATTCCCAGCCAGGTCGATTTCGTCGCGCGTCGCAGCGTCGGCCGAGGCAAATTGCCGCGGTTCGTAGAACTCGCGGTAGTTCGGGAGATTCGTCTTCGGCACGACGCCGAGAATCCGCCCGCGATGAATCACGATCGCGCAGTTATACAGATGATGATCGATCTGGAGCGGCGCTCCGACCACGCTGACGATGGAAAGCTTCGCGGTCGCCTCGACAACCACGGCGATTGCGTCAAGGCATGCGTCGAGCAGCGCGCGCTGCTGAAACAGATCGTCGCACGAATAGGCGCTCAGCCCCAATTCGGGAAACAGTGCGAGCACCGCCTTGCGCTCGGCGGCTTCGCGGATCAGCGCGACGGTATGTTCGGCGTTGTAAGCGGGAGCTGCGACGCGAACCGACGGCACTCCAACCGCGATTCTGACGAAATCGTGATTGTAAAGATTGAAAAAGTTTCCGTTCCTGGTCACGTCGTTTCCCTTGGGCGCCGCACGGCAATCGGCCCGGCATCCCCGCCCATGCGAGCCGCCCTCTTAAGAAGACTGTGCCGATTGTGGGCGGCCGGTACAAGATTGCCCGCTCCGCCCCGGGCCATCGCTCAAGCGCCGTGGCCGCGTAAGGGGGTGGCCCCCGGCTCCGGATCGAGCCTCTCTCTGACAGAGAGGTGCCACGGGCACGCGGCAATCCGGGGTCCCTCGGCTTCGCTCGGGATGACATAAAAAAGTGAGTATGCGGGCATTTCTCGGGCGTCGCAGAACCCTCACCTAATCTCTCCCGTGAAATCTGCACCCTCACGCGCGCCGGAGGCGCGGCCGAGTGTCTGTGACACCTCGCCTCAGGTGCGAGGCAACCAGGAAGGAACCGGGATTCTTCCCCTTCGGCTGCGCTCAGGGCTTCGGCTGGTGGAAGGGGAGTTATCCAGAAGCGCTCTAGAATGACACAAGAAAGAAGCGGCGGAACTCGGGATGACACAAGAAAGAAAAGTGGCGCGGAACGCAAGATCGTAACTGGGGCGAGGGATCGGACGGGAAGACTAGCAAATCGGTTCTTTGGGGGACTTTGATAGTGTTCGAGGAAGTGGGCTGTGGCGCTATGCTCGGCCTCAACACGTAGTTAACGCGTAGTTAACACGCAGCCAGGCCCCGCCGTCTGTCTAGCATCCTCATCACCAAGCATAGCCGGAAGGCGCAGGTCAGGGCTGTCGGAAGGAGAGCGCGTGCGTCCTAGTTTGAGGACCGGAGGGATCGTATTGGCGACGGCTACTGCGGCCGCATTGTGGCTTTCGACAATGGGCGGGGTTTTGCGCGCGGGAGTTGGCGCGCTGATTGCGGATCGGGTGCTGGGGCAAATCGATTTCATCAAGACCGCGGTGAACTTTGTCGACGCGATCGGAATGCACGCGCCGGCGGGAGTGGCGATCGACCAGTGGGCCGGCCACGTGCTGGTGGCGGACACGCAGAACAATCGCGTACTGGGCTGGAAGAGCACTGCGGCGTTTGTATCCGGTGGCGCGGCAGACCTGGTGATTGGGCAGCCTGATTTCAATTCGTCGGGATGCAATCAGAATGCGTCAGCGCCGGATGCGACGCGGCTGTGCCAACCGATCGGAGTCGCGGTTGACGTATCACATAACGTGTACGTCGGGGATACGCTGAACAACCGGGTGTTGGTATTTGGCGATCCGTTTGCGGCGCTTTCCAGTAAAAATCAAACGAACGATTTCGCAGCTTTCGCGGTATTCGGGCAAACCGGGAGCTTTATCACGAATGCGAGTGGGCTAAGCGCCAACAGTCTAAATAGTCCGCAGGGCGTGGCGGTCGATGGGAACGGCAATCTGTTCGTTGCCGACGTGAGTAATAATCGGGCGCTGGTGTTTTTCTCTCCGATTCCGATGACCAAGGTGAGCGGGCCGCCGGGGAATTTCGGCGACGCGACGGCGGACGTGGCGATTGGACAGCCCAACCTGGTCAGCGGAGCTTGCAACCAGGGCGGCGACGCGACTCTCACGACGCTGTGCACGGCGCCGTTTTTCGGGGTGGGGATTGCGGTCGATGGCGGCGACAATCTCTACGTCGCCGACACGAAGAACAATCGGGCGCTGGAATACAATGGCCCGTTCGGCTATCGGCAGACCAATAATGCTACTGCAGACCTGGTTTTCGAGGGAAACAATTTGGCGCAACCGTCGGGGGTCGCGGCCGATTCGAACGGGAATTTTTACGTTTCATCGGAACCTCATAACCAGGTGTACGAGTATACGCAGCCGGTCCCGCTGGCCAGGGCGGACCTGCTCAACCTGATGATAGGACCCGGGGTGCAGAATCCAAACGCCGGGACGCTGCAATTCCCGATGGGGCTGGCGATCGATGCGGTCAATAATCTCTACGTTGCCGACCAGGCGAACAATCGGGTGCTGGAGTTCAATGAGGGCGGTTCGCCGGCAAACAAAGTGGCCAACGGCGCGGGCGGGCAGATCGATCGGTCGCATAACGCGCCAAACTACGTCGATGCGATAGGCGAGGACGCGCCGGGCGGAATCGCATTGGACGCGTCGTCGGACCCGCCGCATCGCCATCTATATGTCGCCGACAGCGTGAACAATCGCGTGCTCGGATGGAATGACGTGTCGTCGTACGTCAGTGCGCAGCCGGCGGATATCGCGTTGGGACAGCCCGACCTTTTCTCGTACAAGTGCAATAACGGCGTGGCGGGAGGCGACGTGGCCGGACTCGGCCCGGACAGCCTGTGCGGTCCGGCGCGCATGGCGGTCGATCAGAAGGGAAATCTGTACGTGGCGGATTCGGGCAACAATCGCGTGCTGGTGTACAACACGCCGTTCAACGCGGCCAGCGGCGAGCCGGGCGCGGGCGACGGGTCGGCGGATTTTGTTTACGGACAGGGCGGGGCATTCACAACCAGGAACTGCAATCTCGACGGCGCGAGTGCGACGACCTTGTGCAATCCGGCGGCGGTGGCGCTCGATGGCGCGGGCAATATCTACATAGCGGACGCGGGGAACAATCGCGTGCTCGAGTTCGCGAAAGCGGGCAATCCGCCGGTCGCTTCGGATGCGCTTGCGAATCGGTCCTACGGACAGGGGGCGGTGTCTGATTTCTCCGACACGCAATGCGCGGACGGCGTGGGGCAGGATCCGTCGCCAAGCAATCACGGGATGTGCAATCCGGGCGGCGTGGCGCTGGCTATGTCGGGGAATCTGTTTATTGCGGACTCGAGCAACAACCGGGTGATGGAAATCGACGCGCCGCTCGAGGGCACGCAGAATGCGACGCGGGTGTTCGGTCAGGCGGGCGACTTCACGGCGTCGGGATGCAATCAAGGCGCGTCGTCGGCGCCGGGCGCATCGACATTATGCGCACCGGCAGGACTGATGCTCGACGTGCTCGGCAACCTGTGGGTGGCCGACGCGAACAACGATCGCGTACTCGAGTACGATGCGCCATTCGGCCCGGATAGCGCGGCGGCGATGGTGATCGGACAGGGCGACGGCGGCAATTTCACGACCTCGGGATGCAATCGAGGAATTGCTCCGGGCGACTTGAACGGACTTGGCGCGGACAGCTTGTGCTCGCCGGGCGCGGTGGCGGTCGATTCGAATATCGATCTTTACGTGGCGGACACGAGCAACAATCGGTCGTTGGTCTACGACGGGATAATCGCGACGCCCACGGCGACTCCGACGCCGACCGCAAGCGCTACCGGCACACCTTCGCCGACCGCGACGGCGACGATGACCGCGACTGCGACCGCACCTGCGACGGCGACCGCAACTGCGACTGCAACTGCGACGGCAACTGCGACGCCATCCGCTACGCCGACATCTGTCGCCGCCAAGCTGAAGATTTCACCCAAATCCGTGAAGTTTGGCAAATCGACCAAGGTCAATTCGGTCAGCAAACCCAAGAGCGTGACGATCAGGAACAACAGCTCCAAGAAATCCAAGATTACCGTATCGATCACCGGTGAGTCGGCCGTCGCGCCATTTACGGTCACCAGGCAATGCATTAAATCGTTGGCGCCGGGAAAGAGCTGTAAAGTTTCGGTGACCTTCAACCCAACGGATACCACGGCACGAAGCGGAGAGTTGATCATCAACGACGACGTAAGGGGAGAACCGCAGCGGATCCGGCTGTCCGGGAGGGGCAAAGCGCCGAAGGTAAAGAAATAGACGGACGGGTCGCACTTGACAGCGCACGCAACGGAAGCGGCGAGCCAAACGGCCCGCCGTTTTGCATTTGACGATTAGCTAGTTGGCGATGACCGTTTTCAGATTACTATTCCGGAATGCGGGCGCACCGAGAGTGAGTATCTGCCGCGCTCACGAGTGAGGCGCACCGGCGCCTGGAACGCGCTGGACAGTGTTGCGGAAGTGAGCACGCGCCCGCGCGGTCCGGCGGCGAGCACGCGACCCGACTTGAGCACGAGTACGTGCGAGAACATCGCGACGATCTCCTCGACATGATGGGTGACGAGGAGCATCGTGGGCGCGCCGCGGGTGCGGGCGAGTCGGCGCAGGAACTGCAGGAAGTGCTCGCGGGCGACGGGGTCGAGTCCGGCGCACGGCTCGTCGAGGATCATGAGCCTCGGTGAGGCCATCAGGGCCCGGCCAATGAGGACGCGCTGGCGTTCGCCCTGGGAAAGAAATCGCCACGGACGATCGCGGAGCGCGCGGGCCTCGATGCGGCGCAGGATTGCGGTGGCGGCGCGGCGGTCGTCGGGGCGGATCTCGCCCCAGTAGCCAATTTGCGCATAGCGTCCGCTGACGATGGCTTTGAGAGCGGTTTCGCCGTCGTTGTGTTCCATCATCTGATGCACGCTTGAACTGACCAGTCCGATCCGGGTCCTCAGCTCGCGCCAGTCAAAGCGCCCGTAAGTCTCGCCGAGCACGCGAATTTCCCCGGCGGTCGGTGGCAAGTATCCGGTCAGCGCGCGGAGCAGGGAAGTTTTGCCGGAGCCGTTGGCGCCGAGAATCGCCCAATGCTCGCCGCGTTCGACGCGCCAATCGATGGATTCGAGGATGACGGCCTCGCGCTCGACGCGCAGCGCGGTCACCTCGATCACGGCCGGATGGGACTTCATGGTGGGGCAATTTTTACAGGCCGGCGCGGGTGAATGCGAGGCAGGTGGAATCGGCGACACGCGCGGGCATCTACCATTAGTAGCGATAATTTACCCGATAGCCAGGAAAGTTCAGGGCTGAACTGTTCAGCCTTATCCAATTTCGAAGCGCGATGCACAATGCGTCTCGATGGAAGACCTCATTACACGCACCGGCGGTGAGAGCGAGACGCGGGCGGGCAAACTGATTCCTTCGTTCGTGATCGATACCGCCGGTGCGCCTGCCTCCTCTCCAGCGCCGGGAGAAAAAGTCGCGGCGGCGCCCGAATGGATCGAGCTGCTGCCGGCCGGGGTGTTTTACGGGCGCGACGGACGCGGGCCATTTCGGCTTGACGATCCGACCGCGGTAATCGAGTCGACAATCGCGTTGCAGATGAATGCGGGCCTGCCGATTGACTACGACCATGCCACGGATTTCGGCGCGCCCGAAGGACGGCCCGCTCCGGCGGCCGGATGGATCCGCGAACTCGAGGTGCGTGGCGGCGCGGTGTGGGGGCGTGTGGAATGGACGGCGCGGGCGGCGAATTCGATCGTGGCGCGCGAGTACCGGTACGTCTCGCCCGTGTTCCAGTTCGATCCGAAAGACGGCAGCGTGACCCGGCTGTTGCGAGCCGGTCTCACCAACAATCCAAACCTTCACCTGACCGCGATCGCGGCGTCGCGCACGGCGGCCGCAGACGCGAAGGACGAACGCATGGAATTTCCAACTCAAGAGTTGCGCGAGCTGCTGAACCTCGATGGCGATGCGACGGTCGCGGACGTCGTCGCAAGGGTGCGCGAGCTGCGCGCGGCCGGAGATGCGGCGGCGCCAACGACCGGCGCGCACGCGCACGACCCGGCGCATTATGTGGCGATAGCAGAGTTCGAGCGCGCCCTTACCGAGCTCAACGCGCTCAAGGCCGAGCGCGCGCGCGAGCGCGCCGCACATTTGGTGGAAGAGGCGATTCGCGCGGGCAAAATCGTGCCGGCGCAGCGCGAGTGGGCGATCGCGTATTGCGCCGCGGACGCGCGGGGATTCCAGGCGTTCGCCGCCAAGCAGCCGTCTATCGTCGGCGAAAATCTGGGACTGGCGGGAGAGCCGCCGGCGGAGAGACGAGCGGGCGGGCTTAACGCGGCGGAGCTCGCCATCTGCTCGCAACTCGGCCTCAAGCATTCGGAGTTCATCCGGCGCAAGCGCGGACGCGCGGACTTCCTGAGCCTCGAACGCGCCGGCGCCGATCTCCGAAATGCGGAAATCCGCAGCGCCGACTTTCGAAGCAACCAAGACTAACTCGCGCCTCGCGCGGCTTCTAAGGGGCCGCGCCGGCGCGCATCAACAAGGGTGAAAAGATGGCGGCTCTAACCAATGCGCGAAACACGCCCGAGATGGCCGATGGCGGCAGGATGCGCGTTTACTCGGTCGAAGCGAACACCAACATCTACCTGGGCGGGATCGTCGCGCTGAACGCGGCGGGCAATGCGGTGCCGGCGTCCGCGACCACGACCGTCGCGAACCCGCTCAAGATCGTTGGGCGCGCCGAATACGTGAGCAACGGAGTCCCGGGGCAGAACGCGATTAACAATCCAGGCGCCACGGGTCTTGTCCAGCAAGGTCGTATCGTGTGGAAATATGAGGGTCGCAATCTTTTCGTGAACGCCGGGCTGCCTGCCCTTGCGGCGCTGCTCGGAGGCGATACAAGCGGCGAATTCGCGGCTGCGGTGGGATTCGGCTCGGGATCGAACGCACCGACGGTGACCGACAGCGCGCTGACCGCCCCCGCATATTACAAAGCGCTCGACAGTCACAGCGAGGACGGCAACGGCAGCGTGACCTTCAACTGGGCGCTGACGACGGCGGACACTGGCGCGCGGGGGATAACCATTCAAGAGCTGGCGATATTCGCCAACCATGCCAGCGCGGGACTGCCCGGAACGACCGCGCCGACTCCGATGCTGGCGCGCAAGACGATAGCACCGATAGTCTTCGGCGCGGGAATGAGTATCAGCGGTACGTGGACGCTTACCTTCTGAGGTAGTCAATGGCTACACTAATTGATGCAGCCGAGTTCACCTCCAATGAGGTGTACCAAATTCAAGCAACCGATCCGGTCGAAGGCGCTGCCAGCGGCGCAAGTTTCAGCGGGACAGGTATTTCCAATCAACCGCATCAGCAACTGGCTAATCGCACCACGTTTCTGAAACAGCGCCAGGACGTAAATATCTCGAATATCGGCGTGTTGCAGGCCTTCCAGGCGCTGTTCACCGGGCTGATGGCGCAGAACGGCTATCTGAAGATCCCCGTCGCGGACATAAATAAGGGGCTGATCCAGTACATCATCCAGTGGGGCTTTACGGATTGGGGCGGTGCCGGAGAGAGCGAAGGGCTTTATGGGCCGTATAGTTTTCCGATCACTTTTCCCAACGCGTGCCAGATTTTTATGCCGGTGACGCTGACTCCTGAAGGCCCGGGTCATGACGCGGCCGGTGATGACGTTGTGATGGTCAGCGCCAGCTACCTCCCTACCGCCTCGCAGTTTTGGGTCTGGAACAACCAGATCCTCGACGCGCCCAATCACACGCGCGGCTTTTACTGGCTCGCGATCGGGTTCTGAGGTTATCGACGAAAGCGGGCGATTGGTGCAATGGTGATAAATTTGAGACGGAAGATTTCACGAACGCTTCGAGGCGTAACGTTCGCCGCGATGATCCTGCTCGTCGCGAGTGAGGAGGCGCTGGCGCAGAATCTGCCACCGCCCGGAGCTTATCAGCCGATCCCCAACTTCACCGGAGTGGGCGCGGGATTGCAGTTCCGCGAGGCGATCAACGATCGATTTTCGGGTGCCCAGCCGATCGCGCCTTCGATAGCCAGTCCGGCCTACGCCAATCTGCCGCCCGAGCAGGACGGGATGCTGTTGTTCTGCAAGGACTGCAGGAACGCGACGCCGTGTGTGAGCGGCGGCAGCGGCGCATTCGCATTTGGAGAGGGCGGCCTGTGGAGTTGCGCCGGCGCCGCAACGGCGTGGCCGGTATCTCTCACTGAGAACCTGCTCACGGGCGGTCACGCGATCAACGGCAGCTCGACTTCCGGCGGCGACCAGATCAACAATCTCAGTGTCAACGGCGCGCGCAACCCTGCGAGCTATGGCGTTATTTCCGGCTCACAGAACACAGGCGTCGTCACGATTTCAGCGGGCTCGATGTCCGCGACGCTCGCGGCGGCCGGCGACTGGACAAACGGCGAAGGCATCGCTGTTCCGGGCGCAGGACCGACTTCTTCAATTTCGCCGCCGACCGCACCGACTGCATCGGCAAGATGCAGCGGTACTTGTGCGACTGGATATACCTACAAAGTCGCCGCGCTCGACGGAAAGGGCGGCTGGACAGCGGCAAGCTCTGCGAGTGGCAGCGTCAACAACGCTGCAACATTGACCCAAGCACTCAACAACCTACTCACGATACCGATTGCGAACGGCGATACCGCGCTGCTTATTTACCGCGTCGGTACAGGGCTGATTGCGATCATCCCGGCGAGTGAAGAGAACGCGAACAATTCGAGTCCAGCGGCTTACTACCGGGATACCGGTGCGACGGCAATCACGCTTGCCGCTCCGTACACGGCCTTAAATTCGCCGCCAGCCAGCGCAGGGCCGGATGCGCTCTACACAACAATCACAGCAGGCGGCGGGACGACGACGCTGACGTTGGCAGGCGCGGCGACTAGCAGCGTTACCACGCAAACCAGCTACCACGATGACGCTTTTGCGATTAACACCTGCCTCGCTTCTGGAACTTACGCAACTGGCGCGCATTGCGCGCTCCCGCCCGATATGACCTTCGTGGCGAGTCAGTCTGTTGGAGCAGGCGGCGCACCTGGAGCGTCTAACAACACATGGGCGGGCATTCAGCTAACCGGCGGCTCCTACACCTCGATTGCGACCACGCCGATGATGCAGGGAATGAGCGTTATCAAGGGCGTCAACACATTCCAGATGGCGACCGACGGAATCAATATCAACAGCGTTAATGGTGCGCTCTGCGCGATTGAGCACAACGTCAATAACCCAATCGGCGGCGCCGGCGGCACCTATGTCGGTGAGAATCAGGACAGCAACCTGAATTTCTCGACCGGCCAACCATACTACGGAATTTGCTATACGGCGTCGGCGGCCTACGACCAGAACAACTCAGAGAACGTCATCCGTGTCCTGCAAGGCTCAGCCGCCAACGCGGCAGTCTTAGTTGGAAATTCGCAGGCGCTTCAAAACGATATTTACGGCGGTAACTTTACAGGCGTCGGCGAGGGTGCAATAGAGTTGCATGGCGGTTCGTTCCATCTCCTTGGTGGCATTCCTAGCTCGAATGTGTGGATGTTCGACTTCGAGGCTGGCAGCTATGACCATCAGAGTAGTGCGACCGGAGTTACTGTAGAGATCGGGCCTGCGACTCTCTATGCTGATGCGGCTGCGACCTTTTCTGGTAGTAACAACGGGATTTCCATTACGAACTCCGATCTGGGAATGCAGTCCTCCCACGTGGGCGGCCTGGCAGTTGATGTTGAGAGCACGGGTTTTGTGCTGCGCGTCAGCAATTCTCGCTGGCAAGATGGGGGAAGTGCCGAAAACATCATCTTCCGGGGCACCTGGGCAAGTATTATTGATAGCTGGTCAGGCGCAGGCGCGATTATCAATGGCAGCGGCGCCATGAGCATTTTGCGCACGTACTTTGCGAGCGGCGCTCCGACCATTACCACCACAGGCACGTTCTGTGGGCAGCAGAATATCCCCCTGAATGTTCTCCCAGGGAATCCGGGAAATGGCATCGGTGGGATCAATGCCTGCCCTCAAAGTGCTCCGTGGGATTCTGCAACCGTTCAAATACCAATTACCGGCAGCACAGCGGGCACGGCGGCTTGTAGCGAGCCAATGGCTGGGGGGAGTTTCAAGGTTGTAAACTGCCTTTTGACCGGGTATCAGGAAACCGGCACTGCGCAAACTGTCTGCTTCAATGGTGGCGGATGCACCGCAAATCTTGGCGGCGTGAATTTCTCCGCCGCGCCGAACATCCTCGCGTCGTGCGGCACTTATGAGCCGACGGCAACCGCGACTGTGCTGACGCTCCCGGCCAACGCCGCGATGACCGCGGAAACCTGCAACATCACGGCGATAGGGCAATAACCATGCGGACGCCCACGCACCGTTAGCGTCAACCGAGCCTCTCGAGAACTCGTTCCATTGCGATTCCGCGCGAACCCTTGACCAGCAACACGTCGCCGGGCCGGAGCAGTCCGGCAATTATTCTTGCCGCAGCGATACTGTCGGGTGCGGCGAGTACATCGGTGGTATCCGCATCGCGGGATACGACTGCGCAGGCGGAGTTCATCTCTGGGCCGACGGCGACGAATGCGGCTGGATGCGAGAGCATCACGTCGCGTATCGCCTCCTGATGCGCGGCGGCTGATAGCTCGCCCAGCTCGAGCATATCACCCAGCGCGATCACGAGACGGGCGCCGAGACCGTCGGCTACCTCGCGCGCGGCCGCGAGCGCGGCCCGAATCGAGCGAGGGTTCGAGTTGTAAGTGTCGTCGATCACAAAGATGCCGTGAATCGAGGTGTTGGCGAGCCGGCCCGCGACCGGCTTGACGACCGCGAGCGCGTCGGCGATCGCTGCAAGCTCGCGCGATTCAAGCGGCAGCGGGTGCATCGCGGCGACACCGGCGATCGCGGCGGTACAGTTGAGAGCCGCGGCCTCGCCCAGCAGCGCGATTTCAGTTTCGATGAAGGGTTCGACACCCGCGGCGAGCATGGCGCGCGCGATTTCGACGCGGATGCGCGAGCGGACGCCCACGCTTCGACTGACGAGCCGCACGTGAGCGTCGGGCGACTTGCCAAAGGTGATTCGCCTCAGATGTTTCGGAATCCGCGCCAGCACCATCGGTTCGTCTGCCGATGCGACCGCATAGCGCCTGGCAGTCGAGAACAGCGCGGCTTCCTCGTCGGCGATATCGTCGAGCGTGCCGAGACCTTCGCTGTGCTCGAGATCGACGTTGAGGACCATTGCGACGTCTGGCTCGACGATTCGCGCCAGTTTTGGAATCTCGCCCCGCGTGTTGGTGCCGCATTCCAGTACGGCCGCTCGATGCTCGCCGGTGAGTGTGAAAATCGTCATAGGTACGCCGATCAGATTATTCAGATTACCCGGGGTTGAAAGCGTGGATCCGAACAGCGCGCGAGCGACCGCGGCGGTGAGTTCTTTGGTGGTGGTCTTGCCGACTGCTCCACCGATTGCGATTAGCGGAAGCGGGCGGGCCGCGCGCGTGCGCACGAGATGGCGGCGCGCGAGTCGGCCCAAAGCCGCCAGCGTATCGGCGACCTCGATGCAATCGAGACCAGGATGACGGCGGCCGGTCGCGACGATCGCGGCTGCAGCGCCTCGCGCGGCGGCTTGTGTCAGGTAGTCATGGCCGTCGGACGCAGCGCCACACAGTGCGACGAATATCGCTCCCGCTCCGATCGAGCGTGTATCTATGCTGACGCCGCGGACGCCGTCGCCGGCCGGGACAGTCGAAGCGGCGCGGGCGAGAGTACCGCCGGTAGCCTCGACAACTTCGGCGAGCGTGAACTCGCACTGATTGCTGGGAATCGGCGTCGCCATCGCGAATACATTGTGCCGAATTATCCAGGGCGCTCATACCGGCTGCGACTTGACATGCCGGCGGGCTGGAATCAGCCTTCTGATTCCAACGGTGCTGCGTCCCTTATCTCGATTGTGAGATGATGTACACATAAGGAAAGAACGAGGAACTACGATGGCGGACAGCAAGGCGCCGATTGTCGGCGTGATCATGGGTAGCAAGAGCGACTGGGAATACATGTCGGCCGCGGCCGAGGTCATGGAAGAACTTAAAGTGTCGCATGAAGTTCGGATTATGTCGGCGCATCGCACGCCCGACATTACTTTGGAATATGCCGCCAATGCCGCGGGCCGCGGCCTGCGCGTGATAATCGCCGGCGCCGGCGGCGCGGCGCATCTTGCCGGCGTGGTCGCATCGAAGACGATAATCCCGGTTATCGGCGTGCCGATGCCGACGACGTCGCTCAACGGAATCGATTCGCTGCTGTCGATCGTGCAAATGCCCAAGGGGGTGCCGGTGGCGACGATGGCGATTGGCAAAGCTGGTGCGGCGAATGCGGCTCTGCTTGCGGCGCAGATAATCGCGCTGGGCGACGCGAAGCTCGGCGAACGGCTGGTAAAATGGCGGGCTGCGTGGGCGGATGAATTGTTGCAGCAGAAGATTTCCTAGCACGAGAGCTTTGCATAACGTGATCGAGGCTTTTGTTTCCTCTCCCTGCAAGG
>Ga0208079_1000422_pt1 | contig 23522 bp, 21 predicted proteins | sample NGESurdeep092012_5_FD_184474 | JGI IMG/M metagenome (GOLD analysis project Ga0208079, IMG submission 184474) | Arctic peat soil microbial communities from Barrow, Alaska - NGEE Surface sample 210-2 deep-092012 (SPAdes) | ecosystem: Environmental > Terrestrial > Soil > Wetlands > Peat ... | reverse complement strand
TGGCGCAGGCACTCGTGCCTGCCGTGTCGAGACTCGTCTCGACACCTGTTCGCGGCGGTGACATAGGGTCGAAGGTGGGCGTCGGCATGAGTGCCGACGCGGCAGGCATGAGTGCCTGCGCCACATCGCAGAGGAACACTTGTGAGCGACGCCGGCTACGCATGCCTCAGGCCGTCGGGGTCCGCTACGGAAAACTCTCTACCGATGATCGCGCACTCGCCCTGGATGTCGCGGTCGGCAGCCATGGCAGCCATTTGCAATTCGAACGCCAGAACGCGGCGGCGGGCGGCGTATTCCCGCAACGCTACCGTCACCAGCCGGTTCCAATTGCCAGCCAGTTCGGCGGGGGCGAGGGTAGAGAGTTTCTTGACCAGAGCGCTGAGCAGGGCTACGCTGCGGCGGATGGTGCTGAGTCTAATGGTTTGCTTCATGGCCACCCGGCTAAAACTCCGCGTTGCCCGGAGTTCTCGGGAACGGGATGACGTCGCGGATGTTCTTCATCCCGGTGAGATACATCAGCATGCGCTCAAAGCCCATGCCGAAGCCCGCGTGGTGCACGCCGCCGAAACGGCGCAAATCCAGGTACCACCAGTAGGCCTCTTCCTTGAGACCGTGAGCCGCCATGTCGCGGATGCGCTCTAAGAGCACGTCGTGGCGCTCCTCGCGCTGGCTGCCGCCGATGATTTCGCCGATGCGCGGCGCCAGCACGTCCATGGCGGCCACCGTCCTGCCATCGTCGTTGCCGCGCATGTAGAACGCCTTAATGTCCTTCGGATAGCCGGTGACGATCACCGGCTTGTGGAACACCTCCTCGGTCAGGTAGCGTTCATGCTCGCTCTGCATGTCCACACCCCACTCGGTGGGGAATTCGAAGTTCTTGCCGGATTTCGTCAGCAGCCGGATGGCTTCGGTGTACGTGATGCGCTCGAAGCTCGCATTCACCAGGCCGTCGAGCGTCTTGCGCAATTCCGGGTCGTACCACTTCGCCAGGAAGTCCAGGTCCGCGCCGCACGCGTCCACCACCTGCTCCACCTGGCTCTTGAGGAATGCCTCGGCCAGATCCTGATTGTCGTTGAGGTCGCAGAAGGCCATCTCCGGCTCGATCATGTAGAACTCGGCCAGATGGCGCGGCGTGTTGGAATTCTCGGCGCGGAACGTGGGGCCGAAAGTATAGACGTTGGCGAAGGCGTGGGCGAAAATCTCCGCTTCGAGCTGCCCGCTGACCGTCAGGAACGTGCGCTTGCCGAAGAAATCCTGCGTGAAATCCGGCGCCTTGCCGCTCTTGCCGAGAGCTTCCAGATCGAGCGTGGTCACCTGGAACATGCTGCCCGCGCCCTCGGCATCCGACGCCGAGATCACCGGCGTGTGCACGTACAAAAACCCGCGATCCTGGAAGAATTTGTGGATGGCGACTGCCAGCGCGTTGCGCACCCGGAACACCGCGCCGAAGGTGTTGGAGCGCGTGCGCAGATGCCCCAACTCGCGCAGCGTCTCCAGCGTGTGTTTCTTCTTTTGCAGCGGGTAGTGCTCCGCGTCCGCCGTGCCGTGGATGTTCAGCGCCAGCGCCTTCAACTCCACCGCCTGCCCTTTGCCCATGGACGCCACCAGTTCGCCCTCCACGCTGATGCAGGCGCCGGTGGTGATCTTGGCGATTACGTCCTCTGGGACCACGCTCGTCTCGAGCACGATTTGCAGGTCCACGGGCGAAGACCCATCGTTGAGCTGGATGAAGTGGACGTTCTTGCTGTCGCGGCGGGTTTTCACCCAGCCCCGGGCGGTGACGCGTTCTCCGGGGGAGCGTTTCAGCAGGCTCCGTACGTAGCTGTCTGGTTGAATCATGGCGATCGTCGTTGCGCGCTTACTGCTCTTCCAATCGGGCGAAAACCTGGCAGGCGGTCTCCAACAGGTGCGGGTTGTCGCCGCGGTCCTTCAGTTCCAGCACCAGCGGGTACCGGTCTTCGCGGCTGCGCAGCAGCTCCATGGTCTGCTTCCAGTCGATGGTGCCGCCTTCAGAGGAGACCAGCGGGAAGAGGTGGTTGTCGTCCTTGCCGTTGTTGTCGTGCACGTGGGTGGAGCGGATGCGCTCCTGCATCAGTTGGAATTCGTGCGGTACGCCCGCGCCCATGTTGGCGTGGCCCGTATCGAACACGTAGTTCAAGCCGACGTGGGTCAGTTCCTCGAACTGGATCAGCTTTTCGGCGCTGGAGAGTTCGTTGGGAATGTTCTCCAGCAGAATCTCCACGCCGCGCCCGCGGGCGAACAGGTTGAGTTCTTCGAGCGCGCTCCAGGCGGCGTCGAACTTGCGCATGTCGAACTCCTCCCCGCCCACCCCTATGTGCTGGATCAGGTACTGGAAAGGGATGGTTTCGGAGATCTCTAGCGCCCTCTTGATCTCATCCACCATGTGCAGGCGCGAGCCCTTCACCGGTTCAGTGATGCTGATCACGGCGTGCGGTCCGGAGCGGCCCCAGATCTCATCGTTGTACATGGGCGAGTGCAGCGAGTGGAGCTTCAAGTCGGAATCGCGGAACCAGTGGCCGAGTTCGGCGATCTGCGCCTTATCGCGATAATCCAGGTGCTGGCGCGCGCAGAAAATTTCTACCGCGGGGATTCCGGCCTGCTGAATTCTACCGAGCAGCGCCGACGTCAGCCGGTGATTGACGAACAAATGCGTGGAGAGTACGTGATTCATCTTGTGTTCACTTGAGAGTTCGTCGCAGCACTGTAGCGTAGCCTTTCAGGCGGGGTGCCCTCTGGGCCCGCCCCCATTGGTGGGGGCATTCTTTGCTGGCTTCGCTGGTGCACTTCTGAAATGGCATGCCTAGTGTCCTTCCGCCGTACCGTCGGTACGGGGATCGGGCGCGCCTTCCAGCCATCCGTTGTTCCAGCGGATGGCCGCCGCCTCGCCCTGCGCGTTGACGCGCCTCACCACGTAGCCGCGCTTTTCGAGTAGCGCCACGGTGTCCGGCGAGAAGCCCGGTTCCATGCTGAGTACATCGGGCATCCACTGATGGTGGAAGCGCGGCCAGTTGACCGCGTCCTGCACGTTCATGCCGAAATCCAGCACGTTGACGATGACTTCGAGCACCGTATTGATGATGGTGGGCCCGCCCGGCGACCCCACGGCGAGCACCGGTTTGCCATCCTTTAGCACGATGGTGGGCGTCATGGAAGAGAGCGGCGTCTTGCCCGGCGCGATGGCGTTTCTCTCGCCCTGAATCAGGCCGTACATATTGGCTTCGCCCGGCTTGGGCGCGAAATCGTCCATCTCGTTGTTCAATAGAAAGCCCAGACCGGTGGCCGTCACCTTGCTCCCGTAACCGCCGTTCAACGTGTACGTCACCGCCACTACGTTGCCCTCCGCGTCGGCCACCGTATAGTGCGTAGTCTCCATGGATTCATGCCCGTCGAACACGGTAGCCTTGATCTGGCTGCTGGGCGTGGCGCGCTCCGGGTCGATGGACGCGCGCTGCCGGGCGATGTACTTGGGGGAGAGCAGGGCGGTCAGCGGCAGCTTGACGAAATCGGGATCGCCCAGGTGTTCGGAGCGGTCCGCGAAGTAGCGGCGCATCGCCTCCGCCATGTAGTGGACCACGCTGGCCGAACCGGCGCCGCCCTTTTCGTAGCCGGTAGTGTCCAGCATGCCGAGCATTTGCAGAATGCCCACGCCGCCCGAACTCGGCGGCGGCGCGGTGACGATGGTGTAGCCGTGATACGCGCCGGTGAGCGGCGCGCGCTCATGCACCGTGTACTTCTTCAGGTCGGCTTCGGTGACGAGTCCGCCGTGCGCCGCCATGTCCTTGGCCAGCAGACGCGCCGTCTCGCCCTCGTAGAAATCCTTCGAGCCGAGTTTCTCTACACGCTCCAGGGTGCGCGCCAGTTCGGGCTGCACCAGAAGTTCGCCGGCTTCGTAGAACTTTCCGCCCTTCAGAAAAATGCGGTTGGATTCCGGGAAGCCGCTCAGACCGCGCGTTCCGCGCAGCGATTGGGCCAGGCCATACGACACCGGAAAGCCCTTCGCCGCCAGTTCCACCGCGGGATGCACCAGTTCCGCCCACGGCTTCTTGCCGTACTTCTGGTTGGCGTACTCCAGGCCGCGCACCGTGCCCGGCACGCCCACCGCGCGGTAACCGGTCACCGAGTCCTCGGTGGCCTTGCCGGCGCCGTCCAGGTACATGTTGCGCGAGGCAGAGAGCGGGGCGCGTTCGCGGAAGTCGATAAACGTGGTGCGACCGCCGGCCAGGCGGATCAGCATGAAGCCGCCGCCGCCGATGTTGCCCGCGCTGGGGTGGGTCACCGCCAGCGCCAGTCCCACGGCCACCGCGGCGTCGATGGCGTTGCCGCCGTTCTTCAGAACTTCGAGCCCCACAACGGTAGCGTGGCGTTCGCGCGAGACCACCATGCCGTGGCGCGCGCGCACCGGCTGGGCGGCCCACCCCGGCACGGACGCCGCGATCAGCAGCAGAGCTAACGTGTGGCGCATACACTCGATTCTACTATGCGGCCCCGGCGAGGACACTGGTTGCCTTCCGCACCGTGGCCAGGCGCTTTCGCCTGCCAATCGATTGTTTCACAGCCTGCTCACGCGCGCGGCTCCGATCCGAGCCGCGACCGGGGTACCCTCCGGGTCGGGAGCGATTGCCTCTGATTTTGCTGCACGCCGGTGGAACTTTGCGCTACCGCGCGAGTTCCACCAGCTTGCGCCCGCAGATCATGCTGGCCTCATGCTTGTTGCCGCCGGGACCCTGCCAGTGGGTCTCCAGACTGAGCCATCCCTTGTAGCCATCGCCCGCCAGGGCGTCCACCTGCCCGCGCCACCCGACCACCCCATCGCCGATGGCGCACCACACCGGCTTGTGCCCGTCCATGGTGCAATCCTTGGCATGCACGTGTTGAATTCGCGACACCGGCAGCTTGCCGTAGCCTTCGGGGAAAGCCTTCTCGCCGGACACGACGGCGTTGGCCGGGTCCCAGACCACTTTCAGATTGGGGTGATCGAGCGCGGCCAACACCCGCGCGGTCTCCGCCCCGGTAGCGATATTGCAGGCGTGCTCGTTTTCCAGGCCGATGATCACACCGTGTGGCGCGGCCTGATCGGCCAGGGCGCGCAAGGCTTCCACGATGCGGTCGAAGCAGACTTCCGGATCCACCGTGCGCCAGTACGAGAACACGCGGATGATGCGCGCGCCAGTCCGCCCCGCAATCTCCAGGGCGCGCGCCGTGAGCCGGGGCTGATCGGCGAACGTATGTTTGGCGGCGAACATATCCTGCTGGAAGCGGGCATCGACTTCCGGCGAGTCGGGCAGCACGCACTTCAACAGCGGCGACGCGATGGAGAGAATCTCCAGGCCCGCGCCGCGCACGATGGCGATGGCGCGGTCCAACTCCTCATCGCTCAGGTCGACGATGTTTTTGCCGAACACCATGCGGAGTTCGGCGCCCGTCATGCCAAGTTCGGTCATGGAGCGGACGGCGATTTCGATATCCGGCGAGAACTCGTCGGTGATGGCGGCGACTGGAAAATGTGCGGGCATGAAAGCTCATTATAAAGCGCGGTAGTGCGAGAATAGCAAGGATGCCAAGGATTGCAACTTCGGTGGAAATGGTGCCGCGCTCGCGGATCCGGGAACTGGCCGAGATTGCCATGACCATGGACGGCGTCCTGCGCCTGTACTTCGGCGAGAGCAATCTGCCCACCCCGGAGTACATTAAACAGGCCGCCAATCGGGCTCTGGCCGACGGGTACACTTTCTACACGGAAAATGCCGGCTTGCCGACACTGCGCCGCGCGCTGGCCGATAACTACCGCCGCCTGCACGGTGTGGCTTTGGACCCCGCCGGCGAGATCGTGGTCACCGCGAGCGGTGTGCAGGCGCTGAACCTGGGGATTCGCTGCGTACTGGATCCGGGCGATGAAGCCATCGTGCTGACCCCGGCGTGGCCCAACGGACCTTCCAGCATCATGATGGCGAATGCCACGGTGCGCCAGGTGCCGCACCCGCTGGTGGGGGGGCGCTACACGGTGGATTTCGAAGCGCTCGAAGCGGCGGTTACGCCGCGCACGCGCCTCTTGCTGTATACGTCCCCCTCCAATCCGCTGGGCTGGGTGGCCACGGACGAGGAACAGCAGGGCCTGCTCGACTTCGCGCGGCGCCACGGTCTCTGGCTGATGGCCGACGAAGTCTACGACCGCCTGTACTACGCTGGCGAAGAGTTGGGCGAGCCCGTGCCTTCCGTGCTGCGCAAGGCCACGCGCGACGACGCGGTAATGGTGGTGCATTCGTTTTCCAAGACCTACTGCATGACCGGTTGGCGCGTGGGGTGGCTGGTGGCGCGCCGCGACCTGGCGGAGAAGGCTACCCAGTTGAACGAATTCATCGTCTCGCACGCGCCCACGTTCGCCCAGAAGGCCGCCGAGACCGCGCTCGCCGAGGGCGAAGGCGAACTACGGCGCATGCTGGAGCGTTTGAAGGAAAATCGCGACCTTTGCCTGGACGCGTTGCGCGGCTTGCCCGGCGTGACGGTCCCCAAGCCGGACGGCGCGTTCTACCTGTTCCCGCGGGTTGCGGGGCTGACGGATTCTTTCGCGTTCTGCCGGAAGTTATTGGAGGAGACGCGAGTGGGCCTGGCGCCGGGTGTGGCGTTCGGCGCCGGCGGCGAGGGTTCCTTCCGCATTTGCTACGCGGCGGAGCGCAGTATCCTGGAATTGGCTATGGAGCGGTTGACGAAGTTTTTGCGTTCCTACGCTTGATGATTGGAGACCCAAATGATCAGAGGATTCAAAGAATTTCTGCTGAAGAACAACGTGCTGGCGCTGGCCGTCGCGGTCATCGTCGGCGGAGCGGTCGGGAAGGTGGTGTCTTCGCTGGCTGCCGACATTCTAATGCCGCTGATCGGCATGGTGCTGCCCTCTGGCGAGTGGCGTGCGGCCAAGCTGGTGATCAGCAAGACCGTCGGTCCGGATGGCAAGGAAGCCATCAACGCCATCAACTACGGCACGTTCTTCGGCAACGTGGTGGATTTCGCGATCATCGCGCTTGTGGTGTACATGATGACCAAGGCGCTGATCAAGGAAGCGCCGCCGGCCCCGCCCGCGCCTGTGAAGAGCTGCCCGCGATGCAAGGAAGCCATCGCCGTGGACGCCACCAAGTGCAAGTTCTGCACGGCCGATATTTAATGACGTGCCTACCGTAGCGCAGGCGTCCAGCCTGCCATGCCGGTATTCCTACCGGCATTCTTCGAAGAACGTCGGCATGGACGCCGACGTTGCAACCTGAAAGGTTACGCTACGCTGACCGCCCAGGAACAATTTCTTCCCCGCGGTGTCTAACTTTGCGACGGGAAGGAACGCGATGTTAGACGTCCGCGGGCTCACCAAGAAATACCGCAATCGCGCCGTGGTGGATCACGTGACGTTCACCGTCCCCCCGGGTCGGGTCACCGGATACCTGGGGCCCAACGGCAGCGGCAAATCGACCACGGTGAAAATGCTCGCCGGTCTGTTGCCCGCGACCTCGGGCCAGATCCTCTGGGACGGCGCCGACATCCGGAGCGACCTGACCGGCTTCAAGCGGCGTCTGGGCTACGTCCCCGAAGAGGCGTACGTCTATCCCCATCTTACCGGCATGGAACACCTGGAGCTGATCGGCCGGCTGCGCCGCTTGCCCGAGGCGCAGGTGCAGCGCAAGGCGGCGGAACTGCTCCGCCTGCTCTGGCTTCACGAGCACCGTTTCACGCCGATTTCGTCCTACTCCAAGGGCATGAAACAGCGCGTGCTGATTGCCGCCGCGCTGCTGCACGATCCGGACCTGCTGATCTTCGACGAGCCGCTCAACGGGCTGGATATCGCTTCCGCCATGCTGCTCCACGAACTGATCGCCGAACTGGCGCGCCAGGGCAAGACGATCATGTACATCTCCCACGTGCTGGAGGTCACGGAGAAAGTCTGCTCGCGGGTGATCATGCTGTACCAGGGGAAAGTCGTTGCCAACGACGAAGTGGGCCGCCTGCGCGACCTGATGCACCTGCCGTCGCTCGAACAGATTTTCCGCCAACTCGCCAAACAGGAGGATGTCGGAGCGTCGGCGCGCGAAATCGTTGCCGTGATGCGGGAGGCCTGATGGACTGCCTGAGACTGCTGGTCCGCCATTTCTTCGGGCGCTTCTTCGATAACGAGATCGTGTCGCAGAACGGCGACATGCGCACCAATGTGGTGCAGGCCTTCGGGCTGGTAGCCACGCCCGGCATCATGGTGCCCTTCTACATGCTTCCGCAGCGCGCGCGCTTCGAGCACCCATTCGCCTACAACTGGGTGTTGCTCAGCGACTACTATTTCTTTGTCATGTTCTCGATGGTGGTGATGGGCTTCGTCATGGTGTTCGAGTGGGACGCGCTGTTTCCGGACCGCAAGGATTACCTGATTCTCACCCCGCTGCCGCTGGGTGGCGGTTCCATCTTCGCCGGCAAGACCCTCGCCCTGGTCCTGTTCCTGGGTCTCTTCGCGGTGGATGCAAACTTGTTCTGTACGTTGCTGGCGCCCCTGGTCACCGGCGGCGAAGGCACGCCCGCGCCGGTGGTGTGGAGGCTGATCGCGGTCCACGCGGCGAGCGTCGTGGGGGCGGGCACGTTCGTCGCCCTGAGCATCGCGAGCGTGCAAGGCGTGCTGATCAACCTGCTCACCGGGCGGGGATTCCGCCGCGTCTCGCCGTGGGTGCAGATGGCTCTCATGGGCGGCTTGATCGTGGTTCTGTTCCTTACGCCGCTGGCCTGCGCCGGCGTTCGCCCGCTGGTGGAAAGCCACAGCCCGTTGCTGCGCTGGTTCCCGCCGTTCTGGTTCCTGGGGCTCTATCTGGACATGCTCCCGGGACAGCCGGCCGGACCGGTATTCCATGAACTCGCGGGGTTGGCGCGGCAGGGCCTCGCCGTCTCCGCCGCGGTTTTCGCGCTGACCTACCTCGCCGGCTACCATCGTCACGCGCGACGGGTCATGCAAACTGTAGAGGGCACCGAAGGCGGCCCCGGCTGTCTGCGCACCGCTTTCGAGCGAACCGTGAACCGCTGGCTGCTGCCCCATCCGCTGGAGCGCGCCACGTTCCACTTCATTAGCAACACCATCCTGCGCAACGCCAAGCAGCGCCTCTTCCTGGCCACCTACGGCGGCATCGCGGTGGCGCTCGCGCTGCCGGCCGTGCTACAGATCGGCACGCGGCCGGGCGCGCCCATCTTGAGCTTCCACGCCGCGGGCCTGCTCTCCGTGCCGCTGACGCTTTCGTTCTTCGCGGTCTCTGGCGTCCGCGCGGCCTTCAACTTCCCGGCCGAACTGCGCGCCAATTGGATCTTTCAGATCTGCGAAAGCGAGGACAGCATGCCGCACATGCGCGCCGCGCGGAAGTGGATCGTGCTGATGGGAATGGCGCCGCTGTTTGCGCTGCTGGCGCCCTTCGAAGTCTATTTCCGCGGCTGGCGCCTGGGGTTCATTCATCTGAGTTTTGCGCTGGCGCTCTCCCTCGTGCTGTTGAATCTGCTGCTCGTCTGGTTCCGCAAAATTCCTTTTACCTGTTCGTATTTCCCGGGCAAGACGAGCATGGCGGTGATGTTCTTCCTCTACCTGGCCGGTTTCACCGCATATAGCTGGAGCATGGCGGACCTGGAGGCCAGGTTGCTCGACAATCCCGCGCAGTTGCTGCTTTTCTACGCCTGCGTCGCAGCGGCGTTGTATGGGTTGGCGCGTCTGGAAAGGCGGGAGCTCGGCGTGGACGGCTCGCTGATCTACGAGGACGAGCCCGACCCCATCGTGCGCAGCCTCGAACTGGGCTGATGGCATAAGTTGCTCATGACGTCTACGACGTCTCAACGAATGATGAAAATGCTGCTGCCCATCAAGAAACCGCTGCCTCACGGTCGCGGTTCCGATCAGAGCCGCGACCGTGAGGGAGCGGTTGCCGACGAGCGTCTATTTTCGAGGAAGCCGGCGCCTTATGCGACGCGAGGCAGGGTTGTTACACTGATTCAGTGCTCCTCCCGCAGTTGCTTTTGACCCTCGTCCTGCTCGCGGTGTGTTCGTTCGCTCCAGGCTTTTTCTTCGTGCGCCGCCTGCGTTGGAGCGGCATGGAAAAGCTCTGCGGGTCCGTCGCGCTCTCGTTGGTTCTGCTGTGGCTGGCGGCCTGGGGTATTTATGTCTTCGCGCGGCCGGCGGCGTATTTCGGCCTGGCGGCCGTTTGCGGTGTGGCGGGTATCGCCGTCGCCAAGGACGCGTGGCGGCTGTTTCGCGGACTGCGCGTGCGGCGCGCGCTTGCCGGCTACGCGTTCCTGCTGGCCTGGACCCTGCTGGTGCTGGCCGTCATCCGCAACTATTCCGGCGCTCTGTGGAGCGGCGACTGGCTGGAACATTTCCAGCGAACCCTATTCTTCCTCCACCACTTCGCCAAGGACACGCCGATTTACGGCCAGTATCTGCTGCCGGCGCGCCCGCCCATGATGAACCTGCTGGCGGCGTTTTTCCTCGGCGTGACGCAGGACCGCTTTGAGATCTTTCAGTTCGTGTTCGCGTTCCTGAACCTGCTGGTGTTTCTGCCGTGCTGCCTGGCGATTCCGGTGTTGGTCCGCGTGCGCAAGGTGAGCCTGGGGCCGTTGGTCGGCATCTTCGCCATGAATCCGGCCGTGATGCAGAACGCCACTTACACCTGGACCAAATTGCTGACGGCGTTCTTCGTGATCCTGGCGGTTTGTCTTTACCTGTCCGGGTGGAGGAAACGCGATTCCGTCCGCTTGACCGCGGCCTTCGTGGCTCTGGCGGCTGGTCTCCTGGTGCACTATTCCGCGGGCCCCTACTGCGTGTTCTTCGCGCTGCACTACCTGTTGGTCGTATTTCGCGGACGCCCGGCCAAGTGGAAGGAACTGGCGGCGATCGTCATCGCGTGTGGGCTGCTGTTGTTCACCTGGTTCGCGTGGTCGATTGCCGCATACGGCGTCAAACCCACGTTCGCGTCGAACACCTCGATCACCCCCCAAATGCAGGTTCAGGGCAGCAACCTCGCCAAGATCGCCGGCAACGTCTTCGACTCCATCGTGCCCCGCATCGCTTACGATCCGGCTCAGGTGCACGTCTTCGACCAGCCGTACGCGCCCGCGGTGGTGCGCGACAACGTGTTCCTGCTCTACCAGACCAACCTGATTCTCTCCATGGGACTGATTGGCGGACCTCTGGTGGTGTGGTTCGCGATCGCCGCGTTGCGCGGCGGCAAGCGGCTGGGCGGGGAACGGAACTTCTGGCTGATGCTGATCGGGTTTTCCCTGCTGGTCGGCCTCGCCGTGGTGGGCGAGCGCGATTACTTCGGCGTGGCGCACCTCACGCTGATTCCGCTGGAACTGCTGGGCATCACTTTGCTGGCCGCGCGATTCTTTTCCCGGCGCCTGATCGCTTTGTTCATCGTCGCCGGTTGCGCCGTCGATTTTTCACTGGGAGTCTTCTTCCACGCACGCGTGCAGCATCTCGACAATACCGCCGAGCACACCTACTATACCGGACTGAGTTACGGCAACGGGCAGTTTGCCATCGGAGCCGCCGGGCCGGACTCGCTGAACATTTATGCGTGGCGCAACTGGCTGGGCAAACACCACGTCGCCCTCAACCAGAAGTGGCTGGGGCTGGGCGAGGCGTACCATCGCGGCGACCCTGCGTTGGAACCGGCCAAAGTGGATCTGCGTGCCGCCATCGCGGAGCGCTTGAAAGAGGACGAGGTCAACTGGCATGGCTGGTACCGGCGTAACGGGGGAGAGTTCGAGCTGATCGGCGATCATTTCGGCGGCGGCGATGCCACCTCGGCGCTGCTGGCGCTGGCGGCCCTTGGGCTCCTCGGGAGGATGGCCCTGCTCGGGAAGATGGCGCGGCGCCCTGATCAAGGGCTCCCGCGCGTAGCGTTGCCGGCTGTTAATGCGGCGGACGCAGGGAAACCCAAGTCATCGCGACCCCGACACAAACGATGAACGCCGCGCTGGCCACCGGCAGGTAGCGCAGTACCTTGCCGCGCGCCAGCGTTTTGCTGTCCGGCAGCCAGTGCTTGGCGAACAGCACGGCCAGGCCGACGGCGGTGAGCACTACCGCGAGGCCCGCGCTGAAGGCCACCAGCAGGGTCAGCCCGAGCCCGACGCGGCCCAGCGACACCGAAGTCAGCAGCAGCACCAGGGCGGAAGGGCAGGGGACCAGTCCGCCGCTCGCGCCCAGGGCAATCAACCCGCCGACGCTGACCTCCTCCGGGACATGCGTGTGTACGCGGCCGTCCCCGTGATCGTGGGCGAGTCCCGGTAGAGGTGGGGCCAGGCGCCGGGCCATGCCCTGTCCCAGCGTCCGCCGGTAGAGCAACGCCGCTCCCACCCACACGATCGTGATTCCGGAAATCGCCCCCAGAATCGGCGTGATCGTCTCCGGCAGCACGAAGCGCGAGAGGTACAGCGTCACCAGTCCCAGGGCAAAAACGCTGATGGTGTGGGTAAACGTCACCATCAGACCGAGGAAGACGGCGTGCCGCGGCGTGCCGCGCGCGCCCACCAGGTAGGCCGCCACCAGGGTTTTGCCGTGGCCCGGCGAGAGCGCGTGCACGGCGCCGAACGCGAACGCCGCCAGCATGCCAGGCAGCATCACGCTCCAGCCGATTTCGCCCTGATGCAACAAACGGGAAAGGTAATCGCCCTGAACTACCATTACAATGGTTCTTTAAGATTATATGAGAACGGTGATCACGGCTCAGGATGTGCCGGTTAGCGGCGAATTGCGCGTTCCCGTGGGAACCATCGTCACGTCCTCGGCGCGTGAGGTGGCGGCGGGGCGCGGCGTGCGCATCGTGGAAGTGGCGGAGGATCAACTGTCGGCGCTGGCGCCTCCGGAACGCACGGTGGCGATTGGAAGCGATCACGGCGGCTATCGCCTGAAGGAAGCGCTCAAGCCGCTGCTCGAGAGCTTGGGGCTCGCCGTGCGCGACGTCGGCGTGAGCGAGGAGAAGCCGGCCGACTATCCCGATATCGCCCACATGGTGGCCAAACTGGTGGCCTCGGGAACCGCCACGCGCGGCGTGATTATCGATGGTGCGGGCATCGGTTCCTGCATGGCGGCCAACAAGGTTCCAGGCATTCGCGCCGCCCTGTGCTACGATAAAGCTTCCGCCAAGAATGGCCGCGAACACAATGATTCGAATGTGCTTACGCTCGGTGCGCGGCTCCTGACACAGACCCAGGCGGAAGACGTTTTGCGCACCTGGCTGGAGACTCCGTTCGCCGGCGGGCGGCACCAGGCGCGCGTCCAGAAAATAATGGACATCGAGCGGCAATACGCCAGGAAGGTATCCTCGTGACGCATACCGAACTCGACAGACTCGTCGCCCAAATCGGAGAAGAACTGCTGGCGCGCGTGGCTCTGTCCGGCGTGACGCCTGGTGTGACCCACAAGCAGGGCGAGGGACTCAACCTGCCCGATCGGGTGTGTCCCGGTTGCGTGCAGCGCTGCGTGCAGACGTGCGCGCGGAACACCAAGGAAATCATCGCCGCCGGCGCCTCGCGCGTCTCGGCCAGCGAGAAACTGACCAGGATCGATCCCAGCATCGCGGCGCTGATCGATCACACCATCCTCAAGCCCGAAGCCACGCGCAGCGACGTCGTCAAAATCTGCCGCGAGGCGCGCGAGTACCGGTTTGCCAGCGTGTGCGTGAATCCCTACTGGGTGCCGCTGGTGAAGGCGGAACTGTCGGGTTCCCCGGTCAAAGTGTGCAGCGTGGTGGGGTTCCCGCTGGGCGCCACCAGCACGGAGGCCAAGGTCTGCGAAACCGCGGCCGCGCTGCGCGCCGGGGCGCAGGAAATCGACATGGTGATCAACGTGGGCGCGCTGCGTTCGGGCGATACCGATGCCGTGAAGATCGACATACAGTCCGTGGTGCGGGTGGCTCACCAGGCCGGCGCGATCGTCAAAGTGATTCTGGAGACGGCGCTGCTGGACGACACGCAAAAAACCGTGGCCAGCAAGATATCCAAGGCGGCGGGCGCGGATTTCGTCAAGACATCGACGGGTTTTTCGACTTCCGGCGCCACCGTGCACGACATCGCCCTGATGCGCGCCGCGGTGGGCCCGAACATCGGCGTGAAAGCCAGTGGCGGCATTCGTACATTGCAGGACGTCCAGGCCATGACCGCGGCCGGCGCCACACGGATCGGCGCCAGCGCCAGCGTGAAGATCGTCGAGGCCACCGCTGCCTGAGCGCCGCACGGTAGAGAAGGCCATGCAAGGCACGCGCAAAGCCGCGGTCCGTTTCAAGGAGCGAAGCGAGCTGCTCGATTTTCTCCTCGAAGTTTCGGCGGCCACCACGCTCACGCTGGACCTGGACCAGTTGCTGGCCAATGTGGCGGAGATCGTGCAAAAGGTGCTGCCCTACGATCTGTTCGCCATCCTGCTGTACAGCGACCGGCGGCGCGATTTGCGCATCCGCTACGCGGTGGGCCATCGCGACGAGGTGGTCCGCAACCTCTCGATCGCGGTGGGCGAGGGCATTACCGGGACGGCGGCGGCCAGCCGGGAACCGGTGCTGGTCGGCGACGTGCGCAACGATGCGCGCTATCTGAACACGGTGGATGCGGTGCGCACCGAGCTCGCCGTCCCCATGACGGCGCGCGCCAAACTGGTGGGCGTGATCGACCTGCAAGCCACGCGGGTCCACGCGTACAACGAATACGACCGCGCGCTGATGCGCCTGATCGCCGCGCGGGTGAGCATCGCCATCGATAACGCGCGGCTCTACCGGCGCGTGGAGCGGCAGAACCGCACGCTCAAGACGCTGTCCAATATCTCGCGCGAATTTTCCTCCATCCTCGACCTCAACGAACTGCTCGGCAAGATCGCCAGCACCATGCGCGACCTGATGGACTACGACGCCTTCAGCATTCTCTCGGTGGACCACCAGGCGCGCGCGCTCAAGCACCTGTTCAGCATCCGCTACGACCAGCGGGTGAACATCGACAACGTTCCGCTGGGCAAGGGTCTCACCGGCGCCGCCGCCGAATCGCGCGAGGTGGTGCGCGTGCACGATACCGCCAAGGATCCGCGCTACATCGCCTCGCACGCCGATATTCGCTCCGAGGTGGCGGTGCCGTTGATCGTGCAGGACCGCGTCGTCGGCGTGATGGATCTGGAAAGCGACCGCGTCGGCTACTTCAGCGACGATCGCGTGCGCACCCTGGCGCTACTCGCTCCGCAGGTGGCGAGCTCGGTGGAAAACGCGCGGCTGTATGCCGAGCTGGCGCAGCGCGAGCGCCGCATGGAGGAAGACCTGGAGGCGGCGCGCGAGTTGCAGCGCATCCTGCTGCCCGACGCCGAACCGGAGATCGCGGGTCTGGAAGCGGCGGTTCGTTTGCGGCCGGCGCGCGAGATCTCGGGCGACATCTACGATATCTTCGAGCAGCGCGGGGGGCAGACCGTGATCGCCATGGGCGATGTCAGCGGCAAGGGCGCCGCGGCGGCGCTCTACGGCGGGCTGATGAGCGGATTGTTGCGCACGCTGGCGCCGCGGCGGCCGCGTCCCGCCGAGTTGATGCGGGCGCTCAACGACGCCCTGGTGGCACGCCGCGTGGAAGCGCGCTACGTGACGCTCGGTCTGCTGCTGTGGGACGCCACCACGCGCCGCATCGTGATGGCCAACGCGGGCGCCATCCCGCCGATGATTTGCCGCGGCGCCGATATCCTCAAGATTCGCGTGGAAGGCGTGCCGCTCGGCCTGCTCGACGCGCGCGAATACGAGGAGGTCACGTTTCAGGCGGAGCCGGGCGACACGATCATTCTCTACTCGGACGGGATCACGGATCACCTGAACGCAGCCGGCACGGAATTCGGCCGCGTACGCCTGGCGCAAGTGGTGCGGTCGCACTGCGATGCGTCGGCGGACGGCCTGATTCTGGAGATCTTCAAAGAGCTGGATAAGTTCTCCACCGTGGCGTTTGACGACCAGAGCGTGTTCGTGATGAAGGTGAAGTGAGCCATCGGCATGGTGGTCCACTATCTATTTAGCTCGGGTTCCGCCGCCAAGCCCGAAGGACGAAAAATAATAGCCCACGGCGCGAGCCGTTGAGAACATGTCGTGTCGTCGGCGTAGCCCCGAAACGGGGCGTAAGTCCGTGTCACACAGCTTCGCTTCCGTGCTCGTTCATGTCATCGTCTCCACGAAGAAACGCGTCCCCCTTTGCTCTTTGGCCCGCGGCGTGCTCATGCTCTGTCATGTCCTCCCCGATCACAGAGCCACTTGCGACCACCATGGAAGAACCTCTCGCGCGGCTGGTGGCTTTCGAGCCCACCACGTTTCCGGTGTTGAGCGTCTACCTGAACACCCAGCCGGATCAGCACGGACGCACGTCCGACGCGGCGCCGTATCTTCATCGCGAATTCAAAGCTCTCGCCAGGACTTGGGCGCCGAGTTCCCCGGAGCGTCACAGTTTCGATCAAGACGTGGAGCGAATCGTATCATATGCCACAGACAAGATCGACCCAGCGGCAAACGGGGTCGCCATATTTGCGTGTTGGGGGGCGGAAGAATTCTTCGAGGCAATCCAGTTAACGACCCCGGTCAGCGATAACCGTGTCTACGCATACAACCAGCCTCATCTGTATCATCTGGCTCATCTCGATGAACAATACCCTCGGTACGCCGCGGTGCTCACGGATACCAACACGGCGCGTATCTTCGTCTTCGGGCTTGGCCAAGTCCTCGGCGCGGAGGAGGTGAAAGGCAAAAAAGTCCATCGAGTCAAGGTCGGTGGATGGTCGCAGGCCCGCTACCAGCGGCGGGTGGGGAACGCGCATCAGGAGCACGCCAAAGAGGTCATTGAACGGCTGGCCGAGATTGTCCGCGCAGACAAAGTAAGTCACATCATCCTGGCCGGAGATGCGGTTGTGATTCCGCTGCTGCAAGAACAACTGCCTCAGGAAATGGTCTCCATGGTGGAGGTAATGAGACTCGATATACATGCTTCCGATCAGGATGTCCTGACCGCCACTCTCGCCAAGCTACAGGAGCAAGAAGCCAAGACTGCCGCGGAAAAGGTGGAGCGGCTGATGCAGCAATATCGGGCTCGCGGATTGGCCGTAGTCGGGGTGCAGGAGACGCTCGAAGCCCTGGCCAACGGACAAGTCGAAGAATTGCTCCTCAGCAGCGCGCTCGAGGAGAGCCATCCCCAGCCGGAGGAAGTGCAAGCCATCCTCGCGCCGGAGATCCCCGATGCAGAGGGAGGAACGCAAAGCGAAGAACCGCGGCAAGCGTCGCTGCCCGATCTGCTGGTGACGAAGGCCAAGCAAACCAGCGCCACCGTGACGTTTATTGAAGACGCGGCTTTGCTCGAATCGATCGGCGGTGTCGCCGCGTTCCTGCGATGGCGCGGATAAGTTGGCGATTGGATTGCTCGTCAAGCAGCATGTCCAAGATCACTGAAACTAGCCGCGATCATATCGCCGACAAAAACTTCGCTTTCCCCAAGGAACGTAAAGAACCGATCCATGACGCGGCTCACGTGCGCAACGCAATCGCCCGCTTCAAGCAGGTGCAAGGGGTGACCGACGCGGAACGCGACGCCGCCTGGAAACGCATCAAATCCGCTGCCAAGAAACACAAAGTAGAGTTGAATGAGCAAGACTGGCGCGAACTTAGTTGACCGTTCGTGTGCGCCGCCGCCGGTTGCGAGGCTCACAGGACCATGCCGCGCCCCACCCTATTCCTTGGGCCCGATGCCCAGGGTCTTCATCTTGCGATACAGATTGCTCCGCTCCAGTCCCAGCAGTTCCGCCGTCCGCGTGACATTCCCATTCGTCTCTTCCAGCTTCTTGAGAATGTACTCGCGTTCCGCCGCCTCGCGGACCTCTTGCAGGCTGCCGAAGCGATCCAGCGGACGGTCGGACTGCCGGCGCACCGTCTGTAGCGGAATGTGGCGCGCGTCCACCCGCACCTGCGGATTCAGAATCACGATCCGCTCGATCAGGTTCTTCAACTCGCGCACGTTGCCTGGCCAGTGATACCCGGTGAGCACGCGGTAGGCTTCGGGCGTGAGTTCCTTGGGCTTGCGCCCGTAGGCCGTGGTGAACTCGCGGAGAAAGTGATCGGCGAGCTGCGCGATATCCTCCCGCCGGTCGCGCAGCGGAGGCACGAAGAAGGGAATCACGTTCAGCCGGTAGAAAAGATCCTCGCGAAAATTGCCGCGTTCGATCTCCTCCTCCAGGTTTTTGTTGGTCGCCGCCACCACGCGCACGTCCACCTGGACGAATTCCGCGGCGCCCACCGGCTCGAAGCGCTGCTCGTCCAGCGAGCGCAGCACCTTGGACTGGGTGCGCAGGCTCATGTCGCCCACTTCGTCCAAGAACAGGGTGCCGCCGTCGGCCTTCTGGAACTTCCCGACCTTGTCCTCCTGGGCGCTGGTGAAGCTGCCTTTGATGTGGCCGAACATCTCGCTCTCGATCAACTCTTCGGGAATCGCCGCGCAGTTGACCTCCACGAAGGGTTCCGCCGCGCGCGGGCTCATGGCATGCAGCGCGCGCGCCACCAGTTCCTTGCCGGTGCCGCTCTCGCCATAGATCAGGACGCGCCCGTTGGTCCCGGCCATCAGGCCGAGTTGCTGGCGCAGCGCCTTCATGGGCACGCTTTCTCCGATGATCCGCCAGCGCGAACCGGTATCTTCCTTGAGGCGGCTGTTCTCCAACTCCAGCCGTCGGTGCGCGAGGCCATTCTTGGTGACCACAGTGACTTTTCCGATGGAGAGCGGCTTCTCCAGAAAATCGAAGGCGCCCAGCTTGGTGGCCTTGACCGCGGCCTCAATCGAGCCATGGCCGCTAATTACCACCACCACGGGCCGCTCGTCGAACGGGATCTCCTGGATGCGCGCCAGCACCTCCATGCCGTCCATGCCGGGCAGCCAGATGTCCAGCAGCACCAGTTCGAACGCGCCACCGGGCAGCGCTTCCAGGCACGCCTCGCCGCTGGCCGCGGTCTCGACCGCGTAGCCTTCGTCTTCCAGCACGCCGCTCAAGGACTGGCGGATCCCCGGCTCGTCATCCACCACCAGAACCCGTCTGGGTTTCATATTTTCACCACGGAGGGCTTCACCACGGGAGGCTTCACCACGGGAGGCATGATGTCCGTGTCTTCGGCGGCCAGGGTCACCGCCGGTTCATTCTCCAACAGGGCGGGTAGCTCCACGGTGAAGCGCGCTCCCACCGGCTGGTTGTCTTCCACCCGTATGGTGCCATTGTGCTCGGCCACGATGTGGTTCACGATGGCCAGGCCCAATCCCGTTCCGCGATTCTTGGTCGAAAAGTAAGGCAGGAAAAGTCTCTCCTTATCGTCGCTGCTCACGCCGGCGCCGGAATCGGCCACCACGACTTCCACGGTCTCGGCGGCGCCTGGTTGGGTAGCGATGTACAGAGTCTTCACCAGGGAATCCTGCATGGCCTCGGCGGCGTTGTCCACCAGGTTGACCACCACGCGCTGGAACTGCTCGCGGTCCACGTTCACCGGGGGCAGGTTCGGCGCGAAGCTGGTGCGGATCGAAATGCCTTCCAGACGGCCGTGAAACACCGCCAGCGCCTCGCTAACCAATTCATTGAGGTCGCTGCGCACCGGCTGCGCCGAGGGGAATCGCGCGAACTGGGAAAACTCGTCCACCAGGGTCTTCACCGATTCCACCGATTTGGTGATGGTGGCGGCGCATTCGTAAACGATCCGGGCGGTCCCGGGCGGCAGGTCCAGGCGGTCCAGTTGGCGGCCGATGCGCTCGGCGGAAAGCGCGATCGGGGTCAGCGGGTTCTTGATCTCATGCGCCACGCGGCGCGCCACCTCGTGCCATGCCGCCGCCTTCTGCGCGCGCAACAACTCGCTGGTATCTTCCAGCACCACCACGAAGCCCGAGGTCAGTTTCGATTCCAGCGCCGAGACGGTCACCGCCAGGTGGATCTTGCGGCTGTCGGTGTGCAACTCCAGTTGCCGGGACGCCAAGCCGGTGCGGCGCGCGCGCTTCATGAGGTACTTTATTTCGGTGGTGTCCTCGCGCGAGAAGAGGTCTTCCAGGCGCGTGGCTTTGGCGGCCAGGAGCGACGGGAAAATCTTGGCCAGCGCCTGGTTCACGTGCTGGATGGAGCCGTCGGAGCCGATCGAGATGACGCCAGTCGGAATGCTCTCCAGGATGGCTTCGGTGAAGCGCCGCCGCCGGTCCAGTTCGATGCCGCTGGATTCCAGCGCCTCGGTCATCTGGTTGAATCCGGTGACCAGCAGCGCCAGTTCGTCCTCGGCGCGCACCGTCACGCGATGCTGCAGGTTGCCGCGGCGGACCTCGCCGGCCGCTTCCAGGATGGCCGCGATCGGGGTGCTGATGCGGTTGGCCAGGATGCGCGCCAGCCAGGTAGCGACGAACAGCACGAACAGCGTGATCAACACCATCAGCATGATGTACAGCGTGCGGTAGTCCTTGCGGTTGCCGACGATTTGCGCCCAAGCGTCGCTGAATTTCTTGATTTCCAGCAGTTGCTGTCCGGCATCCAGGGGAATTCGCGCCGCCACCTCGATGGCGCCGTTCTTCAAGGGCACCTGGACCGCCGCTGTATGCCCGTCGAGCGCCCGCGCAGGGTACGGTCCCCAGGTCTCTAGCGGTGTGCCCGCAGGCGCCAGGATGGCGGCCGATTCCAGCCCCTGCTCTTTGGCGAATCGCTGCAACGCGCCCGGCGTGATAGGGCCGCCGGCCAGAAGCTGGCTGGTCTCCGGCTGCGCGGCCAACAGGGCGGCCTGAACGCGCAACCGGTGTTGGATTTCCAGTTCCAGCGCCCGCGCCACCTTTTTATATACTTCCACCTGGTTATCCACCGGGTTGGTGAACCACGCCTTGAGGTTGTAGTTGAGCACCTCGTAGCTCCACAGCACCAGGAAGGTGACCGGGACGCAACTGAGCAGCATGGCGCCCACCACCAGTTTGGTGCGGATGCGCGAACCCAGCCGCTTGGCCTGCCGCGCCACATAGAGCTTGATAAACTCTCGCGCCAGAATCCACCCCACCGTGACCATCAGAATGAAGATCAGGGTGGAGACCGCCCAGTATATGAAGGTCTGTCCCGGGTTGGATGGGCCGAAATTCGAGAGGCGGAAGGAGCCCTGCCACACCACCAGCACCACGCTGATGACAAGCAGCACGCTGGCGGACCAGTAGAACAGGCGCTTTCGCATGGGTATCGGGCCTACCTTTTGATTATACGTAGTCCGTGCCCTGGGCCTGTTAATCGATGAAATTGCGTTCCAGGCCAATATTCTGGCGCTCAACGCCGCGGTGGAAGCGGCGCGGGCAGGCGAGGCGGGTCTGGGTTTTGCGCTGGTGGCCGGTCATGCAGATGGAGCAGGTCACCCAGCGGACCGCCGCCAGCGCAAGAGAGCGCTTCGGCCGGCACAGACCTAAATAGCCATGCCAACGAGCTACGCACCCTGGTGCACGAGATGCGGGACATGGTGGGGGCGGAGTAATCTCCCAAACGGACGGAGGAAAGCCGGAATTGGGCGGGCCGGTGGAAACCCGGCCCCGAATCCGATTACATCAACATCTTGACGCTGTCGACCTTGATCGTGTCGCCGTCCAGGGTGCCCGAAATAGTCACCTTGTGGCCGGCGTGGGCCACAACCTTATCTTGGTCCGCGATCTTATAGATCTTATCTTCATCGGTCAGCAGGACCGCTGCTTCTCCGCCTTTGAGGCATTTGGCGGCACATGCGGCATTCCCCTTCATACCCTTGATGGTCGAGCACTTCTCGTCGATGATGGTCCCGGTCCAATCCGCGGCCATCGCGCTTATCGCACAAAACGCAAACACAGCCAGTACTTTTTTCATAATGCTCCTCTGCGCTAAGAATTACCCAGTCAGGAACGACTATACTCCACAGTACGCCGTCGCCGCAAGCGCGGATGTTGTTAGAAAGATTACACTTGTAAACTTCGCGAAGGCCCCGGTGCTCAATAGAACAAATACTTTCGCCACTGCGCTTCGCCGTTGCCCAGCATGCGCATCAAGTGGCGGCTGGTATGCAAGCTGAACGGCCGCGGTTGCCGCAACAGCTTCATGCCAGCCTCTTCCGGAGTCCGGCTGCCTTTGTGATTGTTGCAGTAATGGCAACAGGCTACCAGGTTTTCCCAGGCCGACTCACCGGCGCGCGACCGGGGAATCACGTGGTCCAGGGTCAACTCGCCGGAAGCCATGGTGCGGTGGCAGTATTGGCAGGTGTAGCGGTCGCGCATCAGAATATTCTTGCGCGAGAGCGCCCGCGTCTGCCGCGGAATCCGGCGATATTCCAGCAAGCGGATGACGCTCGGCAAACGCACCGAATTCCGCGCGGAATGAACCGCGGTGACCGATACCTCCTCGGCCGACGCCACGCCTTTGAGCACCAGCACCAGGGCCCGCCGCGCGGCGCAGACGTTGATCGGTTCGTAACTGGCGTTGAGCACCAGGACTGGTTTCTGTAGTCGTTCACTCGGCATTCAGACCTTCCCCTCCACCATCGAATGATCCGCCGTCAGGCGCCAACCTTCCATTCGCCGGTCGACCCGCGCCACGGTCAAAAGTGCGACTCTCCGCGCGCCGGCTTGTTTGAGAGCCAACGCGCACGCGCCCGCGGTAGCCCCGGTAGTCATGACGTCGTCAATCAGCAGAATGCGCTTTCCCTGGACGCTTCGCGCGCGGAACGCCTTGGTCACATTCTGGCGGCGCGCGCTATTGCTGAGACCCGCCTGGGTCGGCGTCGCACGCACTCGCCCTAACGCTTTTACGACAGGAATGCCGGTACGCCGGGACAACCCCCGGGCCAGCAGTTCCGCTTGATTGAAACCTCTTTGTAACCGGCGGCGCCAGTAGAGTGGCACCGGCACCGCGGCGTCGAAGGCCTCGTCGCGCGGCAGCGCCTGCGCCAGTAAGCCGCTCAGCGGCCGCGCCAGGGTTCTGACCCTGCCGTATTTATAAAGGTGGATGAGTTCCCGCAGCACGCCTTCGTAGGCTCCGAAGGAGTAAGCCGCGTCAAAACCGCGAAGGCCGCTGCGGCACAGAGCGCAGCGGCCTTCGGCATCCAGAGGGAACGAATTCTGAAACGGCGTCCGGCAACTGGTGCAGAAAAACTCGGCGCTGAGCGGTTCCGGCGCATCCATGCAGCTCCTGCAAACCGGGTAGCGCGCGACCTCGCGCAAAGGGTCGCCGCAAACGCGGCACGAATCGGGGAAGAAAAGCGAAAAAAGGGCGCGGAAGGTGGAACGGACCGCTGAAGCGCCTACGTTCGTGACTGAGGCTCGTCTGCTACTCGAGAAGATCCACCCCCACTAACTTTCCCATTCTAGCGGAATTGGCGGCAGATGGGAAATAGGGGGGCGCGAAGAAACGCGAGCCTTTTGAACTCGCCCCGACCCGGCGGCGAGTTGGCTGGATTGCGGCGGAGTACAATACACTCCAAGACCGTCTATGTCACGTGCCCGGCGTATCCTCAGTCTTG
>Ga0208079_1000421_pt1 | contig 23540 bp, 15 predicted proteins | sample NGESurdeep092012_5_FD_184474 | JGI IMG/M metagenome (GOLD analysis project Ga0208079, IMG submission 184474) | Arctic peat soil microbial communities from Barrow, Alaska - NGEE Surface sample 210-2 deep-092012 (SPAdes) | ecosystem: Environmental > Terrestrial > Soil > Wetlands > Peat ... | reverse complement strand
GAGGGCGTCTGGGAACAGCTCGAGATCGCCGAGAACGCCATGAGGCTGACCGGCCGTGAGTCGGACCTCGCAGACCTGGCTCTGGAGCAGGCTCGGTGCCTCTTCCTACTCGGCGACGCCGACGCTGCCAGGGAACGTCTGCTGGACACGCTCACCTCCGAAGCCTTCTCGATCGCGTGCCCAGGCCGCGCGGAGGCGTACGACCTCCTTGGCGATGTCTGTCTCGCCCTCGAAGACCATGCGGGAGCCCGTCGGGCGTTCCGCAATGCGGCGACGGACTACGAGGCGATTGGTGCTGGACCGCGGGCTCTGGAGGCCTGGCGCAGTGCCGCAAAAGTTCCTGAGCAATGAGGTGTTGACAAACTTGTCAACGTGGCACACACTTATTACATCGACGTCAACGCGTCCCCCAAGCCCTCGTTGACGTCAGAGGCGGAATGAGCCTCGCCGAAGCCGGCGCGGATCGGGTCTGATGCCAGGGAGAACTGGCCCGATCGAGCGTCGGCTTCGTGCTGTTTACAGCCAGGTTGCTTCTTCGATAACACCAGAGCCCTTCGCCCATCCCGGGCAGAGGGCTCTTGGTCTGTCCGGTGGTGGGTCACGGCCACGTGCCCTGGACCGGGAGGCCCAGTGGTGGCGACACGCCAAGGGGGCGGCGGCCCGAAGGGAGCTCCTCAGCCGTTGATGTGGCAGCGTCTGGTTGTGGCGCCTCCGGGGACTTTGGGCCGGCGACGGCTGCCGGTCAGAGTGTCAACGCGAAGACTGGTGCCGCTGGGCCACGGCTTTGCTACCATCTGGCCAGTCGGACGATGCTGTCCGGCCGTCCCCGAGCAGTTCTCTGCCCCGGGTTTGCGTAGACGCGCCTGCGCGGCTATCGTTGCGGTTTGCCCATGCCTCTGGTCGTCCTGTGTCCTTGACGCAGGACGTTCGGCACGCACGAAACTCTGGCGAGTTCTGGAAGGACCACAATCTTGGCCGCCTCGCGCACCGCGTCGAAGTCCACAATGAAGAACACCAACGTTGTCTCTGCGAGCGGGCGCATCTCGTTCGCGAAGATTCATGAGCCACTGGAAGTCCCGAACCTCCTTGACCTTCAGGTCGAGTCGTTCGACTGGCTGATGGGCAACGAGACGTGGCAGGCGCGAGTTGCCGCTGCGTTGGCTGCTGGGCGCACCGACGTGAACACCAAGTCCGGGCTGGAGGAGATCTTCGAGGAGATCTCCCCGATCGAGGACTTCTCCGAGACGATGTCGCTGTCCTTCCGTGACAGCCACTTCGAGGAGCCGAAGCACTCCGTCGACGAGTGCAAGGAGCGCGACGTCACATACGCGCGGCCGCTGTTCGTCACCGCGGAGTTCATGAACAACGACACCGGTGAGATCAAGTCCCAGACGGTGTTCATGGGTGACTTCCCCCTCATGACCGACAAGGGAACGTTCATCATCAACGGCACGGAGCGCGTCGTCGTGTCGCAGCTCGTGCGTTCGCCTGGCGTGTACTTCGAGCAGACGGCGGACAAGACCTCCGACAAGGACATCTTCACCTGCAAGGTGATCCCGTCGCGCGGCGCGTGGCTGGAGTTCGAGGTCGACAAGCGCGACATGGTCGGCGTACGTCTCGACCGCAAGCGCAAGCAGAACGTCACCGTGCTCCTCAAGGCCCTCGGCTGGAACGACGAGAAGATCCTCGAAGAGTTCGGCGAGTTCGAGTCGATGCGCCTGACGCTCGAGAAGGACCACGTCACCACCCAGGACGAGGCCCTCCTCGACATCTACCGCAAGCTGCGCCCGGGCGAGCCGCCGGCACGCGATGCCGCCCAGCAGCTGCTGGAGAACTACTACTTCAACCCGAAGCGCTACGACCTGGCCAAGGTCGGCCGCTACAAGATCAACAAGAAGCTTGGCCTGAGCGAGCCCTACGACAAGCAGGTCCTGACCCAGAGCGACATCGTGGCGGCGATCCGCTACATCGTCGCGCTGCACGAGGGCCGCGAGCTGATTGGCGACGTCCCGGTGGAGACCGACGACATCGACCACTTCGGCAACCGTCGTCTTCGTACGGTCGGCGAGCTCATCCAGAACCAGCTCCGTACGGGTCTGGGCCGCATGGAGCGCGTCGTCCGCGACCGCATGACGACCCAGGACATCGAAGCGATCACGCCGCAGACGCTGATCAACGTACGTCCGGTCGTTGCTGCACTGCGCGAGTTCTTCGGTACGTCGCAGCTCTCGCAGTTCATGGACCAGACCAACCCGGTCGCCGGCCTGACGCACAAGCGCCGGCTGTCGGCCCTCGGCCCGGGCGGCCTGTCCCGCGACCGCGCCGGCATGGAGGTCCGCGACGTCCACCCGTCGCACTACGGCCGCATGTGCCCCATCGAGACGCCTGAAGGTCCCAACATCGGCCTCATCGGCTCGCTGGCGTCCTTCGCTCGTGTTAACGCGTTCGGGTTCATCGAGACCCCGTACCGCAAGGCTGTGGGCGGTGTCGTGACCGATCAGATCGACTACCTCACCGCTGACGAGGAGGACCGCTACCTCATCGCGCAGGCCAACGCCACGCTCGACGAGAACGGCAAGTTCACGCAGGAGCGCGTCCTGGTCCGTACCAAGCACGACGTCGACCAGGTGCTCCCGAACGACGTGCACTACATGGACGTCTCGCCGCGCCAGATGGTGTCGGTCGCGACGGCACTGATCCCGTTCCTCGAGCACGACGATGCGTCGCGAGCCCTCATGGGCGCCAACATGCAGAGGCAGGCAGTGCCGCTGCTCCGCAACGAGGCGCCACTCGTCGGCACCGGCATGGAGTACCGCGGTGCGGTCGACGCCGGTGACGTCACGCTTGCCGAGAAGGCGGGTGTGGTCGTGAGCGTGAGCGCTGACCTCGTCGAGGTCGCGAACGACGACGGCACGTACCGCTCGTACCGGCTCGACAAGTTCCGCCGCTCGAACCAGGCGACCTGCATCAACCAGCGTCCGCTCGTGGCCGATGGACAGCGCGTCGAGGTCGGCACGCCGCTCGCCGACGGTGCCTGCACCGATGGTGGCGAGATGGCGCTCGGCCGGAACCTGCTCGTCGCGTTCATGCCGTGGGAGGGTTACAACTACGAGGACGCGATCATCCTCAGCGAGCGTCTCGTCCAGGACGACGTCCTCACCTCGATCCACATCGAGGAGCACGAGGTCGACGCCCGCGACACCAAGCTGGGCGCCGAGGAGATCACCCGCGACATCCCCAACGTGAGCGAGGACATGCTCGCTGACCTCGACGACCGCGGCATCATCCGCATCGGCGCCGAGGTGGGCACGGGCGACATCCTCGTCGGCAAGGTCACCCCCAAGGGCGAGACCGAGCTGACCCCCGAGGAGCGTCTGCTCCGTGCGATCTTCGGTGAGAAGGCGCGCGAGGTCCGCGACACGTCCATGAAGGTGCCCCACGGCGAGACCGGTACGGTCATCGGCGTCCGCGTCTTCGACCGCGAGGACGGCGACGAGCTGCCTCCGGGCGTGAACCAGCTGGTCCGCGTGTACGTGGCGCAGAAGCGCAAGATCTCCAACGGCGACAAGCTGGCCGGACGTCACGGCAACAAGGGCGTCATCTCGAAGATCCTCCCGATCGAGGACATGCCGTTCCTTGAGGACGGCACGCCGGTCGACATCGTGCTCAACCCGCTCGGTGTCCCGTCACGAATGAATGTCGGGCAGGTCCTCGAGACCCACCTCGGCTGGGTCGCCAAGACCGGCTGGGACATCACGGACCTTCACGAGCCGTGGGCCGAGCGTCTGGTCGACGTCGGCCTGGGTCGCGTCGGTGGCGACCAGCTTGTGGCCACACCGGTCTTCGACGGCGCCAACGAGCAGGAGATCAGCGGTCTGTTGGAGCACGGCCTGCCGAACCGCGATGGCGAGCACCTCATGGATGGCGGCGGCAAGGTCGCGCTCTTCGACGGCCGCTCCGGCGAGCCGTTCCCGGAGCGTGTGGGCGTCGGCTACATCTACATGCTGAAGCTCCACCACCTGGTCGACGACAAGATCCACGCCCGTTCGACCGGTCCGTACTCGATGATCACGCAGCAGCCCCTGGGTGGTAAGGCTCAGTTCGGCGGCCAGCGGTTCGGCGAGATGGAGGTCTGGGCACTCGAGGCGTACGGGGCAGCCTGGGCTCTGCAGGAGCTGCTGACGATCAAGTCCGATGACGTTCCTGGCCGCGTGAAGGTCTACGAGGCGATCGTCAAGGGCGAGAACATCCCCGAGCCTGGCATCCCTGAGTCATTCAAGGTGCTGGTCAAGGAGATGAAGTCGCTCTGCCTGAACATCGAGGTGCTGAGCTCCGACGGACAGATCGTTGAACTCCGTGACTCCGAGGACGACTACCGCGCGTCGGAGGAGTTCGGCATCGATCTCTCCCGTCGTCCCGGTGCCGACCACTTCTCGGCTCTCGACGAAATCTGAGCTGTGCGGCCCTGAGGCCGGCACTCAGCAACCCACAACTCAGAGTCACGACCTTCCCGCCAGGGAGAAAAGAGTAAGTAAACGTGCTGGATGTGAACTTCTACGACGAGCTGCGCATCGGTCTGGCCACGGCGGAGCAGATCCGCGAGTGGTCGCACGGCGAGGTCAAGAAGCCGGAGACGATCAACTACCGCACGCTCAAGCCTGAGCGGGACGGCCTCTTCTGCGAGAAGATCTTCGGCCCGACCCGTGACTGGGAGTGCTACTGCGGCAAGTACAAGCGTGTCCGCTTCAAGGGGATCGTCTGCGAGCGCTGTGGCGTCGAGGTCACGCGTTCGAACGTGCGTCGTGAGCGGATGGGCCACATCGAGCTCGCCGCGCCGGTGACGCACATCTGGTACTTCAAGGGTGTCCCGTCGCGTCTCGGCTACCTGCTCGACATCGCTCCCAAGGATCTCGAGAAGGTCATCTACTTCGCCGCCTACATGATCACCGGCGTCGACGACGAGGCGCGTCACCGCGACCTGCCGTCGCTCGAGGCCAAGGTCGAGACCGAGCGCAAGCACATCGAGACGCGTCGCGACAACGACGTGAACGAGCGCATGGCGAAGCTCGAAGAGGACATGGCGAAGCTCGAGGACGAGGGCGCCAAGGCCGACATCAAGAAGCGTGTCCGCGACGGCGCCGAGAAGGAGCTGAAGCTCGTACGCGATCGTGCACAGCGTGAGCTCGACCGCCTCGAGGCCGTGTGGAACAGGTTCAAGACGCTCAAGGTCCAGGACCTCGAGGGCGACGAGATCCTCTACCGCGAGATGAAGGCGCGCTTCGGCAAGTACTTCCGTGGCTCGATGGGCGCCGAGGCGATCAAGGACCGCCTCGCGACGTTCGACCTCATGGCCGAGTCCGAGACGCTGCGCGAGATCATCCAGACCGGCAAGGGCCAGCGCAAGACGCGTGCCCTCAAGCGGCTCAAGGTGGTGGCTGCGTTCCTGCAGACCTCCAACTCGCCGTCCGGCATGGTGCTCGACGCCGTACCGGTCATCCCCCCGGATCTCCGCCCGATGGTGCAGCTCGACGGTGGACGATTCGCGACGTCCGACCTCAACGACCTGTACCGCCGCGTCATCAACCGGAACAACCGCCTCAAGCGGCTGCTCGACCTTGGTGCGCCCGAGATCATCGTCAACAATGAGAAGCGGATGCTCCAGGAGGCCGTCGACTCGCTGTTCGACAACGGTCGTCGTGGCCGTCCGGTGACCGGCCCGGGCAACCGCCCGCTCAAGTCGATCTCCGACATGCTCAAGGGCAAGCAGGGCCGGTTCCGTCAGAACCTGCTCGGCAAGCGCGTCGACTACTCCGGCCGTTCGGTCATCGTCGTCGGCCCGCAGCTCAAGCTGCACCAGTGCGGCCTGCCGAAGGCGATGGCGCTTGAGCTCTTCAAGCCCTTCGTCATGAAGCGGCTGGACGATCTCAACCACGCGCAGAACATCAAGTCCGCCAAGCGCATGGTCGAGCGTCAGCGCCCGGTGGTGTGGGACGTGCTCGAAGAGGTCATCGCCGAGCACCCGGTGCTGCTGAACCGTGCGCCGACCCTTCACCGTCTGGGCATCCAGGCGTTCGAGCCGCAGCTCATCGAGGGCAAGGCCATCCAGATCCACCCGCTCGTCTGCACGGCGTTCAACGCCGACTTCGACGGCGACCAGATGGCTGTGCACCTGCCGCTGAGCGCAGAGGCGCAGGCCGAGGCCCGCATCCTCATGCTGAGCACCAACAACATCCTCAAGCCTGCCGACGGTCGACCGGTGACCATGCCTACCCAGGACATGATCATCGGCCACTACTTCCTCACCATTCATCGTGAGGGTTCGTCCGGCGAAGGCAGGGCGTTCTCGTCGGTCGCCGAGGCGATCATGGCGTTCGACCGCAAGCAGATCCTCGTCGGTTCGAAGATCAAGCTGCGCCTCACGGGCATCGCCCCGCCGCCCGGCAAGGAGCTCAACGCCGACGGCTCGATCATCCTGGAGACGACGCTGGGTCGCGCCCTGTTCAACGAGGCGCTCCCGGCGGACTACCCGTTCGTCGACATGGAGGTGGGCCGCAAGCGGCTCGGCACGATCGTCAACGACCTGGCTGAGCGCTACCCGAAGGTCGAGGTCGCGCACACGCTCGACAACCTCAAGGACCTCGGCTTCAGCTGGGCGACCCGCTCGGGTGTGACCGTCTCCATCGCCGACGTGCAGACGCCGCCGACGAAGAAGCTCATCCTCGCCGGGTACGAGGCGAAGGCCGCCAAGGTCGACAAGCTGTACGAGCGGGGCCAGGTCACCGAGGAGGAGCGCCGTCAGGAGCTCATCCAGATCTGGACCGACGCGACCGCCGAGCTGACGGCCGCGATGGAGGCGAACTTCACGCGCGACAACCCGATCTTCATGATGGTTCACTCGGGCGCTCGTGGAAACATGACGCAGATGCGCCAGATCGCCGCCATGCGAGGCCTCGTGGCCAACCCGAAGGGCGAGATCATCCCGACGCCTATCAAGTCCAACTTCCGCGAGGGCTTGAGCGTTCTGGAGTACTTCATCTCGACCCACGGTGGTCGAAAGGGACAGGCGGACACCGCTCTGCGTACCGCCGACTCCGGCTACCTCACGCGTCGTCTGGTCGACGTCTCCCAGGACGTCATCATTCGCGAGGAGGACTGCCAGACCGAGCGGGGCCTGGTCAAGACGATCGCGGTGCCGAACGCCAAGGGCAAGTTGGTGGTGCTCGACAACGTCGAGACCAGCGTCTACGCCCGTACGCTCGCGCAGACGATCACGGACAAGGACGGCAACGAGCTCCTGCCGGCCGGTGTCGACCTCGGCGATGTCAACATCAAGATGCTGGTCGACAACGGCATCACCGAGCTCCGGGTCCGTTCGGTCCTCACCTGCGATGCCGCGACCGGGACATGCGCGATGTGCTACGGCCGCTCTCTGGCCACTGGCTTGATCGTCGATGTCGGCGAGGCCGTCGGTATCGTCGCGGCGCAGTCCATCGGCGAGCCCGGCACCCAGCTGACCATGCGTACCTTCCACACCGGTGGTGTGGCGGGTGACGACATCACGCAGGGTCTGCCCCGAGTCGTCGAGCTCTTCGAGGCTCGTACGCCCAAGGGCAAGGCGCCGATCGCCGAGGCGGCCGGTCGTGTCCGGATCGACGAGACGGACCGTACGCGCAAGATCGTTCTGGTCCGTGATGACGGTGGCGAGGACCTGTTGTACCCGGTGCCGCGTCGTGCGCGTCTCGAGTGGGACGACATCAACCGCGTGCATCACGCCATCAAGGACGGCGACCATGTCGAGGTGGGCCAGCAGCTCACCGCCGGCACCGTCGATCCTCAGGACGTGCTGCGGGTGCGAGGCGTGCGTCGGGTGCAGGAGCACCTCGTCGAGGAGGTCCAGCAGGTCTACCGGACCCAGGGCGCTCCGATCCACGACAAGCACATCGAGATCATCATCCGGCAGATGCTGCGCCGGATCACGGTGATCGAGAGCGGCGACACCTCGATGCTGCCGGGCGAGCTCGTGGACCGTCAGTCGTACGAGACCGAGAACCGCGCCGTGGTCACCGAAGGCAACCAGCCTGCTCAGGGACGTCCGGTCCTCATGGGCATCACCAAGGCGTCGCTCGCGACCGAGTCGTGGCTGTCGGCGGCGTCCTTCCAGGAGACCACCAAGGTGCTCACCGACGCGGCGATCCACGCCAAGTCGGACTCACTGCGCGGCCTCAAGGAGAACGTCATCCTCGGCAAGCTCATCCCGGCAGGTACCGGTCTCGACCGTTACCGCAACATCCGGGTCGAGCCGACGGCAGAGGCGCGCGCCAAGGCGTACGCCATCACCTACGACCCGTTCGACTACGACTTCGGCAGCGGGTCGGGTGCGGTCATACCGCTGGACGACTACGACCTCGGTATGCGCTGAGGCTGATCGCTTCGACGGCTCCCGGGCAGACCGCCCGGGAGCCGTCGGCGTTCAAGGGGCGACGGATGCGGGGCGGGAAGGGCTCGATGTCCGGCGGTTTTGACCCTGCAGGCTTCAGCGACTAGCCTTTCCCGTTGGGTCCGGTGTTCCCGGACTCGCGTGCGTGCCTCTGCGCCCTTCGTAGGTGAGCATGGCTGCACGAACCGTGTCGGCGAACTCGCCGTCACATGCACCGATCCGGTCGCCGCCTCCCAGACTTGGGAGCGCGCTCCGGTGGTGCGCCAGGCTTCCCGAGGCCCCCGGGCCTCGGACCACCACAAGCTGGAGAGATCCAGCGACACGGAAAAGAGATACATCCAGGTGCCTACGATCCAGCAGCTGGTCCGCAAGGGCCGGACCGACAAGGTCAGCAAGACGAAGACCCCTGCGCTCAAGGGTTCGCCTCAGCGCCGCGGTGTGTGCACCCGCGTGTACACGACCACGCCCAAGAAGCCGAACTCCGCGCTGCGCAAGGTCGCCCGCGTTCGGCTCTCCAGTGGCGTCGAAGTCACCGCGTACATCCCGGGTGTCGGCCACAACCTGCAGGAGCACTCGATGGTGCTCGTCCGCGGCGGTCGTGTGAAGGACCTCCCGGGTGTCCGCTACAAGATCATCCGTGGCGCGCTCGACACCCAGGCCGTCAAGAACCGTAAGCAGGCTCGCAGCCACTACGGCGCCAAGAAGGAGAAGTAATGCCTCGCAAGGGTCCCGCCCCGAAGCGCCCCGTGATGGTCGACCCCGTGTACGGGTCGCCGCTGGTCTCGCAGCTTGTGAGCAAGATTCTGCTCGACGGCAAGAAGACCATCGCCCAGAGCATCGTCTACACCGCCCTCGAGGGCACCCGTGAGAAGACGGGTGGCACCGATCCCGTACAGACCCTGAAGCGCGCCCTGGACAACGTCCGGCCGAGCATCGAGGTCAAGAGCCGCCGCGTCGGTGGTGCGACCTACCAGGTCCCCATCGAGGTCAAGCCGGTCCGTGCCAACACGCTGGCCATGCGCTGGCTCGTCAGCTTCTCTCGCGCCCGTCGCGAGAAGACGATGGCCGAGCGTCTGCGCAACGAGATCCTCGACGCGGCCAATGGCCTCGGCGCTGCGGTCAAGCGGCGCGAGGACACCCACAAGATGGCCGAGGCCAACCGGGCCTTCGCTCACTATCGCTGGTGATCACCGGGCGCCCTCGGTCTCGGCAGCGCTGCCGGTCCGAGGGCGCATCCATGCCCACCTGCAAGCCAATGCAACAGGAAATGAAAAGGTAGACGCTCGTGGCACATGAGAAGACGATCGACCTCGCCAAGGTCCGCAACATCGGGATCATGGCCCACATCGACGCGGGCAAGACGACGACGACCGAGCGGATCCTGTTCTACACCGGCATCAACTACAAGATCGGCGAGGTGCACGACGGCGCCGCGACGATGGACTGGATGGAGCAGGAGCAGGAGCGCGGCATCACGATCACGTCGGCCGCGACGACCTGTTTCTGGAAGGACGTCCAGATCAACATCATCGACACGCCTGGACACGTCGACTTCACCATCGAGGTAGAGCGCTCGCTGCGCGTCCTCGACGGCGCAGTAGCGGTGTTCGACGGCGTGGCAGGCGTGGAGCCCCAGTCGATGACCGTGTGGCGCCAGGCCACCAAGTACCGCGTCCCGCGCATCTGCTTCGTCAACAAGCTTGACCGTACGGGCGCGTCGTTCGACTTCTGCGTGAAGACGATCCGTGAGCGGCTGAACGCCAACCCGCTGGTCATCCAGCTCCCGATCGGCGCCGAGGCCAACTTCATCGGCGTCGTCGACCTCATCGGCATGCGCGCGCTCACGTGGCACGGCGAGACGACGATCGGCGAGGACTACACCGTCGAGGAGATCCCGGCCGACCTGCTCGAGAAAGCCGCCGCGGCCCGCGAGGAGCTCATCTCAGCTCTCGCCGATGCCGACGACGACTTCGCCGAGCTGTGGCTCGAGAAGGGGGACTCGGGCGAGCACGTCACCGAGGCCGAGATCAAGGCCGGCATTCGGCGCGCCGTGCTGGCGGGTACGGGCAACGCCGTCCTCTGCGGCTCCGCGTACAAGAACAAGGGCGTGCAGCCCCTGCTCGACGCGGTCATCGACTACCTCCCGACCCCGCTCGACGTGCCCGCGATCGACGGCTTCAAGCCCGGCGACGAGTCGGTGAAGCTCGTGCGTCACCCGAACACCGACGAGCCGATGTCGGCGTTGGCCTTCAAGATCGCGGCCGACCCGCACCTGGGTCGCCTCATCTTCATCCGCGTCTACTCCGGCGTGCTCACCTCCGGATCCCAGGTCCTCAACGCGACCAAGGGCAAGAAGGAGCGGATCGGCAAGATCTACCAGATGCACGCGAACAAGCGTGAAGAGGTCGACTCGATGGGCGCAGGCATGATCTGCGCGGTGATGGGTCTCAAGGAGACCGGTACCGGCGAGACGCTGTGCGACCCGCATCACCCGATCGTGCTCGAGTCGATGGAGTTCCCGAACCCTGTCATCGAGCAGGCCGTCGAGCCCAAGACGAAGTCCGACCAGGAGAAGCTGGGGATCGCCATCCAGCGGCTCGCCGAGGAGGACCCGACCTTCCGCGTCCACACCGACGAGGAGACCGGCCAGACGATCATCGCCGGGATGGGCGAGCTCCACCTCGAGGTGATGATCGACCGCATGCGTCGCGAGTTCAAGGTCGAGGCGAACATCGGCAAACCGCAGGTTGCGTACCGCGAGACTCTGCGCCGCAAGGTGGAGAAGGCCGAGTACACCCACAAGAAGCAGTCCGGTGGCTCCGGCCAGTACGCCAAGATCATCATCCAGGTCGAGCCGCTGCCCGCGGGTTCAGGCTATGAGTTCGTGAACGGTGTGACCGGTGGCCGCATCCCCAAGGAGTACATCCCGGCCGTGGACGCCGGCGTCAAGGACGCCATGCAGTTCGGCGTGCTCGCCGGCTATCCCGTCGAGAACGTACGCGTGACGCTGGTCGACGGTGCGTACCACGACGTCGACTCCTCGGAGCTCGCGTTCAAGATCGCCGGCTCGATGGGGTTCAAGGAGGCTGCCCGCAGGGCGGATCCGGCCATCCTGGAGCCGATGATGGCCATCGAGGTCACCACACCGGGCGACTACCTGGGTACGGTCATCGGCGACATCAACTCGCGCCGCGGCCACGTCCAGGGAACCGAGGAGCAGCACGGCAACCAGGTCGTACGTGCCCGGGTGCCGTTGTCGGAGATGTTCGGCTACGTCGGCGATCTCCGCAGCAAGACGTCCGGCCAGGCGTCGTACTCGATGGAGTTCGACTCGTACGCCGAGACGCCCAAGAGCGTGTCCGACGAGATCGTCGCGAAGTCCCGCGGCGGCCTCTGACAGACAGGTCGCCGACCCGCGAGGGTGGGCGACCACCTGATCGGGGACAGTGGGTTTGACTCGCTGACCCCGCTCGGGAAGACTTGTCCGGTCCCCTGCGTGGGGGTCAGACCTCACATGCGTTCCGCGAGCTTGCGGGACAGAAGAAAGCGCGCCTCGCGACCAGCGTGGCGACATCCGGAATAGGAGCCCAAGTGGCAAAGGCTAAGTTCGAGCGGACCAAGCCGCACTGCAACGTCGGCACCATCGGGCATATCGACCACGGCAAGACCACGCTCACCGCGGCGATTACGAAGGTGCTCCACGACAAGTACCCCACCCTCAACGCTGTCTCGGCCTTCGACCAGATCGACAAGGCTCCTGAGGAGCGTCAGCGCGGCATCACGATCGCGATCGCGCACGTCGAGTACCAGACGGAGAAGCGTCACTACGCTCACGTCGACTGCCCGGGTCACGCGGACTACGTCAAGAACATGATCACCGGCGCTGCTCAGATGGACGGTGCGATCCTCGTGGTCGCCGCCACCGACGGCCCGATGCCCCAGACGCGTGAGCACGTGCTGCTCGCCCGTCAGGTCGGTGTGCCGTCGATCGTGGTCGCCCTCAACAAGTGCGACATGGTCGACGACGAGGAGCTCATCGAGCTCGTCGAGATGGAGGTCCGTGAGCTCCTCAGCGCGCAGGAGTTCGACGGCGACGGTTGCCCGGTTATTCGGGTCGCCGCTTTCCCGGCGATGAACGGTGACCCCAAGTGGTCGGAGTCGATCCTTGAGCTCATGGATGCGGTGGACGACTACATCCCGCAGCCCTTGCGCGAGACCGACAAGCCGTTCCTCATGCCCGTCGAGGACGTCTTCACGATCACTGGTCGTGGCACCGTCATCACCGGTCGTATCGAGCGCGGCATCGTCAAGACCGGCGAGGCCGTCGACATCATCGGCATCCGTCCCACGAAGCAGACCTCCACGGTGACCGGCGTCGAGATGTTCCGCAAGATCCTCGACGAGGGTCGTGCGGGCGAGAACGTCGGCCTCCTGCTCCGTGGCACCAAGAAGGAGGATGTGGAGCGCGGCATGGTCGTCATCAAGCCGGGCACCACGACTCCCCACACGGACTTCGAGAGCAACGTCTACGTCCTGACCAAGGAGGAGGGTGGCCGTCACAAGCCGTTCTTCTCGAACTACTCTCCTCAGTTCTACTTCCGGACGACTGACGTCACCGGCAAGGTCGAGCTCCCCGAGGGCAAGGACATGGTCATGCCTGGTGACAACACCGACATGACGGTTCACCTCGAGAAGCCGATCGCCATGGAGGACGGCCTCAAGTTCGCCATCCGCGAGGGTGGTCGTACGGTCGGCGCCGGCCGCGTGACGAAGATCATCAAGTGAGCTGAAGCTCTCCCTAGTACACAGGGCCCCTTGCCTTCGGGTGGGGGGCCCTGTGGCATATCCTGAGCCTGCGACCCACGGACGTTACGTTCGCGCACTCCTGCGTCATGACGGACTCCGCTGAGGGCCAACGTCGACCCCGTTCCTCGAAAGGACACCTTCCACTTATGACCACACCTCAGATCTCGGTTCAGCTGTACTCGGTGTACGGACCGTCCGAGGCGGACCTTGACGGGACCCTCGGCAAGCTTGCCGCCATCGGCTTCACGAACGTCGAGGCGTTCGACTTCGTCCGTCGCGTCGATGCGCTCAAGGCGTCGTTCGAGAAGTACGGACTCGTCTCTCCCACCGCGCACGCGATCCTCGTCGAGGAGGGCGCGGCGACGCCGGACGGTCTTCTCACCACACCGCCCGCGGATGAGGTCTTCGCCGCGGCCAAGGAGCTGGGCGTCCAGGTCGTCATCGACCCCTACGTCCCCCCGGCACGCTGGGCCGACCTGGCTGGTGTCCAGCGGAGCGCTCAGCGCCTGAACGAGGCTGCCGTCAAGGCTGCCGAGTACGGCCTGCGCGTCGGCTACCACAACCACGATCACGAGTTCACCTCGATCATCAACGGCAAGACCGCCTACGAGGTGTTCGCCGATCTCCTTGACCCGTCCGTCCTGCTCGAGCTCGACCTGTACTGGGCGACCGCTGGTGGCCAGGACGTGGCGGCGCTGCTCGGTCGCCTCGGCGATCGCGTCGTCGCGGTACACATCAAGGACGGACCCATGCGTCCCGGCATCACCGCAGCCCACCTGCCCGACGACCAGGTTCCGGCCGGTCGCGGTGACGTCCCGCTCGCGGCGGCTCTCGCGGCGGGCTCCGCCGTCGAGTACGCAGTGATCGAGTTCGACAAGTACGCCGGAGACATCTTCGAGGGAATCGCCGACAGCTACGCCTACCTCACCTCCACCCTCAAGGGCTAAGGGCACCGCAAGCACCTGATTGGTGAGGCCGGGATCGTGATCACTTTACGGTCCCGGCCTCGGCGTGTCGGCGGCGAAACCTTGGCCCCCTGCAACTCGGTGTGTGGTTACTCTTTGCGAAGTCGTCACGGAGGTCATCCATGGGTCAGAATCCCGTCCAGCCGAACCCTGGTATGCCCCAGTACCCCCAGTCCGGACCCAGCGGTCCCTCTGCACCCAGCTTCGGTCAGCCTCCTGCACCGGGCTACGGATACCAGGGGCCTCGGCCCGGGGCCACGCCGTACGGCCCTCCACCTGGCGCCGGCCCAGCCGGTCCGGGACCGACCTACCCTTACCCCCCTGCACCGCCGCTGACGTACGCGGGACCAGCCATTCCGACCACCCGTCGGGCACCGAAGAAGAGGCGCAAGGGCCCACTCATCGGCCTCGTCGCCGGCGGCGTCGCCCTCGTGCTCGTGATTGCCGCGGTGGCGGCCATCTTCCTCATCCAGAAGGCGGCCCCGGCGAGCACGGAACCCGACAAGGTGACCAAGGCGACGGCTGCCCTCCAGGGCTACCTCCAGGCGCTGGCGGCCGGCAACGCGGACAAGGCGAAGCAGTACGCGATGGACCCGACCGCCGACTCGCCCCTGCTCACCAACGACTTCCTCGCTGCGAGCGTCGCCAAGAACGCGATCACGGAGATCCAGGTCGACCCGCAGAACGACTCCGGCACCTCCGCGTACCTCGCGGCGAGCTACAAGCTCGGCGGGACCCTCGTGCAGGGCAACTATCAGCTGACGAAGGTCGCCAAGCTGTGGAGGCTCAACACGGTCGTCACCACCGTCGACCGTCCCACCTACTGGGGAACCCTCGGCGTGACGATCAACGGTACGGTGGCGCCCACCTCCCAGCTCTCGTTCTTCCCCGGCGTCTATCAGCTCGGGACAGGCACCTCGTTGCTGGCGTTCGAGCAGCCGGCTTTCACCGTGAACGGCCTGGGAGACCACGTCTCCGGGTTCTCATCGACTCAGCCCGCGCTGACCGACGCGGGCAAGAAGGCCATGATCACCACGTCGCAGGAGTGGCTGACCCAGTGCATGGCCGTCCAGGACACCAACCCCAAGGACTGCTGGATGAACACGCCGCTTCCCGCTGGAGCCACGCTGGCCCCCGGGTCGCTCAAGCGCGTGGTCGACACCACGGCGCCCTTCGCCGACGCCACGCCACGGGTGTCGTACGACGATCCCTCGAAGATCACTCTGTCGAGCTACGTCACGGTCAAGGTCTCGGCCGCAGACACGGCTGGGAACACGTACTCGGGCAGCACGTCCGTGACATCGGCGGTCGGGACGATCAAGGGCGAGACCATCACTGTCGTGTTCACCGACTGATGGACGGTGTCCTCGTCGTCACCGGGGCGAGCAGAGGGATCGGTGCGGCGACGGCGCTGCTCGGCGCCCAGCGCGGCTATCGGGTGTGCGTGAACTATGTCCGAGATGCTGCCGCGGCCGAGGGTGTGGCGGACGCGATCCGGCAAGCTGGCGGTGAAGCCATCGTCGTACAGGCAGACGTCGGTCATGAAGCCGAGGTGGCGCGGCTGTTCGCGACGGTCGATCGGACGCTCGGTACGGTCACGGCGCTGGTCAACAACGCGGGCATCCTCGAGACCCAGTGCCGCCTTGAGGACGTGGACGAGGAGCGGCTGCTGCGCATCCTGCGTGTCAACGTCGTCGGTACGTTCCTGCCGTCACGCGAGGCCGTACGGCGCATGTCGACCCGCCGTGGCGGTAAGGGCGGCGTGATCGTCAACGTCTCGAGCGCGGCGTCGCGGACCGGGTCGCCCGGCGAGTACGTGGACTACGCCGCATCCAAGGGCGCGATCGATGCGTTTACTCACGGCTTGGCGCTCGAGGTCGCGGACGAGGGGATCCGCGTCAACGCCGTGCGTCCCGGCATCATCGAGACGGAGATCCACGCCAGCGGTGGGGAGCCGGGCCGACCCGCACGAGTGGCTCCCTCGCTGCCCATGAAGCGGCCCGGCCGACCGAAGGAGGTCGCCGAGGCGATCCTCTGGTTGCTGTCGGACGCCTCCTCGTACACCACCGGCACGATCGTCGACGTCGCCGGGGGGCGCTGAGCCCTAGCCCTGGCGCTTCTGGATCGCGGCCCACTCGTCCCGCAGGCCGACGGTGCGGTGGAACAGCAACCGCGTCGCCGCGTCCTGGGCGAAGTAGCCGAGCCGTTCGAACTGGACGACCTCGCCGGGCGCCGTGTCGGCCAGAGCGGCCTCGACCTTGCACCCGTTGAGCAGCTCCAGAGAGTGGGGGTTGAGGTCGTCGAGTGGCTCGCCCGTGCTCTCACCTGGGTACGAGGCCGCGAACAGCCGGTCGTACAGAGCCACGCTCGCGTCTTTCGCGTGCGCCGCCGAGACCCAGTGCATCGTCGACTTCACCTTGCGGCCGTCGGGCGCGTTGCCGCCCTTGGACGCCGGGTCGTACGTGGCCTCGATCGCCACGATCTCGCCGGAGTCGTCCTTGACGACGCCTGTCGCCGTCACCAGGTACGCGCCGCGCAGCCGCACCTCGCGTCCTGGGCTCAGCCGGAAGAACTTCGGAGGCGGCACCTCGGCGAAGTCGTCGGCCTCGATCCACAGCTCGCCCGAGAACGCGACCGACCGCGTGCCGTCGGCCTCGTTCTCCGGGTTGTTGACGATGTCGAAGTGCTCGACGACCGGGGTGCCATGCTCGTCGGTGGGCCAGTTGGTGAGGACGAGCTTCAGTGGGTTCAGCACGGCCATGCGCCGCTGGGCCGTACGGTTCAGCTCGCGCCGTACGTACGCCTCCAGCGCCTCGATCGACTGCCGGCTGTTCGTCTTCGTGGTGCCGATGTCGCGACAGAAGTCCCGGATCGCGGCAGCGGGGTAGCCACGGCGCCGCAGCCCCTGCAGCGTCGGCATCCGCGGGTCGTCCCACCCTGACACGACGCCGTCCGTGACGAGCGTGAGCAGCCGCCGCTTGGATGTCACGGTGTGCGTGAACTCGAGCCGGGCGAACTCGATCTGCTTCGGCTGGTCGCCGGGTAGGGGACAGTGCTCGAGGTACCAGTCGTACAGCGCGCGGTGCGAGTCGAACTCCAGCGTGCAGATTGAGTGCGTGACCCCCTCGATCGCGTCGGACTGTCCGTGCGCCCAGTCGTACGTGGGGTAGATGCACCACTCGTCACCGGTGTTGTGGTGGTGGCTGAAGCGGATCCGGTACATGACCGGGTCGCGCATCTGCATGTTCTCGTGCTGCATGTCGACCTTGGCGCGCAGCACCTTGGTGCCTTCGGCGAACTCTCCGGCACGCATCCGGCGGAACAGGTCGAGGTTCTCGTCGATGCTGCGGTTGCGGTACGGGGACTCGACGCCGGGGTTGCCGTACCCACCGCGCTGCGCGGAGACGGTCTCGCTGTCCTGGTCGTCGACGTACGCGAAGCCGGTGGTGATCAGGTGCTCGGCCCACTCGTACAGGGTCGGGAAGTAGTCGGACGCATGCAGCACGCTCGCCGGCTCGTAGCCGAGCCACTCGATGTCGGACACGATCGCGTCGACGTACTCGACCTGCTCGGTGTCGGGGTTGGTGTCGTCGAGGCGCAGGTTGCACAGCCCGCCGAAGTCCTGTGCGATGCCGAAGTCGACGGTGATCGCCTTCGCGTGGCCGATGTGGAGGTAGCCGTTCGGCTCCGGTGGGAAGCGAGTCTGCACGCGCCCGCCGTACGTCTGCTGGTCGTTGTCGCGCGTCACGGTGTCACGGATGAAGTCGGTCGCGGCAACGGGCTCTGTCATGGCTCAAAAACTAGCGCAGGAGGCAGCTCCCGCCGATGCGTGCCCGGCGGCCGGTCGACGCGCTGCACTAGGCTCGCTGGCGCTATGAACGACACGATCCCTCCGGCGCGGCTGCGCGTCGCTCCGTCCCCGACCGGCGACCCTCACGTCGGCACCGCGTACATGTCGCTGTTCAACCTCGCGTACGCCCGCAAGACCGGCGGCGCTTTCGTGCTGCGCATCGAGGACACCGACCGCGCCCGGTACCGGGCGGACTCGGAGCAGCAGGTCACCGAGACACTCCGCTGGCTCGGGCTGCCGTGGGACGAGGGGCCCGATGTCGGCGGCCCGTACGGCCCGTACCGCCAGAGCGAGCGGCTCGAGACGTACAGACCGTACGTGGAGCAGCTGGTCGCCAGTGGGCACGCGTACTACTGCTGGTGCACCCCTGAGCGGCTCGCCGAGCTGCGCAAGGAGCAGGAGCGGACGAAGGCGTCGGTCACCGGCTATGACCGGCTGTGCTTCGGCAAGACCCGCGAGGAGCGCTCGCAGCTGCCGGGCTTCCAGGAGACGCCGGTGGTACGGATGCTCGTGCCCGATGACGTACCGCTGGCCTTCGACGACCTGATCAGGGGTACGGTCGCCGCGCCGAGGCCCGACGACCAGGTGCTGCTGAAGACCGACGGCTTCCCCACGTACCACCTGGCGGTCGTCGTCGACGACCACCTCATGGGCATCACTCACGTGGTGCGCGGCGAGGAGTGGATCTCGTCGACGCCGAAGCACCTGCTGCTGTACCGCTGGCTCGGCTGGGATGCGCCCGCGTTCGCGCACATGCCTCTGCTGCGCAACACCGACCGCTCGAAGATCTCCAAGCGCAAGAACCCTGCCGCCCGGCTGCTGTGGTTCGTCGAGCAGGGCTACCTTCCCGAGGCGCTGCGGAACTTCCTCCAGCTGCTCGCGTACCCGCCGGCCGACGAGCGCAGTGAGGTCTCGACGTTCGAGGAGTTCATCGCCGGTTTCGAGTGGTCGAAGATCAACACGGTCGGGCCGATCTTCGACCTCGACAAGCTCAACTGGCTCAACGGCACGTACATCCGCAACCTGGGCGTCGAGGAGCTGGGGGACCGGTTGGTCTCATTCGTGCGGGAGCACCAGCGCTCCCTCACCGACGCGGAGGCGGCGATCGTGTCCGGCGCAGCCGGGATGCTGCAGCCCCGGCTGGTCCTCCTCTCCGACGCGCTCGACCAGCTGACGTTCGCGCTGACCCCAGACGCGGACCTGGTCATCGAGGACGACGCCCGCGCTCAGCTCACCGACGCAGCGCCCCTGGTGATGGACGCGGCTCTCCCGGTGCTGGAGGCATTGGGCGACTTCACGCACGACGCGATCGAGGAGGCGCTGCGTACTGCGCTGGTGGAGGGCATGTCGCTCAAGCCTCGGGTGGCGTTCGCCCCGCTCCGGGTCGCCATCACCGGCCGCCGAGTCTCGCCGCCGTTGTTCGAGTCGATGGAGCTGCTGGGCAAGGAGTCCGTGCTGGCACGCCTGAGCGCGCTTCGGGCAACCCTCTGAGTCGAGGCTCACCCGGTCAGGAGAGCACCGACTTGAGGGGCGAGGCGGCGCCCAGGACCGAGACCTGCGCCACGTACAGCTCGGCGCAGGCCAGGGCGTCTGTGAGCGCCTCGTGGGCACCGTACGCGGGGAGCCCGTACCGCTCTCTGGACGCACCGAGCCGCAGCGACCCTGGCACTGGCTCGGAGCCGCCGCGGGTCGCCAGGCGATGCTCGAGCTCGAGCGTGTCGACGCAAGCGAACTCCGGCGCAACCCCCCAGATCCGGCGGCAGGCGGCAGCCAGGAAGCTCGTCTCGATCGAGGCGTGGTGAGCGAGGAGGACCCGTCCGGCAAGCGCCGCAAGGATCCTCTCGACAGCCGCCTGCTCATCGACGCCGAGACTGGCCGCGTCGTCGGTGATGCCATGGAAGACGGCCGAGTCGCCGACGCCCGCAGCGGGCGCGAGGAACCCCACGGAGCCGGCGCCACCCAGCCGTACAGCCGTTCCGTCCACCGGGACCCAACCGGCTGACAGCGGAAAGCCCGTGGCCGCTTCGAGGGTGGTCGTCTCGAAGTCGAGCGCGAGCAGCCGAACCTGGGCCAGTGGCGTCCGGGGATCCGGCGGCGAGGCGCTCAGGTAGTCGCGTAGCGGCCCAGGCGGCGCCTCCTCCTCGGTGGCTCGTCGCCGCCGACCCCGTCCCCACCCGAACGGAGTCACAGGAATCCGATCTGGTAGGTGACCGACAGGGCGTTCTGCATGGTCTTCACGACGCCGAACGCATCGCGGAGATGCTTCTTGTCGAGATCGCTCAGCTCGTCAGGATCGACGTGGCTGTCAGGGACGAGGCCCTCGCGGATCTGGCGCGCCTGGTGCCGTACGCGCTGGTAGCAGATGAACTCGTACGCGTCCGACAGGTTCTCAGCGGATTCCTGCCCGATGACTCCTGCGTTGCGTGCGGCCGTGATCCGCGCCTGGGTGTTGTGAGGTGCGAGGCCTTTGGTGAGGCAGTACAGACGAGACAGCTGGACGACAGCGGCGATGCCACCGTGCTTGAGGTCGAGCGTGTGACGGTGGGCGCCGTCGCGGTCGAGGACGAGGTTGCGGAAGAAGCCCAGCGGGGGAGTGCGACCGAGCGCGCTCGCAGCAAGGTGGGCCAGGAACCGGGGGCTCCGTGGTGCGATAGCGAGGATGTCGGCCGACATCCTCGCGTACAGGGACACGTCGCCGGTGATCGGACGCATGTCGAAGAAGATCTGCGCCTCCATGAGCGCTGTCGGCTCGGGCTCGTCCATCCAGGCTCGGAACGTCTGCCGCCAGCCCGCGACGGTCTGCCTCCAGCGTGCGTTGGTCGCCATGGCATCTCCGGGACAGCGAGGGAACCCGATCCGCTCCATGGCGTCGGTGAGAGCCGCCGCCAGCTGCTCGTACCACGCGTCGGCCGCATCCCCCGAATCATCGATGAGGATCGCCGTGTCCTGATCGGCTCCCAGGCCTGCCTCGAGGCGTCCGAGAGAGCCCATGGCCACGACGCAGTACGGGGCGGGGGCTGGGCCGAGATCCAACTCGGCCAGAGCCACGATCCGTCGGATCGCCGCGTCGGCCACCGCGGAGGTCGCCCGGCCGATGTCGTCGGCGCTGACGTCGCTGGTGACGAGCTGCTCCACGAGTCGCGGCAACCCCGAGGCGACCGTCACGACGCCGTCGATGGTCGGCTGGCGCGCGATGTCGGCGGCGAGCTGCACCGGGCTGGACTGTCCCAAGCGGAGCAGGTCCCCGGCCGACACGAGGCCCAATGGCTTCCCGTCCGGATCGGTGACCGGAAGGTGATGGACGCCCCGGCTGGTCATCTCGAGTAGGACGCTGAAGGCGGCGCTGTCCGGTTCGACCGAGATCGGGTCGGCGGTCATGATCTCCAGAACCGGTCGGTCGACCGCGATTCCCTCGGCGACGACCCGGCGGCGGAGGTCGCGGTCGGTGACGATCCCCACGAGGCGGTCGGCCTCAGTGACGAGGATCGCCGAGACCCCGTGGCGCGTCATCTCCTGAGCGACCTCACGGATCGGAGTGCCGGGTGCGGTCGTGACGGGCTCCCTGCCCAGCATGTCCCGTACGGTGACGCCGAAGATCGCATGCCGCGAGTCCGAGACCCGGGTGGCCAGCACGGCGGCCCGTAGACGGGCGCTGGACTGGAGGTCGAAGAACCGACCGACCTCGGGCCGCGCCAAGAGGGTACGGAACGGGTCGCCGGGGATCGTCAGCAGGAGACTGTCCTCGATGGCGACAATGCGGTAGTTCGACCCCGCACGAGCCCGTACAGACGAGACCCCGAACGTCGTCCCCTCTTCCGCTCGCTCGACGAGGCCGTCTGCCGTGTCGCGGATCTCGACGGCCCCAGCACGAACCACGTACGCCGTGTCGTTCGCCGCACCCAGACCGATCACCTCGGTGCCACGGCGGACGTAGACCGTCGACATAGTCGCCAGCAGAGCCGACAGTGCAGCCGGCTCCAAAGAGTCATAGGGTGGGTGGCTCCCGAGGAAGTCCCGTACCGCCGTCAGCTCGGCATCCATGAGGCTGATGGAACCAGAACGGGGGCGGATTCGGGGCCAGTCGGCGGATTTGCTCTCGATGGGCAACCGTGTCAGGATTGCGGGGTTGCCCCGACGGGTCGCCGGGGTGCGTCGCGCGGTCTCCACCGCTGCGTCGCACCGTACCAGGAGACTCTCCACAAGGGTGCCGGTCTTCGCCGGACATCGGTCACTGCGATCTAGCAGGGGACGAGTGCGGTCGTAAGCACGCGACACGCCCGACCGCGTGGGTCGGGGCGACAAGGGAGCTCACCGTGAGTCTTCCGAGACGATCCGGCTCGGAGCCGGAGCAGGACGAGAGGGATGAACCGTGGCGGGACAGAAGATCCGCATCAGGCTCAGGGCGTATGACCATGAGGTCATCGACTCCTCGGCGCGCAAGATCGTAGACACGGTGACCCGGACGGGCGCCAAGGTCGCTGGCCCCGTGCCGCTGCCGACCGAGAAGAACGTGTACTGCGTGATCCGCTCGCCCCATAAGTACAAGGACAGCCGCGAGCACTTCGAGTTGCGTACGCACAAGCGGCTGATCGACATCCTCGACCCCACGCCGAAGACCGTCGACTCGCTCATGCGTCTCGACCTCCCGGCTGGTGTCGACATCGAGATCAAGCTCCCGTGAGGCCAGAGACGATGACGCACGAACGCAATGTGAAGGGGCTGCTGGGCACCAAGCTCGGCATGACCCAGGTGTGGGACGAGAACAACCGCATCGTCCCCGTGACCGTGATCCAGGCCGGCCCGTGCGTGGTGACGCAGGTCCGTACGCCTGAGCAGGACGGCTACTCCGCCATCCAGCTCGGCTTCGGCGCCGTCAAGGCCACGTCGGTCAACAAGCCGGACTCGGGTCACTTCGAGAAGGCTGGCGTGACGCCCCGCAGGCACCTGCTCGAGCTCCGCACGACTGACGCCAGCGAGTACACGCTGGGCCAGGAACTCACCACCGAGGTCTTCGCCGTCGCCGACATCGTCGATGTGACCGGCGTCACCAAGGGCAAGGGCACCGCCGGTGTCATGAAGCGGCACGGGTTCCATGGCCTCGGCGCGTCGCACGGTGTGCACCGCAAGCACCGCGGGCCCGGTTCTATCGGCCAGTCGTCGACGCCGTCCCGCGTGTTCCCCGGCGTCAAGATGGCCGGCCGCATGGGTGTGCAGAAGAAGACGGTCCAGAACCTGACCGTGCACGCGATCGATGCCGAGCGCGGCCTGATCCTCGTGAAGGGTGCCGTTCCCGGCCCCACGGGCGCGCTCGTCGTCATCCGCTCCGCTGCTAAGAAGGGTGGCATCGCATGAGCGAGACCGTAAAGGTCGACGTCATCGGCGCCGACAAGAAGACCTCGGCTGAGCTTCCGGCTCACCTGTTCGACGTACAGACGAACGTGCCGCTGATCCACCAGGTCGTCGTCGCCCAGCAGGCTGCGGC